>OGDQ01000035.1_pt1 | contig 105398 bp, 114 predicted proteins | sample 1570451 | NCBI WGS metagenome assembly OGDQ01 (sample SAMEA2582171, study PRJEB24529) | metagenome | biome: Human gut stool | place: China | collected 2011 | reverse complement strand
TATCTCCTTTTGTTTTACACTGTAAAGATACACCTTTGGACCACGCGGTCCAACAGTTAGACTAAATTATTTGTGTAAAAATTTATAGGCTCCATAATCTCATCCAACGCTTCAAGTAATTCTTCTTGAGATGCATCACCTGGGTCTTTCTTTTTATCTTTCAAACAAGCAATCCCGATATTAAAATACTTCTGTAGAGTCAAAGCTGTAGATTTTATCATTTCAGGTTTATCAGGGTCATAAAGCAATATAATATTCCTGACACTTCTTTTCAGTCTTAACAATTTTATCTGCTCTGTACCCATATTGTTACCAAATGTGAAGATACATTTTATCTCATCTGATTCGTAGAGGTGAAGTTTATCATCTACAGATATATAATCGAATAGACCTTCAACTATTATAATGGTATCAGTTGTGTCTGTAATATTATCGTATCCTCCTAACACTCTTGAAAATCCATCTGTAGAGTTTTCATATCGGAGAACGAGTTTTTCTTTACCTTCTTTGAATGCTTTAAGGTTCTTTTCGTGCCATTCTTTACTTTTCTTTGAACGTGCCAACCAAGCTGTCGTCTTTCCGTTCATTGTAAATTGAAATATGATTTTGTCGCGTAATTTCTTATCAAGAAAGAAGTTTGTGATTGCTGGCTTGAATTCTTTATAGTATCTTTTGTTGAATCCTCGATTGTTCAAGTATTCATCTTCTTTAAGATATTCTAACTTTCGAGGAAGTTTACATTCAGTTAATTCTATAGGATTTTCATTTCCCTCATCTTTTTCTTTTATAAGAGGAGTCAACTTCGAGATTTTTACGCTATTTTCATAGTTTATTTTCGCTAAATCTAATCTATTTATTTTTTCAAGGAAATTCTTCAGATTAGTCTTATGACCGCATTTAAAACAAAAAAATACTCCATTATTACCTGCATCATTAAAATGAATTCCCCATTTTTTACCACCTTTCCCACAAAAAGGACATACTTCATCCTTATTAGTCAACCAACCTGCAGAACCGTTCAGAGTCAATGAAAGTTCTGATATTAATTCATCTTTATCAACTCTGAACATCACCAATTTATTTTAATTAATCTGGCTCCCCAACCTTTACCTGTTGCTCCGTCACATCCAATTACATTCCAGCTAAGTTGTCTCTTTTCATTCACACACAAGCGATGTGGTCGAATTACTTTTCCATAACTACCAAAAAGAAAATCACCTGTCAAAATTTCTCCATTTTCTTTATAAGCTGTTGTATTATCTCTTGTAGGGTCATAATATATCTTGTGTCCTTGATATTCTATGCAATCCATTTCAACTTCTTTATTTACCCACTCGTAAATTCTTTTTGTTCTTTTGGTCGGTTTACCATTTCTCATTACAGGAACATCAATCCATTTAATTTCTTTAATTGTAATAGTTTTCATATCTTTCTGTTTTAATCGTTTAATATCTCCTTTTGTTTTACACTGTAAAGATACACCTTTGGACCACGCGGTCCAACAATTTTCAATTAAATTTTTCGAGCTTTATGTAATTTTTCTTTTTCAGGCTTTGATTCTGATTTTTTAGTTTTCTTAGGTGTATTGTTGAATAAATCGATTGTCCTACTTCTGCTATAGAATCGTCCTTTATCGTAATTCGTTGCAATAGGTAATATTTCATGAGACTCTTTATAATCACGTAATTTATCAATATATATACGCATTAATTCTTGTCTTTTTTCTTCTCTTGTCTGATTACCAGTAAATACAAATGAAAACGGTTTTACAAGAGTCTTATCACCTTCTGTATAACTTCTATCAATAACTTTATCAACGTTATCCCATATCTCTATAGGGACGTTACTTGCTTGAGTCGCAGTAAATCCTACCATCTTGAATTCTACACATATATTCTTGAATAATTGGGCACAAGTTTGCAACTTGTCTTTCTTAAATGAAGGATTATTGTCAATAGTCTTGTTTATTCCTGTAGCAACAAGGTCTAATGAATCAAGAATAAGTACTCTTGGGAAATATTGATGTTCTTTATGATAATCAAGAATCAAGTTCCTTATATCTACCATCGTCGCTTCACCAAACTTTTCAAATCCATAGACGTCAATATCTTGACCAAACTCTTTCATAGCTTTCCATGTCTGTTGAATCTTATTCTGGTCTTCAGTCTTGAGATATCCTTGTCTTATATCATTATAGGGTTGATTTGTCCAATATTGGTCGTATCTATCGAGACATGCTTGAATTCCACCTTCAAGCTGTATATGTAAAACAGAATTTCCATCCAAAGCTGCTTGCATTCCGTGATGTCTAAGAACAGTTGATTTTCCGATACCTGACCTCATAATCCATAATACAGTATCTTCAATAGAAGCTCCTCCATAAGACAATTCATCAAGTCTATCAATCCCAAGTGTTATTTTCTCAGAGATATTACTCGAATCAATTGATTCACGTCTTTTTCTCATTCGTAAATCAAATCCATTGAAGACTTGCTGAAAACTACCTCCGTCGTGTCTTAATGATAGAGAAAGTATCCTTTGACTCTCTTCTGCGTTTACCCGTATAGCTTCTTCCTTCTTTCCTTCTTCATAAAGGTCGTGTACTTTTTTAGAAAGTAACTGAAATTCTACATCCTTAATATAAGATTCAAGTTGGTCTATGATTATTTCTTTATCAACTTTTGAAGCACTTTGAATTTCATGAATTGTCTCTTGAACAAAATCATTGTCAATGTATTTTTGAGAAACAGCTCCTAAAGATGGAACTGTTTCTTTATCAGTAAACGTTTCAATAGCTTCTCTCAAGAGATATTTATATCCTGGCCATTCTTTAGGTATCAATTGATATGTCAAGTTTGTACATGCTATCTGAGTCAGTGTAGGGTCAAGATAGATTAACTTGAACAATTCTGCCATAAAGTTGGCACTTAATTTCATCGCCATATTTATACTAAATCTATACTAACTTTAATTTCTTTCTCATCTTCTCGCAAACTATTAATTGCTAAAAATGATGCCATACAAATATCGTCATGTCCTGATGCAGCTTCAAGTTTTCCATTATCACTCTTAAATGTAATAGAAGAAAACTCTCCGAACATTATATCAACAGCTTGCTTTGTTTCACCAGGTGCATAAGGACACTTTATTTGTCCTCTCTCAAACATTGCTGAAAGGCTTGGTAAACCAGTGTAAAGGTCTTTCTTATTTCCTTCTGTTGTCGTAAAAGGCTCTATGTTTTTCAACCCTCTTTCTTGTGCTAATCCAGAAAGTATGGACTGGAATCCATTTGCTTCACACCTAATTTTATTCGGTCTGAATAATCTATCGAGTTGAACAATCTTATCTATCTGTTCATTATGAGACATTCCTCTTTGTCTATAATAATAAAGTAGATAATAATTCTTCATTGTATCGATACCCCATACACTATAAACAGTATAGTCAGCACCAATATTACCAGATACAGCAAAGTCAACTCCAATATGTACTCTTACTAATTTAAAAGGATAATCGTCTATTGAAGTTGCGAATCTTACATTCTCCATTCCAACGATACTTCTCATTAGATATTCATATGGAAATATTGTCGAAGAGTCACTAATAGGTACTACTAAATACTCACGATTGAATACAATTGTTCCAAGTTCTTCTTTCTTCATCAAAATTTGGTCAAATGTATATCGGTCTGGAGCAAGTGGTCTTCCATCAGGAAATATAATCGGATATTCAAAACAATAGAAACGCTTATCAGCTTTTAACACTTGATATAACTCATTAGGTGCAGAAGAATAAGGAGTTCCACAAACTAAAAAGTAACCGTAAGGCTCAACAATCGGCTCTATAGTACCTTTAATCAATTCCTTCATTTTTTCTCTCTGTTCATCAGAATAAAGAGAACTTTCATCAGGCATATCGTCACAAATTGTCGCACCTACGTGCAAACCACGAATCATTGAATCCTTACCGCGCACGTGAAGAATACTACCAGTTTCTGTTGACATTGCTGTATCACCGATAGATGCTTTATTGTTAGGATTGAGTTTTTCTCTCAGAAGGTCGTTTGTTTCAATTTCTTCTCTTATCTTTGATACTTGTACTTTGGCAAGTGTGAAGTTGTTTGTAATGTAACAAGTCTCTTTTCTATTCGCATTATCTATCGTATCAGGTCTCCATAAAGTTGGTTTGCAATAACTCCATAACCTCCAGAGTATGAATGCATAAGAGAAGAAAAAACTTTTCCCTGAGCTTCTGCTACACAAATAACAACTCCATGGATACAACTGAATTAGATTGCCCCATTCGATATTTCTCCATCCCATTCTAACTTTAGGCAACATAGTCAGTACGAAATAGTTCAACGAAAGAATCTTCAGTGTCGTATCCATTGAGGCTTTGACATTCTCAACATAATTCAAATTTTCAGAATCAAGTGTTCTTCCAAGATACATTGTCCTTTCTGCTTGAATAAGCATTTCATGTAGCATTTTATCTACATCGTTTTCATATCCTTCAAGAAGTTGGTTCAACGCTTTACCTGGAAGATTTTCTATTATCTTATCAACATTCTGACATAAATGATTAAATTGATTGCCAGATAATAAGTCTTTACCATCTAATGTTAGCATAATTGAAAACTTTCTCTATATCTTTCTTCTTTCTGTTCAACATTTGATTGTTGACCTTCACCTCTCAATTTCTTGACATACGAAATAAACAATTGAGCATTTGCTTTTGTATCATTCAATGCTCTATGTGCATCTACGAGGTCAATGCCAGCTAATTGACAACATGTCCCAAGTTGATAATTCATTTGTTCCAAAGCTGCCATATGAGCAATTTGCATTGTATCAATATAATACTTTACATAATTGTCTATATCATCCTTCATATAGGCAAAAAAATTCTTCATAAAAGGGTTATCGAACCCTACGATATTATGTCCTGCAAGTGTACATAATTGTCTTGGATTCTTATATTTAGTAAACCATTGTTTACATGTCTTATAGATGTCTTTCAATGGAACAGAATTCTCATCCTGAATTTCTTTTGTTATACCGTGAGTTTCGAGTGCTTGTTGTGAATATACAAGGTCTTCTTTATATCCGTATGGAAAAATCAAATCTACCTCATCAATTATTTCAAGTTTGTTCATATCGACACAAACCATTGCAAGTTCAACTAATGGTGCATTATCAAATGCGATACACTTACTATTCCATAGATTACCAGTCTCGAAATCATATACAATCACGTAATTCGACGAAGTTTTCATAATTATTCAATATTAATAACATTAGGGTCTGAAGTTACAACATTGTACATTTTAATCGTACAATGTTTTCTTGGTACTAATTCTATTGATATATCACCAAGATAAGCAGGTAATTTTCTTCTTATAATATAGAAGGTTACATCATTACGATTGAATTTCTTTCCATTCTCTTTTTCGAAATTTTCATTCAACCATACAAGTATTCCTCCTGCATTTACATTTTCTAATAAAATCCTCTTTTCCATATCATCTCATTAATAACAATCTTTCGTAATCAATATCTCTATCTTCTTCATTCTTATATATGATATAGAGATTCTTTATAGGGTTATCCTTGAATGAAGCTGTTTCGTCTTCAAGTTTGTTTATAATTATTACAGGTTCACCATTTTCATTGAAATCTTTTTGAAATGTAATTATAAAAAATTTCAAGATACTCAGATTATTTCCGAGTACAATATTTCTCTTTTTGAAATTTTCATTGAAACCATCCCAATTCAACGCTTCATCGTAGAGTTCTTGTATTATTGTTTTTGAAGAAGGATTCTTAAGATATTCACCAATCTTATTAGCCATTCTCTTTATACCTACATTCTCAAGGACTATCTTACATAATTCAATCACTTCTTTATCTGTACTCATCTTTCTCTTTCTTTAAAAGTTTTTCAATCAACTTTTCAGGAATTTGTCTTTGCAACTTATTCTTATCACCAAAATCATAGATATAATGACAATCTTTGCATGCTAATACAATATTTTCTTCATCACATCTCAATGCTGGATGTGCACCTCTCGAAAGAATATGACTGAAATAAATCGCTTTAGGTTCTGAGCCAAGATATTTACCACAATGAAAACAGTAATGAGGACGATTTGACCATATCTTCTCAAAAACATCATTCAAATCATTCTTTCTCGTCTCGAGTGTTTTCCTGTTTAATTTTTCCTGTTTTTTCTTGTTATAACAATCTTTACACAACCATTTGTTTCTATCGTATATCAGATGGTTTTCATTACAAGAAACACACGGTCTAACTTCTTCTCTTATCTTTTTATAATATGTCATGGCATTTATTTACAAGTCTACAAAAATTGTATTCTTGATGGTGTCCCCACTACACCTCTATCGGCTATTTGCCAAAGGCGTTCACCGACTACTTTTCTTAAAATTCCTATCGCTCCGTTTAGGTCAGCGTTTATCAGTTTGCCCGATGCGCTACGGAATAGACCTCTCTTTATGCGCTTTCCCATATAGTTCTCGTGGTGGCACATGGCTTCGTTGGAATAGTGGTCGGTCTTGGAAGTATAGCTCTCTTCCGTGACTATAACCTTAATCCCGACTTCCTCGCACTTGTACTGTATCATGGAGATTAACTTCTCAAAGGGAATACTCACAAAGTTCTGATTGTTCACCTTTCCCATATTACAGTTCTGCTTCCAATCCTTGTTGTTTCCTATCACAATATTCCCAATGTGGTTATCCTTGCAATAGTTGACTATGAATCTTGAAGCTTTGTGCATATAGTCGTGTACTTTACAGTTTCTCTTTAGAGTTAACCGCCCGATACGTATGCTCATTCCCCGACCACTTATCAAGCTCATAAGGAAAGCTCTACGCTTATTAAAGAATTGGTTCATGGACTTTAGCGGTCTGCCGTTAATGACAAAACAACGGTTGTGTTGTGGGTCAAATGATGTGGCGAGATTGTCAAGTCCTAAGTCAATACTTAAATAAGCCGTATCGTCCAATTCGGTGGCTTCTTCTTTCTCTTTTTCATAAACTACTTCTATTATGTGGCAACTGCACTGTGGGATTATCCTCACTTGGCACAAGTTATCTACTTTGGTTCTTATTGGTTCTATCCCGGCACGTTTCGGGAAATGGATATATCCGTCCTTCAATTTACACTGCTGGTTGGTAAATACCACAATGTTGCGTCCTCTCGTTTTATGCTTGTACTTGGGAAGTTTGGGACGGGCTTTCAGTTTGTCCTTCACCTTGCAGAGTTTGAAGAATCCCTTCCAATTCTTGAAAAGTATCTTTATAATCTGTTGGCTCGTCTGTGAAGGTAAGGCTATATAGTCCGCTTGTTTATCTTTAGCGAGCATGGTGGTAACTTCATATTCGGACAAAAACTTCTTGTTCTGCGTAAACTCTTGTCTAATAAGATAGTTTACGTAGTTGTACAAGTTCTTGGATAGGAAGCAAAGTTCATCCAACCGCTTGTTGCCTATTGCTATATGTCGTTCTACTCGCTGCATCTACAAAGGTAAACATTTAAGTGTCAAGTCCTATATAATTGCCATTCTAATACCTTTTCACATGATTCTTTATATCTACATCCAGAACACCTTATCTTGTGATACAATATTCCGTTGAATTCTCCACAATGAATAAAACCTCTCGGTGTATTCCAGTATTTTTTTCGTTGTTCGTTCAGATACCTCTCTGAATAGAGATGAACTTTATTTTGTAGAGGGTTTTCAAGTCTTCTTACACGTTGGAATTTTGACACGAGGAACATCTTTTCTTCAGTTCTTTCATTCCATCGTTTTATAGCGTTTATACTTATACATTTCAATAACGTTACGGAATACCTATTTGAATATCTATTCATAGATAAAACAAGTTGAAACAATAAATACTTCCATATTTCATCTACAGAATCAATCTTTGAGTTTTCAAAAAACCGTTTTATCGCATTCACATTCCTTGAAGTCATCTTCACATGATAATACGGCGAATAAACCTTCTGCATCAAATACTCGAATATTTCTACAAATTCTTCTGTCATAAAAAGTTGGTATCTTATTGATGTAAGAGAAAGGACGAATTTTCGTCCTTTCTCGTGCCTAAAGATACAAAACATTTATTATCAATCCCACGAAATTTCAAGACTTAGTGTCTCTTCTTTATTATGTATTACCGGCTTATAACGAGATTGAGTCGTCAAATCTCGTTCAGCAACGTTATTGTAATCTTCAATAGCTTTCTCTTTGTCAACACTTCTCGATATCCATAGACCAATCATTTGACCAGGTTTCATATTACCGATTGTGACCTTATCTTCTTCTGTAGCATCATACAATTGAGTATTGAATGGTGTACTATATATACTTGGTATTGATTCCATGTATTGAGAACCATCTTCATTCTGATTTAAAAGTGTTGCACCTATCTTACAAGAACAATATGCATCCTCAGGAACAACAAACCATAATTGAACATTCTGAGCAACTTCATTACTCTCATTTTTCAATACAATTGCGCGATACTCTGTCTTAGCATCTTTAACTGTTCTCAAACTCAATTCATCAAACAAATTATCGAATACATCATTAGGTATCTTTGTAGATGATACATAACCTCCCAATGAATTCATTGGTTTAGATTGAGCTGCGAGATATTCTGAACTTACTGTGTAAAACAATTGCATAACTCTTAGGATTTAGATTTCGGAAAATTAGCAAGTGACCAAAACTCTGATTTGACTGTATTATCAACTGATACTGTTCCTCCATTGTTTCTTACTCGAGCAAGATAAAACTCATTCGAAGATTTTGTAGGTGGTTGCTCTAATGTCACTTCTTGAACAAGACTGAATGTATAATAATCATATGTATAGAGACCTTCAAGTTGTTTATCTGTAAACACTTTTCCTAACGGAATTGTACCAAGAATAATCACCTGAAGATTTGATTCTGCCACAAAATCTGATTCAGATGTCAAAACCAAGTTTTTATTATCAATCACGTTTACAATTTCATACACTCCATTATTCAATGGTTGAGAACCATCATCTTTCATAAATCTGATTGCTACCGGAGTCTTACCCGATTGACCTCTTACTTTACCAGAAAAATCAACTGTACCAGTTACAACTCCTTTTTGATTTATGCTCACAAGTCCATTTTCATAGTTTTTAGTAGAATAACCTACTTTTAACCAATAATAAACACTATCAGATGGTACAGTAAGATTATCGTAAATACTTGTTAGATTAATAACTTGACCTAACGCATTTACAGCCATGCCTGGAAGAATCTTGATTGTACCACCTTGAGTTCCTACTTCAACTTCAAAAACTTTATTATCAATAAAATCATCATTTGTGACAAAATCAGGGTCAAATTTCTTAGGATTGTTTGTCACTATACCGAATGTATAACTTCCGGCAATAAGAATCTTTCCAAGCAAAGAGTTCTGTAGGAAAGACTGCATATTCATCACTTCTTCCTTTTCTAAAAAAGTGTTTCTGTTAACATTTATCTGCGCCATATATTTATAAATTTTTATTTACAAAATTAGAACCAATCAGGGTATTGCTGTTTATATATATCATAGTTAACCATATTAGCACATCCATTAAAACATCCTCTCGCAGAAATACTGCTTATCTTCGGCAATCCGGTATCGATATTATATAAGGTACTCAACTCAAACATAAACGGCATAAAGGCTGTCGGTAATATGACGCCTGTAATCTGACACACCCATCTTGGCTGATATGTCATACTTGTACAACCACTAAACGCATTTGTACAACTACTCAAATATTTCATTACACCAGATTGCATATAACTTGAAATTCCTCTTAAAACTGTTTCATCTCCAAAAATATATTCAGCCGTCAGCAAATTAGAACAGTTCTCGAACATGCTGTTAATGTTCACAGTCACCGAATGTTCGGGCGGTGTGATAGGACTACTCTGCGAGCCTACTGTTCTCAAATTCCTGCACCCGGCAAAACAATATGCATAAGTGCTACATTGTGGAGAATCAGAAAACAAAGATGATGTTATCGTAGTCAAGCCGCTATTCTGGAACATGCCGGACGCGCTTCTGATATCCGGAATTGTAACACCACTTACATTCAATAGACTTGTACAACCGTAGAACATTTCGTCGCATCGTGTTCCTCCGTTCGTCGAATAATTGAATGCCCCGGAACTTATACTTGACAAATTTGTACATTGGTAAAATGCCTGTGCCAACGACAACTCACCCACGGTTCCGGAAAACAGATTGCTCGGCAACGACGATACACCCGAAGCATTACAAAAACCATGTGCGTTTATCGTCTCTCCAGAAAGATATTTAAACGATATCCTGCATGGTGACTGTAAATTAGAGCAACGAGAAAACATGTAGATACATGTATTTATATTTGTCGCTCCAATGTCGTTACTTATACTTGACATTCCCGTACATCCAGTAAACATATAATTCAAAGATGTTTTGTTACTTGACGTCCTTAATTGTCCACTTACAGAAGAAATATTACTGCATCCATAGAAACAATAGGAGTAATCACTTATCGAGTTTCCTCCAAGTACGCTTGACAAGTTCACCGAACCGCTCAATCCACTATTTCTATATGTACTCACAAACGTACCACTTGTTATAAAATCAAATAATCCAGACGGAACACTTCTTAAACTACTACATCCATAAAAGAACGAATCTGCCGAACCACTCATAAGACTTGTAGTCCAACTTACAACCGATTCAAGGCTGCTGCAATCTTGAAAAGCTCCTTTATTCCATGATGTTCTCACATCCTCAGTAAACCACTTAATTACTTTTGTCAAACAATTTTGGAAACTTGAAAATCCATCTGCACTCCATGATAAATTGGCCGACATTCCGTTAAAGTCGAACAATATTATCTTTGTTCCTCCGGAACTATAGGTATGTGAACTTGTTCCTAATGTCTGGTCACCATCTCCCCATTTAACACGCAGATTGTTTAATCCCATGGAAGATGTATTTAACACTGGCAACGTCAGACTTGTACCATTTGATACACTTACTTCCAGTACTGCACCATCTTCCATGATAATGTTTATGGTTTTACTAAATTCTTCTGGTCCTACAAAATAACTTCCACTCTCTGTAAAATAGTTAGGACTTGTTGCAATCCATGCATATGTATCGTTACAAGGTACCAACCAAGATAATGTACCACTTGAACTTGTAACACCAGAACTTATATTATCTTCTACTGTTACACCTGAAATAGGTGTACCAGTCTTTGTCCTTACATTATAAGTAACTTGACACTTATTCCTTACCATCACGACATTCACATAGACATCGTCGTTACTTATACTTGCCGAACCATTCTGACTTTGATATCCAACTTTTGATGCTTGCCAACTAAAACTCTGTGGAGGTACATATGGACCAAACACTGCTCGTCCTGCACCATCTGTATTTTTCATATCACTACCAAGAGTAATACGTACACCTCTTATAGAAATTCCTTTCTCATCTACTACATCGAAAATGACCTTATAAGTGTTAACTCCAAGAACTATCGTTGCACTCGTATTATATTCCCCTACCGATATAAATGTACTATTTTCATTGTATTGAGGTAATTTACTTGCTGTTGCTGTACCTGAATCACCTGCCTCTACATTGAAAGTTGTATATCCTTGACTGTCTGAATATTGTGTCATTCCTCGAAACGATACTTGTGCTCCACTTACTGCTCTTTGCGAACTGTTAACAACCTTTATCGTAACATCAACTCTCTTTATCGTGAAATTGATAGGAACACGTACATCTGAATTGTATATAGAGAATGAATTTACTACATCATAACAATAACGATATTTTGCCACATAATCGTATGTACCTGAAAACAATTGTGTAGATACTAAACCTAATTCGTTCGTCGTCAACTTTTCACTTTGTCCTACAATCTCAATTGTCGCTCCAGAAGCCTGTGTACTTCCTATAGTAGCTGCAAACGTCACATTAAACGGTACTGCTGCTTTTTCTGCCATCTTTATAGTATATTCATTATTTCCAGCTACAATATTAACATTTCCTTTTGCATTATTGTAATCTGGTTGAGAAGCAGTCCATTCCCATACACCTAACTCAAGCGTCCAATTCCCTGCAATACCATTAGCATTAGAATACTTTGTCTCACCATTGATTGTCACTATTGCATTCTGTATAGGAGCTTCTGTTGTAACGTCAACTACTGTCACTGTCAAAGTTCCAGTCTGTTTTACAAGGTCAACAGTAATTGCAATAGGTTTATCTATCACAACGGCAGTTCCATTTCTCGATTCATATCCTGATTTTGTTACACTCCACGGATAATTACCTGGGACCTTATTGAAGATAGCGTTACCATTCGCATCTGTATTGATTGTCTGTAGAGAATCTCCTGCACCTAATACGACAGGCTGATTCTTTACCGGAACATTATCTATTCTGACAGTAAATACAATGTTGTACGAAATAAGTCTTAATTCGACTTTCACTTTTGCGTCAGCACCGTTAACTGTTACAACACCTTGTTGTAAATAATAACCATCTTTTCTTGCTGTCCAGTTATAACCACCTGAAATTCTAACAAATTGCGCTTGACCTGAAGAAGTTGTAGTGATAACTTCAGTACCAACTGTAATATCAACACCTTCAAGTGGAAGTTTAGTTTCCGAATCGACAACTTCAAAATCAACTAAATAACCTCTTTGAATAAAATCAATCTCTTTTGTTATATCTTTATCTACAATGGTTATCTGACCTTGTTGTGTATAGAATTCAGTTTTCTCTACTTGCCAATTATATGTACCAGCAATATCAATAAACGAAACAAGACCATTCGCATTTGTTTGAAGCGTTACTCCATTAAAAGTGACATTAGCTTTAGCAACTGGCAATGCATTACTTCTTACAACGAATGTTACTGTATACTTAGGTATAGGATTAAACTGAACATCAATTATCGCATTGCCATATATTGTAAATTCTTCCTCTTTTGTAACATAACCTTCTTTAACTACCTTATATCTATATGTTCCTGCAGCTAATACAAACCCAGTAGCAATACCTTGTGTATTTGTAGAACCAGTTTGATTTTCAATTTCATCTCCAGTCACTAATATAGAAGCTCCTGGAACAGGGTCAACTCCAGTACGAACTCTGAATGTCACATTATAATACGGAATTTCTTCCATTTCAAGTTCAATATTAGTAGAATCAATAATTTCTGCACTTCTTCTAATAGGATAATAATCTTCAAGCTCTGCCGAATATTGATAAATACCTGGAAAAACTTCAAATGTGACTATCCCACTCGCTCCTGTATACTTTGTAATACCAGCAAAAACAACCTTTACACCTGAAAGAAAATCTTTAGTCTCTTTATCTCTTACAAAGATTGTAACAACTCTCTCGTAAGCTGCACCAATCAATTGAATATATTCTATAGCATCCTTTTCTACTAATAGAGTGTTTTCTACATTTTCAAAGTTTTCTGCCTCTACACTATAATACCAATGACCTCTTGGAAGAATAATCGAAGTTTCACCGTTTACATTTGTTTTAAGCTCTTCGCCGTTTATTGTTATAATAGCATTAGGAATATATTTATTTCTATTAGAAAACACTTTAAAAAGTATTCTATAAGTTTCTTCTCCTTCATAAGGTCTGATTAATTCACTTCCAAAGATATTCTTATATCCTATCAAATAATTCTTAAGAAAAGTTTCTATTGAGAATTTCTCTTGATAAGCATTATTCTTATAATACGCTGCGATAATATCTCTTTCTCCTAAATATCCTTGAGAAAACGGAAGATATAATGGTTTTACTTTAAAATCATATACATACACATAAGGAGAACTTACACCTACTTCTCTCTCTTGAATAAAAATAGGTGCTATATATTTCATATTAGGTAAGATTGACAATGCTCTACCTGTTGAGAAGTTCAATTTCGGTGCTTCTATAAATTTTTCATTATTTGAAAGAAGAAGTCCTTTTATATGATAATATATATTGTCATTTTGAAACTCTATATAATCAGCAGTATGAAACCACATTGAATTCCCAGCAATAGCTCCATTTTCAATCACTCCCATCGGCAATGCATCTCCATCTGTCGTTTCATATCCTGCAACACCAAATTTTAAATTTTGATTTTCCAATGAAGAAACTTTTACTTGCAATGAGATTTCATAACTTAAATTAGGGTCTATAATGATAAGTTTTTCTAAATCTACTCTACCATCAATGCCTACAGCTTGATTACCAAAAAAAGTCATAGCATTGAAAATCTCATCACTTCCATTTTCATCTTGTGTTAAATTGATACTTTCAGGTATCAATAAAGGATAATTATTCAAATCTTCTACACTTGAAGTAAATTCATATCCTTTGGAAACATTCATTACAGTATCAGTTCTATTCCACGTAGGTGAACTATATCCCATCGACCACCCAGTAGCTTCTGGTTTAAGTAAAGCAAAAATAAACTCATCTAACGAATTGTATCGAATTAATCGTAGAAGCTCACCAAGAATTTCACCTTCTTTGTTTATAATGTCCAAACGACCTCTTTTTGAATATTCTTCCAAATAGTTATAAAATAGATATTCCATTTGTTCTTGGTCATCTACCATATTTGTTACGAGACCTCTATTTTGAATAAACATCTCAAACAATATCTGGTTTGTATCTATTTCTTTATATTTACGTGCATATAAAACTATCAATGCGAATAGATGAGTTATAGTTCCCCAAAAAGCTTGAAAATCAGGATTACTCTTCTTATTGATAAATGTAGGGAGGATTCGACTTCCTTCTAATTTCGCCAATACATTTTCAGCCCAACCTACGACAGCTTTATCGTTTTCTTCAAAAAAACGACTGAACATTAAACTATTATATATAGATGAAGCTTGTGGTAAAAACAATCCACCACATGGATTCTTTTCTTCTTTACTTTTCATATTGATTAATATCGATATTTCTTTTCGTAAAGATACAACTTTTCCTTTTTAAAACAAATACTATGAATTTTATTCAATCTCTCTCGTCAAAGACCAATCCATAACAATAGAGGCTCTAAAGGTAGGAGTGTGGGTGAGTGATGAATGGAGTGGCGGAGATGCTGTCGCCGTTACAAGAAAAAATTCATATACCGGGTTAGTGTATTACAATAATATAACAAGTCCATCGTATAGTGAAAATACTGTTTCTTATTACGCTAAACTTACTTTTGGAGATTAATTTAATATAAAGCCACAACCATGTTTATTATTGTATTATGGTTGTGGCTATTTGATTATCAATCACCGAAAGTTAATGTACATTGATATGCTTTTCTTTCGGTACTATATGCAGGATATACGTAGCTGATATTTAAAATTTGATTATAATCTGGAAGTATACTAAAAAATGGTTTATATGGAGGTGTCTTTCCACTAACTGACGATTGATAAGTATTCCATACATTCGTCATTCCAACACTATCAATAGACCGTTGTTTCCATGTATCACCAACTTTCATAAAAATAAAAAGGTGTGTCGGTTGTATTCCAGGAACAAATCCGGTTGCTCCGTTCCAATCAGCTAAACCAAAAGAACCTTGCGTATCGTTACAGAGAACAATCATTTTATTATTGGCTTGATTAAAAATAATTTCAAGTACATAGTAATTTGAAAGAGCTGTTCTTATATCAATAGTAGTGCTATCATTTTGATAGTAAGTAACACCTGCCCAACCAGTCGAATTAAATAAAGCTGACACACCTCTAACAGTATTAATTCCTTTAGATGCTCCATAAGTCCCTTTTCCAACATGGAACATCCATTTCATATCTTTTGTTACCCATAAATTATTACCCATATTATCAGTAATAGAAGAAGGGATATTTTTATAATATTTCCAGCCATTAAATCCAGGTGCATCAATATAAGTCCAAGAATTACTTGAAAAAATTAAAGCTCCAATATCAAAAGTTGCATCAATAGAAGTAGAAGAATTCATAAATGGACCCCAAAAAAGAGTTATTAATAGTATATTTTCAACGTCTATAAAAATTCTTCTAAAAAATATAGGTTTCTGTCCATATTCTACATATGGAGTTAAGCTAAAATTTGTTGCCTTAAAGTTACTATTAAATGGAAATGTTACCATAGAGAAATTAAACGAAGTAGATTGAAGTACAGAAGGAATTAAATAAAAAGCTTCGTTGGTTGTCAATCCCACTTCTGGTTCATGTAAAATAAGAGCCAATGAATTTAATATAGAATAACTATTACTATATCTTGAACAAACAGTATAATTTGAACTCGTATATCCAGAAAAATAATTTAAACTATTTCTTCTTACATGTACACTTATAAAACCTTCTTCATTATTTGTTATCACCCAACAAATCATCATTTGAAAATCTCCATCACTTTTTGGACTTAATTTAAACGATATGTGTCTTGTATATTCACTATATAATCTTATATAACTATTACTTATGTTTTCATAGCTACTTACACTGCCGTCTTGAAATAATATATTTGAAAATACATATATATAGGATGAACTTGGATAAATGCTAAATGCAAATAATCCCTTATTATCTGGCAAGGCTTCATTTGGTTTATAATTTAAAATAGCTGCTTGACTATTGCTTGGTTGTTGTAAATATGTTTTATAATTAGCTGCTTTTTGATTAACCATTCCTGAATAACCTTGTGTTTTATCGTTATTTCTTATAAACCCGGAATAGCTCTGCAAATCAGTCACCCACACCCCTACCTTAACAGTATATATAGTTATTGTTTGGTCCTGGTTCATTGCTATAAGAGTTGTACTTCTGTTAGGGTATGAATAATCTCCCGTAACACTACTTCCCCACGTTGAACCTCCTCCAGCTTCCCAATAATAATTTCCAGGTCGAATCTTAATTGCTACTGTTCCAGCAGTTCCTGTTGTTCCGCTATAAGCAACCGAAGAATTGTTACTTGACAATTTTACAATACATCCACTACCTACTGCTGCATTAGTATTTAAATCAAGTACTTTAAATGTTATCGTAGCTTCAGATGGCACCAGCTTAATGGTAAAGTTGGACGTATTCGTATTCGTCGTATTCAATGTGTCGTATCTTGATGCACTTACAACATATCTCATTGTTGTTCCAGATACATATACAGTCGCTTGTCCAGAACTGTTTGTCGTTACTGTCTGCGTGGCATGACCATCAGAAGCACTACTATCTCCATTAATACCATATACCTTTATTGTAGCACCACTTACAGCCGCATTCGTGTAACTGTTCTGTACAGTCACTACAATACTCTTTATTGCTGTAGAGTAGAATGCCGTAGCGTCGCTATTATGTCCTATATTACTGAAATTATAATTAGGAGTGATGGAATACGGTGTTTCGGTTGTCGTTGTGCCTGTCACGAAATAATTCGCCAATTTTGCCGTTATTGTTGTTGTAATACCTGCTATCCATGTATATGTAGCCAAGTAATAAACTAAACTATTGGCTGTTAATGATACAGTTGTTGCTACTCCTGCTGTAGTAAATACTGGCTTTACAAGATTTGGTGTTCTCCACCATCCTAATACTGGCGTCGAAAACGGTACTTTTAACCTAAATTCTGTAGCTACACTCTTCGTCAATCTTACAGCATTCTGTGTAGTTGTCGCTGTAGGCATTGTTATTGTCGTGCTTTCGTTTACCCAATAGCTTGTACCTCCACCCCATGACAATGTATATGAACCTGCTATCATCGGCCCGAATGACACTTGACCACTACTATTCGTCGTTCCACTAAACGTGACAGACGACAAACTCTTATTCGTCAGTGTTACCGGACATCCGTTCGCGTTCCCTTTTACCGCACTCTGATAATAGTCCTTCATTGTTATTGTGATAGAAGAACTTGTCTCACTCATTTTCAGATTAAGAGGACTTGCCTGCGTTGCCGATAATGTACCGGATAACGCATTGTAGTTCGTTTTTGAAAATGAATATCCTCTATTGATACCGCTTCTATATACAGTCCAATTACCACTACTATCCGTTGTCCCTGTCTGTCCTAAATAAGAACATGATACTCCGCTTATATTTGTTCCATAATTAGAACTCTTTATGTTGAATGTAAGACGTGCCGTCACATTCAGTGTCATAGTCCAGGATTGATTTTCAGATACCCATGTCCATTCCTGGCTTGCATTGCTATAATAACTTGCATAATTTTTCGGTGTATAGGTGTAGTTTATTCCTGCATATACCGTATTTGTTTTCTTTCCGCTTGCATTCAACGTTATTTCTCCTGCCGGGGCATTCGAGCCTGTAGGTACACTTCTGACTATCACTGCACTACCTAACGGATGGGTTGCTGTGATGTTTGGAACTTTCTCAACGACTGTCAGTGTAACCGTTCGCGTCGTTCTGTTCATCGTCACTGTATAGGGTGATGTCTGTGTGGCGATTACTGTTCCTATGTAGTTGTTGAAATACTGTGCCGTGGCGGTCATTTGTCTATCTAATCCACTTCTGTAGAAGCTTCCTCCGGATGGAAGTGTTTGCCCGAAGTAGGTAATCGTTCCAGAAAGCGCATTGCTTGTATTGTAAATATTTGCTACTGTATTAATCACTATCTTTTGGTTACAAATCAAAAACATTCCTCGGAACTGTCCTGCTGCCGTATAAGTCAATGCCTGGCTTGCATTGCTGTAATAATTAGCCCTTACCGCTGGCGTGAATGTCACTGGCGTACCTAAATAACATACAAAAGACACATTACCGTTCGTATCTAACGTTAATGGGCTTGTAGATGCTGCCGGACTAAAATTCATCTTCATAGATGAATAAAGAGCTACAGTCCATCCAAACGTATTAGACGTAAATGCTTTTCTTGTTATTGTAACAGCACCATTCGACATATTATTATATACGTTAATATTATTACTTCCATTACTAAATAAGAAATCTTTATTTGCAGAAACCATTTTGTCTACAGTACATATTTGGGTTATTTCTGCATACGATTTATTCTGCGAATTACTTCCACTGATATCAAATACTGATGCTGTATCTATCTGCCATGTAACTGGCTTACTTCCTCCGTCCAGATTAAAGAAATTGGTTGTTGAAAAATCACCGGAAGAACCACATCTTATATAATGAGCATACCAAGTCCATACACCTGTTCCTTTATTATCTGTAAGCCATCTTCTCGTTACACTCCCACCTGTTCCGGTTGCATTACTCTGAAACGCCAGACTATATCCAGTAGGAATTTTTGCATGAAAAAACACTACAAACTCCTTATTTGCTGATGTCGGTGTGTTAAATGTAAAACCTCCTAATCCCGGACTTGTTGCTCCGGTAGAAGTCTTTATTTCCAGAACATACTGTGATTTGAATAATATTTCTTCACTCACTCCAAGACTTACTGTGGCAGTTGAACGCGTCATTACCACATTGAACGGAGATGCTGAACTTGACGTTATACTGCCCGAATAATTGCCGTGATAAGTGGCTGTTGTTGTTACTGTACCTGTTACAGAACTTCTGTATAGAGATACATTACCGCTTGCATCAGTTGTTCCGGTCTGATTAAAATATTTTACCGTCGCACCACTTAGATTCGTTCCGCTCGGCACATTAGACTTGACATTAATCGTTATTTTTGCAGAACATTTCAATTGTAATACAGTTACTTCATTTATAGGAAAGTCTGTATAAGCAAATGTATTTTCTGGATTTTCATAAAATTCTGGATGTCCTACTACATCAAAATGTATTAGCGCAGTCGATACTCTATTAAATACGTACAACCCTTCGTCACTCGTACTTACTTCATAATTAAACGAACCTGACCTATATTGTAATTTTTGATTTGCATAAACTCCTCCTTCGATATAGCCGCCTTTTCCGTCCGGTATCATTTCAACAACTTTTAAAGTAGCTCTTACTGAAATGAATTGTAAACGTACTTGATAAGGACTTACGGTTTCAGTTGTAATAACACCATTAAATATATTATAATTATCTGCCGAAACGGAAATATTTTTATCAACATTTGAACCGCTTCGATACAAAGCTGCAACACCATCAGCATCCGTAGTGGCTGTTTGTCCGTTATAATTTACTCTGGCACCGTCCACTACAATAGTCGTATCATCGTCATTTACAACCTTAATGGTTATAGGCTGTATCATTACGGCTACTATCGTCTTGGTTGTATTCGATTCCGTAAAGGTTATGGATTGTGTAGAAGTCGTTACGCTATAATAAGACTTGTTGTCCAATATAGAAAAGGTAATAGGTATATTAAAATATACACTGACTTGTGCAATACCTTCATCATTTGTTTCAAATGTTCCATTACCTGCATCTGAACTGTAGCTTATTCTATTGACTATCGGCCCTACAATTTCACTACTGGACAAGCCTTCTACAAATTTTATCGTCACTACATGCTTGTTTCTCAACATAGTCGCATTGAGCGGTGAAGCTGTAGTAGGTGCAATGGTTCCGTTTACCGTGCTGTAATCCTCCTTGTCTAAAGAATAATCCTTTTCCAGTGCTGACCGGAACAATGAAGCGTTTCCGCTTGCATCAGTCGTCACTACTTGTTCGTTGTAAGTTACTGTTACTCCCTGGATATTGTTTTTCACATATACATCCTTTACATTGACCGTTATCTTTGAAGTTACATTCAAATCGAACGGCCATATCACACCGTCTTCCGTCCATGTATAGGATTGTGTCGGGTTACTGTAAAAATTAGGATATGAATCAGTTGTGAACGTGTATTCCAGTCCTTTTATCAATAACTGATTGGTGTAACCGTTTTCATCCAAAGTCAGCTTTATCGTTCCTGCCTTGGATGTCATTGTAATGGTTTGATTTGATAAATACGCCCTTCCTGCCGTACCGTACACCTCCGAAACCTGAATACCTGCATTAATCAATTCATATTGCACTTCTACATCCAACACTGTACCACTTTCACTTTGGGGATGTGAGAACGTATCGAATGAAACCTCGCCTGCAAGAACCTCGTAGATATATTCTCCTACCGGAACATTCGGCATGACTATCGTTCCTTCCGTATTCGTCTCTCCCTCGAACACCATGTCCGGCAATACATTGTTTGTTACACGTACCAAAATTCCATCCGGTGGTAAAACTCCCTGCGTTGACACATGGAAAGTGACTGGATATTCCTTTACCTCCAATTCAATATCCATTCTTATTTCTGTTCCGGTAGGCTTGAAATTCCCAGTCTTTGTGTTGTAATGCTGCTTGCTTACACTGTAAGACATATTTACCGGAGAAATGTACATTTGCACTATTCCATCCGTATTCGTCGTTCCTGTTTGATTGACGGACATTCCACTGAATGTTACTGATACACCACTTAATTCACCGTATAAATTAGAGGTGATATATACCGGAATTCTCTTCGAGCATGTATATACAAAGTCTTTTGTGTTTGCATCTTTATAATTGACTGTAGCTATTGCACCGTTTCCAGAATAGAATCCTACTGGCTGCACCTGGAAACGTTCTGCAATTCCTGCATACACTGTTTTTGTAAATTGTCCGCTTGCATTCGTCGTTACATTCGCACCCGAAGATGTACTATTGTCGTTGTAATAGCATGCAAGCACAAGACCTGTCTTTACCGGATTTGATGCTGTAGTCGAAATAGAGGGTATTATTTCTTTTACCGTGAATGTGACTGATTTCGTTCTTCTTGTTAATACTGCTGAATGCGTCTTGTCCGTAGGCAGATAGATGTTTTCTGTCTTGCTGTTGAAATTACTGTTTCCTCCTCCATAGGTTATCGTATAATTTCCAGGCGGTATATTGAAATTTCCATTTCCTTGTGATGTCAATTGTCCGCTTGCATCCGTTGTTCCAGAAAAACTATATGATTGTGAAGATGTTCCACCCCATGCACTCGTAACCGTTACTGGACAACTTTCTGCCGCCTTGGAATAGGGGTTACTTGCTGTCAATGTCAGACTGAATGTCATTGCAGCATAACCCATGATTATATCCATATAATCAGCCGACAACGGGGGTGTGAATGTTCCGGTCTTTTTCGTATGGTCTGTTACTGTACACTCGTAGCTCATTACAATAGGTGAGATGTACACGCTTGCCGAACCGTCACTTCCAGATGTCACGGTTTGAGATAACGACATTCCAGACACGGTTATAGTTGCATTTTCAAGCGGTCTTAACGTGTTCTGCTGCTTCACCCGTAATTCTGCCTTCTTCGAGCATGTAATTTCCATCAGTGTAGGTACACTCGCACCGAAGCCCCAGTTCTTGATTAGCAGACCTTCATTCTCATAGAAACCTTTCTCCTTTATTGTCAACTGATAGTCAATTCCCGGCATCACTTCTGGAAATATCTTTCCTGCTGCATTCGTCGTATATTCCCGTACATTATCATTGTACATATTTTTTACCGAAACGACAATTCCGGCCTTAACCGGATTGAAGTTCAGAGCAGCTTTCTGTTCAGCAGTTATCTTTACAGTCACCTGGCTTACTGGGGTCGTTATCGTCACATCCACATAGAAAGTTCTTGGCTCTGCGTCACGCGTCACATTCGGCTGAACCGTCAGCATCGTACCTTCCAAAGAGGCTATTTCATCATTCGATATGTTGAATTTCAATTCTGCACCTCCACTTGCAAAATCGTATGGCTCGTCCTCACCGCCAATTTCCGCACGTCTGAAAGTCTTTACATGGTCCATCAAATCGAATGTCACTCCTTTGTTAGGAACAACGAAATTTTCCGGTGTATGAACTATGTAATAATAACTGTCATTGGATAACGTCTCGGCTGTATTTTCACCACTGAATCTTACTGTAGTAGCATCACCGGACACACCGGGAATATTCTCTATTACGTCAACTTCCGGTTCGATTTCCCTTCTTGTCATAGTAAAGGGAAGGTCTATATCCTTCAATTTTTCAAGCGTTATCGACTGGTTTTCTACCGCATCATAATATCTGTGTGTCGCATTCCAAGTGTATTCCCCTGCTTCCGCTCCAAGCTGTAACACGCCTATATCATTCGTATAGCCAAAATCCACCTTAATTCCAGTCCCCTTGTTTATCAATTCGATATATACACCGGAAATAGGAGCTTTCGTTATCGCGTCCGTTGCGGTGTATGTTATTACCACGTCTCTCAATTCGAGATAAATAGTTTCTACGACGTCTTGGTCTTTAATTACAATTTGTCCAGTATATCTTTTATAATTTCTTTGAGTAACTACATAATCATAAGTTCCATTACCAAGAGTTACAGTTGCTACACCATTTATATTTGTAATTTTTGTTTCTTCATTGATATTCAACTCAGCTCCTTGAATATAATTACCGTTCTCAATATCACGAACAATCAGCTTTAAAGTATAGAATGCCTTGTTTAATTTAATAATCTTAGATATAGGTGCATCATCCACAACAATAAAGTCTGAATACGACATATAACCGCTTCTAAACACTGTATAAGTAAATGTGCCGTTCGGTAAGCTTACAATAACTACACCATGTTCGTCTGTTAGATATGTAGATTCGTTAATTGAAACTGTTGCATTAGGAATCACCATATCATTTTCTGAATCAAGAACAGTAAATTTAACCTCATAGGGAATAGCATCAAGCTCAACAAGAATACAATTCGGTTTTTCTCCTACTATATCAATTGTTTCGTTGTACTCTTGATATCCTTCTTTCATTACACGCATCTCATATTGACCTACCTGAAGTCCCATTTGAGCTTGTCCTTCATTGTCAGTTCTTTGAGTTGTATTTGTAACTGTAATATCTACTTGAGGTACATAAATACTTCTTCTTCTATCAATAACAGCGAAATTGACTGTCAATGATTCAAGAAACATTCTTTCAAAGATTTCTACTGGTTTATTTTCAACAGTCAAAACACTTTCAATGGTTTTAAATCCAGCTTTTGATACTGTATAACTATATGTTCCAGGTTCTAAATCTACAGAAGCTATACCTGTATCATCAGTTTCAAGAGTATTAATTCCAATCTTAATTTCTGCACCTTCCATAGGAGCTTCACCTTCATATATCGTGAAAGTCACTTTATAAGGAGTTGCTTCAAAATTGTTAATTGTTATAAAAATTGGACCATTTAATACTACAAATTCACCAGTCTGTTGAATCCAGTTTGCTTTATTCAATGTATATGTATATTCACCATTTTCAAGTAATACGTTAGCAGTACCAGATTCATCTGTTGTAATAACTTTGTTCCCAATAGTAATAAACGCACCAGGAACTGCAACATTCTTCAATGTAGTTACAGTAAATGAAACAAGATATTTCTGAGAAAGAATTGCAGATTGTGAACCTTTATAAATATCACTCTCTCCTGCTGGATAAAAAATATTAGAAAGACTACTACCAGAATCATATAAAATGTTTCCTTCCAAGTCTCGCATTCTGAATCCTTTGATACGAGGCAACATATTCAAAGGAACTTCTTCATCAAAGTAAGGAAAGAAATATTCATCCGGCACATATTTCACACCTTCCGCAGTTTTAACGACTTGAAGTAAATCATCCCATTGTACAACTTTTCCTGCTTCCCAAAAACGGAAATCGAGATACTTCGTCATAGCAATTTGGATATTCTTTCTTGCATCAGCAATATTTATATTAGGAAATAATTCAACACGGAAATCAATACCTCGTTCTCCTCCAACATACAGCCATTTTGCATTTTCAAGAATAATACCTACTGATTCACCTGATAAATTTAATTCAGTTAAACCAAAATAAGGAGTAGCTTTATCAAGTAATTCTTCAAGTTCATCATCTGTAAAGAAAGAACCGTTTTGAGTTACAAGATAAATATGAGTCTTTCCATCTTCACCTAATCCTACATTCATAACCTTCAGAATTCTATCATCAAGGTCTTGGAAAATCTGTGTCCAAGATTCCACTGTTTCTTCTGAAAGTCTGTTATTGTAATTTATAATTCTGTTTCTAAAAGTCTCGTCATCTTCATAATCACGTCCACCAATAGCTGCATATTCGTTAGTACATTCTATATGCGTCAATGGTCTTGGAGAAACTTGTGTAATACTATTAGCTTCTACATTCGTAGCAGAACCAGTGATTACACTTCTTACACTTACATATCCATAACCAGAATTATCAACTGTAAACGGTTTATCTACAACGAATCTGATACCATTCTTAGAAATAAAAGTTGTACCTACTTCATATAATGTTCCAGGTTCAGCATATACTCTTATATAAGTAGATGAGCCAAGAGCTTGTTTTCGAGGACTCACACCAAACAATGCTGCTGATTTATCCAGATATGTACCAGTTGCAGATGTAGGAAATATCTGTGCTTCTACAATAGCAATATCTTTAATTGCCTTTTGAGCAACTTTAGCAGTACCAAATGCAACTGCATTTAATACTGAACCGTCTGCTATGTTAGAAACTTTATCGGTTTTGTTCAAAAACATTTCAATCCACAAATTCTTCAGATTTGCGATTGTGTTACTTACTTTTGTTATCATAACATATTATATTGGAACATTAATTAAAAAATCTTCTTTTGTCACTGTAGTAGCTCTAACTTTCATAAAGATACTATCTTCAACTTTCTTCAAATCAATCAACTCAGCACTCGCCCAACGATTATCTCTTTGGAACATATTCATCAATGATTTAAATATAATCGGATATTGAATCGCATTTGTAGTCTGACCAATAAAATCAGAAGGAAGGCCGTAATCAGTAAATTCAGGAATACAACCTTTAACTGCTTCAAGAATAATCTGAAGAGCTTGTTCCATAGATTTTTGGAATTTAATAATCTTCAAATCTTCATTCTCAAATACAAATTCAATCGATAAATCCTTACCAAGAATATTCTCATTCACTAAGGTATCAACCACATTATCAACATAATTAATACCTACATTCTTTAAATTCACAGAAAAAGTATTACTACCATGACCAGTAACATAATCTTCTTCAATTATATATTGAGGTACAACTATATCTACCCAATCATCTTCAGGATTTTCCAAATCGAGTTGTTCAGATACAGTTTCAAATGTCTCACCAGTTCTTAATTGTTTTTCTAATTGCAAGGTATTTGTTCTTCCTACAGAAGCACTTCTTAACCATCTATCAGAATTCTTTATAGTTGTCAACTTTGTAACAATTTCAGAAAAATTTTCAAGAAGTTCCCACATAGAAATATCGTCCAACTTATTCTCATGTAATTGAAATAATGGTTCAATAATATTAATCTGTGCAATTAATTTGTCTAACTCATAAAAAGAATCTGCATTAATCTCCCCACCCTGATAATAATCCACAATATAAGGATAATATTCAGAGCAAAAATCAACATAGGATTGAAAGAAATCTTTTATATTGTATCCTGTAACTGAAAGAAACTTTTCGTACATATCCATAGCTACAAAATATTAGCGATTGTCGCAGCGAGGTCATTAACTCCTTTTTGAATTGCACCTGCTGCACAAATTTTTGTCAAAGCTGTTTTTGCTTTTTTAGCTCCTGCTACAGATTCTAAAGGTGCAATCGCAGTCATTGATAAATTATAATCCCATATCATATTCCTTTGAATATTCTGAGAAAAAGATAGTCCTGCTGGTGGTATTACAACTAAATAACTCTCACCTAAAGCCATATTGTAGAAGTATAATCTTAATGGTAAACCCAATTGGTCTACTCCATTACTTTTTGAAATTATAGCTTGCAATATTTTTATACATCCATATCCAGTTTTAATACCAGCATCAAAAGATGCAGATTTTAAGCTATTAGTACTTTTTCCAGAAATATCTGTCAACGACCATTTACCTGCCGACATACTATAAGCTGCACCCGTCAAACTACTCGCAGCTCCTCCTAACGATAATAAAATTTTAAAAGTCCTACCGAAATCTCCTCTAATGTTTATTTGTTGAGGAGTAAAAGTCGGTGAACTCAATACAGTTATTCCACCTGCAGTATTTCTTGTTGTTTCTCTCTTAGGTTCTGTTTTGGTTATACTATTTGGATTTATAGGAAAGGTGAAAAAGTCAATTGTGTTATTCTGAGAATCAGCTAATTCAAGTGTACAAAGATATACCTCAAAATCATTTGGAAATTGAGATGCTAACACTGCTCGTCCTGCAGTTTCAATAATCCCTGATGCTTTTTGAATTGCTGATTGTGCTAAGTTTGCCATACAATATTTTCTTTATCGCCTAAAGATACGAATTATTTCATTAATCTGAAAAAGTTACCGTGCTTTTTATACCATCAAATTGTAATGGATTTACTGCTGCTACTGCACTTACACCTGCACCAAATCCGGCTTTACCTCCATCCATCGCTGCCGAACCTGCAAGCGCTGTTTGCCATGCGTTCTTTAACGTCATTATCTGATTTTCTACATTATTCAACAATTGTATCAAGGTATTTGCTAATGTTAGAGGTTCTTTCGCGTTGTTTATATTAACTCTCTGTCCAGTCATTAATTTTATCAAATTCTGTGTCAATTGTATCATTTCTGCGTCGTTATCGTAACCTAACACTACGCCGCTTTCGTCCATTGTTATATGACTTTTCCCGTCGTGGAAATTGACATCTACTGTATTGGGGTCAGTTTTTATTGTAGTTGTCTTATCTTGCGTCTTCCATACGAAGTTCATACCTTCCATATTCATAGTTAAACGCCGTATTTCTTTATCTTTTTCTTTAACGTCTTCTATTACATTCACTACTTCAGTAATCACTTCTTTATACCCAGTAATCTTTACTTTTTTAGAAGCAACAACTTCTACTTCTCCTGAGCTTTGTAATCTTATCTTATTCTCTTCATTTCCACCTAACGTTACATTGAATTTAACCGGTTTTTCAAATGAAGTAAGATTCATGTTCCATTCCTGATTACGTGGGTCTATCGTCATAGACATCGTCACATCTTTCACTTGTTTCTTAATACGTACAATATCCTCACTCCATGCAGGAACCTCATCATTTCCTATAAACGTCCCTATTATTGTAGGTTGATTAAGAAAATCACCACTTGCTATAATTACTTGACAACCCTTTTCACCTGGTTCTTCTGGAAACCATATATTATTTATTGCTTCATTGGTAATACGTACATCATTACGAAACAAACCACCTTCCATCATTACAGCGACAATGTTTGTTCTGAATACTGTATCTATATACGCTTCCTTTTCTACATCCATAGGTAACATTATATACCCTTTCATTATAGAAGGTAAGTTGTTACTACTTATTCTTGGTGCTCCTCCAGCCATTATTCAAGTCCTCCAAAATATTTTCTGTTCAAGAAATAATCAAATTGTTGTTTATCTACTTTCGGATTATCGTAAGAAATAATCTGCCCTCCTTCAGCTTCTTTTGCTTTTTGTCTCAATCCACTTAAATCTACTAATTTAAAATAATCAGGTACAAATCCAGAAGCTGATTTCTCAGAAACAGAATTATCATTTCTTTTAACTGCTTCAATGAGATTACCTTTTAATATCGGTACATAAAAACCTCTTTCTACTTGCAATACTGTACGACGGTCTATTCCATCACTATTAAACGAAACTACATTTGTAACATTCACTACATAAAAAAATTCATTTGTACTTTGATTCAGTACGAATGTACCTACCTTTATACGTCTATCTCCATTTATTTCAATTGTTCCGCAACGTGTAAAGGGTATATACATATTACTTTCAACAAGATAAATCAAGTCATTCAACATTGTCGCTTGATAAGTAGAGAATATCTTCTTGTTTTCCGCTCCGTTCTGTATCATACGGATACAGTACATATCTACGAAATCCATTTTTCTATTTCCCCATCTTTCTACATACTCTTCCAGATATACAATAGGAACAAATGCAAGTCCTGGTTTATCACGTCCTCCTACTTGTGCATTCTGCGCATGTAATTGGAACCAAGTGTATATTCTCGAATCGTAACTCAAATTATATGAAATTACATTATCTGGTGTTATTGTTATGTAATCCTCTGATTTAAAAGCATTTTTAATCGCTTTCTCTGTAAACGGCGGTTGTCTTACGATAATATCGATTGTATTTACATAAGTATCGAAGAAAAATTCAGTCAATGGATACTGACATATGCGCTCCATATATTCCATGAGTGTACCATTAGGATTTCCAAGTCCAGTATCTGTTACAATTCTTTCTGTTATTTCACTTGAAATTTGCAGTTTGACAATTTGCCAGATTCCTCTGACTTTTAGACTTTCTTGTCCTGGGATACTATATGCTGTTATTCGTTTATCACCCCAAGATGAAAATACATTATCACCACATACTCCAATAGAAGACATTACATTTACGATAAACCAGATACATTCATTTATTGTTTTGTATCCAAGGTTCCATATAAATTGATACTCACCACTGAATACATTACGTCCGTCCCATATTCCTCCTGTTTTTCTCGTCAACCAATTTTGTACAGTGTCATTGACATTAATCAATGGAATAAAATAACTTCCATCTTCAACAAACATTTTAGTTATATCTCGTCCATTAATTATAGTACTCTTCGAATTATCTTCTGAAGAATACGTTTCCATTACACTGTCCACGAAACCTATCATATCCCATACAGTATAATCAGGTCCATTACCAGCAAGTTTATTTAACGGAACAAATAAATTATTAGCATCTTCACTATCTGAACTGCCTTCTAATTTCAATCGCTCGAATCTGATGAATACTATATCATTTATCTGAACTACCTTTTCAAGATACGATTTGTAATCATATCCTTTAGGAGTTACAACTGGGAATATATCGTAATAACCTACTCCATATACATTAGATGTCTCCGCATTTTTAAAAGGTGTGATGTTAATTGAAAATGTTCCGTCTTTAAATCCTTTATCTGTGGAACATGTGTTCACGAATTGACTTACATCTACAACTTTATCTATTGCTTTACAATATATCCATACCTTTATATTAATAGGTTGTACTTTAGTATTTACATTAAACTCTTCATCATAAGCAACAATATTATCAGGAACAAAACCTTCCTTATCACCTAAAAGTTTTTGTAGATTTTCAGACCAATAAGCTGAAAAATCACGTTGCTTCATAAACATCTCACTCTTTGATGCTTTCTGTATCAATAGAGGGGAATCTTTTATCGGGAACGAAAGAGGTGTATTTGGCTTAATGTACGGCAAGTCCTTACTGGAATATTCATTCTTATACTTCTCTTTCTCCCAATCATCATATGTAGCCCATATAGCATTAAGGTTCGATATATCAGATATTTCATTAACAACATCCATAAACTCAGATACAGTTAGCTTCTTAGCTTCAGGTGTATCTGGTCCTAATCCTTTCTGCCAATCTTCTATAAAAGTTTGTGGCTTTACGTTATACTCGTAACTCTGTATGTTGAATATATTTACTTTCATCGTTCTTGCGGTAATCTACTTCTCATTTCGTCTTTTAAAGAATATTCCTTAAACTTCTTATCCAAAACCTTATTCAAAGTTTCCTCAAATTGTTTAATAGAATCTGGCTGTGTGCTTCCAACTAAAGGTATTCTTTCAGGAATAAGAGGTTTATAGCTTGGAAGTGCATCTGATTGATTAGTATTTATCTGTGACCTGTCTTCCATAAGATTTCGACCTTCTTTTTTACTTTGTTCCATAAGAGCAATAATTCTCTGTATCTGCTCCCATATATCTCCTAAAGACTTAGCACCTTCGCCAATTTGTTTATTGGTATCAGAAGCTTGCATACTTTCACCAAAACCAACTGTACGTGCAGCCGCTCTTTTGTCATATGCTTCTGTAGAGTTTTCTTGTAATCTTCCGAGTGATTTTTGATACAAATCAAATAACTCTCTGAATATTTCTGACGGATTACTACCTTCTCTTATAGCATCATTAATGCTACCCCAAGGTAAATCAGGAAACACTTCTGACATATGTAACCTTAATTGCTCTACACCTCCTCCAGTAACTTCAATGAGTTTATTGAAGAAGTTTTCCATTACTCTCGGGTCTGCACCTCCTGCTCGAGTCTTTTCAATCTCTTCTTGAATTTCTGAGTAAGATGTTTTATCCGGCATCTCTTCTTGAATAGCACGAACAAGCATTGCATTTACAACTTCATTCTTAGACATTCCTTGTCCAGTAAATGCTTGTTGCACTCTTTCAAGTTGTTTTCCTCTTAATCCAGTCGTTTCGCGTATAGCATTAAGCATTGCGACGAGTTCTTGTGCTCTAAACTCACCACTTTTAGAAAGAATTTGGTCTGATTGTTTTATGAAAGTATCTAAACTTTCTTCCATCGTAGAGGCAATCTCAGCAAACGGAAGGTTCAGATTACGCATCACTTGCTCAAACTCTCTAATAACTGCAGAAGCTCCGATATTCATATTCTCATCTCCAAACCTCATCGCTCCTTGTAAACGATTGATTGTATTAGATGACAAACCGAATAATCTTTCTGCTGCCATTACAGATTGTGTTTCTCTTACTGCATACGGGTCATATTCATTACCTCCTACAAAACGCCCTCCTCCTGCACGTATCAATTCAGTACGTCTTCCAAGATATGAAGCGTAATCCATACCAAGTGCAGAAGCTGCATAACCACCTTCTCTTCCGGCTTGACGCATTGACTGTCCAGCAGAAACACCCATCGTCTGAGCATATGGAACAATTCTTCTTTCTGCCTCAAAATACTTTTGAGTTGTTTCTCTTATCTTTTCACCCCAAAGTTGTGCTGGTTGCTCTATATTTCTGGCTATTATATTTCCTACAAAAGGAATCCATCTATACTTATCTGCTTCATTCGCAGCGTTAACCATTCTTCTATTGACTTCTGTCTCAATAGTCCCTTGGTATTGAGAACGATAATCAAAAGCTTCATTTCGGAAATATCTTTCAGACAATATATTTTTAGCTGTATTCGCAGCACCTATTAGAGAAATTCCTCCTAATAGACCTTTTAATAATCCTGCACCTCTTAATAATCCGAGTCCAGGTATTAATCCGAGAAGATTACTTAAACCACCTGCTCCTCCAGAACCTCCGCCAATAAAAGGAGTAGGAGATGTGTTATCACCACCTCTTCCGCCGCCTCCAGATGTATTATGTAATTCTTCTAATATTTCTTGAACATTATCTTCTGTTATAGAAAGAGAATTAGCTATCGTTTCAAGATAACGTGTTATATTACTATTCTTTTTCTCTTCACCTTCACCTTTTGTCAAGTCCTTTAAAGAAGCAATAATCTCACGTCTTGTGTTATCTGCTATAGTTCCAAGTCCGATAATAGCATTGACTATCCTTTCGTCTGAAAAACCAGTAATCTGATTGTTATTATCTGTTATTTCAGGTCTTCTTTGTATACGTTCATCTTCACTTAATATAGGTCGTGTCGATTGTTCGTTAGGTTTAGTTACACTCTCTCTTTCTCTTATAACATTCGTATTCTCTGTTATTGTATGAACATTTCTTTCAATGTTTACAACGTTTTCAGCTATGTTTTCTTGATTATTCTCGATGTGACGATAGTTTTCACTCCTATCCTCTACTCTTCGAGAGTTATCTGTATTTATAACGGAATTATCGACGTTTTCCTTAGAATTATCGATATTCGTAACGGAATTATCGATATTCTCAACGTGACGATTTATTTCACTTAATATTTCTTTCTGAGTTTCTTTAATCGTCTCTTTAACTGTTTCTGTAGGTTTCCTTTCAATAGGAGTTTCTTGTGTCGGTCGTCTTAAATCCCAAGAAACAGAACCAGTCTCTTCATCTATGACTGGTTCTACGTCTTCTTGATACTCAATCTTTCTTTTTGGACGTTTCTTGGGTTTTCTTGAAGGTTTAGTTATTTCCTCATCGTCAGGTTGAATTTCTGTTTCTTTATTTACTTCCCATGTAATAGAATTCGCATTCTCATCATAAACTGGTTTTAACTCTCTTTGAGTTTGTTGTTGTGGAAGTGGAGTTGAAATAGGCTGTTGCACTTCAGGAGCTTGCATTGAAGTAGATTGTCTTCTTAAATCAATAAGAAGTTTCTCCAACTGATTCCTATCTTCCATTAAAGATAATTGTTCACGAAGTTGCTGCAGATGTTTCTCAGTATTCTGAGAATTCATCGAAGCAGCTTGGTCAATTTCACGATATAATGAAACTGCCTCTTCTCTCAATTGTCTTAACGGAGTAACATCAGCAGTCACTCGTATTCTTTTATCTTCAGCCATATTATTCTTTATCTTCCATTTCTGCCATTAGAGCAGCTTCTCTACGAAATGCTTCAATATCATATTCTTCAATCATTCCAGAATCTTCTCTCTTCAACCATTCTCCTATGTTAGGAGTATAAACGTCGTCGTTTTTATCCAATTCTTTCTTACGTATCTCTGAATATATTGAATCTTCTTCGAATTCCATCCTTTGAGTCATAAAGGAACATTTTCTATGTTCTTCAGACATAAAAGCTATCCCATGTTTCTTTCTCCACCATCTATCATAAGGAAATCGATTGTTCCATTGAATCATGAATGTTTTAAGCTCATCAATGGTCATATCATTCAACTTTTACTGATTCAAAATCTGATGAACTTCCTTCAAAAAGGGATAAACTTCAGTATCGTAAAATTTACGAATTTCAGCAAAATCTTTCAAACCTAATTGATTAAAAGAATCAACTTTCAAATCTTTAACAAGCTCAGGCATCAATACCGTCAGTGTTGCTTCGATATCGATAATATCTAAAGCATTCTGAGCTGCCTTAGTAGAGTTACCAAGTAATGTATTATAAAATCCTCTACCAAGACTTTGTTTCATGGTTTCAATACGATAGTATTCACCTACATTAGGGAATTTGATTGTATATTCCTTCCCTCTTAAATTAACTGTTTTATCTTCCATAATCAATTGTTTTAATTCGTTATAAAGTTCTGACTTTATTTCAAAGAATCAATCAAATCATTGCTCAAAATACCTATTAATAAAAAGAAGAGAGAATAGTTTTTAATTATCCTCTCTTCAATGTAAAAATTTATATCAATTCAAATCGTTATAACTAACTGATTATCAGAGTTCCAATGTTGATATCGGATTAATATAAACCCCGGTACAGTTATAAGAAGAAATTCCTCCTTCGGCCAAACTGAACGCTTGATTATTGACAAAACAAGGATTCAATAAGCAAATTGTCTGACCAGTAGGGTCAACTTGTGTTACCATTTTCGTATTAGAATCCTGAGTTTGAATTGTCTTGCTGTAAATAGCAATAGCAAATCCAAGTTCACCTAATACCAATGTATCTACAATAGCCTTTACTGAACCAAGACGGTGCATCATACCTTCCATTACCGGTTGTTTGAAATCAATAAAGAACTGGTCTACTGTCCATGTACAATCATAACCTACTGGAGGTATCTCTTGTTTCAAAAGATTACCAAGACCTTGAACATTCGCACGACTGATATTCTCAGCGAATTGCAGGTTTCTTACAAAACCTGCAACCTTATTATCTATCTTTATATACGCTTTAGGCGCTGTAAAAACTGCCATATTCTTTCGTTTTTAATTATCCACGAATTAGATATCCAGTAAAGAACAACTTCGTGATTTCGTTATTTACCACAATCTTATAAGTAGTGAAATAAGCATCATCTTTACGAGTTGTTACTACATCCTGGAATGACAACAATAAATTGTCTTGCTCACTTGTAGCTGTTCTCGATTGTAAATAAGCTACTGTCCAATCTTTAACAGCACCTGCTGACAGAGTATTGGCATTCACACCGTTTTCTTGACCAAGAAGGTCGAGTGTTGCATTTACAATCAATTCTTTATTAATCTGCGCTACAACACGCATGAACTGAATAGAGTAAGATTGACCTTTTGCATTGAACAGATTGGCGTTATCTTGCAATGTATTTACACCCTGCAAAATGTTGAACTTTCCAGTATAGTCGTTCAATACAACACAAAGAATACCGTACTTCAAAGCTTTTTTCTTTTCAGTCTCAGTCAATATATGTTTTACTCTATCAACACCAATTGTCTTGAATGTAGGAGGTACATAAGGCGGTTTTCCGCTTACACGGCCCACTACTGCACAAGTCATGTAAATAGCCGGCCACCAACGAATCTTCTGTGCATCAAATGCAGATACCATACCTACACCACCATGTACCAATTGAATATAACAACTGTCGAAAGCTTGAGCTAATGTGATTTCTTGTGCAAAATTAGCTGAATCATCATAACCTGCTACATACAAGAAGTGTTGGAACTTAGCATCTTGTGTCATATGAGTGATATATGCTTTTGTAGTTGCTGAATTTGCATTCGCTCCTACTTGGTCAAGAATCACTGCACTATAATCCAAACCTACAATCTGGTCAAGAACAGCATTTAAATCGTTCATATCAAACGATTCAGTACCACCAGTAGCAAGGATATAAGGTTTACTGTTCAATGCAGTAGTAATATCATTCTGCTCAATCTTACCAGTACCTTCAACCTGAGAAGTGGAATCAAGAACAAATACCAAACCAAAATTAGAATCATTATTAGCCCAATCAATCAATTCTTGAATGTTATCAATTTCAGGAGATTCGAGTATTAATTCAGGGTCACAATTTTCTTGCGTAATGTCACCATAAGGCAAACCATCTGTATAAGTACCAGTATAAGTACCTCTCCAGAATTGCAGAATCCATTTAGTAGCATCTTCACGTCCTGCGATAAAACTCAGACCGTAACCTTTTGTCAATAATTCATCGTTCAACAACGAACCATTGGCTACTAAACCTTCATCTAATGTTTTAACTGCGAATGTACCTCCTGCTGCTGTTGCAAATGTAATTTTTGCTCCTGTAGTTGTTGCTGCACGAACAAATTCAAGTTCAGAAATACCTACTGCGTCAGGATTCGAAGAGTCTGGTGCGAATAACGCTTCTGCAGCTCTCCACCACATTCCACCTTTCATAAATCCACGAAAATCTGAAAGATTGTCAAATGTATAAATAGCATTCTGACCTTGTGTATTTTCACCATTAATACCAGCACCACCACCAAATCCGGCAGAATATGTACCAGTATCAATAACAAGAACCTTACCATAATCTAAATTACGAGCAGGTCCTGTTTCTCCGCTTACAATAGTGCTATAAACACCAGGAAGAGAGATTTGACGATTATTGAAATAGACTGTTGTCATAAATTTATTAATTTTCATTAATTTTACGAACTAATATATGATTTAATTCCTTCAATTCTTTCTAAATAATTCTCAGGAATATAATTAACACCTAAATATAGATATTCTTTTTCTTTCTACAAACCAAATATTAAATTATCTCTGATTCTACACCTGGCAATCCATGATTTTGATAATTATCTCCATCAATCGCTGCTATTCCTGCATCTTCAAATAACAATTTATTTAAAAATTCAGTATTAACCAAAGATGAAATGATTTGTTCAACAGAAACTTCCAATCTTACAGACCTTACGAATATAGGTAGAGGAATCAAGTTTGTATCTGCCATAAGCTCTGTCATTGTTATCTCAATAGTTGAATAATTAGCAGCCAACCAGTTATACGCTCCAGTCATTAATGCATAAAGTACTTCTGATAACAGAATACTTTCTAACATATTATCTGACAGACACATAATTTCAAAACCACATTCTCTACTATCTCGAACTTGCCATGCTCCATCAGGAGTATAAATTTCACCATTCAATTTACCTATTGAATTAGCAGGTCCTTTTGTTTTACCTGGTTCTCTTATGACGTAACAAGGTAATCCCGTCTTATCTTTAGGAAATTCAAGTCTTACTTCTATTTTCCTCGGATTAGCAGATGAACGAGTGAATAACGATTTTGCTTGTTGATAGAAATCAAAATTTCCATCCTTCATTCCATATAACAATCTATATAGAAAGGTATTTTCTTCGTCATTTTTATGATTTTCTAAATCTTTGGGTATATATTCCAATAGATTTAGAATAAGCTGTTTTACACGGATTATTTCTATCATATCATTTGTTATTTAATATCCTTTCTAACGTTTCATCAATAGCCATATCAGCAACTCTGTCTATCTGAGCAATTTCAAGTGCCCTATCCATTAGCCTTTTAGCAATGATACCACCATTGAACCAGCTATTAGGGTCAGATTTATCACTGACTCTTCTGAATGTCATGTATTGACCTCTATTCTCATTTTCTGAGCTTGAAGCTTCAACTCGTACAAGCCCTTCGTATTTAGCTGCTTTATGAATGTATTCTGGAACTTTTAATCCAGGAATGTTAATTTCTTTTCTTACACCAGGTATTTGTTGACTTTCAGGTAGTTGAGACCTTTTTAATGGCATTGATGAATTTTTAGCAAGTTGATATACATCTTGAGGCATAATTGAACTGAATATTCCTGCTTCAGCAATCGCTTGCGGTGTAGCATGGCGGAACGGTACGGTCAAAAATGGTTTACCATCTTTTGTTCGCTTTGCTTTTAAAGAACCTAATAAAAATGGTTTTTCATCCCAAGGTTCATGTCCTTCTTCTATCATTAAAGCAAGTTTACTTTCTCTTGCAGATAATCCAAAGACAGCTTCTGTTCCAGAAGGTCTCTCGATATACATTGCTTTAAGATACTCAGGTCTTGAGCTTTTCAGTTCTTTGTTAACTAAATCTTGCCACTTCATAGAATATTCTTGAACTACACTATCAATAATAGCTGTAGCCAGTAAGTTTGATTCATCCTGATTTAGGGTAAATTCTTGAACTACATCACTTAAGTCTATTCTAATCGGTAACGCTGCCATTATATATTATCGTTAATTATTACACCTGAACCATCGAAATTCGGTTTTTCTATTGCTATCAAATGACTTCTTCTTACTATTGCTTGAACCGGAAGTTGTATCTTCTGTAGAGAGCCTTTGATTTTACTTGTTTCCCAAGATGCTCTTACTTCATGAGGTAGGTCGATTATGTGTCCCTCGATTTTATGCTTATAGTAAACACTCACCACTCCGTTTGTAGGAGGTTCAAAATCCAGTATCAAACAATAAGGATTTTCAGGATTTACATGAGCTTGATTCGTTTTACTTAATTTTTCAGTAGAGGAAATGAAAGTATGAAGAGATATCAAGTCAATCACTCGATACGTCGTAAAAACAAAAAACTCCCCGTTCATTTCTCTTATTTCCAAATTCTCACTAAAGTAAGAATATTCCGTCTCGAAAGTTATACGATTGAAATAACCTAAATTGGGTTTATCTTTATCAATCACTGTCACTGCAAATGTTCCTAATAAAGCCTCAGTCCAATTCTTATATTGATTATTCTGATTAATTCCAGTTATAAGAGCTTTTGTTTTTGTAGGATTAACATAGAAATAACCAGTACCGAAACAATTCTGACAATCAGGTAAAGCTGCATCTCTTCCATGACAAGGACATCTTAATGCTGTTTCAAGTGTTACATCGTAACCTTTAGCAAAGATAGCTTTCTCAAACTCATCCTTATAAAATTCTGGTCTAAAATTACTTAAACCTGGATTAGGTGTCTGTAAGATATTCTTATTTTGTGCCATAATTATTATATTTTTCTTTATAAATCCATATAAAATTATAAGCATGTTTACAATGCTCGTTCAAACAATAAACTATTCTTGATGTATTTTTAAAAGTTTTCTTTAATTCAGAAAAAGTCCATTCTTTTAAAAAATTTCCATCTAAATCAAACTGTAAAATCCCTGTATGTTTTTCTTTTCTACGTTTAGTTAATTGTTGAACAAGTTGATAAACTTTTTCTTCAGAAAAATCCTTTTCAAATAGCCATAAACTATTGTATGACTTTCTTAAAGTTCCCTTTAAACAATCGTATATACCTGTACTATCTATATTTAAAATCCTACCAATTGTTTTGTAACCACAATCCCATTTTTTAATCAAAGTTCCATTTAAATCCAATTGTAATATAGAAGAAGAAATTTTACTTTGGCTTATCTTTAATTTAGTTTTTTCTGAGTGACGCTTATCTTTCATGGCAGGTCCAAATTCATCTTTGTAATTTTTAAAATGCTCACTTAATTCTTCACGTCTCTTTTGAGAATGTTTATACGCTTTAAGGCCTCCACTTTGTTGATTAATCAAATCAAATCCCCAACTTTTATATAACGAAATATAATATCTTTCTAAAAAATCTCCTTCCTCTTTTCGACATTTTTCTAAAATAATCATATTTATTTGGATACCGTCGTTTTTTAAAGTTCGAATCCAATCTTTTTTCAATTTAGATTCAGAAGAACCTAAACATCTATGTTGAGATAATCTGACGTAAGGATTCTTAGATTGTCCTATATATCTAATATCACTTTCATCTCTACCAACAAGTGCATATATATATGTATTTTCCATATTACAATACTCTAAATTTAACTTCATCGTAGACGAGTCTTAATCTACCTTTAATCTCTTCTATCTGTTTTTGATATGATAAAATTCGTGCACCATAACCCGAATTTGTCGCTGAAGAAGTAGATGAGATACTTTGATTCAAACCATCTATACCTAACGATTGACTTGCAATACCTGCTCCTAAAATAAGGTCGCCAGCTATATCAAGTATTGGAATACTTGCCAACATTCCAACTATATTCAATAAATCCATTGGCATATCATCTATATCCCATCCTGTGATGTACTGGATTCTCCAATAATCAGGAATATTCTCATATCTTTGAGTTCCAATCTGAGATGTGATTCCAGTCAAAATAACTTCGGCATTTCCTTGAGTTGTTGATGAACCAGTAGGTACTACACTAATTCTCCTTTTCCCTTGATTCATTGCTGTATCATATTCGCAGAACAACCATCCTTGTGGATATATAATTTGTTCCATTTTATTCAGCATACCAATCATAGATAAAGGAATTCGTACAGGATAATTTGTCTGAAGTATAGGGAATTGTTGCCAATAATCTGAACGATAATATGAAAGAGTTTGGTCAACTAACTGTTTCATAAAACGCAGATTAAACCAATTTTCTACATCTCTCTGTGCAGATTCTATGTAGAATCTTATGTTTTCATCTGAAAAAGACGTCCCTTCTCCTCCTTCGATTTTTATACCGAAAAGATATAAAGACCAAATTTCAGCGACAGAAAAAGCTAAACCAGTATTCTTTCTGTATTTTATTTTTAAAGTTAGTTGACCCATTGTAATACGTTATTATGCTTTACTCAAAATCATTTCAATAATTTCATCTTTTTTCTTGCCTTTCAAGTCTTCTTCAGAATAACTACCACCTTCTTCCGACATTGCAAGAGCTTTCAAGTCGTCGACTTTTGTTGCTTTCAAATCTGCTAACAAATTATCGTCTTCAATTTCTTCTTTGGTTGTTTCTTGAATTTCAGTCTTTACTGATTCAGTTTTTCCAGCTTTCAACTCTTCAACCAATTTCTTCCAAGATTCAATTTCACCATCTTTTTTAGAGAGTTCAATTTCCTGAGATTCAACAACATTTTTCAATCTACGAATCTCATTTTCATACTCTTCATTATCTTTCTTGATTTCTGTGCGCAATTGCTCTTCCATCTTCGTCTTATATTCAGGTTCTTCACCTTCTTTATAGATGTTAGGAAACTGACCGTCGACAATTTCTTGATACAATTCGTCAGATACAGTTGCTACACCATTACAAAATTTTACTATCCCATTCTTGAAACTTAGAGTGTGTTGGGAATAAACTCTACTTTTAATTGTTACCATAATTCATTAATTTAAAAATAAAAAAGGAGAAGGAGTTCTTTTAATCTCCCTCCCCTTTTTGAAACAATTTATTACAATTAGATTACAAACCTTCGTCACCAATGTTAACGATACGTACAATCTTAGCAGGCTGATATAATACCGGAGTACCGTAGTTCAAGATACAGAATCGACGACTCGGAGCAGTAACTGCAAAGTCCATCTTAACAGTATCAGAGAACTGCAAGTATTCGTTAATCTGACTATCATTGTAATATACCAAAGCAGACTTAGTACCTGCAATGATACGGTTGCGGTCACGTACACAATTTGCAGCAGCACCATCATAACCAGTTGCCATCTGAGAAACAGGTACTTCAAAAATCGGGAAGTATTCTGTTGTGTCATTCAAAACAGCATCTTTCTTTGTACGATAAATAACAAATGAAGAAGCTGCATAAGCACCACCTACACCAGCAGTAACACCGAACTCAACTGACTGAGTTGCAGTAACAGCTTGAGCACCAGCAGATGTAATATTCAAAGGTGCAGATTCACCATAACGATTCTTTGCAGTTACCAAGTAACCATAAGCACCAGCATGACGACCAAAGTTAGTCTTAGTATCAGCATTATTAACCTTAATTGCTGTTCCAGCAGTCGGAGCAACCGGAGCTTTCGGACTTGATGCACCTTTACCTACTCTAATAGGCTTACGAACATCAAAGAAACGGTCATTCTTAATGTTAATTTTACCGAACTGGGTTGTAACATCATTTACAGACTGACCCATAGTAGCACCAGTTACAGAAGCTGCAAGACCTACGATAACTCGCTTGCTTTCGTGGAACTGTTGTACGTAGTTGTTGAATACAATCGGGTTAGAGATGATTCGGTCAATATAACCATTGTAAACGTTTACTACAACATTAGATGCATCCTGAATCATCTTATCATTCAGAACTTGATTCTGAGCATCAATAACAGCCGGAGAATTGAAATAACCATCAAGCAGTTGTTCAGAAGTCTTACCTTCTGCTGTACCACCGTCCATTTCATTTACACCCAACATGTGCTGACGGAATACACCATCAAACTCGATATCAACACAAGAAGAGTCTGCACTTGTCAATGCTGTATCAATCAATGTCTGTAGCAAAATAGTCTTATTCTCAACTTCCTGACGATACATGTTATCAATACCGTTGTATTCAGCAATCATTGCAGGATGAGTTACTTGACCAGTAACACCCATGTATTTAGTCAAGATTGACTTACGTCTGTATTGAGAATCGGTTTCTTCAGGAGTTTCACCTTCAGTATTGAAGATACTGATATCTTCACCATACTTATACAACTGATTGTACTGATGAACATTCTGTTTAATCTTCTGTTTCGGCATTTCCATATAGTACACCAACTGATTCAATCTATTGGTCAAAATCTTCAAGACTGAATCCAAGGATTCAACTTTCAGACCACCACCATTATTAATCATGTTGTTGTATTGCATACCGGTCATAGAACCGGCTTCCATAGCTTTCAAGATATCAGATGATGCAATTCCATCAAACAAATCGATATCTGTTCCGTTATTAGTGTATTGATACAAATCCATAACTTATTTTTATTTATAATTTAAATCCGAATTTACTTTACAAATTTAATACCATTCTTAGTATACATGTAACGAGCCAACTCCTCACCTATTGTTTCAGCATAAGGGTTAGTCATGTAATTCAATGCATCGGCTTCCAAAGATTTTCTGATTGAATCATCACTTTCGTTAGTGAGAGCTTTTTCAATCATCTTAGCTATCATCGGACGTTGATTAATGATATTAAGTTCAATCTTTCCATTGTCATCTTTTTCAAAAGTCATAGACTTCTGAATAGCTGACATGTTGTCCAAACCTTCTGAACGGAACTTCGGTGCTTCTTGACCAAACTTATCCATCTTAGCACTCAGGTTATCCAGACTTTCAGCCATACGCTCGATAATAGGAGTGAAAATTGAACCTACAGACTTCATAATCATTGATTCCATAGATTTCATCATTTCGCCTTCTGCATTCTTATCTTCGGCAGTATTCTTTTCATCCTCTTTCACCTTCTCTTCTTTCTTGACAGCTTCTTTTTCAAGCTTATCAATATCTTTCTCTTCTTTTGTTTCAGACTCATGGTCACCACGAGCTGCTTTATCTTCAGATTTTTCAATCTTAATATCGCCATTAGCTATTGCTTTTTCGATATATTCCTCGCTAAAGTTTGCATCCAACAGTGACTTTACGATTTTGTTGTCTAAATATTCCTTTTTCATTTTAATTAAAATTTATGTTTACGTAAAAATAGAACCAAATTTTTATTTTACAAATTAAATTCGCTGACTTTTTAAGAAATCTTGAAGAACATTTATAGAAATATGACCCTCTTCATAACTTTTGAATAGATTTTTAAGAATCTCATCATTCTTCGCTTTAAGAGGTTCAATTCTAATTCGGAAATCTTTATCAATGGAAAGAATATGTCCATCCTTTTCCATTTCAAGTAAAATGTTAGTTGTTCGAAAATCTTTATCAGATTCAAATTCGTAATCTACATAATCCTTAGTTTGAACTCCCTTTACAATATCTGCAAAAGTATTTGCATTCACTGGAGTCATAGTCATCGCAAGATTCGTAATAAGAGCTTTTTTGATTTTCTTAGGATTTGACTTATCTCTTTCAAGAGCTTTACCTTCTATACTAAAACCAGGTTTACGATTGGTACCTGATTCTTTCATCTCAAGTGCCTTATCATAAAATGCTCTTGCTTCAGGAGATTTTTTCCAAAGTTGACATTTTACATAAAACTTATTATTTTCAACTTTTGCACTAATAGGTGCTCCAATCCAAAAACGAGATTTATTAATAGGTGAGCGAGAGGTTAAATGGTCTAAATTTATTAAACCATGTTTCAAAAATCGGTCAATTATAAAACCATTAGGTTCCATAGATTCACCTTCTGCATCTTCAGATGCATCGGAAGCCAACCCTTCAAATATCATTCTTTCGTATCTCCTATCATCACCAATTGGATAATCGAGAGGATTAAAAGAAGATTTCTCAAAGTCAGCTTCTGTAAAAAAGTTAAATCTTGAACCTATTTCAAACATTTTCGTTTCTGTTCCATAATCACCGAATTTAGAAATTTATCAATCAAATCATCGATTTCTTTATATCTTCTCACTCTTTTCCAATCATTTTCAGAAACTTTCTTCTTCGTTCCCATAATTGCACCGAAAATCGCTGCATTTGTATCAGTATCTTCGCCATAATTGATAACTGAACAAAGGTCTTCAAAAAGTGTAGAATTCTTATTTTCTTGCGCTAAATAATTATCAATCACGAGATTATATGTGTTTATCACATCACCTCTATTATTATAATCATTCACCTCAAGATTTTCCATCGGCAAATCTCCTAACAAATTTTTGAGTATGCAACAAAATTTACTACCGAATTCAAAACAATTCTTATTATTGTGTGTATAGCAACAAAACGCTTCAAATAGATTTTTCGTATATTCATCAGATTCATTCAAACAAGCTATTGCAATAGGAAGTGAATAAAACAATGCACCGTTGCCCATTCTATCTGTTCTTGAACATCCTTTGCGCTGTATTGATTCTGCTGTTTGATTTCCAATATCAAACAATCTACTTCCTGCATTGAATTTCTTGTTTTTATACCATAAATCCAAGTTCTTTTCGAATTTATCAATCTTCTTGATGTTTTCTCCAGGCGTACAAAAAGCATCTAATAAACACAATAAAACAGATGTATCGTCAGACCATGTTCCCTCTATCTGTCCATGAATTCCTCCTGAAGCGAATCCACAACAGAGAAACATTCCTTCACTTCTAAATTCAAAAGGAACTCCAAGTACATCTCCAAGGATATAGGCTCTGATACTATTTCTTATTTTCTCTATTTTATTCATCTGAATTATTTTTTTGTCCAACTTTTCGTATTCCATCTATCTTTCTATCTTTATCTCTCGTTAAATTTGATAAAGATGCTTTTAAAGATTTAGAAAAATCTAAATCTAATTTCTTAGCTTCTGATTCACTACCCTTTTTAAGGATATATAATCCTTTTCCAGTATTTTCTTCCATATATATTAATCTAATAATTCTACTACTAAAGTTCCAAATCCTTTCTTTAATACCCTAAATTTAGAGCCTTTATTTGTCATATATTCGTGTTCTTCTTTATTGTTAACATTCGCAATTTGTTGACCTTTTTTAGCTAACAATGTAATCTTAAAATCTGCTGTAATAGATAATCCTTCCATATCATTAGATGATGTGAAAGATGAGTATGATAAATCTTCAATAACATCTCCTTCATTAGCTGTAAGAATTTCTTTAGCGTCTATATTAGATGGGTCGTCTAATCTTAACCATCTATTTAAAACTAAATTTTCTTCTAAAGATTGGTCTTTAATATATCTATCTATACCTTCATTCACTACTTCCATAAAACCAGGATAGATGAATCTTGAATATTTTCCTTCGTTATTAATATCTCTAATATATGTATAATCAGGATTTTTTACATAATTAGATAAATATTTTTCATATTCATTTTTGTTTCGTTTCCGCGCAGCTTTTTTATAAGCAGGTAGAGAGGATTCTGTTGTTTCATAATAATTATATTTTTCTCCATTATAAACATTGCAACTATATCCATTTATTATGGGCATTAGATTTTTTTGCATCAAATAATTATTTATAGCTAATTTATCTTCATTAGAAGATTGCATAAAAGTAATTAAAAGATTCATTCTATTTTCACTTGCTTGGTTATCATTTTTTAAAACAGAATTAACTTGTTTTTCAACTTGTTCTTTTAAACTTCCTTTTAAATTAAAATCTTTACACAATTCTTTCATTTCTTTTGAAGATGATTCTCCAAAATTATTCAAACTATCTTGTTTTAATCTATCTTCCATTAATTCATTCGTATCTTTATACTGAGTTATTGATTTTAATTTCTCTGCTTTTTTAAGTATTCTTTCTTGTTTTTTCTTATAAAATTCTTTAGATTTGATATGTTCAAGCATCTTATCGTCATATAAATCAAGAAATTTATCTCGAGATAAATTTTCATATTTTCTTAATTTAGGATAATCTAAAGTTCTCATTCCCATAGCATTCGACTTGGTTTCATATCGTCCATTACCTCCAACTTCTTCAAATACATGACGACCTTTTTCATTCTTTCCTTTATATTCAAACTCAGTCAATCCACCTTTTTCATCTGAATATATTAAACATTTTTCACCAATTCTAAAATTCTCTACTCGTTTCCATGCTAATTCATGATAAATGTTTTTAAACTGATTATATTTTTCCGCAAAATCTTTATCATAATCATATGGCTTTCCATTTTCAAATTGACTATCAAATAATTCTATAGATGATTTGAAGAAATTGTTTAATTTATCTTCAATATTAACTTCTTTATTTTGAGTTTCTTTTATGTCTAAAGTTTCTTCTTTTTGTGGTTTTTCTTCAGTTTCTAAAGTTTCTTCTTTTTGTGGTTTTTCTGGAATAACTTCGTCGATTTTATTCTCAACTTTTGTCGCAGATTGTTTCTTCTCAAATGCTTCTTTCACTCGTTTCTTAAATTCACCTAATGGTTCATGAGGCTCGGATTCCATATAAAAGTCACCTTTCTTGGCTTTGTATTTATCTTCTCCCTTCATATTGAGAACAATCGTCTGACCGTCAACCTTAACATAGGTTTGAGTGATTTTCTTGAAACCATTCATTTCATTGAGTTTCTTATCGATACTATCAGAAATATCTTGTTTCAATTTATCTAACTTAGAATCAAGCGTCTTTTCATCTATAGGTTTAGCTTCTTTCTTTTTCTTATTCTCTTCAAGTTTAGTTTTTAGTTTATTAATCTCTTCTTCATTTAAACCTATTTCATCTGCTGCATCGAGAACTCTCTGTAATGCTTCTGTAATTTCTATTTGTTTAGAATTGGAGTTCTTTTCTTTATCCTTACTTTTTCGAGTTTTCAACTCTTCTTCTGCTGCAGCTCTTACTTCAGGTTTTACATTCTCATCCTCAATGGCAGCTTTAAGTTGTTCATCGCTTGCCTTTGATGCATAAGATGAAATATCTTGTTGCTGTTCTTTCCCTTGTTGATTAGTTTCATCTTCTTCCTTAGAATTCCTACCTTTACCTTTTGGCCTCCAACCTTTAGCAGTTTTCACATGCATCTTACCGCCCATCATTCTCTCTGTGCCAATAGGAAAAGTTTTCCTTGCTTTTTCAATCAAATCTTCATTGTTCTCGAATTTCTTTGCATTCTTAATTGCATTATTAATCATTTTATCTATTGCTTTTTTCCTCTCTTCTTCAGTAGGAGTATGAATAATACTCATTGTACTGCAGTCATTCCACCTTGATACTTTCTTTGTTTCCATTAGCTTTTCTTTTAATATCTAAAGATACACCTTTTATTAATGTGGTCCAACAATTCTAATAAAAAGTTACACCATTTCGACAACAATTGAATTAAATCCTTTAGCAAGAACTTTGAATTTACTGAATCTCTGTGTTAAGTATTCGTATTCATCAATTGTATTATTGATATTCGCAACTTTATCTCCTTTCTTAGCTAATAGAGTTATCTGAAAGTCATTTCCAAATACAGGTAGTTGTTTTAATGAAAATGAACTAAAACTCTTGTCTTCTATAACAGAACCAACTTCAGCGTTCAATAATTCATTTAGGTTATTCATATCTCTTTTTTCTAATCTTCTATACAGAACTAAATTTTCTTTGCAAGGATTTTTATCTATTGCTGAAGCAATAGATTGAGCTATTAAAGCAATTTCTGTTCTACCACCACCTTTACCGTAATTATAATCTCGAATAGCTTCATAATCAATATTCATATATCCTTTTAAAGCTTTAGATTGAGTATCAGTAACTTTTAACTTTTTACCTTGTTTTTCATAATAATCTATCATTTCACCTTCATCTTCGAGAGTATGACCTGTAAAATGTTTATACTTCACACCATTCCATTCTGAATATAAAACACCATTAGCTACTGGAAGATAACCTGAATCAATAAGTACTTTGTTTACTTCAGCTCTTTGTGTTGATTTTAAATAAGGATAATTACCAAGGATTTCTTCAAAATCTTCATCTTCAATATAATTTTTAAACCTTTTCTCAATATTTTCATCGATAGTAACTGAATCAAGTACTTTCCCAAATCTTTCTTTTTGTTCTTTATCTAAAGTATCGTTTTGAGAATTCCTTTTCTTCAAGAATTCTTTGAATTCTTTCTCAGCTTCAAACTTCACATCGTTCTTTTCTTCTTTTATATTCGATTTTTTCAGTTTGTTTTTTAAAACGAAGGCACCTTGACTTTGCGGCCAAGATGTAGACTTATTATTACTTAAATCTTCTAATACATACTCTCCTTCATCTTCGTCTCGAGAAAATCTATAATCTACACCATTTTCAGTAAATTCAACTGCCTTACCTTCATCTAACTTCTGTAAAATCTTACCATACAGTATTATACCAGCTTGTGACTTTATAGAATCCATTTTAACTGCTGGTTTACTTTTCTTCTTTTCAACAAGAACCCAATCACCATCAGCTTGTTTCTGATACTTCTTACCGTCACTCCATACTCTTATTTCACCTACAAAAGCTCTCTGAGCTTTCGTTATTTCATTAAAAGAATTTATATCAATCATATCTAATTCTATAAGCAATAGAGGGACTTTTTAATTTCCCTCCATTGTTAAAACAAATTCTTAATGTAACTGCAAACGATACTTCGTCTGTTTGAGTGTTGCCATAAAATCTTCAACCCAAGACTTTTCACCTGCATAATTTTGCTTGTCTTCGAGTTTAGAATAGAATTCTTTTGTCCTATCAATAATCAGATTGATAAGTCCTATCGGGTCATCAACTTCAATTTCTTCACCGTTGATTTCACCTTCTTTGAATCGTCCGAATTCTGACTGGCCTGCTTCCATTATCTTATCTTCATAATCTGAAAGCTCCTCTATCAAATCATCGAGATATTGATGTTTAGCATTATCTTCTTCACTCCAATGGATATTCTTTGACCTCGTTTTCACACCTTCAATAAAATTAGCAAAATCAGCAAACACTTTATACATCTCATCTTTTGCTTTTAGAATCTCAGAACCATCATCTAAAGAAATGTTACTATTCATCTCTTTACGAATATCATCTATACCCCAAGATTTCTCTATTTCCTCATCTGAAACAAGAATCTTGTTTATATCGAGTTTTCCTTCGTTTTTCATCTCATTCAGTAAAGATTTGAACATATCAGCTTGGTCGAGGTCATTGAAGTCAATTAACATTCTAAAACCTGTTGGTTCTTTATCTAAATCTTCTTTACATAAAGCATTAACACTATTACAATCTATAGTCTTTTCAACATTCTCTTTTTCTTTCCAATCCTCAGGAAGTTCATTCTCAAGACCCAGCTCTTTAGCACGTTTCTTAATCCATGCTTTCACCTTTTCTTTCGGCATATCAGAAGCGCCGGACAACTTAATAGCATCTTTCAAGTCCTGACTATTCCTTATAGGATATTTCCCGTTCGGCATTGCCTCACCTTTCTTTGCAAGGTCTTTTCTTTCTGTATGTGAAAAATAGGTTTTATTATTTGCCTTTTTGATATCTTCTGGACATGATTTACAAACATCGCCGAAGACTTTTTCTGAAATATCACCATTCAAAAATGACTTCATAATCTTCAAGACTTTATTTTCAGATATTTCAAGTCCTAAAATTCGTTTGATATTATCTTTCATATCAAAAATGAAATCATAATCATCTAACTCTGTAGATGGATTAATCCAAGCAGAACCAATTTCTTCTTCACTATCAAGCAACAATGAAGCTGGAGCTTCACTATCAATATGACCTATAAAATAATGAATTTCAAAATCTTTACCTGTCGCGATTCCAACTGGATAAAGCAAATCTTCAGGAACATCTAATCCAGTCTCTTCAAATAATTCTCTATGAGCTGCTTCACGCCATTCTTCTCCTGCATCTACATGACCTCCAGGAATACACCATTCAGTAGTACTTTCACCCATATCACCAACTCTCTGTAGGATAAGAAGTTTGTCCCCTCTAAATAAAAGCACATCTGCATATTTCACTTTACCAATCTTCGCTTTGATAATGTCATTGTAAATAGACTTTGAAATTGTACCAGATTTATATAATCCTTTAGCTTCAAAAAGGTCTTTCATATCTACAATTGCTTCGGCAATTTCAGTATCGTCTTCTAATGATTTTATAGACTTTTCTATAGAAGTCTTTTCTTTCTGAACATTTGCAATACATTTTGTATATTCCTTCAAAAAAGAATTATATCTTTTCAAAGCATCCTCTTTCTCTTCTGCATCTAAAGTAGAGATACTTTTAATAATACTATTCTGTTGTGCAAACTCATCTGCAAGATTATCTATCTCTTTATTGATATCTTGAGATTTTTGAAGAAGTTTTCTGTACTGATTGATTTTTTCTTCTTTTGAGCGAAAACCAAATAATTTCTTTATATTCATAGCTTTATAATTTTTGTCCTAATATACGAATTCTTATTTATGATATATCACTTTTGATACGAATATCTTCAACGTAATAAAAATCATGTTCACCTATATAGATGTTATAAAAGAATCTGTTTACAGTTTCTAATTTTTCAATACGGTCGACTATATAACTATTCTTTCTACCCTCGAGTATCATTCCTGGTTTTAATTTAGAAGCTTTTGTAAATGAACAAGTCTTTTTGTTTGAATCTACAACATAAAGTAACTGTTCTCCTGATATTCTATCTAAAACTACTTCTTCATCAGCATGACAATATACGTTATAGACAGATTCGTTAAAACGAGCAGCTCTTTTATAAAGACCTTCTAATTTTGTAAATCCATTTTTATTCATAATCAATTCACCAATCTTTAAATCTTTGATGAATTTAGTTCCTTCAAATGTTCTTACTTCGACGAAACTTGAATTAAAACCACCTTTCATATTTATTCATGTATTATTGTTTTTAATACTCCACCAAAATCTTGGATAACATATTCTACAGGTGCTATCAGATTATAAAGAGTTCCTTTGTATGTAGTTTCTTTAATATCTTTAACAATAAGTTTTCTTACACCAAAATGACTTTTAGATGTATCTTCAAAACTTTTTACATACTCTTCAATCGATAATTTTCGTTCCTCACTATCTGACCTTAAAGATGAACCTGATATTCTATTCAAACACTCACCTTCAGTCATCTCACTTAAAAGTTTTTCATCTAAAATAGGTAAACAACATTCTTGAGAATATTTACCAATAAATAATTTTTGACCTTCACAAATTGAAATCTCTCCAGCTTCACTTTCAAAGATTAAAGTAAATATCTTACCATTATAATCTCCTATATTGATTCTTGCTGGCATATATCTAAAACTAAAGGTAGGAATATGAAGCATCTTAACAAAATCAATTCCATTCTTATTAAGGTCACTGATTTTGATGAATTCATCTTCAAACCTCTCTTCTTTAAGTCTACTATCTTCGTAAGTTTCAACCTTCTTTCTCAAGACTTGTACTAATGTATCTCCTTTATATCCTATCATACTACAAACTCTTTATTGCCGACTGTTATTTTAACTTTACTTCTTCTCTCAACTTTTCTATCAAAATGTTTGACTGGTTCAAATGATTGTGTTTCGTCATTCCAAATATATGATTTCGGGATATAACGCATATTACACCTACAAAATGGGTGAATTGGTCCAAGAGTTGGTTTCCAATCTTTTGACTTTAAACCTATATTATCACCATTCGCTATTAGGTCAATCAATTTGAATATTCTTGGCTTCGTACCTACACCTCCAGTTGCATAGAGTTGTTGACAATATTTACACGCACCAGGGTACACTTGTTTATATACCAATGCTTCTGCACCATGTTCGTTCATTATCTGTTGCGCTACACCTATTTGATAGACATATTGCATTTCAGTCTCGACTATTCTGCCCCAATCTCTATTCCAATCGTCCAACGAATGTCCTATACTACTGATAATAGATTGGATTGATTTCTTTTTCAAAGTTCCTTCAATTATTTCCTTCTTAATGGTAGTTAATTCAAGTTGTCTTTGAGTTTCTGCTATTAGCTTAACCTCTTCTTCAGATATAGAATTTGAAAGAATATCTCGCATCCTTTTCCCCATCGTCTTTATGTAGGAGTAAGTTCGAGTTGCTGCAGCATTATACATTGCTTTTTCTGAAGTTGTCAGTACTTTATATTGCTTCTTATCTATATAAGACAAAAGGTCATTGTAATCTAATGTCTTTAATTGACTTGGAGTCAATTGACCTGAAAGCCTACCGAAAAGGTATGATTGATAATATGGAGGCAATTTCTTCAATTCATCCTTCCATTTATAACCATACCTTTTCAATAGCTCCTTATCTTCAGAAGACAATTTACTCTCACCAAGAACATCTGCAACAATTCTTGCAAGTCGATAATCTATAATATCGAATAACCTCTGTATTTCATCAGGAGTGAAAATCATTGTTTTGCAATTTTAGTCATTTCCTTGGTCAAATCTATCATCATATTATTGACCTGAGTTGAAAACATAACTTGTGCCAATCCTTCATATCCACATTGGACTTTCGGATAACGAATAGGGTCTTTTGTATGATATATAACGTTCGACTTTTTAGCCATCTGTTTGATATCAACTCCATCAACTTTTTTAATCGGCGGCATTACTTGTATAAATTAGTTTTATAATAATTTATCGCTTCTGCAAGTATAGGATTATTGTCAAATGATTTATACTTATCAAACGGGTTTTCACTGAATGATTCTTCGTCATTTGGAACTCCTGCTTCTTCTGATTCTCCAGGAACAGATGCTCCATACATCTGCTGCTGTTGTTCAGCTTGCTTTGCAGTCTGATAAACTTGATTGATAATGATATCGTTTTCTGGGTCAAGTGGTCTTCCTGAATACTTCTGGAATATATCTTGCATTGCAACCATACCTTTTTCAAGTTTCTCAGCATCAAGTTTTACTTGAGCTTCTTCATCTTCAACCTCAATACCAGTAAATGAAAATTCGAAATCTTCATCAAGCTCACTTACGATATATTTCGTAATCACATTCTCCAGGAATATAAGAATAGGTTTCAAACCTTTCTCTCTACTATGTTGCAATCTGGCTTTTTGACCATCTTGTCCAAAGATTTGAGCTTGGTCTTTGAATTGGAATCCTAATTCCGTAGGGTCTATTCTATAGACAGAACAACTCATTATAACCAAGAATTTCAACCATTCGTTGAATTCCATGTCGCGATTATTTCGTTGTAGGTCAATCCATTCCAAATCAATACCATTTATAATTGGTGTCCTGTGACTATTACTTACTCCCATCATCGTCTGCATCCATGCCTGACGAAATTCATTCAATGTAGATTGTGAAATATTCGCATTCTTTACATTGATAAAACCTTTTGGTTGAGAACCTTGCTTAAAGAACAGTCCGTTGTAACTCATTCCCCATAATATCCATGTGATAATCTCTACAAGAGTTTCAAGTTCACTTGTACCATATCCATTCTTACGGATATTAGAAGTTTTGTTTCTAATACCAAATCCAAGCTCCCATGGATAATATAAAATTGGTTCTTTTGTCATAGGATTACGAATAATCATATCATCCCATACCATACAATATCTTGGTAAATAACCTTTGAACCTGTATCCTTCAAAAGCTTCTCTTTGTCTTGGGTCAACAGTATCAAGAAATCGAATAAGTGATGCATCAATAGCTCTGAATTTTTTCAATTCCCAATCACGACTCCTGACAACTTCAAATGCCAGTTGGTCCAATGTAAGACTATCGAATGTTATCTTGCGAACGAATTCTTGAAAACTATCCAGATTATCCCACTTCTCATTCCATCCTCCATTCTCAAGGAATTTCACAATATTCTCTATCTTTCTTTTATCTTCGTTAGAAAGTTCATCTTCTTTCTCTTCTTTGAATAGACTTTTCTTTCTTCGGATAGTATATCCTTCTTTTTGTTCATCTTCAGAAAAATGCAGAAAATTTTGGACTTGCTCAATACGTGTATTAACTATTGCACGAATGATATAAATATCTCCCATTCTCCGAAGAGTAGAAAATGACAAAGCTCCTTTCGAATCTTTAAATCCTTTCCCGTTTCCTGCTAAATCATTAGGGTCAAAGAAAACAGATTGTATATGTGGACTCGTCTTATTGATTTCACCTAAATACAAATTAGCTTTTAACAACTCTTCCGTATCATTAGAACTCAAAGCTGATTGAAGTTTACTTTGAAATGCCATAGGGGCTGCTTTTTGTATCGAATCAAGTTCTTCTAAAGAAAGTCCAGCCAGACTCGATAAAAAGTCTGGCTTTGACTTGATTTGAGAATTCCGTTTATTTCCTTTTCCCATTTTCTTACCGTTTTATACTGTTACTCCTGGTTGAACCAGATTTACAGCCGCCGATTTATTACCTTCTGAAAGTGTCACTACTGCCGTTCCAGTTCTTGTATCTGTTTGTGAATTTTCTGTTGCTACTACAGAATATTCCGTTGTTCCTTTCGAGAATCCTTCACCCTGGACCGTAGTTGTATAAGTTACCGCAGAAGGAGCGCCGCTATCGCTTCCATTAACCTTTTTCTGCTTGGTAGCCGTCACTCCAAATACTTTTGTTTCTCCTGCCTGAGCAAATGTCAATTCGGTAGGGTCAACAGTACATGTATATTCATAAGTCACCTCGGCTGCGGCCTGCGTGATATTCACCGTTACAGACTTTCCATTCTCCTTTGTTTGCGATATGGTAGCCGTAGCAGTTCTCTGTGTCTCTGCTGTATTCTCTTCTGCTATTATCTCATAAATAGTAGTACCATTAGGTAAATAACTAAATCCTACTCCAGCTAATTCTATATCAGTAGGTAGTTCTTCATATTCACCGGACGGATTGCCGTTCATAAGCTTGTTCCTACGCGAAACAACATCTAAATCCTTTATCCCTCCCAGTCCGGTAAATTCCAGTGATTGCGGAGATACCGTTAAGACTTCTTCATACGTCACGACAGACCCGGCTTGTACAAGCTGTATCTCAAGTGTCTTTCCACTTTCTGCTTGTGTAATGGTCACTATACCGTCTCTTTCTTGGTCTGTAGGGTTGATTGATGCTACTACTTGTCCGTCCGTATTTACCGTGAATCCGGCACTTGACGTTGCGAATGTAACCGGAACACCCTCTTCTGCGCCTTCCGGTTTCCCGTTCTTCATCATCTGCTTTGTAGAAGTAACCACGCACATGTCCTGTCCGCCTGCCCCTGTAAAATTCAATACAGGTTCATCAGTCGTCAACTTATATACATACTCCTCCTTTATATCTGCCAAGACAGCTGCTTCTTCTCCAAAACCTTCCGGATATGCCAAAAGCTTGATAAAGGCTTTATAACACCATTCCTTGAACTGTCCGATATTATAAGTATGGCCAGGTTCAATCACGATACCCAGCCCCTTATAATATTCAATTGCTCCAACAACGTTTTCAGTTACAAAAACATTCAACTGACTGTCTAAACCATCAGTTATGACAGTCAGTTGTTTGGAATTATCTTCTGTTGTAAATAATAATCGTAACATAATCCTTATGCGTTTTCTGCCGTCAATTCCTTACGCCATGTATTATCGTTAGCTATTATAACCACGTTCAAATCTTCCTTTGCATCCAAACCAAGGTCTTCAAGTGTAAATTCCATCGGCTTGCCTGACATTATCTTTGCAGTAAGTGTTTTTCTATCACCGCGAATTACACCAAATCTTCCGACACTCTCATTCAGATTTACATCATTAGGGAAGTAAATATCCACATCCTTAGGGGCAGGAATAGTCGTTTTGATTGTAATTACACATGCGTTTTCATCATTCCATTCTGCTGTCACCGCAACAACTTCATTTAATCCCTGAGGATTCAATTCAAGAGTAAGTGCTTTATTTTCAGCAAAGGCAACGAGTTCTTCGTGCATTACAGATTCACCTACTTTCCAAGGAAATCCAAGTTGAAGCAAAGCGTCGCTTCCACTTACTTCATCTTCTGTTACACTTACATCACCAGGAGCAACAATTCCTCTGATTTCTGTGATAAATACTCTTTTTTGGTCACAACTACCGTCAGTAACAACAACTGTATCGATTTTCTTATCTACATCAATATATCTATATAGTCTCATAATTTAATTCCTCCTTTTATTTATATTCAAAATAATCATTTACTATTTATCTTTCCTTTTTGAAAACCATTTTCATCGAAATCAGCCAAGTACTTCTTGATTCGACTTGGAACTAAATTCGGATATAATTTAGAAGCATTTTCTACAATTGAAATTGATTCGCGTATAATCAACGCATTACATACAACTGATTTAAACCAAGTATATGATTCTATACTTCCTCCTTCAACTGTAAAGTTACCTAATACATGTGAAACAATCAACAGAGCGCTATAAATAATTAGCTTCATTGCAATCATTCCGAACCCTTTACTTGAAAAATCTTTATTCTTCAAATGAAAGACCCAACTTACTAATGTATCAACTACAACTAATATCATTAGATATTTTAGGAATTCCCAATCACGGAACATATATTGCTCAATAAATGATGCTGTATTCGAAAACGATATGGGAATACTTAAAAGTACCGGAAAATAGAAACTATAGATATAATTCTTGAATTTGTTTATATGTCTCATCTTATGTATTAGTTTTTGTTACCAAATTTCTTATCTCTGTTTTTGGTCACGTGGTCATACATCTTTGAAACAATTTCCTTTACAAGTGCAGATTCATCTACTAACTCATCTTTCTTAAAGAACAATCTTGTTTTTGAACGAGTCTTTTCTACTTTACCATCTTGAGTTTCAAATATATGTTTACCGTTTTCTTCTCCTTTATAGGTAAGTCTTGAACTTCTCGGATTACTATTTGCATAAACAATATCACCTGGTTTCAATTTAGAAACAGTGAGACCTTTTGAACTGTCAAGAATCTTCTTAAGTATCTGTTTTCTATATTGAAGACTGATATCAGCATCTGACAACTCATCATTCATCACTTCTGGATTTTCAAGATACTCTTTAATCAATTCTTTTCGAATCTCTTTAGTTCTCTTGGATTCACCGTTTTCATCTTCTTTCTTAGATTCTTTAGTTTCAGATTCTTTACCAGTACCTGTTGTTCCTTTCTTTTTAAGTCTCCAACCTTTCTCGGTCTTGACATACATCTTACCACCATACATCTTTTCTGTTCCAAGCGGAAGAGCTTTTGCTTTCTCAATTGCAACATCATCTGCACAATTGATACCTGCAATCCCTTTTAAGATATTCAAAGGAGTCTCTTTGTAGCAAAAACACATTCTATCATCTATAGACTTGAAGATACCATCAGGAATTTCAACCGGTTCTCTCTGCACTTCTCTGTAGAACATCAAACTCTTCATTAAATCATTGCTACGTACAAACACAGGCTTCAAAGACATATAATCAGCAGTGCAACAAGCTATCTCAAATTCATCAATTTCTTTATTCTTTGATTTTTCGATAACATCCTTTGAAAATGCATCTACTTGCGCCTTAGTAAACACTTCAAGATTGTTTTTCTCAACAAATCTATTGAATTCATCTTGCGTAAATTCTTTAGGATTATTCATATTGTAATTTGTATTAATTTAAACGGAATATTGTTTTAATGCGTAAAAATAACAATTTTAATTGACCTCTACAACTTATCCCGTCAAATTAATCAATTGTCAAATATAAACATATGAATGGTGTAATTCAATCATTCTCGATATCACTTTATCACATTTCTTCTCAAACTTCTCAATCATTTCACGTAACATACTTCTTTTAGGGATATCTATCGTATAACTCTTTGAACAATAATCAACGCGCGTCAATACTTCTGTTTCTGTAGGTCTTCTCCAGGCTTTGCTGCCAAAAAATACTCTGAATTGTCTCAATACTTTTCTCACTTCATCAACTGTAAGTCCAATGTTCTTAGCTATGGTCCTTGACCTTAGGTATAATTGTGCAATAGGATTGATTGAATCGTAACATAACTTCGTCCTTGATAAAATCTTTTCAATCTTAGTTTCAGCTTCTTCTTTAGTTATTTCATTCTCAATAGCTTTTCTTCTTATCTCTCTTATTTCTCTATAATCTCTTGTAAATGAATTATTTTCAACTCCAGCTTCTAAACAATTTCTAAATCTATTCAAGTAATCAAACACCAATTGGCAATTAGCAGTCCAAGTATATTTCTTATTATCTTTAATGAAATCTTTCTTCATGTAATTAGGGATGATTGTGCAGTATTGCAGTAAATCCTCTGGGATTATTTCTACATGCACTTCACCAGTCTCTTTATTGAAGGTGTAAATACCATCTAACTTCAAACTCAATAGATTTCTTGAAACACCAACTATGCCAAGATTGGTTTCATTCACAATCCATTTCTTGAGTTTACCTTCACTTGTAAATAGGATTTTACCAGTATCTCCAGTTCTTTCACTGAGCTGTTTTGCAGCAGATGTTCTACCTTCAGCTTTGAGTAAAGCGTATATGATATTATAGCGATTAGTTTTTCTGATTTTTATATATAAACTATTATTCTTCATAATCTTTTTATTTTAAAGTGTTGTAAAGGTAAAAAGATTATTTCTAACATCAAACATATACAAAAAAAATAAGAGTACCTGAGTACTCTTATAATTCCTTTAAAATAAAAATAACAGTTTATATATCAAATTGTGTTAAATGTGATATATAAGTCTACGCTTAGACTTTTTATAATATGCAACACTCAAACAGACAAACTCTTCACAGAGGCTTCTGTTGATGCTGTAAAGATACCACTACTTACCTTGCTTAACAATGAATAGGTTCTTCTGAATTATTTCTATACTGATTCTTAAGGAGTTACGACCTTATCCTCTTTATAATCACATAACCTGCCGGTTATAATTATCTTTCTCTATTTCTATATATAGAAGAAGATGTTTATAACCTCTGGTTATATGATTATACGATTTGAATTGTTGTATCTACTTGATTCTCAGCACTGCTAAAATATAAGAAATTCTCAGTGTACGACCAAAGAAAAAGTTTGTATCTTTAGACAGTTTGTTTAATCTAAATAAAAAGTTGTGTATGAAAATTATTTACAATTCAAAATTGGCTCGATTGTTATTGCCTAACTTCAAAGCAATCCTTATCATGCTCTGGCTCTTGTGTAAGAAAGGTCCTGAATATTATTCAGAAAAGTTCATCAAGCACGAAGAAACTCACTCCTTCCAATGGAAGTGTTGTATGTTCTTAGGAGTGTTCATCTGGCTTGCATTCTCATTGGTATTTGATACACTCTGGTTATTGCTACTTATTCCATTCACATTCTACATCTGGTACTGCATTGAATATGTGATAAGATTCATCATTGGAGTAGTAAAGACTCCTCCTATCACAAAATTCGGGTTCAAGAAATGGCTCAAAGGTTTCCAAGAGATTGGTCATGAATCTTATCGTAAGATTGTATTTGAACAAGAAGCTAATGCTGTGGAGGATGGGATAGTAAATTATGAGTTCCTTTCTTTCTTCAAGTATTATTAAAAAAGAAAAGGCGTTTCACAACGCCTTCTTTTCATGAATAATGTAATTAAAACGGATAAATTGTAATGTATACTCAATTCGATTGTAAAATTACAAGTTCTTTCTTAAATACAAATCTTAAAGTGTCTTGATATTCATTCATTTTTACCTAAACAATGTACCATTATAGCAGCAAGTAAAGGTGATATAAGAAGTGACATGAAGAACCAGAAAGCAACACTTCTTTTGAGTCTATCTGCTGTCGCTGCTACTTCAAAGCAAAGATAAAAGTAAATTACCACACATATTAAGCCAAAAATAAAAATCAATTCAGTCATAATCTAAAAGTTTTAAATTGTTAATTATATCATTCTATTTAATGCATGTCAAAACTCGAATTAAACAAGAATTAACATGCATTTCAAGCTATTGCACAGAAGGTTTGAAGTACGGTAAAGATATCTTTATTTCACTCATCGTCTCACAAAGCTCCCACCAAGGTATAATTACATGAGGAACGCAATAAAGGACATTCTTATTCTCAAAGAAGTAAACAGTACACAATTCATTGGTCTTTCTTTTGTTCTCGAAAGAAATCTCACCAAGTACATCCATAATCTTTCTTAATCCAAATGGAGTGATATTCTTATTAGCTTGAAGAATAAGGACATCTTGTGCAGGTATCTGAAGCATGTCTTCAATAAGAGAAACTGTTTCAGGATTATACATTTCTGTATCAGACAAGAGTATCAATTTATTCGACTCACAGAGCCAATCAATATAAGGACAATTGCCATTCTTGTAGGTAAAATGAATTTTATTCATCGTAATATTCTTTAAAGTCACGAATTTCTTTATCTATCATTCTATTGATATTCTCAATTTCTTCATACTTCTCTTCTTCAATGAGTCTCAATTTATGACTTATCATAGAATTGATATATCTGTTCCAATCCCGTTTACCCATCAACATCAAGTTAATAGCTATAGAATCAATAGACCTTTGCATCTCATCTTTGTGACGTGCATCATACCGGAACCAGATAAGAAATAGAAGTACGAGTACTGCAAGTAATACGATTATAATATACAATTCTGTCATAATTTATTCAGTAACATAATGGTCAAGTAATTCGTTAGCTATCTTATCAACTCTTTCCTTAGAGAAAGATGAATCAACAAGTCTTTTCTCTGTAACAATAGTACCACTATCAAAGGTCTTTATCGTCACTATTATAGATGAGAATGACTCACCTTCCTTAGCATAGTCACATTCAACAGTGACATTCTTTCTTTTAAATGTTTCCATAATTATAAAATATTTTTATTTAGATACATAATTAATCAAATCAGAAATCCAGGACAAGAACTGTATCATGCCGAAGAATAGGAAGGTGCAGATTATTGCACCTATTCCATACCAGAAACGTACCCACCATTCACGATATTTAGTCTTTAATACTTTCTTACCGAATCGACCATTGAAGAAATTTACAAGCTGCTTTTTCATAATTATATCTTTATTTGTTTGACATTGTAAAGGTACACATTTATCGTCAATTGGACAACAAATTACTTATTTTTCTTTGTTGGTTTGATAATTCTTTTGTCCTCGAATTTATCCTTTACATAGAGCAACCATACACGACGTACATTCGTATAGGTACAATTCATGATTGTACGGATTTTGTAATGTGACCAATTAGGATGTTCCAGTATCATGTTATAGATTTCCAACGATTGCTTACCACGAGGCTTTTCTTGACGATAACTTGCTCTTTTGGTAGAAGATTTTCTCTTCTTACTTATAGTGAAAGAAATTGTACGAAGAGTATCATCAGCTTTCAATATTGTAAGGCCATAGGATTTGGCTTTATAATTCTTCTTTGCATCATCAAAATGTGCTTCGTCGAAAGTAATTATGATTTGTTCGTTGTTACATTTAGTAGTACCATTGTAGGTTTTGATGAAGTCGTTGAGCGCTTGCTTTTGTTCAGGAGTCTGGCCTTCAAGTCCTACCTCTTTTTCTGCTTCTTCGATAAGAGCGATAAGTTCGTCTTTCTTATACTTTTTGATATTCTCGATACCAAGTTCACTTGCTCTTTTTCTCAATTGCTCGACTGTCATAACTGTTGTTTTCATATTTTCTCGTTTTTAAATTGTTACTCTTTTTGAATGCCTAAAGATACCAAAAGTTTATGTACCTGACAACTTTTTTCTGATAATTGTTCGTCTTGCTGGTTAAACTTATGCTAATTCAATCGCTCTTGCAGGTACACCAATCATAGTCCAGGTTTTACCATCTTTTAAATAATCTACTGAATTGTTTCCATTGCTCTATAATTTGTTATATGGTTGATTATTGATAAACATAAGTAACTCATTTGCTTTATCCATTTCCCTTTGGTAGAAATCAACAGCCTTTGTTGCTTTCATATAGATTGGATTGCCTCTGCCGTCAATAAGGTAATAATCGAAACCATATTTTTCAGCATCTTCTTTCGTATCATATATGATAGCCTTAGTATTGGCAACGGCATTTTTAACATTAAACGTAGTGTCATTTAGTCCGTCTTCTTTGCCGACACAAACATGATTTTCACTCTCAACAATCCAACCATTCGGATTGTCATTTTTAAGAAGCTCCATAGTTCTGATAGCTTCTTCAATCTGTTTCTGTAAGTTTTTCATTGCTTTCATAATCGTATATTTTAATCGTTCGACTTATTATCTCCTTTTTGGATACCTAAAGATACACCTTTGTGACACGTGTAGCAACACTTTCACCAATAAAGTGGTCTAAATTAAGATTCTTTAAAGTTCGACCACAGGTCTAAACATATTTTAATATATGAGATATAAGAATATAAAGAATGCTCGTCAAACTTGTAATTAAACAAGAAATAACGAGCATTCTAACTTGGCAAACAAAAGTTCAATTTATACCCTGAAAAGAGTTATCTTCTTACCATTACCCATATCGTAAGTATCAACATGTAACCAACTCACTCCATCCTCGAGTCTTATAGGATAAGGAAGGTTATCCTGATTCTTTATAATGAGCTGACGTGCCTCTTCAGCACTCATGCCTTGTACAGTGATATCATATGCCTCGCCTGTACAATGTGCACTCATATAGACCTTTTCAAGATTAGTTTTTTCTTTAGGAATTGCACAAATGTTACATCTAAGGCCACGTTGTGAATAACTACCACCACTCTTCCAATTGTTGATGATAAAAGGCTTCTGGATAATATATTCACGTAGCACCAACAATGTCTCAAGTGCTGCCATAGAGAAGAAACTCCACATCTGCTCCTCTCTGTATTTATTGTATACATGCGGACAAACAAGTTCTTCAATTTTGAAGTATTGTTTTAGTTTCTTGATTAATTCATCTCTTTTCATAATTCTTCATCTTTAGTCCATTCATTACTATTCATAATTTCATTCTCATCCATCAAAGGATAAGGATAAACGACGTCTTCCACAACTTCTTCACTTTCCGAAATCGTCATAACCGGAGGTACAAGTATGTTATACGTCTCTTCATGCAGCAGTGCTTTTGTGCCGTCATTGTTCGTTCTCCTTGTCTTCCAGTCCTTATCGAACTGTTTCAGTTCTTCTATAGGTATAGCTAACCACTTCATAATCAATCATATTTTAGTTTATAGTCATTAATTACTTTCTCAATCTGCAAAGGTGTAAGTTCGTCATAGAAGCCGATAAGCTTGTAGAGAGCCATGTTTGAGAAATATCCGGCCAATCCTATATCACTTCCAAGAACCACCTTTTGCGGCTTTAAATCTGTACCGTTCACTATCGTGATAATTTGATGTTTCAAATAGACCTCTTTTCCATTCATAGTGGTATTCAACTTTCCGTTTATATAAGTCACCCCACCCCAGTTATAAGCATTATATGCTATATGATTTAATGAAATACTTATTCCAAAACTTGTCTGACTTACTCTTTGGTCATATAGGAATCCACTTTTATCGGTAGTTAAAGATGGTATTACTTCCATAAACAACGTCTTGAATCCTTTCGTAACATTCTGCATTATCGCATAATCATCTATACTATCAAAGACAAAAGCACCGTCTGACCTGTAGCCGCTACTCTCTGTATACGCTGCATTGAATATCTCTGCATCATGTCCATTACCCGACAAATCGTCTATGATGTTACGGGTAGGAGAAGAATTGTCCTTAAGTGATAAGTCGTAATAGACGTCCGGTTCCGGTATCGTGACCTTGCCAGACCTCCTGCCAAACAAAAGACTTGTACCAATACCAATCATAACCCTATATTAAATTGTGCAGTAGTGCCAGTAACAAATACTTTATCAATAAGATAAGGCATAGGAGAACCAATATAAGCAGACACTTCCACCTCACTAATAGTATAAGTCTCAATAGAAGGTGCTCCACAGAGGTGTACTTTGATAGTTCCAGCAGTCAATGGAATGACCAAGAAATTCTTATCACTATCGTGCTCCACAGAGGTGTACTTTGATAAATCAAAATCCTCAGCAACCTGGCCAACTTCAAATGCTCTACTTATTGCAGTAATGCTTACTTGTCCTTCACCATTACTAATTCTAATTTTATTAGGATACATAACTTTATAAATTGTTTTAAATTAAAAAGGAGGAGGAACTTCATCGTCACCGAATTCATTCCTCCTCCTAACCTTTAAATATGTCAAACTTGAAAGAAAATTTCCAATCGTAAAAGTACAAGATTAATTCATATTAATCAACCTTTTCAAAGATTTTCAAATCTTTTTTGATTGTGTATGATTTCTTTATTGAGCTCATCTTGTATAAGTTCAATTACTTTTCTGGTCAATTCTTTATCTATATAGATATTCATTGTGTTAGATGCAATACGAATACGTTCATCTTCTTTCATCTTTTCCAACTCCTGTAGAGTTTGTCTATATCTATCGATATTCTTCTTTAGGAAGATTGCTGTTTGGAATACATCTTCTTTCATATTATTCTACAATTTCCGCATCACTTTCCGGCTCGTATTCTTTCTTCTCTTCTTCAATAGGAGCTTTCTTCCACTGGTCTATGAAGTGTTCGATTACACGTCTTCCATCCTTCACAACCTTTTCCAGTTTTTCGTCCGGTTCCAACAGTTCATCTGCCATTGCTGCGGCTATATGTTTTGCCTTCATTACCTCTTCTACAAGGTTGCTTTCTATCAATTCACCCAAACTTTTCTTTGTCAGTAGGTTGAAGGTTAATCCTTCAATGATTTGCTTTCTTTTTGACATTGCATTGAGCATAGCATTCATACGTGGAGCGAACTGTTCCGGCTTCATGTTCTCGAAGCTCTTATCGTCGAACCCTTCCAGCTTTTCGCCTGCCATGAATGCCACTTCATATTCTTTTGGTGTCATTACTACACCTGCCTGTAGGCACTCTGTACAGAATAGGATAAACTTCACGTTGTTTCTTAGGTCTTTTTCCATAATCTTTCTTTATATTTAGTCAATACATTCTTCAATTGGTATATCGTTTATTGTCACCATCTCCCAATCTCCATCCATCATCTCATAGATACAATTGATTGTCTTATGGTCTGCAATGATTTCTTCATCAACACCTTTCTTTCTCCAGGTATTACTTTCTACCATTGCAGACCATTTTGTCCCTTCTTGGAACATCAATTTATTAGGGAGTTGTTTGTATGTTGATTCTATGAGTTGACTTAATGTCTCTTCTGTCATAGGTCAATCAATACTTCTCAAGATAAGTGTTGCCTTTATGGTCCTTCCAGACGAGACATATCTCACCTTCTTTATCGATATTCACACTTTCGAATGTGATAGGATAACCATGATTCTCACCATCCTTTGTGACATAATGTGAAATCTTATAAGTGACTTCTTCATCCTTATCATACTTCTGGTAGAGTGAAGTGAATTCATCATAGGTGAACATCGTTGCTTCATGGTCTTTTTCAGTAGGAAATGATATCATGTAACGTACAAGTTTACCATCTTTCACCTCTGTACTGACTATTGAATCAATCTTGAGTTCATCAATGACATCAATCACTTCGGCACAACGAAGCCTCCAGTCGTCAGGATACTTCTTCTTGCAACTAAGGAGGTCTAATTCATTACCCTTCAATAGCTCTACAAATTCTTTTTCTCTTTTCATGTTTTTAATTGTTTAATTATTGTTTATAGATATGAGATGAGTAATACTATAACAAATGTATAACATGGATTAATAATAGGATTTAACGTACTTCTCATCTCACTGTGTAAAGATACTACTTCTCGTTCATCTTTTGTACCTGTCAAGTACTCTTTCAAGTAATGTTTTGGCACTCTCAATATCCTTTTTGTCTCTTGTAGTCAATTCATCACTTATAGTAAGTATACTATCAACAATCTTGAGTATTGTAGGGATACTTGATTTGAGCTTCGTCTGACCAGCTCTCGTCGTGTAGCTTATATTAAACTTATCCTTCTCCTTCTTGAGTGCTGATTGTGCTTCTCCATATGTAGCAAAGTAACCTACATTATAGGTCTTACCATGATGATAGAAAGTCACTCTCCATGGCTTCTTCAAGTTCCCTTTTGTGTAGTATATATTCTTCATAGTCTCAATATATCTTGTCTACTTCAACATCAATTAGAGATTCTATTCTATACACAAGTCCATTGTCAACTATCTTCTCAAACTTGATACCTGCTGCCTCAAGCTCCTCAGCTATTGCATTCCTGTACATCCATCTTGGTCTCAGGTAGATGTATTCATCATCTTTTTCAAGTGACAGGAGTATCTTGGTGGGAGAGTATTCTTCTTCCCGAATAATCTCCCTGATTCTCTTCATTGTGAGCTTCTTTGTCATAACGTATTGATGAACGTCATTACCTTCTTTAATTGTTCATACGACAAGTCGTCCATATTGTCAATGATACGTTCATAAAGCATCTCTCGTTCACTGTCTTCGTAGAATTTTATCCCAACATCGCCAACATCGCCATTCTTTGCGTAGAGCACTTCACCTTCGTCCATATAGAACTCTTTGTTGTTCTCATCTATGAATGTCGCTGTTTCATCACTTACGCCAGTACATATCATTGTTACTACTTCGTCCTCGTTGAACAATAGGAACTTTACTTGGTCTCCTACACTCAATGGTCTAAATACTTCGTTCATAATCTTTTTGTTTTAAATTGTTACACATGTCTCTTCTTTTGATATTGTAAAGATACACCTTATTCTTCGACCACACAACAAGTCGACCATAAAATGTTGTCCAAATTGTGTACTTTTTCTTCATGTCCTTCCATTCTTATTTATAGAATCCTATGATTAGCAATTAGTCGATACACGCGTCAGATATCAATCTCGCTGCACAAAACGCTTTATTTTATTCATTTTACCTTATTTCCATAAAAATAGAAAGGCCTTAGCAATCATCGCGACTCCTAAGGCCTACAATTACGAGAAAATTTCACTAATTATGAACAACGAAGTCAATGTGTATTGTTAGTTTTCATCTGTCTTAGACGCTGTCTTATCAAGTCTTTCTTGCTTGTTCCTTCTTCCTCTTGAATTATCTCTGCCTCAGTGTATTCGATAGGTTTCATTTCGTTTATGAATTGTTCATTCTTCTTTTCCAAGTCGTTCCAATCGTATTGTTTTATGAGGTCTCCAGGTAGCATTATCTTTTCTTGTCCAAGGATATTCTTATTGAATCCGTTGAAGTCTTTGTACCAGGAGCTTGCGAGTTGGTTTATCATTATCTCAGGTCTTATTCCTGACTTGGCACTTACAAGTCCAATGATTATACTGTTTATAGGTATATCACGCATTACTCTACTTATGTTCTCTCCTCCATGTATTGTTGCGTTTATATCTATTTTTCCGTCAACTGTGAGTTTGAGTTCGTTCCCTTTCACTTCCTTTCTTGCTTGCTCCAGGATTGCTCTTATTTCTCGTGATATAATCAATGCTTTTGTCTCTTGACCTCTATCGATATGGTCTTCGTATTTGAGTTGTAGGTCCGTGAGTATATCATTAAGGATTTCTAATCGTCCCGCTTCTGTTGCTACACGATATTTATCACTCTTTACTACGTATTTATTTTGTCTATTTTCAATTATTGACTTATTTTCATTATAGAATTTTGTCAACTCTCCTTCTTCTAAATCATATCCTTCTCTCTTCTTGATTGTCTTCTTGACATCCTTTATTGAATACATAGAACCAAATAAGTCAAGAAGCATCGGTGTCAACTTTGCAAGTGCCTTGCTTCTATCATTATAAAGGTCAAATGTATGCATATATTTTGACCGTGCTCTATTGTATTGAGCAAGTAGTGGTACAATGACTTTTGCACGAATTTCAAGTGCATCTTTGATATCTTCTTCTTTTGCACCACGATTTTTCATTACTCCCTTGAGATTCACGTATTTAAGGTCGATTGAATGCAACACACCGTTGTGACCTTCATATGTGACAAATCTATCAGGACATTCGTCTAATTTGATACGAATTCTTTCATATTCCACATAAGCATCTTGCATATGTTTAGAGGCTATCTGGACAAAGTCAGGAGCCTCCTTAATTATATCTTCTCTACTTACCTGTGTCATTTCTTATGTTACTTATTGTAATTATCGGTAAAGATATATAAAACATCCTTTCTATGCTATGGGTTTTGTGATTCAATACCAAACATCATTCATTAATTGTGTCTCTTCAATGATTTCTTCATTGTCTTCTTGAGACATTATGAATTGTTCGAATGTGAGGTCTTCATCTTCTTGTTCTAATAGGTAGTACATGATTTACGAATTTTGTTTATTATAATACTTTTCAATTTCTTTCTTCATTATATCAATCTCCCAAGGATTGATTAGAAGGTCCATTTTCAATACCTTTGCTTGATTCAAATAATCTCTCTTGTTATTGAACTTTATGTTTTGTATTGAATGTACATCAAGCTCCACATAGTAGAGGTTTTCTTTACCAATCACAATTGGTTCGAAATTCACACTGTAACAACTTACATTATGATAGTTCTCGTTCTCATCTTTATAGGTGAGTACGAAGTTACATATGAATCCATCGTTATTATCATTATATGTTTTTGTCACTCTCTTTTGATAGAGATGTGCGAGTAGCTTTTGTATCATCTTCTTTATTATATCAATTTTAATGCTTTTATAATTCCAGCTTCTAATGCTTCCTCGTAGGTGTCCCAATTACCTCCATCATTCGGACCTTCGGGGAAACAATAAAGTACCGTTCCCATATCCGCTTTAGATATATCGTATGTATAGCCGGAAGCACTATTATATATAGTGATATGCAGCTTCTTGATTTCACGCAGCCACTTTTGGGCAATGGATTGAGTTGGAGCAGAGATAGAGTGAACGTCTGTATTATAATTCTGGGCATCGTAGCTTTCATCTATCTCATACTCAGGACCACTACCTCCTTTATATATCAATTCATAAAAGCTACTAACATCTTCTTTAAATCCTGCCGCCTTTAGTAGCTTCGCTGTCTCTAATGTTACAAATTCTTCTGTCATAGCTGTATAAATAATCTAATTGTCAGAATAATAGTCGTAATGATAAAGATTAATGCAAAATGTTTCCATATTTTACGGTTTTCTTTGACATATTTCAAGAACCTTTCCTCAGCAATCTCGTTTACCCTTTCCTGGTTAAATTCTGCCTTCTTCTTTATCTCGTTAAAATATTCCTCGTCAACAATTACATAGTTGTTTTCAAGTTTCATTACATGTGCTTTCATGGTTATTCTCCTTTCAGTTTATTAATTAAAGCATCAGCGCAAGCAACAGCGAATTGGGCAATGCTTTTAGGTACTGTACGTACCTCTCCCTCCTTGTAGTCTGCTTCCGAACAAGCGTAATCAACTTCCGTTTCGTTACTTAATATTCCTTGCATTGCAGCCTTTGCCAGTTCATAACGCCTTTGTTCCCAATCAATTTTCTTTTCTTCCATTATTTTCACTCCTTTCTTTCTTCTTTTTAGCTTTATCACAAGCCGACTTCTTCATTACATACGGACAATCGCAATTCCCGTATCTTTCATTATACCAACAGCAATAATTACATTGGTGCATTATTTATTCCTCCTTATCTATCTTAATGTCTGTTACTTTGCCACGATTGACGAAATATTCATATTTACCTGCACCAAACATATCACAAATAAGATAGTCGCTACTATAGCATTCATTCCGTAACGAACATTTCGAGCAATCATTACGTTTTGTTTCTACTAATTCATGCAGCACCCCGTCTATTATTATTCCGTTCTTTACTTCCATATCAATCACCGTTTAAAACATCCAACAACTCTTTCGCTCTCTTATAGGTATCAAAGCCCTTTACGTTCACCCATTCAGACGAAAGACGTTTGTCTTTTCTGACTTGTACGCAATACACGACTATCGGAATACAGCCGCTATACCTTATTTCTTTCACAATCCTATATCTTTCCATGTCAGATACAATTTCTCATAAAAGTTTCCCTGTCAATCATACCGTTTTCCGATTCTTCTACCAAATCAAAAAATATTGCGGCAAGACAAACATGTTCGTCTATCATTATACATATTCTATCACCGGGATAATATTTACACGAAACATTATCACTCCAATCTATATGCTTCTGTGCTTCTTTGGCTATATCGTAACAAGCAATCATATACTCTACGTATTTATTAGATACTTTTCTTATTTTGTCAAATATATTTCCTTTCATATTTTCAATCTCCTTTCTATCACTCAATACATAAAACAAGTCCCCTACGTATCATATCTTCCAACTCTCTTTCGGAAAATTCATCGAACGAATGTTTGTCCATAGTGCAGAAATGATACCTTACAGAATGCTTTTCATAATCAATGTTTTTATGATAATCAATCATTACATCACTTATAACCGTTTCGATAATCTTACCGTTTACAATAAAAGAAAAACGTGTTCCGACATCATAACACACCTTCTTAAACAAAAGAACTTTCCTTTCATCCATTTTATTTCAATTTTTCTTCAAGTTCAGCAATTATACAATCTGCATCACCGCCATGTACCCAGTCCTCCAGTACAGAAGACAAAGCTTCAATAACTTTCTCCTTCTGCCATTCGGCACCACTATTAAAACCATTAGCAATCATTTCCTTGATGTCAGAAATTCTATTCGGTACCCCACATGTTCCAAATGAGCGAATAACCGATTCGGCATATTCTATATTCTCCTTTTTAATAATCTTTTCTGTCATAATACTTCACTTTTTAGGATTATTGTTACACTTTTCAACAAGTTGAAGATTCTGTGGAAGGAATGTCCTTAATTCGCCATCTATCTCAAGATGATAATACTTCGTACTTCCAGTTCCACATATACTTGCTATTCTACTCACTTTACCTACCAACATCAAATTTGAACAATGTAGGATTTTCACTCTATCTCCTACTCCAAAGTTCTGATTCTTTGATTTTGCCATTGTTTATAATTGTTTAAAAGGAAAACTGTTCAAGTTTGCAGTAAATTAACAAATAAGTTGGATTGAACAAAATAAACAACTTGAAACAGTTTTCCTTATTTGATAAAAATACAATTTTGTTATCAATTAAATGATTTGAAGTTACTCGATTCCTTTTAAAAATGAGACATCTTCAAGCTGTTCACTCATCTGCATTATTCGAAGAATCTTCTCCCATTTTTCAGGTGTCATTTCTGTATCATCTGATTCTACATTCTCACTGAAGATATCGTGTTTATTCAGGAATGCTTCATACAAATTATCCATCATTGACTTAACCTCTTTCTTCCATTGTTTGGAATAAAACTCATACATTTCTTTAACTTCAATGTATTCAGCATCAGTAAGTTTGATAGAAATGAAAGTTTTATATTTATTGGAGTGATATGTAATAGAGTCTTTGTTCAAAACCTTATGTACACATTGGAATAGAAGTTTCCGAGCATATGTATTAGAATATGGTAATTTGAAACATCTCTCTTCTTTCTTTTCATTAAATAGAGTTTCGATATCCAATCCATTAGCCAAACATAACGCATCTAAAGCTCTTTTAGCTGCTAATGCTTCACCCATCTCACCTCTTTCTACAAGAGCTTGAAGTTTCTTAGCTTTTTCGAGTATCTTCCTATCCATAATATTTCTTCTTTTTTGAATGCTTAAAAATACACCTTTGGACCACGCGGTCCAACAATTTTCAATTAAATTTTAATGACTTGGACATATTTTAATTCACCTGTATATCCTCTGCCACGTAACTCTTCTATGAGTTGTCTTGGAGTAAATTTTGCCAAATCAGGATTTACAAAAACTTTATGAATACATGATTGTGATTCTTTTTTAATTTGATTTCGTAATTTAACATGTGAATTTTTACACTTTTTGCATATATTAAGATGTCCATCCTTACAATTTACAGAAGTATAAAATTGGTCTAATGGTAATTCTTGACCACACTTCTTACACACTTTAGTCTTTACTTCGCTTTCCATAATTATTACAATGTTAATGTTTTAATGACTCTACCTGAATTTGCTAAATAACTTTCAACTACATTTAAATTCAATTGAAAACCTGATGTGAGACTATTAACAGTCAATACTATGAGATTAGAATTAGGGATTATCTCATAAACTCCTTTCATGAATTTACCGTATTCCCACAATAATGTATCGAGATTGTCTATCACATCTGTCCTAAGACACTCGATAATAAATGTACTGATTTTTGATTTCATATTTTCTCGTTTTTAATTATTATTCTTTTGGATGTCTAAAGATACTACTTTTCTATGAGATACCAAAAGTTTATGTCCAAATTGTGTATCAAATTAATATATATTAAGAAAGGACCTTGTTTCACAACAAAGCCCCTTCAAAACTCTAATATACAAACATGGCTAACACGTAATAAACTCTTCAATTTTAGTTTCTTTTATGTCAACAACACGCGTCTCACTGAGAAAATCCTGATTTAAAATCTTACTCATCATTTCACTTGCTTTTGTAGAACTTTCAGATTGAATGAGGTATTGTATCTTGTTTTCTTTCACTTTACCTCTCATATCGGTCTCAAACCATAATCCTTTACATAAGAACCATAATCCTTTTCCTGAATGGACGCCAGAAATATTTATTTCTTTAATAGGACTAATATCGAACTCAACATCGATATTCTCATTGCCCCACTTAATAGCAATTGCTTCTGCATCAGTGTAATTAACTGCTGAACAAGCAATTACATTCTGACACTTTTTCATTCTCCTATTTGTAGAATTTTCATCTTCTGCCCAATAAGAGATAGTTATTTCAAAGTACTTGTGCAACATCTTCTTAGATAATCGACATTCTTTTTGATTAATTCAATATCTTCTTCTTTCACCTCTTTTTCAAAATAATCTGGAGGTGTAGGTATTCTCTTGAATGTACCTTCTTTCTCAATCTCCACACCGTGCAACGCTGACAAGATAGGATAACAACTGTCAGTTGACCTTATTGCAATATGATTAGTATTATAACACCTGAATTCTATTGGATTTCCTTGTCCTAAAAAATGCAATGGTTTACGTAGCAAGTCTTGCTCCTCAAGTTTAGTGACCAATAAAGTCCTTGCTTCTGCAATATCCGGATTTTTCATAATGTGAGGAATTGCCTTCTTACTCATACCAATGCAAGAAACAAAGTCGTTATTCAAGAAGTACCTGTAACACTCCATCCAATCCTCATAAGTGTCGCCTTGTGGACATGCAAGTATACTGGTCCTTTTGTAGAGGAAACCTTTTCTTCTTGCATCTTTCATCCAGTTGAGGAATTGATTAAAGTTGTTCAACGTCTCTTCTTTGTTATAGAGTACATCAAGAGGTATCACTTCATTAGGTTGAATTTCAAGTGTCAATTTGAACAATTCTTTATTGGTTAATACTTCACCTTCATCTCCCACACCTGAGTCAAGTATAGTGAAACGACCTTGTTTAACGGCATTCTTCGTATATTCACGATACTTTTCGTCTCTTTTATAAAGTTGTCCAAGTATATAGAAGTTCTTATCTCCCAATTCACTCAATTCCAAATGATTCATAGGTGGTGTAACGAATATTTTCATAACTTTTAATTATTAAATTTGATTTCTACCTTATTTTCTAATTCTGGTGCTGTCACAAGATAGATAATGAAATCTTTAAGACCTATTTCAGCATCACCTTTTTCAATCTCCTCAAAAGAGTATTGTTCATTCTTTATTTCGTTTGATACTTTCTCAAAACGTTCTCTTCTTGTCTCTTCTTTCACAGACAATACAGTAACTGTAAAGTCAACTTTAGAAGAATTTTGAACTAATGTCTCTATAATCTTATTGAATAGACTTTTTTGTCTACAACCTACAATATATATCTTATTGATAGATTGTAGGTTCCATTCAAATAAAATCTTTGAGCATATTCTTTCACAAAGTACCTCACTAAGGCCTGAGTCGAATGTCCTCATTTCAGAATAGGTCAATTTACGAACTATATCACCAACTTCAATAACACCATCATTCTTTTGCTTCACTTTATTCACATATGTGGTCTTACCTGAGAAAGCTTCACCTACTACAAACTCAATCTTAGGAAGTTCTACTATTAGCTTTTTAAATGCTTCATTGAAGTTTTTGGGTTTTTCTTCAGTAGAGTCATCTTTCACTTCCACTTTCTCAACTATAGCATAATTTTCACCATCTTCACTGACCTCGACTGAGTCAAAATCAAATTGCTTCAAGATATTTTTTGCAATCATTTCACATGACATGGAGTCAAAATCATAACATTCGCAACCTGATTCAAATACTGGGAATTTTCGGTTTATATATTGTTTTACTTTTCTCCTTAGCAATATAAACTCTTCATCACGATTATCGTGATTAACTCGTTTTTTACAATTGAATTTAAAGATATGTCTGTGAGGTTGTTCCAAGAACTTCACTAACTCACCATGATTTTTTGATGCATCAGGATAATTATGAAATCCTTCTACTTCAAAACGAATTCCGATAGATGTCTGTAATTTGTTCATAATCAATAAGTTATTTTAAAACGTCTTTTAATCACTTCTTTATCTGCAATACCGTAGACTAAACAATAATCTTTCTTTTTCTTCTGACAAAATTGAACTGGACCTCTGTAGATACACTTACCGTCAAGAAAAAGTCTCATAATCTTTTCACCATTGATATTCTTATTCCTTGAGGCTTGCTTTATCACTTCAGGAGAAGCTCTGTCAATCCAACCATTTTTATGATGGATAAATGATTTTAACTGTTCATCCATATCTCATTCTTTTATATAAAGATAAGGCTAATTTGTACGTTGACCAGCGTTTTAGTACACAATTAGCCTTAATAGATTTATCTCAATTCACATGCACCACCTGCACAAGCAGTCGCTACATTCTCGCCTACATTCTTATATTCTTGTTCCCATTCAACATTCTCCCAGTCAATTGGTTTTTGATTTTTAATCTTCTGCCATTGATGGAATATATTCACATGTTTTAAGCAACGCGAGCATTTTTCATCATCACCCTCAAAATAATTCTTAGAGAACTTCTTGAATCTACGGACCCAATCATTCCTCATTTCAATCTTATGTTGCAAATAGGAAGAAATTGCATTGACGTCACTGATACATAATCCATCTATAGTCACAAGAAGTTTACCGTCTTTGATGTGTTTTTTGATGAATGAAAGTAGATAATCGTCAGTATAGACCAACAAGTCATTAGCTTTACCAATCGCTGCATTACAAGCTGTCCATATATCACCAAAGACTTGCAATCCATCTACGATAAGACCTGAAGAAAGTATTGCACCTTGTCCATACGTATCAGCAAGTTCCTTTTCATCAAGATAAGAAGTATAAGGAGCTTGTGGATAATCGAGGTCACCAGTTTCAGGTAGAAAACTCAATCCACAGAATCCATCTTTATGCTCCCATATCCAATTTGCAATTTCATTCCATTCATCGTCTTTGACTGAAACTGTACAACTTACATTGTGATGATATTTAGGTTTAGCTATTGAAGATGGATGCTCTGTATTAGTACCTTCCATAATCCAACCTTTCTCAGTAGTATAAATTCTATAAAGAAAATCAAGAGTACTGAAATCTGTACGAACCATTGTTTCATCATCGAGTTCAATAGGGAAGGATAATACAGTTTCACCTTTCTTATTCCAAAATGAAGGATTTGCAATATCTGGATTCAATTTAATAACTTCTTTCAATGCTTGTTCATTGTTATTCGCTTGAATATTACGAATATACTTGCGGAAATGATAAGCATGAATACCAGAGCCACATCCAAGTAATTGTGACGCGTTTCCTGAAGGTTTGATTACAGTTGTCCTTGCTGCAGTATTAATTCCAATAATCGCAGCAACTTCTTTATTCACTTCTTTTATGATTCTGGCACCTTTTCTTTGTATTCTTTCGTTAAAAAGAATGTTAGGATTATCTGCCATACCAGTAATACCAACACCAAGTAACGCATCACGCTTCATTATCTTACGTGTAGCTTCTGAGAGTAATGGTAGATTTTCAGTGTAAGCCGCTTGAAATGTACCTAATATAGCTGCTGCACGACATGCTTTATAGAAGTCTTCTTCAGTCTTGACTTTCTTTCCATTAATTTCCGTAAGGTTACAAAAGGACCAGCCATATTCAATAGTACCATCTTCATTTTTATATTGGGGATAAAGAGCTGCTTCGCAATTATGAACAAATATACCTTCGCTAAACATATAATCATCTTGACCTTTTGTTATTATAGCAAAATTATGTTCATTCGCTTCAACTTCAATATCGTATACATCTTCCGTTATATTAAGTCTCTTTATTTCTGAAACGTAAACATCTTCGCAATATGAAGAGTAATCCTTTTTAGATTTTTCAATAATTACACGTTCATCTTTTATTTCTTGATATTCTAATTCACCTTTAACATATTTTTTAAACAAAGAAAAATCTTTATTAAATCTATTTTTAGAAAATCCTAAAGGAAATCTTTCATCTACTTTATTGCAAAGTTTATATGAAATTTTACCATAAAGTTCTAAAGTTTTCCTACCTACTTCAATCAATTCAAGATTAGATAATCCTTTATATCTACCATTACCACTTAAAGTACTTTTAATAGAACAATTATGAGTCATTCTATCTAATTCTTCTTGAGAATAAGAATAAATGTTTTTAGGATTACCTTTGCCTTTTCTACGTTCAGATGTTTTTTCTAAATGTTTTTCTCTTGTCAATAATTCAAGATTGTCTATAAAATCACCTTTATCATCTTCAATATGGTCTATTTCAAATCCTTTAGGTTTCGGTCCATTATAAAACTCCCAAAGCATTCGATATTGTCTTGCGTAACCATTCGATAGATTATTGATTGTTCTATATTTAACAGATTTCACACTATAAAATTTTGATAATGTTTTATTCAATGATTGTTCTGCTAAAACATAATCTCCGTCTTTTAATCTTAAAAAATGGTCTTTTGTGCATCTAAAAGAAGAGCCATTAGATAAAACGATTTCAATTAATTCTTTCTTACCTGTCCAAAAAGCTTTAGCATTGGTAATTTTAACAGAATTTTTATCAGTCTTATAATAAACAGGAAACTCTTTACCAATTTCTGATAATTCTTTAATGGAAACAGCATTTCTACCGTCAGCAACTGCAATTAATGTATCTCCAGCAAAGCAACATGGATTTACCACCATTTCAGTGTCAGGCATGAATAATAATCCTGGTTCTCCATATTGCTTGATATATTCGAATATCTTATCATACTTTTCTTTAGGGGTATCTTTGTAAATTGCTACAGAATTATTACATCTACACAATTCCGGATGGGCTAAGAACCAATCTCCAGTCTTACATTGCAACATTTCTTCATCATCAATATCAAAGATAGAAATCATTGCACTCCTTCTTATACCACCACTTATTACAGCATCAGCAATAATACACGACATAAGATGAAGTTCAAAAGGTCTTAGTTTCCTGCCCTTTGCCTTACTTAGAATCTTACGCAATTTATCATGGCAAACTTTCAATGGTTCTGGCCCAGGTGCTTTGAATCCACCACTTACAAAAGCACCTTCTGGTCTAATATGTGAATAATCGAATTCGATATCACTCAATCCTTTATAATATGATTCAATCAATAGACCAGTAGATAAGGCCCAACCTTCAATCGAATCTTCTATGACTGTACTAACCTTTTTAGAATTATCAATTCCTTTAACGATAGGTAATTGTTTAATATGTACTTTCTGAACTGAAAATCCTGTACCACATCCAGACAATAAAAGTTCCATTAATTCCTGGAAAAACTCAATTCTATTACAGTAACTTCCAGAACAATTGAAAGACCTAAAGTTATTTTTCAACAATTGAGGACCACCATATTGTAAAGACCTTTGAGAGCCAAGTACTTCTTGATTATAATACGCTGACCAAGCCTCTTGAAATACTTTATTGAAAGCATCTTTATTTTCATCTTTGATTTTTCCATTGAAAAACTCATAATGCATTTCCATAACTCGACTGACAGATTCCGGCCATGTCTCTTTCTTACCATCAGGCTTTACTCTCGAATACTTACTGTAGAATATATAGTCTGAGATTATATCTCGACTATCTATACGTTCATTGCTCATTTTTTATTCATTTGATTTTTCACGAATTTCTTCTGCATCTGCAGGTAGAAGTATACAAACAGGGATAGAAGGGACTTGAAACATCAATGGTATATTGTCCGTTGATGCATCTCTATCTTTTGCTTGTATCTTATCGATTATTTCGTTAAAAATACTTCTTTCTATATAAAGATATAGAGGTTTAGGTTTATACTTTTCATCTTTTTGCAATTGTACTCTTTCAATTACAAGATGTGTGTGTAATATTTCTTCATCTGGAAGATACGGTACAAGTTCTTTTATTTTATTTGCGCAAATCGCAGAAAAAGATTTCTCAGGTTTTATAACCTGAATATACAATTTAACTTTCTTCATAATTACAATATTTTATAAATTCCTTTATCAATTCTTTCTAATTTACCTTCTTTCATTAGATGTTGAAACCGATGGTCAATTCCTGACCTAATAGAGCCAGGTTGAAATCTTTTCATACGATTAATTTTTTCAACCAATTCATTTCTTTTGATAATGCCAGATTTTTCATTCTTCATTAACTTATCAACAGCATCTACCACCGTATAGATGTTATCTAATCTATCTTCTCTCATATTGAACAATAAACTAATTCTTTCCGTGCTCTTGTAATAGCAACGAACTTTAAACAATATTCACTATAAATCGCTTCTTCAGTTATAGCATGTGTACTTGGAATAAGACTTTGATTCAAGAAAAACACTCTATCAGCTTCGAGCCCTTTTGATTTATGGATAGTACTTAATACAATATCTTCAGTTTCATCTGTATAGATTCGTTTGATATTGTTTTCAAGACTTTCCATATTATTCCATACGCAATACAATCTTTGTAGGATTAAACACTTTTCAACGAGGTTTAAATATGAAGGATTATTAATTGCTGCAGAATGAGATAAACCTTTTTCTTTCAGACTTTCAATTTTTTCTTCTTTAAGCCTTTCAAGGTCGTCAATACAGTTTATCTTATCAGTCAAAGCACATAATGCGTTACCAAAGTCTCTCCCTTTAATCGTAGCCTTCTTACCTTCTTTAAGAAGTCCGATAAACACTTCAATTAGAGGGAGATTATTCCTGCATAATACAAAGTCACCTACTTGAGCCTCTTGATATTCACCATTTCTTACGATACCATCAATTGCATTAGGTGCAGCTTCGATTCCTAACGAGAATACCTTCTTAGCCTCCTCAACGATTTTCTTAGCACAACGATATGTTATATCTAACGGTAGCACTACTGTATTCGACATATTTTGCAAAAGTCTAAAATTCGATACGCTGGACCCAGAAAATTGGTAAATACACTGTTTTTCGTCGCCCACGAAAATTAATCTACCAAATTTTGGCTTGATAAATTGCTGAGTCAATTCTCTTTGCAATACATTCTGGTCTTGGACTTCATCTAAAAATACGACATCGTATTTAGGAAAATCTTCATCATTGAGCAATGTATATGGTAACCACAACATATCAGTGAAATCCATCTGGAATTCTTTATTACCATTGATTTTTAACGCACTCTTACTCCATTCAAACTCAATCTTTTGAATATCTTGAATCATCCTATCGCGGAACTCAATGTCTTTTTCGATACATAGATAAGGAATATCTTTTTCGTAGTCAACTAATAAGTTCATTCTAATTGTGTTCCATATATCCTGAAGTTCAAATAGATATCTCATCTGTTGTTTCTGAGGTATATCTTTAACATCTAATATTTTCCTTGCTAATTGAAAACATTTATTCTCGTTCAATTTCATCTTAAATGAGAAATTGTAGAATAATACTTTCAATCCTTTTGCATGAAAAGTATTGACTTCAATCCTTTCAGGAACTTTCAATTTGAGTTCTTCAGCGATACTCTTATTGAATGCCATAAACAAGACTTTCTTTCCTGGAGATGTCCTTTTGCAGCATTCAATAATAGTACTCGACTTACCTGAATTATGTGTAATCGTAAAATCTCCTAATAAAAATCTTTCATCTTTATCTACTGTAAATCCATACCAATCTCCTTTTTCTAATTTCTCAATGGAAAATCCTGTTCTTAAAACACTCTTAATTTGCCTTCTCGGAAAAGCTTGTTTCCGTTTTAATTTTGTAGGGATTATTGAAAGGTCTCCTGATATAGTTATTGCATTATATTCTCCTTCAAAACCTGTAGACTTGATTCTTCTTATCACTTTCTTTGAATAAGCTGCTAATCCTAAACTTCTACATAAAAATAAAATCGCTTCTTTAAGTCTATCATATTTAGTCGTTATTTCAAAACATCCTGAACTTAAATTTCCTTTCGTATCTTTTTTCCAATCCAACCAACCATCTCCATCTAATAAACCAGCAAGAAAAGTTAATTGATTTTCTCTTGAATTTATATAATATTTTTCAGGAACAATAAGATTCTTATTTTCATCAAAACATTCGTTTAAAATAGGGATTAAAGGATTTGAACCTTTTCCATTTTCTGATGTATAAAAATCATAATACCAACAATTCCCTTTCTGTTTGGTTTTTCTAATTTTTAACCTATTTCCTTTTTCTAATTGGAAAGAATCAAGATAATTTGAAATCTCTTCATCATCACAATTAACACTTAATTGACATTTTCTCAATTGTTTTGTTCCGTCTGCAAACCATAATCCCATAAAGTACGGGTCAATTAATAGTTGTTTTTTATCAAAAACAACTGAGGCTCGTTGTAAAAACATATAAGCAACATCTCCTCTTGGTGTTAACTTTCTTGAAAGAACTTTTTCAAGAGAATAATCCAATAAAGCTGTAACGTGTTTTGTATTCTTATATTTTCGAATACTTTGATAAATATATTCATCCCATACAGTTAGAATATGTTCCTCATTACATATCCAAGAATCCCCTTTAGTTGGATTTATTTTATACAATTGACTTTGACCTCTATGTAATTGTAATACAGTTCTTGGCGTTGAATCAGGTCCCATTACTTGGTCTCCAACACCAATATTTTGAACCAACTTTATCGTACCATCGTACATTAAAATTGGTGTATCGATACCTAAACAGCCTGCTGTGGCACTTATAGCAATATTCTTTCTTGTCTGTTCGTATGTATCGAATATAGCAAGTTGTCTATTACTCCAATTCATAATATTATCGGTCGTGATGAAATAAGTTGTTCTATATAATTAGTCAGTGCTTTATAATCTTTATCTCTCTGCATGGACATTTTCTTTTTAAGTACACTTATCACATCACCAAACTTGAAACCTTGATATTCAACAACTCTCTTATAATCAATCTTTTCTACAACCCATACGTCTACATAAATTCCCGAAATCATGATACGATAATGTCCATCGAGTTTTTCATAAAGAGGTTTGATGGAATTGTCTTGTTCCTGCACTATCTTATCCATAGCTTCTAATGTAGCTAATGTTGATTTATCTGGATTTTCAAGTTCGATATCCAAATCATGTGGCTCAACTTTAAATCCATGTACATACATAGCCATACTTCCACCTATAACCATATTAGTACCTTTGAAATTGTTACTAAAAATTGTTAATACCTTAATCATTTTTTCATAATTGTTCATAATTCTTCAATTTTATCAGGTTCGTAATATTCAAAATTCTTATAATCAGCTAAAGCATCAGCAACTGCATTTCCATATACAATAGGGTCAGATAAGTTAGTTCCATGTCCTCTTGTCCATTTCAATCTTACTCTCATCTTCTTACTTTTATAAATTATATCCGCCACTTTTTTCCATAAATCGACATTAGCACAACCTTCCCAATTGTTTTGAATATAGGTGAATAATTTCTTAGTACCATTCACAACATATTCACTATCACTCCATACTGTTACGTTTGATGGTTCAGATTTATTTACAGCTTCTAATGCAGAAAGAAAAGCTCTCAATTCGCATCTACTTATAGTAGTGTTGCTATATCCTTTTGATATGAAATATTCTTTACCGTTACATTGTATATAAACACCAATGCCACCCTTACGAATTTTCCAGTAGCAACTACCATCACAAAAGATGATTATATTCCTTCTTTCCATACCTAAAGATACCAACTTTTTATCTGTTATTGACCAATAGATGCTTTATATTTCTTCAATAAAGCCATATCAAGGGACACGTTTTCACTTGAAGAGACATTTTCAATACCTTTGTTTATAGCGTTAGTGACAAGTGTCTTTTCGTCCAAGATTTCTTTTATCCTTATATCAATAGTATCTTGTGACATTATATAATACACATTAGTACTATTCTTCTGTCCCATTCTATCTAATCGTGCTATTGCTTGTTCAAGATGAGAAGGTCCATTAGGATACTCAATGAATATCATATTACTACATACTTGTTGAAGTCCATCTACTCCAGTTGATAATGTAGCAATGTTTGCAAACAAGAATTGTTTACTCTTCTTCCATCTCTCAACTCTCGCCATCTTTTCTTCTGTAGAAGTCTGACCGATAATAAGTTCACTATCCTTTTTGAATTCTTTATATAATTGTTCCAATGGCTCTGTGAGTGTTCCAAAAACCAACACTTTCAATTCTTCATCAGCTTCTTTCCAATCTTTCAAGAATTGGATTATAAACTTCAATTTGCCTTTTAAAGATAGTTTCTTCAAATTAGCAATCCTCACAAGATGTTCTGCTCTTTTAGCTCTTTCTGCTGCTTCAATATCAAATTCTTCAAGATAAGCAATAAGGTCATCTTCTGCTTTTTTATACTCTTTCATATTGGTGATTGGACTATCTATAACTTGCTCTATTACTTCAGGCAATTCGGTCAATACTTCATCCTTATTCTTTCTGAAATAACAATAGTGTTTTATCACCTCGTATAATTCAGAAGTATATGAAGCACCAGTAGAATCCAGTCCAAACCTTGTCATCCTTGCATTACAATATCTGAAGAGAAAATACTTCAAATCAGGGAATATATCGAATCTACCTATTATATTCAGGATATTGATTAATTCTTGAGGACGATTCATTACAACAGTACCACTTAAAGCATATACTTTATTAGCCTTTTTAACTATCTTCATCACTGCTTTTGAACGTAATGATTTAGGATTTTTACACAAGTGAACTTCATCTAATATCACAGCTCCCCATTTCTTTGAAAGAGACCTTGTGTACCTTAATTGTACATCACTCTTAGATTTTCCTCTTTTGTAGAGATAATCATAATTTATCACAGTCACATCAGCTTTCCAATCTGTATTTTCACTATCCTTAGAATCTATGATATGAACACTTCTTTTAGGATTCCATCTGTTCCATTCTTTCAACCAACTTGACTTGACTGTAGATGGACATATAATAAGACACGGGAATAAATCGAGAGTTTCGATACATAAAAGGCTCTGAGCTGACTTCCCGAGTCCCATCTGGCAACCATTGATACAATTACCGTGATTTATCATATATGTTATACCTTCTATTTGATATGGTCTTGGTGTCATTGGAAAATTCAAATATTCAACCATCTCTTTAAGAAGCTCCTCGTCAATCATCTTATGAATAGGTTTAAGCTCTATATCACGAGGTTGAATCACCTTTTTATTCACAAATCCATTCACTTCAAGAAATCCTTTGAACTTCGAAGAATTCTCTAAATTCAACTGTGTATACCATTCTTTAGTCGCTGGATTATAATGACATTTGAACTTCTTCATCTCAGCAACTAAATATGGACGATATTCGAAACCTATCCACAACCAATCTTTATCTCTATAATAATATCTCATTTTTCTTTAAACTAAAATAGAGGAATCGTGTTTCACAACAAAATTCCTCTTAATCGATTTATATTAACTAAAAGCACTCAAAACTCAACTTAAAAACTTTTCTTTAAATTCTTGCATCGTAAAAATAGGTACTCCTAATGATTCAGCCTTTTGTTCTTTAGTCGAGCCACTACCTCTTTCTTTTATGACTAAACAAGTAGTTTTCTTACTAACTGAAGAACCAATCTTATGGCCTTGCTCTTTCAATTTATTCTCCCAATCTTTATTCCTGAAACCGGTAAATACAACCGTCATTTGTCCTTCAAAAGATTTTTCCTCAAGACCATAATAAGTTATAGGGATATGTGCAGAGTCATCGTCGTTCACCCACCAATCTTCAATACCTAAAACAAATGCTAAAGCTGTACTGAATCCGACACCTTCAACTTTATCTTCAATGTCAGCCGCCCAGCTTTCATCACATTCTTTTGCAAAATCGGCTACATCTTTACAAGTATATAACTTTAATCCGTCAAGAATTTTTTGACATGTCTTTTCGGCTATTACACCTCCAAATTTATTATAGGCTGTCAATAATTTTGCAAAATTGGTGCCTTTCTTTTTCAACTCTTCAAACTGTCTTGAAAGTACTTTTGCTGCTACATTTCCTATACCTTCAATTTTTTTTAAGTCTTCTTCTGACAATAAGAGAATACTGTCCGGTGTTTTGTACCCGGCATTGAATAGTTTCTTTATTGTTGGCTCCCTGAATTCTTTGAAATCTAATACTGAAAAGAAATAGACACATCTTGCCAGCATTATACCATCACATTCTCGATTGTGACAAATCAAATCGACATTATTATTATCCCAATCGACCTTTTTACCACAAACAGGACAGACAGAAGGCAATATTTGACTAAAATTACCTGAAGATTTAACTGTCTTTAGATGTTTAGGTATCACATCTCCAGAACGTGCAATCACTACTCTTGCCCCTTTATCAATAAGATTTTCTCTGACATATCTTGCATTATAAGCTGTACAACGAGAAACTGTAGCTCCACACAACTCTATTGGTTCAATATTAACTACAGGAGCAAGACGTCCATCTTTAGAAATCTGCCAATCAACACTCTTTACAATCGTTTCTTCTCTTTCTGACCAATCAGGATTCTTGTATGCAATTGCATACTTAGGATTCTTGTTTGCAAGTCGACCAAGCTCAAATCTTTTTAAAGCGTCGTTAATATCAATTACAAGTCCATCGCATTTGAATCCACTGGTCAAATTTTCAAAAAGATTGTTCATCAAAGTTATAAACGAATCTTCATTCTGCATAAGACTACCTACTGAAACAGTCGCATATCGAGTCTTTATCCATTTATTGTTCTCGTTAAGAAAATCGAGTTGCTTCTCTTTATCCCAATCAAACCTATCGCAGCCATATCTAACGTAAGCGATTAATCCTACATTATCAGAAACTATAGGTGAATTCATAAGTCCAGCTACAGCATTTCTCGCTGACTTGTATTGAGTCGTTTCTTTCAACTTCAGAAAATTAATTGTAGGGAAGATTGCTTCACCAAAAGAATAAGTCACTTTATCAGAATACCTCCATTCGGAATTGATAAGTTTTTCAAACTTATCCTTACAATTTTGACCATATTCACCATCACCTCTTGTCCAAGCATCTCCAACAATCTCATTTACACATAACGATATTCCATCATATTTAGGTGTTATAACAAGTTTATCGTAATATTCAAGATTACAAGAATCAATCCATTTCAGAATTTCATCATAAGTTTTAACCTTTTCTAAACTATACATAGGAATAGGGAGTCTTTCTTTCCTATCGTTTACTTCATCTTGAATACCTTTTTTGAACCAATCTGCATCAGGATTGATATTGTGTAGTAATTCTACCAATTCATCAAACTCTGCATCAGTGACTTTTGGTTCACCTAAACGATACAATGTATTGTAATCACGTATCTGTTTTTCTAATATCTTAGGGTCTAAATTCGATTTTACCATAATCTTATAATTTTGAAAGTTCTGCACGTAATTTCTCTATATCATCACATTTGTTCCCTTTAACGTTTTCTTTAGGGAATCCCATAAGAATATTGTATGCTTCCGGGAAATTGTCTTTAAGCTGTTTTGTTGTATTGATATCTTCGAGTGCACATTTCGTCCGATTCATGATACTGGACGCTTTCTTTTCCAGTTCAACCATTTTTTGAACAAAAATTTTCGTCTCTGTTGAATTTTTCAATTCATTGAATTCTTCATTGGTTATAAGTTGATACACAAAATAATTAACCTCAACATATGTCTTTAGATGACGAAATCGTTCATTTGTAAGACTTGATAAATAAATTTCTTCTCTGATATTTACCGTGTTAGGGTATTTATCCATAAATTCAATAACATCTTTTGGCAGAATTTTCTTGAAATATTCATCCGCAAATTTCCCGAATTTTTCAGATTCTTTTCTTGCTTGTTCTATGATAGGCTTGATTATGCTTCTTGCAATCCTATCTTTATCACTGATTGTTAATCTTTCACTTGCCATAATTAAAATATGTTTTCTTTGTTACTAATCATCCACATATAATCGTCGTGTCCGAATTTAAAATCTTTCTTTGGTCGACCTTGAATTCTATCTTCAAGAGTTACTGGATTCGCAGTAGATGCTTGAAATGTAAGATGAACTGCAAAATCAGTAATCTCTTGTGCCCCACGAACTTCATTGAAATAAACATCTCGAGTTTTTGGTGAAAAACTCTCAACAATATACGCTCTTATTTCACCAAGAAATGAAACCACTAAAATTTGCTTTTGTGTATTATACACAATTGCCCACAAATTGTCATAAAAAGTGTTATTTATTTCCATATCTATTTTATTTGCCTAAAGATACCAACTTTTTATCTATGTTGCAACACTATATCTCTTTAAAAAATGATTTTGTGACTTGATTTCTCTTCTGTCGGATAGTCTCGTCAATAGTGTTCTTGATACCATCTTTATATCTCTTTTTCAAGACTGAAGCCTTTTCTTCATTACTCTTGGAATTGAATGATGAGTAATTGATATTGATATCTCCTTCCTGCTCAGGAATGACTTCACGATAATCATATTCTTCACCACACTCAGAACAAGATGGCACTTCGATAGGTACAAGTTTCATCTCTTTATTATATCCCATTCTATATGAAGCAGCTAACACTTCTTTACCAAACTGCTTACAATCTTTGTTTTTACATTTCCAATATATAGCCATAATTAATAATTATTTCTTCTACCATATTCTGCCATTAGTAACGAATCTGCAAAATTATCATCTTCGTTCTTACACTTCTCAGTTCTTCGTAAATCTACTGTAGGAAAGATTCTGTGACAAGCCATAAAACTCATTGTCTTCTTGTTATCGTTCTTAGGAATACCTTGATGCATCTGTTTCTGCCAAGTCTTTGGTGCTATCTTCGTATACGATATTCCTAATGAAGAAATGACGCCTTCTATCAAACCTACAATCCAACCGAAATGGAAATTTGATTTTGCTGAGCTGCCAAAAATTGAATGAACATCTTCAAGAATGATGTGACAATTATCTTCGTAGATACTCAAATCAAAAAGATTATTCACTATTTCATTGACGTCTACAACTTTATTATTCTTCAACAATGGAAATGCAGAAACAAATTTCCCATCTTGGTCTATTATTGATACAAAACCAAATTTTCCAGGGTCGATTCCTATATAATATTTCATTTTTACACCTCCAATCTACTTATACCATTCTCTTTAATAACTTTCAATTGACGAATCTCTTCATTTAATTTAGGTACATGAGTAACAACAAGAATAGGTTGTTTAAGAAACGAAATTGACGAAATGATATTTTCAATACCTAACGAATCAGCACTTTCTAATACTTCGTCGATAAATAAAAAGTTCATACCTCCATATTGTTTGGTAGTATTTATCATCGTTTGTAATGCCAATATCAAAGCTATTTCACAACGAGCTTGTTCACCACCTGAATAATAGAAGAATGATTCCATTTCATTTCTGAATACATAAGGAGTGATTTCATCTTTCACCTTACCATTCGCTCCCTTTTTGAATCCTTCTATCATTATTCTTAAGTCACTACCCATCCTCTTCAATATATCATTAGCTGAAAATTGAATATTCTTCAATTGTTCAAGTGCAAGATACATTTTGAAGTCCTTGAATCGAGTCGTCCATTGTTGAACTTTAAATATCCTATCGTTCACCTGAAGTATCTCTTTATCTTTACTTTCAATTTCGTTTTCAAGATTCTTGATATTTTCTTCCAGATGTGATGTATCCTTTTTCTTCAATGGGGTTGTCTTGAGTTCGTCTATCAATTTCAACTTATGGACTTTTAATTGTTCATTGTCTGCAATCTGTTCCTTAAGTTTATTGATATTACTTTCAATTTTCGCAATACTCTCATCAATTTCGTAATATTGCGACGAAAGTGTCTTAAGTTTATTCCGAATACTTATCTGCTGGTCAATAATTTTTTTTTCTTCAGCTTGAGTCTCTTTCTTTAGAGAGAGATATTCGTCAATTATTGAATCGAGTTCTTCAATTGATTTATCAATAAGACCTTTCTTTTGAGTTTCTTCTTTCAATGCACTTTCAGAAAGTTTCTTCTCAGTTTTCAAATCGTCTACACTTTCATCATTCTTTAGAAGAAACTCATGATGACAATTAGGACAAGTTATAACACCTGCAAGTTTCATCTCTATCGAATCAACAGTCTTTTTGATTGACTTGACTCTTTGAGTAGATTTATTAAGTTTACTCTCTTCATCTTCTTTCTGCTTTTTATAGAGAGAAAGGTCTTCATCAATTTCTTTGTAAGTATCTTGAAATGAATTATCCTCAAGTTCCTCCAATTCTTTTTCGACAGATTTCCTCAACTTAGCGATATCTTCTTTTTGTCGCTCCTTTGCAATCTTAGACTTTTCAAAATTCGATATAGAATTCTGTTTCTCTTTAATATTGTCATCGTAAACATTGATAAGATAAGTCAATCCAGAGATTTCATCATTTCTTTTCTTTTCCAAATCCTCTTCAAGAATGAAATTAAGTTGCTCCTCGTAAGCTGAAAGTTTTCCTTCAAATGAAGACTTTTCATTCTCATAACCTCGTTTAACCTCGTTTAATTCATCTAATCTTTCAGTAATGATATCCTTTGTTTTATCAATACTCGCAAAGTTAATAAAACGACTTATAAGAGCTAATTTCTCTGTATTTGAAGAATTAAAAAAGGATTTATAATTTCCTTTACTTACAATATAATAAGACTTAGCATCTTCTGCAGATATTTCAATCCAGTTAGCAATAAACTTGTTACCATCATTGACAGTTGCACATATCACTGGAGTTGACTTACTCTCATCTTCATCAATCAACTCTAATTTGAGAGTTGACGAACCTTTTGTCCTGATTTCTCTTTCAATAGAAAGAATCTGCTTACGAATAGGACAATGAATTTGAACACAGATATATGCAGAATCTTCACCTTCTCTGATAAGTTTTTTATCGAGAACACCTCTTAGATTAACTCCATATATACCATAGAATAGACCTTGAGAAATACTTGACTTACCACTACCATTTGAGAGTTGGTCATCCTGAGTCCTATTCTCACCTATGATAGCTATTGATTCGTTGACGAAATCGTATTTTAACGAAGAAAAAGGACCAAAATTTCTTAATATTAATCTTCTCGGTTGCATAACGATTGTTTTACTTGTTCTCTAATTTCATTGAATAATTCAGCATCTTGGAGTAATTCATCTCTAACAGAATCCATACCTTGACCCAAACGATAATCATCTCCATAATAGAACCAAGAACCCTTTTTCTGACAGATTCCATTTTTAACGGCTATCTCTACTACTTCTTGAACGATATCAAATCCAACACCGAATCGCAACATCACTTCACAACTTCTAAATGGAGGAGCAATTTTATTCTTCGTTATTTTAATCTTAGTTTTGTTTGCTACCGCAACATCACCATTTTTATCTGTACCAATTCTTGCAAATTCTGCTCTTTGTGTAGCATAAAACTTAAGTGCTTTACCTCCTGGAGTCATTGTAGTTGCTCCTCCGAATCCAAAACCTCCACCGACTTTATCTCGCAATTGATTGATACAGAATAGGATGTTATTATTCTTCTTACAAATATTCTTCAATATACTTAATTGAGTTGATAGTAGACGAGCAACAAGAGCAACCTTTTGTTCACCTGATTCACCTTGTAGAGTTGCTTGAGGTACAAGTCCTGCCACTGAATCAAGAACAACTAATCCAATCTCAGGACATTCTAACATCTCCCTTATGATTTCCATTGCTTCTTCTGCTGAATTAGGTTGAGATAAAATCCAATTATCTTCACTTAAATCTGCGCCTATTTTCTTTACATAATCCAAATCTAACGACTGTTCAACGTCTACATAACCAACTGCCTTTCCTAAATTTTTTTGGATAGAAGCACAAAGATGTAAAGCAGATGACGTCTTCCCGGACCCCTCATTTCCGTAACATTCGTGAATTCGACCTAATGCCCATCCTCCTCCTAATATATCATCTAATGCGAAAGAACCTGATGAAACAGTTTGCACTTCTACATTAGAACCTACTATTGCTTCTTTACCGAATCGTTTTGTTATTCGTCCAGATAAATCGTCTAATCTTCCCATAATTATAATGCTTTTTCTAAAATTTCTACTCCTTCGTTATAATTGTAATCATTCTCATTACAAAAAGTCTTGAATCGTTCAACTATATCATTAGATGATAATGCTTTCACTTCTTCAGATGTTTCTATATCAAGTATTTCAACTTCATCAAGTTTTGTTTTTACATCTATACCTAATTCTTGATAGGTTTTCTTATCAATAGAGGAAAGTTCATCTTTATTTCCTTTGAATTCGACCCTTAGAAGATTATCAGGATTCTCATCTTTAAACATCTTGACAATCTTATCTACCTGTTTGAGAGTTGTTGAATTTAAATCAATAGTGATTTTTCTGAATTTCTTTCCTTCAGATGGAATCAAGTCGTAAGTCAAATCATCATAAAGGACCCAGAATCCCTTGTTTTCATCTTCACCAAAATTATTCTGAGTCAATGAACCAAGATGAACGAACGTTTCGCTGACCTCTTGGTAATCATGGAAATGACCTTGAAATGTCATATCGAATTTTTTAAACATCTTTAAATTCAATTTATTCTCAGTCACATGTCCAAGATTTCTACTTCCTGTTATAGCAATATGTCCCAGACAAACAAGTTTATCATCACCTTTCTTTTCATCTTGAATACATTCAACAAGTTCATCGAATCTTTCTATCCAGATATCTTCATCGTAATAAGCTATACAACCGAATAAGAACTTTCTTATTCTAACAATATCTATATCATCAATAAGTCTAAAGTTAGGATGATGTTTAAATGGTTTCAAAAATGAATCTGAACTTGTGTAATCAGATGAGTCATGATTTCCTCTGATACAAATCAATTCTATCCCTGCTTTATCATAAGCATCGAGTATATTATCCCAAGTAGAAAGTACAATTTGTTTCTGACTAACTCTTGAATCAAATACATCTCCAAGACAAAAACATTGTTTTATTTTATTGTCTTTACAAATCTTAATACCTTGATTTATCAACAAGTTTTTGATTTCTTGACAATTAGATTCTTTTAAATGAATGTCTGTAAAAATAATTGTAATTGGAATATTATCCATATATTTCTTTCTTTAAAAATTCAACCAATTCTTCTCGGTCATAACGCTGTGACTTTTAATGCATTATCAAGATTTTTCAAAACATTATCTTTCTCTACTTCCTTGTCAAAATAGAAGCTTTCCCAAACATTAGATATCTTTATTGATACTCTAAACTTCTTGGTTGACTGTGAGTAACCCTCGTCATTATATCTGCTGATAGAAGCAATCTTTATTCTCTTATTATTTATCTGTACAAACATAATCTTACCAAATTATATACGTTCCACTTAATCCCACAAACACATCGAATTCTTTATTGACTAATCCATATCCAGCACTAATCGAAATACCTGCACCAAAACGAGATTTCTTCTTAGGTTTTGTCCAAATCGTTACATCTTGTATCTTTCCTGGAAGATTAGATGTAATTTCAAACCTATTATCGTTTCCTACTTGTTGATGTGACAATAGGAACTTGTTTGAGATATTGAAATCAAGTTTATACTTTGCTAAATGATTAGCCCAGACTTTCAAATCGTAACCAACAGTATCAGACTGTATATTGAATCGATATAACGAATCATTCTTTTGCAACTTGTCGACTTGTTGCTCAAGACCTTCGTATTTATACTTCCATTCAAATTCAATTGCCTCGACAAGTGACTCTTTTTCTTTCAATTTGTTGTAGAGTTCCTTATTTTCTTTCTTGAGCTTTGAAAATTCTGTAGAAGGATATAATTTAATGTAAGTGTTTAAAGAATCGGTATAAAACTCAATATCTTTTGTAAGAGATTCAACTTTCTTCTGATACTTGTAATTTTTGTAACAAACAATCAATGAGCTTAATATTACAATTGTTACAACTATATTGATAAGTTTATAATTCTTCATACGAAAGCGAATTATGGGAGAGATTTCTCCCTCCCTTTATTTTATCATTTTCTTTTTGTTCTGTTACGTAAGGCTTGAAGTTTCGAAGAGACACTTGACTTTGAAGAAATTTTCGTAGTCTTAGATTCGTCGATAGGTGCAGGCTCATCGTCTTCTTGAGGTTCATCATCAGAAGGATAATCATCGTCAGATGGTTCTTCTCTATAATCATCAAAAGGCAACATTTTACCTTCTTTCATTAAATCATACCATTTACGGAGCTCTGTAACTGAAAGGTCAGATGGCAATTCTTCTGTATCTTCATACTCTCTTTCGATATATTCCTTCAATTCAAGTTTCATCTTGATTAGAGGGGGATATGTTGAAGTTGATTCTTCTTTTTTCTTAGTTCTCGTAGGTTCTGGTTTAGATTTCACTGACTGTTCCTTCTTTGTAGGGATTTGAGCAGCTTCTTTCACTTCATCGTCTTCAGGTACAAGTTTTTCAATTTCTTCAAGTTCATCCAAGAATTGGTCGTTCTGGAAAATTCCGAATTTGTATTGCTCATCAATTCTTTCAAGACCTTCAATCTGAAGATTCCAATCCTTGCGTGAAAATACATCTACATACATATCTTCAAGTTTAGGAAGTTCTTCAAGACTTTCAAGTACTTCATCTGACACAATATTCTTTTCAAAGAATTCATCCCAATTTTCGCCAACTTTAGGTAAGTCACAAGAAAGTGCGAATTCAAGTTTATTCTTATCGTTAAGGCTTGTGTTTACAATCAAAGGATAACCTTTCTCATAATCTGAGAAAATATCGATACTGAGGACATCATCATCGCATCTTTCAATTGAAATCTTCTTCAATTCTTTCCACCACTGTGGACGTATATCGAATCTGTGAATTTCATTTTCAGCATACACATAACAAACATAATTCAATTGAGCAGAAATACCCCACACCCATTGTTTCTGTTTATTACGATAACCATTGATTGGTGCCAAGAACTTCTTTCTTTCATCTGCATCCTGGATTTCACTTGCTAATTCGTACACATAATCAATATATGTAAGAACAGCATCTTTGCCACCCATTCTTTCACTATGGACATCAGAAGTGAAAATATCTTTCATCTTAACTTCTTTTTTACCAGTGTCTTCACCATTACTGTTGTAAACAGGACACTCAACAGGAAGTTTGACTGTCTTACGCGGAATATAAGGTCTACCTGTCTTAGAAGGTAAGACTCTCAGGACATAACGTCCTTCTTTTGCTACAGAAAAGAAACTTGCTCTTCCACCTTGACCACTAAACATAGGGTTTTTCATTGTGTCTTGAGCTTTCTTCAAATTACTATCGATATCTTCGACACTTACCTGCTTTTTGTATTTATTTCTATCAATCATGATACTTAATTATTTAATATGTTTATTTAATTTGTTAACTATCTCATTACCAATCTCTTTATATTGCTTAACATACTCTTCAAATTCCATCCATTCTTTTTCACTTTCAAATATCTCATAATCAATTACTTTCTTAACTAATAATTCAAGAGTGAGTCCGTATGCAACTGGAGTATTCACCTCAACATTTTCTTTACCTGCACGATTACCATAAGTAATTTTTATCAAGTCCCAACAAAATGGAGCATGTAGACATTGTTCAATATAGAACTTTTCAGTCAATTTAATTTTCATAATTTACAAACTTGGTTTTCTTATCATATATGTATTTACTTTACCTTCTACCAATTCTTGAACAAATTCATTAGGGGTGACTTTCGGCAAGATATTATTCAGCTTTTTATCTTTGGAACTGATTGCCCAAAATAATGTATCAAGCTTATCTCTCTTACATTCAAGTTCAATCAATTCAAGTTGCAGATTTTGATATTCAACATCTAATTGAATAATCTCATCGAGACCTTTTTCTGTCAATTTAAATGATTCACCATCAACTCTTACTCTACCTTCATTCGTTGCAGCTTCTCTTCTGTATTTTCTTTTTAATTCTGAAACATATACATCACAATTCAATTTAGCCTCTTTAGCCTCTTTCTCACAATTCGCTTTCCACATTCCTACTTTATTCAATAATGCTGAAATCGTTGTTGCTTCACCGTATAAATTAGAATAATCAATCTTAGTTATATCATCCAAAAAAATCTCTTCATCACCTTCTGTCTCAATCAAAACTATCGTCTTATCTCCTTGTTCAAGTATTATTTTCATATCTTCAATTCTTTAACATTGGTAAAATTACTGTTTATTCTCGTTTTATCCAACTTATCACATCCTTAATGTGTACTTCATTAGATGAAAGAATGAACCTATGATAAAACAGTAAATGAAGTATTTAAATTAGTCATAAGACAGTATTCTTCTTTCCATTTATCCCATTGAATGTAACCATCAACAAGAAGAAGGTTCCCTTTACTGGATTGTAGGAATTCTTCATATTCAGAATATAATTCTGAAAAGACAATCACATTGATGAATTCATAGTTACTTTCTAATGTAAGAATGCAGAACTTGCCTTTCTTCGATTTCCTCTCAACAATATCAAGAACATAACCGCCAATAATTGCACAGATATCGTGATTGTCACCTTCGAGATACTTGACTTGTCTCACATCATAATAGACAGCTTCATAGAATTGTTCATGATATCTATTAATAAGTTCTTCATAATCGAATGTAGCAAAACCTGACAACTTTTTCTGTTGTAATGTCCACCACCAATCTTCTTTCTCTTTACGTGCTTTGATTATACTTGTCAATAAGTCCTTATCTTCAAGTACTTTAACCCTCTTGTTTTCCCTATAGGATTCAATCAGTCTCAACCTCTCTGCAGGATGTTCTATCCTTTCGAGTTTATCAAATGCACCACTATAAATGAGATTTTCAATCACAGATTTATTGACTGGTGAATTCTTTATTATACATCTATCAATAAATTCATCCAACGAGAAGAATTCGCCGTTTTTCTCTCTTTCTTCTGCAATGAATTGTTGAGCTTTCTCACCACATTGTTTCACTGAATTCAATGCCCAATACATACTGTTTGTCTTGATATCTGAAACAATATTGATACCAGACTTATTTATATCTACTGGTCGGATTTCGATTTCTCCTGACTCTTGAATTTCATTGATATAATATGGATAATCTTTCAGTTCAGCATAACTAAATGTTACAGACCAAAACTCGATAGGATAATGTACTTTGAGCCATATACAATTATAACCGTTTCTTGAATAAGCAATTGCATGAGAATTACAAGTAACAATACCTTTATCTGTAACAAAATTATGTTCCGGATGGTCTATTTCAACATCATAAACATTTTCAATGCAATCTGGTTCAATAGACACAATTTTCTGCAATGAGCTAAATAATCCTTTTTCACCTATTTTATTACGATTGTGATTTCTATAATGTTCTTTCTTATGACATGAAGGACAAATTAAACTTAAATTATCAAGTTCATTATTCCCATGGTCACCGTCAAGATGATGAACTTCTAATCTATCACATTCTTTTCCACATATCTGACATTTAGTTATATTTTCACGAAGATAATTTTGATTATCTCTAAACTTAGTATAGGAAGTTTCTTTCTTTTGAAATCCTTCTTTACCTTTTTCTGAATTTAATTCGTAATGATAACGAGTACCTTCAACTCTATTATTTATTTTTCCTTTATCAGTAAAATTAAAGAAACAATCTTCTTGAATATAACCTTCTTTAAAATAAAGAGAATCTTCATTTACAATCAAATCTCTTAGTAAAACTTTTCCTCTTTGTGTAGGAAATTTGTGATTGTCAGTAGTAGAAATAGTTGCACCATTTTCTAATGTTATCTTGTAAGTCTGACGAGTACCTGCAAAAGTTATATCTTTGATTCTTGTAAGTCTAATCCTCTTATCTTTATCAAGAACCCAAACTGAACCATATCCTTTATTCTTATATTTAGAATGAAGTTCTTTATGTCCAGTTGCAATAGCATAACTCTTATCGGTTTTGATTAAATACATTTCTTCAATAGTAGGTTTGAAAGTTGTATTATTACTATGTCTATAAAACCTTTCTCTTCCACTAATACATTTATTAAACGAATATTTACCAAACTCTTCCATCTGTTTCCAGAGGTCTCTTGCATATTCTTCAGTTACACCTTTATCACCAAACTTCTTTACGTATCCTTCAACGAACTTATCACCGAATGTTTTGATTTTTTGTAATAATTTTTTACCAATACATTTTCGTACACTATCAGTGGTTTCTAAGTCAAAATCAGCAAGTTCCTGACAAAGTCTCATAATATCTTCTTGGTATACAAGAAAATTTTTTGACTTAGATAAAACCTTTTCACCACCTATAGGAGCTTCGTGTTCAATTTCACCTCTCTTAGCTAAAACAAACTCGTTATGAATATTATTCTCAATCGGTCCTGGACGATAAAGTGCTGCACAGATACCCATCTCATCAAGACTCTCAGGTTGCATCTGTACACAATAAGACGATAATCCTTTTGCACCGAAATGAAAAACGTCATTCAAAAATCCCTTCTTGATATATTCAAAAACCATAGGGTCGTCCAACGGAATATCTTTATAGAGGTCTAACTTGATTCCATGATTCTGCTCTATCAGCTTTAGCATATCAGCTAACTTATCAAGTTGAGCAATTCCAAGGATATCTTCTTTAAGAAAACCGGTTTCCTCTATTTCACTACCTTCCCATTCGGTTACACTGAGTCCTTTCTGTTCTTTGATTGGTACCCATTGAGCTGATATCTTTTCATCAGGAAATATCACAGTACCACATGCATGTATCGAAGCAGCTTTAGGTGTATTGAGACAAATCATCATGTCGTTTATAAGTTCGGTATGAGATTTCACGAATTCTCTCAATTCAGTATCTTTACATATTGATACGAAAAAATCCTCAACACTTTTCATACCTTCTTCGTCCCGAAGTTTAGCTGTGATTCTTCTCACTATCTGGATAGGTACACCTTCATATCTTGCTAAATCTGTAATTGCTGCTTTGAGCTGCATTGTAGTATATGTTCCAAGAGATACAACTTGAGATGCTCCGAATCTTTGTTCCATATACTCTTTAACACGAGGCCGTTCTCGACCACAAAAATCCGTATCTATATCTGGCAACGAACCGAGACTGGTTTCTTCACAGATTTCTTTCTTAATTGTTTTAATCGTTATCATAATCAACTAATTTATCTCCTTCTTGCAATTCACCAGCTTTAATTATCATTTTCTCATCACCTCTAAATATCCGCACAAAATCTGAACTCTTGATTGTTATAGGTTTGCCATCATTTTCATTTATGATGACCTCCTCAACTTTATCATGACGTATCAGACGACCCGTTGTCAAGAATCTTTCGAACAACAAATCATAATCAAGAGGATTGACAAAATTAAGCCCTAATAAATAAGAAACGAGACTCCCACACCCGCTTCCCCTTCCCGCTCCAGTTAAGATATCATTCTTTCTACACCAAGAGGTAATATCGCGTAGAGTCAAGAAATAATCAACAACATCTCCATCTTCGATTACTTTCATTTCTCTTTCAAGTCTCTCACCTATGACATCATTACTATACTTCTCAAATATCTCAGGATGCTCCTCCAGACCTTTGAAGATAAGGTCTTCGAACATTTCTACATTACTATCGTATTGTTGAGCTTCTTCATCTGTCATACGATAGACAGGCATGTGTCTTACTTGAGTCTCAATGACGAAGTTACATTCAAATGAAATTTCCTCAAGATTACTTATTGCATTTTCAAATGTTTCATAGAATTTCTCGTCATCAGAAAACAGATAACTCAATTCTTCAAAATACTCTTGATAATTCTTGAAGTATTGATTGTGACTTTCGTGCGTCGGTACTTTACCGAGTTTGTTCAACTTATCTTTGATAGGACTCCATTCCTTCTCAATATAATAAGCATCACACATTGCAACTGGTTTTAAATCGCTTTTAAAGAATTTCTTCAAATTATCGAGATATTCTCTATCACGATTGTTTTTCTCATATATAACTGTATCTAACTGGTAATAGGAAGTTAATTCTTGGAGATTCTTTGGAATATCTTTATAAGCAATTGTTTTTGGGTCCCAAATGAAAACCAATCCATCACAATATTCCTCTAATTCTTCTTCAGAGACGAATGATGAATCTTCAGTATTCATAATTTCATTCAACTTCAACAAATTAGACCAACCAACATTATTCTTTACAAATGCCTTTACAGTATATTTAAGGTCCTTCTGTTCATTTAGGATTTTGATTTCCAATCCTTGTATTGCACGAAGACCAGCTTTCTGACATGCATTCTGGAATTTCATGGCTGCAGCAAGTGTACCTTTTTCACACAAACCAAGACTTGTGATACCAAGGAATTTCGCTTTCTTACACCATTCGTCGTATAATCCTACACCATTCATCAATTCGAATGGTCCGTGTATACCTATATAAGTTGAGATTCTGAAAAGTTCATCGTCTAATTTAGCTTTTCCAATCCATTTCACTCTTTCAAGTTTGACATTCTTTTCTTTTCCTTTTTCAAGTGAATACCAAATACTTCCGAATCTGAAAATATAATAGTCACAGTCTGTCAAATCGCATGCCCAATGAAATTCTTCGTCAAAAAGAATACCCTTCTCATCATCATCCCATTTAATAGGTTCAAACAATTCGTAGGTCTTATCATTGATTTTTAAAACAAAATCACCTAATTCTTCATACGAAATAAAATTATCATCGAGATATTGTAATAAATCTATATATAGTTCATTCATAACAATATTCTGTTAAAAAGAAAAGGCTGAGATAGATTTCTCGTACCTCAACCTTTTCATAAAAATATTCAGAAAGAAGGGTTTACTTATTCAACAACATCAAAGAACTTCTCACATACATGTTTTACTACAGTGTAATATGTTGAAAGTTCCTTTGAAATCTGATAGAAAGAACGACCGTCATTCTTCAAAAGTTCATCGTAAATCTTTGAAGAAATATCACTCATCTTTTCAGGTTTTTCACCTTTCGGTTTTACATTCAATTTAACTTTCGGTTCTCTTGGTGCTTTCGGAGCTTTTTCTTTAGGTTCTTTCTTGGCTTTCGGAGCTTTTTTAGCAACTTTCTTTTCTTCCTTTTTAGCTTCTTTACGCTTCTTCTCATCTTCAGGACGAGGTTCTTCAGCATCTTCTTCAACTGTTGCTGCATGTTCAGCAACCATCTGCTCTTCAGCAGCAATATCTTCATCAGAAGCAATCATTTCAGGGTCTGTATAAGTTGAAATTCCAGCTTCTTTCTGTTCAATCAACTTTGCAAGTTCTTCTTTTGAATACTTTGCGTAATTAGGAATACCAAGCTCATTTGCTTTTTTACGAAGTACCAGTAACGATTCTTTAACTGTTCCCATAATAGATTAATTTTAAATGTTTTGTATTAATGTTCTTTTGACACTGTGAAGATACGACCTTTTGAAAGATGTAGCAACACTTGGTCGAATTTATTTCTCAGAAAAGATTACCTTTTTCAATTGTTCGAGTCTCTCTTCAACACTTCCAGTAATTGTAATATAAGGAATGTCATAATTCTTCAAAAATTGTTGTATCTTCATGTCGACATCCTTCTGGAACTGTTCATCTACTGACCTTACTCCATCTTCAACAAGAGGAAATTCAATAGGGAAATAAACAATCAATGAAAGTTCATACTTACGACGAACAACTTCTTTTCTTTCACGAAAATCTTCGTTACTGAGTTTATTGTAATCTTCATCTTTAGGATTACATGTATCAAACAATCTTGAAGTGTAAGCTGCAACATCAACAATACATCTATCACTTACTGAAGGATTATCAAACATCTTATCGAGAATTTCGTTATAAACATCAAAAATCTTCTTCTGTGATTCAGAATTACCATTTTCATTGATTACAACTTCTTCTCTTTCTAACATCTGACGTACAACTTCTGAATAGAAGTTCCACCCTTTGAACATCTCGTCATTCTTAACGGCTTCAAACAGTGTCGTCTTACCAGTGCCTTGGGCACCACAAAAACTGATTCTTCTGTGATTAATCATCGATTGTCTCCTTCGCCGTTAATAACATTCCTTTGTTTTCTTGATGCAAGTTTCTCATTATTCTGGATAGCAATCTCTTCAATATCCAATCCAAGACTGTCAGCCAATCCATTGAGATACTTCCAAATGTTCTTCCAAGCACTCAGAACAGCAGTTTTTCTCTTTTCAGGGAAAGTGTTTGTTTCACCATCTTTCCAATCGTCACGCAACCACTTCTTCACCTGTTCAGCAATCTTTCCTATCTCTGAAGGGAGTTTAACTCCAATAGAAGCAGCAGAAAGTTCTGGTTCTTTCTCTGTCCAATTCCAACCTTCTTCAAGCTGAAGGTCTAATTCAACTCGAATACTTGCCAAGTACCATAATTGGTCTCCGATTTCTTTAGAGATTTCTCCAAGTAATTTCTTTTCATCTTCTACACTGTCAACTTGGTCGAGTTTTTCATAAGTTTCACCCAACTCACCACATAATCCTAATACTACATAAGGAATTGCGACTTTCTCATGATAGGCTTTAGTTGTAATAGCCTTGTTTTCATACTCTTTGTAATTCATAATCTTTTATCTTAAATTAATGTTTCTGTTTTCATATATCAATACACTAATGATTGTAATTCAGCAACTGAAACTTTTGAATCAAAAAATTTATTATTTCCACTTAAAATCAATGAGATTGCATTGTGATTATGTAAAGATTCGTTATGAGAAAGTAGAATTTTAAATTCTATTATTCTTTTATCTTTGGAAAATTCTGAATGAAGTAATCTTGCAGCGTCTTCAACGAATTTTACATTTGCACCGTTCATTTCTGCAAAAGCCTGTTCATCTTCTCTCTTACAAAAAACTAAAGTTTCAGTTTTCAAAACATTTTTACAAATGTCATGAATATCTTCAATCCAAACAATATCATCAAACAAAATCGAAGTTCTTGCTACACTTCTTTGAGAATGTGGAATTGCAAAAATATTTCTTTTTTCTGCAGCATGCTTCGAAAGTTCTGTTGAACAAGGACAAGCTGACGAATATACAAAATCAAAATGAATTACTTTATTCACGAAACCTTGTTCGTTAATAGAAACATCAAAACAAGTTTTGTAGTATTGCCATCCTCCGTTTTTATTGCCATTTTTATCTCTTGAGCGTAAACTTTCTAACCATAATCGATAATTAAAGCTAATTAAAATTTGAGCTTCGTAAGAACCAAGGTCTTTTTGATATTGCATTAATATATCTGTTAATTTATCAATATCAAAAACATATTCTCTGTTTTTATAAAAAGTTCTTAAAATTCGAGACATGTTAATACCTTTCTTTTCTCCTTCTAAAGAAACAGTTCCAACAATAGTTGCTTCGACTTCAATTTCTTTCTTATCTCGCGTTTTAATTTTAAGAGGTAATTTAAAACCACTAATTCCTACTTTTTCAATATTTACACCATAAAATTCTCCATTCTGGAGGTCAGGCATTGAATCTAAATATTCCTGAGTAGGAATAAAATTCTCATCATAATATTCTTTTAATTCCATATATTTAAACTCCTCGTTTTGTTCCCCAAATTATAATCTGTAATCTATCTGAATAACGATATCCATGCTCTGCACAATATTCAGCAACCATCTGTCTATTCTGGTCTAATTCATCATTTCGTGAACCGGCGGGCATGAGCGTTATATTCCAAGGATTAATGAATCTTGTATCAAACCATATCTCAGTTCCATTGAATTCTTGAGAATATCTCTTACGAGATTTCTTTTGGATATCGTACAACATCAAATCATGGATTTGTTTTTCGATTTCTTTAAAATCTTCTTTTCTACTAACTACATACTTCAGACTGAAATCCTTTGCGTGTTCAATCATGTTCCATAATGCTTCAATATTGAATCTTTCTACAGCATGTTTCTTCAAAGCTGGACTCCATTTCATTCCAAGTTTCTTGAGCTTCTCATCAGTAGGTTCTGAAGATGATAATTTCGGCGAGATATTAATCAAATCTATTTCTTTCAATATAGACTCATCTACAAGAAGCGTTCCGTTCGTCTCTATAAGAACATCCATACAGTAATCATTAGCTATCTCAATCAAGTCAGCGACAACATCTGGATACAAGAAAGCTTCACCCCCACTTATAGAAAGTGCAGTTGTCATCGGATATTTCTCAATGATATCGACAACTGATTGATAGTTGTATTTACCTTTCTCAGGAGCAAAGCTGGAATAAGCAGTATCACATATACTGTTATCAAAACAACAACGAAGATTGCAGCCAGACAAACGGACAAAAATTGTCGCTTCGCCTGCTGTATTTCCTTCTCCTTCGATAGAATTAAAGACCTCGATAATTGGTCTCTTCTTTTCGTAATCAATATTTCTCATCATTATTTAACTTGCTGTTCTACTTTAGGATTTTCAAACCATTTTGTTTCTGGATTTTTCTTCTGATGTCTTCCATCAAGATACCAATTGAATAATTCTACACTCCACTCACTTGTTACTGATTGTGAACATTCAAATGGTATTTCAAATACACTCGACATCGATACAATATCTTCTCTTTCTGCAGTAGCACTTCCTGTTCTTGTTTCGTAATATTGTACCTTATCAAGAAATATCTTCGATTCATTATTATTCATTTTCGTACAATCGAGAATGCTTTGAATTCCTGACAAAAAGAATAACGATAACATTTCTGCTGACGGATTGAATGGTAGAGAAATCCATCTTTCACTATGCTTTTTGATGAAGTTAATGTATTCTTGATTATCTTTGTCCCAAAAAACTGTACAATGGTCAAACGAATCGATAAATTGTTTGATTGAACCTTTCATCAATCCGAAATCGTAAATCATTCCAGCATTATCTAAAGCACTCGCTTTTAAACTTACTAACACTTTAAATGAATGACCATGCAAATTTTCCCTGCAGTGTCTCGTCGAGCAATTACGCACAATATGCGCCATCTCTCCTTCGAATTCTTTTGTAATAATCATAAAATCTTTCTTTTAGAATTAATGTTTAAAGATACTATATTCACTTCAGTTTTTCGAGTGGAAGGGTATATAGCAATTTGATTTTGAAGTAAATATATGGCACAAAAGAAGAGATTCCATTTTTCAAGATTCTCACTGAATTTTCATTAGGATGATTAGCTTTGATGGTATATTCAATTCCTTCCCAGATTACCGTTTCTCCTGGTTTTAATAGATAAAATTTATCCCAATAAGATATTGATTCTTTTGATTTAGGATTATACTGAAAATTTGGAAGTCCATATTCTTGAATAAATTCTTTTTTCCAGAAAAATTCAAATGCTTCATCTAATTCAAAAATGTTCGGTAGTAAGAATTTCTTTGAAAGGTCTAAAATTTTAAATTTCTTTTTCTCTGCTATATCTTCATTCATCTTTTTGAATTCAGGTCTATCGTAAATAATTGACCTTAACTTACAACTTAAATACTCTAACTGTAGTATTTTTATAAACTCTTCATTAGTTAAACTGCGTGATTTTTCCATATCGAATTTTTGCTTGCAAAACTACAAACTATCTTTCAATATGGAAAGAAAGGGTTACTTAATTGTAACCCTATTATTTCTCCTTGTATATCCCGGTCACTATCCCTTCCTCGTCCGTTATGAATAGGGTCTTGTGCTCCTTTGATGCGAGCCACACGATAACCATCAAAAAAACATATTATTCTCCTTTCTTGTTTATCGATTTGTTTATACTTTCATTTATACATTCAATCCATTTAAGATTAAATTCCCTTTCTTCCGGAGAGTTAGTTTCATTTTCCTTCTTTAGTTGTGCTATCAGTAAGCATATTTCTTTTATGTCCATATTATTCCTCCTTATTTTTAAATTATTCGTTTATTCTTAAGATGACATGTTGCCAACGTACGTCTATACAATATATTTCTATCATAAAATCGCTCTGCATTGTACGATATGCCTTACCCAAGATTCCTCGGGTACTATTTCGTCATTACATTGTACAGTAATATCATTTCGCAATTTGAAGCCTAAATCCGCATAGTCTTTATTAGCGGATTCTTCATCAATCCTGCTTGGAGTAACTTGTCCTCTCGAAACTGCAACCCACAAATTGCAATTAAAATCAGGGCAATATTTCCAAACGAGATTTTCTCGTACTACAAACCATACCTTACTATTCATATCAATTAGTTTTTATTGTTAATTCGTTTTCTTTTGCAAATTCGATAGCCTCTTTTTTGTTGTCAAAATACCGTGAAGAACTGTTATAATACATTCCTGTTCTTGCATTTAGAATATTGACTTGATAACAAGTATTTCCATACATTGTAACTTTCACTATTTCCGCAATATCTTTCATTATATTATCTCCTTTTGTTTTACACTGTAAAGATACACCTTTGGACCACGCGGTCCAACA
>OGDQ01000023.1_pt1 | contig 119140 bp, 121 predicted proteins | sample 1570451 | NCBI WGS metagenome assembly OGDQ01 (sample SAMEA2582171, study PRJEB24529) | metagenome | biome: Human gut stool | place: China | collected 2011 | reverse complement strand
AAAGAATGTTGGAAGTATGCTTTTTTCAGCACACCCCAACATTCATTATAGAACCTGAAAAATCAATATACGATAATAAGTCTATACGGTTAGAAATTAACAGCTCTTTATTTATCTGCTTGCTGTTCATGCGCTTTACACTGTTGTCATCAATTATGATTATTCTGGGAACGCGCTGAACAGTATCGACAAACGCCAAAAATAATTCTGGCGTAATTGGCATACCAAGCAAGTCATATTCTATACCATCTTTTTCACCGTAAATATTGACTACCGGCATATCGCTTGTAACAAATACGGAACCTTTGGCTTTAAAAATACACAGTTGCGATTCCTTCATTGTCTCAGCCAAAGCCCGAGGAAACAAGCCAACATCCGGAGCAATGTTTATCTTCAAAAACTCGTTTGCCAGCATGGACAGGTAAACATTTTGCGGTACATCAGGAAAAATGTCCTTTACATGTTTAATATGCTGCGGATCATTTTTGTATTGTGTATCAATAATATAATTTGACAGATGTACAAAAACAGGGTTTCTAAACAGTAGTGATGACATAAATTGCCTTAGTTTATCAATTTCCACCCGCGCCAACTCAAATTCATCTGAATCTCGTAAAGCATTTTTTATCTTTGAGATAATTGTTGCATATTCGCCTTCCAGTTCGATAAAACTGTTCTCGATCTCATTTGGTGCTGCAAAAACATGAGTTTTGCTATCTGGATCAATTGCAATTTGATCATATAGGTAAGAACGACAGCAAATATTGTCGATTGAAACCATTTTTGCATTTTCATCATTAGCAAAAACAACATAAACTTGTTCTGATTTTTGATTACTCACAGAAAAGTTTTTTAAGTAAGCCTTGGGGACATAATGTTGTTTTCTCGTGATTTGCTTGTCTAAAACCTCTGTATATTCCATGACAATGTTGCTCCCACCAATATTTCCTATATTCAAATCTTCTCAGCATCGCGGTCTCAGCACTAAAACCGATCAAGAAATCATCATTTTATCTAGCCCTAATTTTGCAAGCTTTGTATTAGCCTAGAAAAATTTTGCATTATTGGAAAATGGTTATCTAGCACATAGAACTGCCGATCTTGCCCATCCTTCAAGAAGAATACTTGTTTATCCCGTGCTGAGCTAGTTAGGCTCTCCCTATGTAAGCATACAAAATAGTCTAATGTCTTTTCTTCTGGAAGCCGTTCCTGGATATATCCTTTTGTACTTCTGTCATATTTATAACCAAACTCTTTATATAATCGTTGTTTTCCAATACGAGTTTTAAAAGCAAACATCGCTAATTTTATATGTTTTGTTTCATCATGCAATTGGAAAAATTTATTTTTTTCAATCGTTTCTGTTAAATCATCCAAGGTAGCATTTCCCTTGACTTCTATAACCATTATGCAATCATTTGGTTCAACCAGGAAAATGTCTCCAGCTAGTTGACGTCTATAAAAATTTTTCCTACATACGATGATGTCACATTGTGGGCTTTGATGATTGGCCCAAGCAATAAAGCCGGTAACAAATTCTAGCATTTGAAACCGTTCCTGGAGACATTTTTTGAGAATGTTTTCTCCACATCTACCCATCTCAGCATGATGTTTTAACTTTTCAGCTATAAAATATTTGCAAAACAGAAGTTCCTCCGAATATTCCTCATATATCTTTGTAACATCTTCTTCCATAATAGACCTCTCACTTGCTTAAAACTTTTGTTTAGAAGTCTTTTTGAGCATTTGATAGCCTTCTGTTCCGCTAATTTCAAGCATCGAATATTTCTTTAGCATTTTCTCTAAACTTATACGAATTTGGACAGGGGTATAAGAAGTTAATGCCCCTTGGTTAATGATAGACTTCGTCCAAATTCTTTGCTGATTATAGAGGCTCCAAAAACGATTCATATCAAAATTGGGATTCTGTGCCGCTATTTGTTGCACCATTGCGTTAAGCGTATTTCGATCTGCTTCTGAAACGCCTTGCGGAATCATATTTCCCATAGCAGAAGTGATATTTTGCGCTGTAACTCCGGTGCAAGCATTATTAAGATCGGCCACAATAAACTGCGATTCTATATTTGCCAAAACATTTTGTGTTATCTGAAAGGAATTCTTTTGGAAAGCCTTCATGAGCATCTGTTGTTCCTGAATCTCTGACACATACTCATATAGTTGATTCAGTGCTGTATAGCTGGTCGCGTCCATTTTTCGGACAAAGTAATGTTTGTACTTGTTCCAATAATCCGTATCCATCAAGGGTAGTGATTCATAGAACGCCGTTTCGTTTAATTGTCCGTCAACAATGAAAGTAGAGATTTCCCTTAACCGCTCCTGGAATTCATCGATTTGAAGGACGATAAGAGAAGCTGCATCAATCTTTTTCTTCCGTTCCTGCAATATGTAAGTTGCAAGGGCAAAGCTACCTACGATAATAAGCAAAATGTTTGCCCAGTTATCTTTTATAAACTCTAACATACTTTATATTCACCTCAGATACTGGCGTAGTATTTGACTCAAAACCATAACATTTGCTGCTCCAAATAACTCCTCTGCCAACATTTGCTGCTGTTGAGGGGATAATTTTTGAATTGATCTCATTGCCTGAATCAAATCCTGCTTTGCTTTTTTATAATCGTCTGTGGGTTCCATCCCCAGTGTTAATTTATATTCTTCCATTTTCTTACCTCACCCAAAGTATTCCTGCATCAGCGCCTTTTTCAACGTTTCAAGCTTTTCGAGGCTGCGGCTGATGGTGGTTTTTGTTTTCTCCGTTTTGCTGACGAAAGAAGCGAACTGTTGTTGACTTTCTATGTCAGGCAACATCACTTTGAGTTTTTTTATCATTGTTATAGATAAATAGGCAACAGTTGAACCTGCCTGCATGGAATCTATTTGCTTTCTAAATCCTGGCATTGTAAACAGATACGAAATATATAGCGGGGTTACACCATCCATATATCCAGAAAGCCAGCTAATCATCCCGTCTTGAAAGTAAAATCTATCATTTACTTTTACAATATAACATTGCCCAAGTGTTCCTCTTGAAGTTATCAATATATCACCAGGGGCAGGAACTTGTCCTTGCGTCTTGAGTTCTTTATACCGTTCTTCAGGTATATATAACTCAGGGGTAACTGTTCCTGTGGTGATTAGGCTGGTTAAATCAGAAATTCTCCAAAAAGGGACACCCGAAGAAGATTGTTCGCTTTGATAAATACGCTTACTTGAACCTACAGAACATATTTTAGACATCGGCAAAACACGCCAATTTTTGGTGTTAGTTTCTGAATCTCCAAAAATCTCCATAAACCTTGCCTTGATCATCTCATCCAGCTTATCCAGCTGCTGTTGACGTTTCGCAATCAGGTCGCTCACTTTGTCCAGAATCGCCGCGATTTTGCGCTGTTCGTCAATGGGTGGAAGGGGAATTTCTGTTTCAGAAAGTGTTTTTTTATTAATGGCCTTGAATGTACTTCCAGTACCTTTGGAATTTAGTTCGTCAACCTTACCTGATAACGCATGCCATAAATATTCCTGAGCACAAATATCCTCGTTTACCGTTAAAGCAGCTAACCCTCGGCCTATACAGCATTCACAATTTGCGATATTCAACGCGCCAATTGGTGCACGAACAGAGATTAAAATATCTTTTTCCCGTGCTATTTTGGTTGGCTCAGAGCACCACATACGAACCGCAGGATAAATCTCTCCAAAATCTGCATTTCCCTGAAAAAACGGAAGGCCGTTACCATCTTCGTTGTATGTGGAAGAATCCGGAGACTGTCCCATATTTATCGCACAAATTTCTTCTAACCTCGCCATCATAGCATCTCCTCCAATTCCGCCAGCCCTGCGGTAATCTCCAGTTCCAGCTCATGCAGGTCTGCCATCAGTTCTGTGATAGAGGGGTACTCCACCGGCACATACTCCACCTTTTTGTACTTGTTGATGGACAGGTCATAGTCGTTGTCTGCGATTTCCTGTTTCGGCACAAGAAAGCTCTGCTCTGTGCGCTGGCGGTCAGCTTCCTGGTCCAGATGGTGGAACCGCTCGATGATGTCGGGAATGTCATTTTCCGCAATTTCGCTGCGCTTGTCGTCCAAGGAAAAACCGTCGGCTTTCATATCATAGAACCACACATTTTCCGTGCCGCCCGCTCCGGTCTTGGTGAACACCAGCACCGCCGTGGACACGCCCGCATAAGGCTTGAACACGCCGGAGGGCATAGAGATCACCGCCCGCAGCTGATGGTTCTCCACCAGTTCTTTGCGAATAGCTTTGTGCGCCTTGGAGGAGCCGAAAAGCACGCCGTCCGGCACGATGCAGGCGCACTGACCACCCTTTCTCAGCATCCGCAGGAACAGGGCCAGAAACAACAGCTCGGTCTTTTTGGTGTTGGTCACGGCTTTCAGGTTGTCGTTGATGCTTTCCGCGTCCACGGTGCCCTTGAAAGGCGGATTTGCCAGACACATGGTAAACTTGTCGCTGATCTGGTTCTGCTTGGAAACGCTGTCCTTGTAGTCAATCTCAGGGTGGCTGATGGAGTGCAGCATCAGGTTCATCGCAGAAATGCGCAGCATGGTGCGGTCTGTGTCAAAGCCGGTGAAGGCATCCCCAGCAAAGTGCTCCCACTGCTCGGAAGTCATGGTATCCTCGTAGTGGTTGCGAATGTACTCCGCGGCGGAGACCAGAAAGCCTGCCGTGCCGCAGGCCGGGTCGCAGATGGTGTCGTTCGGGGTGGGTTGCAACAACTCCACCATCATTTCCCGGATGTGCTTGGGAGTGCGAAACTGGCCGTTCTGCCCAGCGGTAGCCAGTTTGCCCAGCATGTACTCGTACAAGTCGCCCTGCATATCCAAATCGGCAATGTCATGCTCATACAGGTCATCCAACCCTGTGATGATTTTTTGCAACACCTGCGGCGTAGGAATCAGGAACATCGCATCGCTCATGTACCGGGCAAAGGCCGTCTCATTCTGCACATCACTGCTGGAATCGTCGGCGATTTCCACCAGTTCCCCCTGCTCGGTGAAGTCCGGCAGGCGGCCATGTTTCATGTTTTTGATGGCAGGGAAGACCCGCTGGGAAATTACATTGAAAATATCGCGGGGATCGTTGTTCTTGAATTTACTCCAGCGCATGGACTGTCCAACGGCGGACTGGGGGAAAATCTTCTCCATCTTCTCGCCAGTCATATGCTCAAATTCTTCCGTTTCCAGCTCTTTTTCGTCCAGAGAGCGGATAAACATAAGATAGGTCAGCTGTTCGATGACGGTTAGAGGATTGGTAATGCCGCCCGCCCAGATGTCCGTCCAGATTTTATCTACTTTATTTTTAATCACACCTGTAATCATGCATCTATTCCTCCGTTTTCTGTATCAGGGATAAATTCCATCACGTCTCCGATATTGCATCCCAGCATGGTGCAGATTTTTTCCATGCTGTCCATGGAGACAGGCTCACCTTTACTTAATCGTGCTAAAACATTGGTGCTGATTTTTGCACGGTGCATCATGTCGGTTTTGCTCAAACCATGATCGATCAACTGTTTCCACAGCCGATTGTAACTGATTGCCATCCCGCACCTCCTGATTTTTTCCTATTTACTAGTATAACGGATATTGTGCTAAAAGACAAATAAAATTCACGAAATCGTGAGCTATTGATTGACAAAAACGTGGTCTGGATATTGGAATCCCAGACCACGTTTTGCTTTGAGTAAGACAGGCTTGCCATCAAATCATTTGAAAATGCTTTAGTGCATCCATAATTGCAGCTTCCTTTTCCGGCGGGCACTGTGGCACTTTCGCGTCTTCTTTCTTTGACAGATTATAATTCTGCCCCACATCTAGCCCGCACTTCCGCTTAACCTGGGAGATATACAGGCTGGACACCTTCAGGCCGTGCTTTTCCAGCACATAGGCTTTGATCTCATCATAGGTAGCTTTACTCTCCGCCGATGTCAAATCCAGCTCGTCCAGATTCAACTCCACCTCGATATGCTGCTTGGTGTTGAGTTTGGACAAAAGTACGACCGTCTCCACATGCCCGGTCATCGGAAACTGATCCACCGCCCAGGCCTTCTCCGCCCGATATCCTTTCTTCTTAAAATACGCTAAGTCTCTCGCCAGCGTCTCCGGATTGCAGGAGACATACACGACGCGGTCCGGGTTTAAGATCGCGACGGCGTCCATGAATTCTTCGGTGCTTCCACTTCTTGGCGGATCCATGAAGACAACGTCGGCGTGGGCATTCTGGGATGCCATCTGGACCATGAATTTTCCGGCATCATTGTTGTAAAAACGGATATTTTTCTCACCGTTTACCTTCGCGTTTGTGACTGCATCCCGGACAGCGTCCTTATTTAACTCAACGCCGATCACTTCTTTTGCCGCGGATGCCGCAACGATCCCGATCGTTCCGATCCCACAGTAAGCGTCAACGACCATCTCTTTTCCGGTAAGACCTGCTGCCTCGATCGCCAGGTTATAGAGTTTCTCCGTCTGGACCGGATTGATCTGATAGAAGGATTTTGAGGAGATCCGGAATTTTTTCCCGCAGAGAACATCCACGATAAATCCCGGTCCGTAGAGGACGTGCTCTTTCTCTCCGAGCACCATGCTGGTGTTCCGGTCGTTTACATTCTGGACTACGGTCGTGATCTCCGGATGGACTTTTCTCAGCGCTTTCACAAAGTTATTCTTCGAAGGGAACACCGGCGATGCTGTGATCAGGACCACCATGATCTCCCCTGTCGCATGGGCTGTTCGCACCAGAACATGGCGGAGGAAGCCATATCCGGTGTCCTCATCAAATACCTTCATCTTGAACGACGGAAGCAGTTCCCGGATCGTTCCGATGATCTCATCCGCCTTTTTATTCTCGATCAGGCATGTTTCTACCGGCAGAACCGTGTGGGTTCCCTCTTTGTAGACTCCGGAAATGATCCTGCCTTTCCGGTCTCTCGCCATCACCGCATGAACCTTATTTCTGTAATGGAACGGATCATCCATGCCGATGATCGTCTCGACCTTGCAGAACGGGCGGAGAAGGTCTGCAACCTCTTTCTTTTTGTGCTCTAGCTGCTTCTCATACGGCATGTCCAGATACTGACACCCGCCGCAGGATTTAAAATGCGGACAGAGAGAATTCTTTTTCGCTGCATGTCCATGATGTTCTGTAACCTGCACGGCTGATTTTTTATCCATGGATTTCAACGTTTTTTCTGTGGAAGTCCATGGTTTTCCTCCGTTTTTCCCCGATTTCCCGTTATTCTGATCTCCCCGTGCCCGGGTATTCATCATTTCTCCGGATTTCCGGTTTGTTCTTCCAGTCCCGTTTGTCCACTCTCTCTTTTCACTCATTTTCTTCATCTTCTTATCCCGGTTTTCTCTATTTTCCATCTCTTGTTTTCTCCATTCTCTTTTTCTATCTTTTATCCGGCTTCCCCTATGTCCTGAAATGCCTGTATTGACATCCCAGGTTCACAGAATCTTACCCTTTGCAGACATTTCCCTTGATTCTCCCAACACACCTGATTATAATATCACATAAAGTATAGCTTTTTTCCCCGGATTATTCTACATGATTTTACATAAGTTTCATCACTTTATCCGGCATCCACTGCCTGCGCACAGCGGCAGGATCATGAAACACAGCATTTTTACTCAGACAGAAAGGACATATACTCATGGAAAACACATGCAATTACGACGCCGCTCAGCCAGCTTCCACTCCATCCCCTGTCGCCGAGACAGGCCGTCCGAAAGATTGTTCCGGACGCCTTGAGACAGAGATCCGCACTTACGATCTTCTCGACTCCTTGAATATCCCCTACACCCGCGTCGACCACGAAGCCGCATTCACGATCGATGCCTGCAACGGTGTTGACGAGATCCTCGGGATCCACATCTGCAAGAATCTCTTTCTCTGCAATGCGCAGAAGACGAAATTTTATCTTCTTCTGATGCCGGGCCACAAGAAATTCAAGACAAAAGTCCTCTCAAAGCAGATCGGCTCCGCACGGCTCTCCTTCGCGGATGATGAACACATGAAGGAATATTTAAATCTGACTCCCGGTTCCGTCAGTGTGATGGGGCTTATGAACGATCCGGAAGATCATGTAAAACTTCTGATCGACTCCGATGTCTTAAAGGACGAATATTTCGGCTGCCATCCGTGCATCAACACCAGCAGCCTGAAGATCAAGACCTCTGATATCATTGAAAAATTTCTCCCGGCCGTTCACCATGAACCGACGATCGTGGATCTTCCTTGGGAAGAGTAAAAGAAGAACAGGAACATGGCTCCTCAAAAAGTCTTGTTCCTGCTCTTCTTTTTCCTTTATTCTTTATCCTATATCCTTTTGCTGAACGCTATTCTCAGACTTTCCGCCGGACTCGCGGTACTTTCCCATGTATGGGAGATTTCTCTTGCCCGGCAGAATCTTTGTCCTAACTGCCTGTCCGCCAAAAACGGAAGCTGCAGGTCAGAAAGGACCTTTTTTCCCTTACTGTATCACACCGCTCGCATTGAAGGTATAATCCACACCGTCAATGTTCTTCGTCGTTCCTGTCACCATCGCACCTAACTCTGCCGGATCAAGATAGTACCAGTAGCCATCCGGATTTACCCAGCCGCTCATTCGTCCGCCATCGCGGTAGAAATACCATTTTCCGCCTTCCTGCTTCCATTCACCGCTGTCGATCGCGGTTCCCTGTGCAGCCTTCGGAGCATAGTCTTTATATGTGAATTCCAGGCAGACATTTCCGTTGATCCCGTTTACACGTCCCTTATCTGTGCACTGCCAGATCGTACGTCCCTGATAATGTCCGTCCGCACCATATCTCGCAAGCCAGAGATCGTATTTGATCTGGTTTGTATCCATCTCGTTCGTAAACTTACTGTAATCGCTGTAAACGATCGGGGTATATCCGGCCGCAGCGATCGTGTCACAGAACGCATTTACCACATTTGTCAGATCCTGCACTGATAAATAGTCCAGAATATATTTTGATTCCACATCCACGGCAACCGGATATTTTACCGTATATCCGGACATCTTTTCCAGAGTATATTTTGCTGCCGCTTTTGCCTCATCGACGGTCCGGGTCTGGAGGAACACATACGGGGCCGCCTGAACTCCGTTTGCGGAAGCCCCTTTCATATTTTTCTCATAATATTCGTCCATGGTATACTGTCCTTCATATCCAAAGGATCCCATACGAATATACGCAAAGGAGACATCATCCGCTGCAACCTTCGCCCAGTCGATATCGCCCTGCCATTTGGAAACGCTGATGCCGCGAAGAAGCGCCCCGTCCATATTTTTTCCATTCGCGTCTACGTAAACACCGTTGACCTTTTTCCATGCACTTGCCGGATCACTTGTCGTGGTATCCGTGGAGGCCTTATTCTGGTCCTCGTATCCCGGTCCAACCGGAGTCTCATCCGCAAAAGCTGTAAAAGTGCCCTGTGTGATCATAAGCGCTGCGAGAAGCGCTGTCATATATCGAAATTTTTTCTGAAACATCCTGATTCCGCCTTCCTTTTTCTGCCCATGTATTTTCTGCCGTTTTTCTTCCTTGCAGTCTTTCCTTTTTGCGATTGATCCTCTGATACGGCAGTTTCTTTTAAGTCTTTCCAAGTATACTACAATTTTCCACTTTTTTTATTAAGAAGTTCTTACATTTTTGTTGTAACATGGCTAAGACTTTGTGGCAAAATTTCGTCCGGCGAAACTTCCCGCTATTTATTTTGCAAATCCATATAACTCCTGTGGATTTTCCACCAGTGCAAGTCTGCGTGCTTTCTCCGTCGGAAGCCAGTCAGCGATCATTTCAACAAGCTGCGTTTCGACTGGTTTGATCTTTTCCGTCACATGTGGAAAATCTGTTCCAAATACAACCCGTTCCGGTGCATAAGATGCAATTGCTCTCGCAACAGCACTCGCATCTTCCCATGGTTCTCCTGTTAACGTGTTCAGATAAGGACCGGAAAGTTTTACCCAGGTATTTCCTTTCTCGATCATCTCACAAATGAACCGGTATGCAGGATCCTTGATCCCCAGTGCCGGATCCAGACGTCCCATATGATCGATCACGATCTTACAATCCAGTTTTCGGATCACATCTGCATACTGGACAAGCTGGGAAGCTCCCATATGCAGCTGCACATTCCAGCCATATGTTTTAATCCTCTCGCTCAGCGGATAGCAGTCGTCAAATGTAACCACTGCATTGGCAGGATTCCAGACGCTGAAACGGATTCCCCGGATACCGCCTTTATTTAATTCTTCCAGCTCTTTATCAGAAATCATGTTATCAACAACTGCGATCCCTACTGCATTTTCCGGACCAAAGCTTTTAATCGCGTCCAGAAGACATGTATTATCCTTTGAGAATACCTTCGCCTGAACAAACACAGCCCGGTCCATTCCGATCTCCTCTGCAACCTGACGGTATGTCTCTACCGTACCCGCCTGCGCAGCAGCTTTTCCATCGTTAGGATAGGACGGGTCAATGATATGAAGATGTGCATTGCATGCATGCTCTGGCACAGTAAATGAAAATTTATGTGGCATATAAATTCCTCCTGTTCTGCAGAATAACTGCTCTGTTCTTATAATGATACTATAAAGTTTTTCTTCCTCTGTCTGCCAATACTAAAAAAAGATAGGTGGTATAAGTAAAACATGTCTCTATATTATCACTTTCTGTTTGGATCAGGATACTTCTTCCCCTTCCTTTCTGGACTTTTCACATTTTATCTGTTACACTATCCTCATAAATATTTCCTATGACACAGAATCAGAAATGCGAGGCGAACGATAAAATGACTCTCAAAGATTTGCTATATATTTCTACGATCGCAAAGGAAAAAAGTATTTCCAGAGCCGCTTCAAAATTATATGTTTCCCAGCCATCTCTCAGCCAGATCGTTAAAAAAGTGGAGACAGAGCTTGATTCAGTTATCTTCCAGCGAACAAATAATGGCGTGGCAGAGACAGAAGAGGGACGGTGTTTTCTGGACTTTGCAAACAATGTTTTGTGGGAACAGAAGATGTTTGAGAAAAAGCTCTGTGACATCAAAAATAATGCAGGCGGACGGATCCGGATCGGTCTTACCGGAACACAGGCCGCCTATGTCCTGCCACACTTTCTTCCCCGCTTCAAGAAAAGTTACCCCGATACGGAAGTCATTCTTGTCGAAAAATCCACTCGTGAAATTAAAGATCTCCTGCTTAAAGATGAATTGGATATCGGAATCATTCATCCGCCGATCTCCATGGATGGTTTGGATGCTTTCGAATTAAGCCACGATGACATCGTGATCGTTCCTAGGAAAGCCAGCCGTTATCAACCTTATATTTACTATATGGATGACGATGACCGGCCTTACATACACCTGGATTTTTTAAAGAACGAGCCTATCGCTCTCTCAGCTGAAAATCAGCAGAGCCGGATCGTCTGTGATCAGGTATTTTTGCGTGCCGGAATCTCGCCAATGATCAAGCAGACTTCCAAAAATCTGATCGCGCTGGATGCACTTGCACAGGTAGATTATGCCACTGTTCTTCTTCCCAGGAAACAACTGTCTGCGGAATTGCAGCGCAGAAGTTACTTTTACATTGCTCCGGAGTATGCCGCTTACTATCCTTTCTACGTTGTAACCTGCAAAAATATTTACCAGTCACTGGCAACACAGCGATTACTGGAGCTTCTGCAAAGTTTAAAAGGAACCTTTTGACCTCTTTCTTTTCCATCAATGCCATTTTCCTGTGATGCAGTGAAAATGGCATTTCTTATTTAGCTGAAGGTTGTCGCAATCGACCGCGCTCGGCGCGAGAATGTGCCAAGGCACATTCTTTCTATGCCTCTCCAAATGTTTTTCTTATGCGGGATACAAAAATTACATATTTAACAAAAATTTCCTTTTCATGTAGGGTTAAGTTACACCGAAACAAGAAAACAGATTTCAAATTGGGAGGTAGGCAAATGGAACTGAAAAAACCGGCAGTTGCCGGAACTTTGGAATCAAGCGATGTTCAGATCACACTTCGTCCTAATGAAGGCGAAGGGATCAATATCCAGCTCACCAGTGATGTCCAGGCAATGTTTGGTGATGCGATCGAAGCAACAGTCCGCCAGGTATTATCAGAATTTGATGTAACGGATGCAGATGTAACCGTCATTGATAAAGGAGCCCTGGACGTTGTGATCCGCTCCAGAATGCAGTGTGCGATCGTTCGTTCTGCAGAAACGCCGTACAACTGGGGAAAGGGGGATCTTCAATGAATGACAATCGGTTAATGCGCACATCTTTATACGCCGGTGGGACAAGCCCGGCCCGTATGATCCAGGCAGGCTTTTACAATGAAGATTGTATCGTATATGATCTGGAAGACTCGGTATCCGCAGGTGAAAAAGACGCCGCACGATTCTTAGTCTATAACATCGTAAAATATCAGCGACCTGCTGACAAATATGTTATTATTCGTGTAAATGGACTCTATTCTGAGTACCTTGATGAGGATCTTGAGGCAGCCGTCAGGGCACAGCCGGATGCCATTCGTCTTCCCAAAGTCGAATATCCGGAGGAAATTACCCGGATCGATCAGAAAATCACCGAGATTGAAAAGAAAGCCGGGCTTCCTGTCAATAGAATCCAGCTCTGGTGCAATATTGAATCCTTTCTTGGCGTACTCAATGCACAGGCGATTGCCACTGCAAGCCCGCGCATCGCTGCACTGGCATTAGGGGCTGAAGACTTTACTGCCAGCATGAGCACCTCCCGCACCAAACCAGGCTGGGAGATCTTTTATGCGCGAAATGTGGTCCTCATGGCCTGCCGTGCCGCTGGTATTTCCGCGCAGGATGCAGTTTTCGCAGATATCAATGATCCGGAAGGTCTTAAAAAAGATCTGGAAATGACAAAGACGCTTGGCTTTGACGGAAAAACCTGTGTTCATCCTCGCCAGATCGATGCTGTCAACGCCTGCTTTACTCCAACTGTCAAGCAGATCAAAAACGCTGTCCGGGTTCTTGAGGCCCTCAATGAAGCAGCCCGCAATCATACCGGAGTATGTACCTTAGACGGCGCTATGGTCGATCTTCCAATGGAACGCCGCGCCCATGTGACTCTGGCAAAAGCAAAAGCCGCAGGCATAAAAGTGGAGGTATAGAAATGATAAAAAACAGTCTTGGACGTGAACTTCCTGAACGTATCGGCGATTATATCGTAAAACCTTATATGGGCCCTAATGCTACGCCTGCCTCTGACACTCCTGTCGTGACCAGACGTACCAGCGGACACCGTATTCCCGGCGAAAGCAAGATGCAGCCAGATCTCAAATCTGCGATCCTTGCTTCCGGTCTTAAAGACGGAATGACCATCTCCTTCCATCACAGTTTTCGTGAAGGTGATAAGATCATCGGTCAGGTATTGACAGCAATTCGGGAACTCGGAATTAAAGGCTTACGGTTCGCCCCGAGTGCAGTCGTCAATATCAAAGAGCCATCCATCGTTGATTTTGTAAAAGATGGAACGATCGACCGCATTGAAGCGAGCGGTATCCGTGGCCAGCTCGGTGATCATGTACTGGCCGGCGGTATGGAAAATCCGGTCATTCTGCGTACTCATGGTTCCCGTCCGCGTGCGATCGAGGCTGGAGAGCTTCAGATCGATGTTGCGTTTATCGGTGCTTCTGCGGCAGATGATTACGGCAACTGCACCGGACAGATCGGTCCAAATGCCTGCGGAAGTCTTGGTTACTCTTTTATAGATGCCCACAATGCAGGCTGTGTCATCGTTATTACTGATTATCTTGTAGATTACCCTTGCTGCCCTGCCAGCATCAATCAGCAGTATGTCGATTATGTTGTAAAGATCGACCAGATCGGTGATCCTGAAAAAATCGGTGCCGGCGCAGCACGTCTTACAAAAAATCCACGTGATCTGATGATCGCACAGCGCACCGCTGATGTGATCGCAGCATCTCGGTTATTTAAAAATGGATTTTCTTTTCAGACAGGCGCAGGTGCGATCAGCATCGCGACTACGAAATACCTTGCTGACAAAATGCGCGAAAAAGATGTAAAAGCAAGCTTCGCCCTTGGCGGGATCACAGCTGCCATCATTGAGATGTACGATGAAGGTCTCATCCGGGCTGTGGAATGCAGCCAGTCCTTCGATTCCATCGCAGCAAAAGCGATCAATGACCGTCCCCGCGTCTATGAGATTGACAATGCCGACTACTCAAATGCATACAGCAAAGGCGGTTTTCTGAATCGTGAAACATTCGGCGTTCTCGGCGCTCTTGAGGTGGACACTGACTTTAATGTAAATATCCTGACTGGTTCCTCCGGTGAGATGATGGGTGGTCTTGGAGGCGGTCCTGATGTGGCCGGTGGTGCCGACATATCCATCGTTACGATTCCGATCATCCGAGGACGTACACCGTCGATCGTAAAACGTGTATTCACAACCTGCACACCTGGTGAAACCGTTGCTGCAGTTGTAACTGAAGCTGGTATCGCACTGAACCCAAAGCATAAAAATTACGCAGAATTGAAGGAAGATCTTGAAAAGACAAGCCTTAAATTAGTTACGATTGAAGAGCTCCAGAAAATGGCAGAAAAATTGACCGGAGTACCGAAACCGATTGAAACGACTGATCGTGTTGCATGTATCGTCGAATATCGTGATGGTACCGTTATCGATGTAATTCGGGAGGTAAAGAAATGATCAATTTAGTAGTTGTACTGGCTATCGTCCTTTCTGTCATTGCAGGATTTAAGACGAAATACAATATTGGTTTGTTCGCAATGGGATTCGCTTACTTTATCGGTTGTTTCGGGCTCAGTTTGAAAACGTCCGAAGTTATCGCTTTATGGCCAATCAGTACCTTTTTCGTAATCTTCTCCGTAGGACTTTTCTACAATTTTGCGATCGTAAACGGAACAATGGATAAGATGGCCGGATATATGTTATATGCAACCAGGAATTTCCCTGATTTTCTTCCGCTTATCATCTATCTCGCGTCTGCTTTCGTTGCTGCACTGGGTGCCGGATTTTTTACCGTAATGGCTGTGTTCTGCCCACTCACCCTGCTTCTCTGCGAAAAATCCGGGCAGAATAAGCTTATCTGCGCGATGGCTGTAAACTGGGGCGCTCTTTCCGGCGCAAACCTTATGACAAGTGGTTCCGGCGTTGTCTTCCAGGGCTTAATGATCGAAGCAGGGTATGAAGAACAGGCATTCAAATATGGAATCCCGATTTTTCTGGTTACATTGATCTATCCGATCGTTATTCTTCTGGCATATATCCTATTCAATCGGCTTGCCGGAAAAAAGACCGTAGAACATCTGGATGTTCCGCAGCCGGATTCTTTTGATGACAAACAGAAAAAAACTCTGGTTTTAATCGGCATTACCATGTTCGTTGTACTGCTCTTCCCGGTGCTTCATATTCTTCTTCCGGAAAATGCCCTGATCGCAAATATCAACTCCCACATTGATATCGGTCTCGTATGCATCGTAATGTCTGTAATCGCCCTTTTTATGAAGCTTGGCAATCAGAAAGACGTGATCGACCGTATTCCATGGAACACGATCATCATGATCTGCGGTGTCGGCATGCTGATCAAAGTTGCCATCAAAGCTGGATTTGTTGATATTGTCGGACAGTGGGTCGGTTCCAATATCCCGGTATTCTGGCTTCCGGTTGCCTTTGCTGTTGTTGGCGCTGTCATGTCCTCTTTCAGCAGTACACTCAGCGTGGTCGCACCGGCATTATTCCCGGTTGTAGCCTCCATGTGTGCAGCAAATCCGGCACTCAACCCGGCAATTCTGTTCGCATGCGTAGTCTGCGGTGCACAGTCCTCAAACATTTCTCCTTTCTCATCCGGTGGTTCCCTGATCCAGGGATCCTGCACGACCGACAAAGAAAGAGACTGGCTGTTCATCCGTCAGATCTGTATCGGAATACCGGTTTGCATAATCTCAGCAGCAGTTTCCTGTCTGATCATGAGCCTCATAATTGGTTAACCCCTTTTTCACCTTCCCCGGCAGCTCTCATATTTATCTCCTGCCGGGGGATTTTTATCAAAAAATTTCATTTTTTCTCTATACATATCCAAAAAAATATGTATAATAATATATAGTCTGTCTTTTACAACTGACAATCTGGAGACGTAGCGAAGCGGCCGTAACGCGGCGCACTCGAAATGCGTTTATCGGTTCATCCCGGTACGAGGGTTCGAATCCCTCCGTCTCCGCTCGAAACCCTTGATTTTCAAGGGTTTTTCTTATTTCATGGCAGAAAGAAAGCCGCCCGGTGTGGGCGGCTTTTTGTGTATCTGGGGGGACTATGCAAAATGCCCCCGGAGACTGCATTCTCCAAGGGCTTATTTATTCCTTATAAATAATTTTTATGCGGCTAATTCCCCTCCGCAAAATACGCATCCACCGCTCCCGCGATGCCGCTCGCGATCTTTCCCCGGTAGCCATCGTCCTGAAGCCAGGTGTCCTCGTCAGGATTGCTTAAGAATCCCATCTCGAGCACACAGACCGGGATCTCGCACCAGTTGATATCAGAGGAGCTGTCCGTCTCCTGGACACCTCGATTCTTCGTTCCTGTCGTCCCGCAGACGGTATCCACGATCTTTTTGGAAAGATTGTAGCTCTTGTCATGAAGAGACGCGTTGTAAGGGTTCTGGGCTGTCATACAGGTTGCTAATGCCCCATAGACACCAGAGTTGTCCATGGAATCCGCGTGAAGCCGGATCAGGATATCCGCGCCGCTCTGATTTGCTGCGACGGACCGCTCCGCGCTGCTCATGTTCACATCATTGCTCGTCCGGATCATGACGACATGGTATCCGCGGTTTGTGAGCTCTGTCTCAAGCTTTTTTGCGACCGCAAGAGTGACCTCATATTCAGGGATGCCGCTCGCCGTTCCAACCGAGCCTTCCGGCATCTTCGCCTTCATCGTCGAAGAGGACGGGCCAATCGGCTCCTTGGAAGTATTGGCTTTCGCCTGGTGTCCCGCATCGATCGCGACGGTATGTCCGTTAAACGGAACTTCCGGAGCAGTCTCCGCGTCATCGTTCGCCGCGGCTGTATAAGCCTCCGCCGCTGACTCTCTAGCTGCCGCGACACTCTCCTCCTCCGACATCTCCGAAGCCATCTCCTCTGATTCGGAGACCGATTCCGCATCCTGCGAGCTTTCGGCCGCCTGATCTGCGCTCATCGTCTCCCCGGCAGGATTGCCCAGTGCCTGAAGATCAGCTTCATCGGCATTTTCCGTTCCCTGTTCCTCGCCGGATCCGCTTTCTGACTCCGCTGCCGCAGTCTCGCTGCTCAGATCCACCGCCTCATATTTTCTCGTCCCATTGCAGCCGGAAAGCACCAGTGCAAAAAAGGCCGCAGAAATAAGGAATCGGAGGAGTCCGTTTCCCTTTTTCATCCTGCTCATAGGATCGTTCCTCCTCCGACTACGCATTCATTTTCATAAAATACAACTGCCTGTCCCGGCGTGATCGCACGCTGCGGCTCTTTAAACCGGCATTCCACGGTTCCGTCCGGGAGTTCCCTGATGATACACGGAGATCCCTTGTGGCTGTAGCGGATTTTCGCGAGAACTTCTCTCTCCTCGCCATGAAGTCCGTCGATCGCCATCCAGTTCACATCCCTGCAGATCAGATGATCGGAAAATACATCATTTCCTTCGCCGATCACAACCTCGTTCGTCTCCGGGCGAATTCCTGTGACAAACACCGGATGGCCCATCGCGAGGTTTAAGCCCTTTCTCTGACCGACCGTGTAATGAGTGATCCCCTTATGTTTTCCAAGGATCACACCATTTTTATCCACAAAGTTTCCGCTTCCCGGAACACTTTCGGCTTCCCGCTCGATAAATCCGGCATAATCATTATCCGGCACGAAGCAGATCTCCATGCTGTCCTTCTTCTTTGCCACGGCGAGTCCACGGTCCTCGGCGATCTTTCTCACCTCGTCCTTCGTGTAATCACCGATGGGCATTAAAGTCTTGGAAAGCTGGAACTGGGTCAGGTTGTAGAGCGCGTAAGTCTGATCCTTCGCCGCCGTCACGGAGTTCCGGATCGTATAACGGCCGTTCGGAAGCTGGCTGATCCTTGCATAGTGACCGGTCGCGATATAATCGGCTCCGATCTCAAGGCTGCGCTCCAAAAGCGCCTCCCATTTTACATAGCGGTTGCAGGCAATGCACGGATTCGGTGTCCGTCCGTGCAGATACTCCGCAACAAAATAATCAATGACATTCTTCTGGAATTCTTTCCGGAAGTTCATAACATAGTAGGGAATTCCAAGTGTCCACGCGACACGTCTCGCGTCCTCCACCGCACTGAGTCCGCAGCATCCGCCGTTTTCCTCAATAGTACAGGAATCCTCTTCCTGCCAGATCTGCATGGTGACACCGATCACGTCGTATCCCTGCTCCTTTAAAAGACAGGCAGCAACCGATGAGTCCACGCCTCCGGACATTCCTACCACGACTTTTTTCTTCATTAATATTCCTCGTCCTCTTCATGCTCACTGATATCGGACACCGGCTTCTGTAAGCCTTTGATCTCGATATGGTGCTTTTCTGCATAATCCCAGAGTGCTGCATGGATCGCTTCCTCTGCAAGCAGGGAGCAGTGAACCTTTACCGGCGGAAGTCCGTCAAGTGCTTCCATAACTGCCTTATTGGTTACTTCCATCGCTTCCTCGATCGTCTTTCCCATTACCATCTCTGTCGCCATACTGCTTGTGGCAACGGCAGCACCGCAGCCGAATGTTTTAAACTTACAGTCACGGATGATATGTGTCTCGTCATCAATGTCGAGATAGATTCTCATGATATCGCCGCATTTTGCGTTTCCGACAGTACCTACGCCGCTGGCGTCCTCAATTTCTCCCATGTTTCTCGGGTGCTGGAAATGGTCCATTACTTTCTCTGAATACATTATTTTTCCTCTTACTTTCTGTTCTTCTTAATGAAATCCTCATAGAGTGGGGACATTGCGCGAAGCTTCTCCACGATCTTCTTAAGGCAGTCTACAGTATGGTCGATCTCTTCCTTCGTTGTCTCCTCGCTTAAGGTAAGGCGTAAGGATCCGTGCGCGATCTCGTGCGGAAGTCCGATGGCTAACAGCACATGGGACGGATCCAGGGAACCGGATGTGCATGCAGATCCGCTGGATCCGCAGATTCCGTCCATGTCCAGCATGATGAGTAAGGACTCGCCCTCGATGAACTGGAACGCGAAGTTCGCGTTGTTGGAGAGACGGTTTGTGCGGTGACCGTTTAAGCGTGTGTACGGAATCTCGTCCATAACACGTCCGATCAGGTAATCACGGAGTTCTGTCTCTTTCTTCTTATTATTCTCAAGTTCTGCCATTCCGATCTCGACCGCTTTTCCGAGACCCACGATTCCCGGCACATTCTCAGTTCCGGCACGGCGTTTTCTCTCCTGGGCACCGCCATGGATGAAGGAGCGGAGCTTTAAGCCTTTTCTGATATAGAGGAAGCCGACTCCCTTCGGTCCGTGGAACTTGTGTCCGCTGGCGCTTAACATGTCGATATGGTACTCATCCACATTGATCGGTTCATGGCAGTATGCCTGAACTGCGTCGGTGTGGAAGATAATTCCGTTTTCATGGGCGATCTCACCGATCTCTTTAATCGGCTGGATCGTTCCGATCTCGTTGTTTGCGAACATCACAGAGATCAGGATCGTATCCGGGCGGATCGCCTTCTTTAACTCGTCGATGGAGACGGTGCCGTACTCATCCACCGGGAGGTATGTGATCTCGTAGCCGCGCTTTTCAAGATATTCACAGGTGTGAAGGATCGCGTGGTGTTCGATCTTTGTTGTGATGATGTGTTTTCCCTTGGATGCATATGCCTCCGCAGTTGCGATCAAAGCCCAGTTGTCGGACTCGGAACCGCCGTTTGTAAAGTAGATCTCATTGTCCTTTGCGCCGAGAGAATTTGCGACCGTCTCTCTTGCCTTTGCGAGCGCTTCCTTACACGGTGTGGAAAACTCATATACCGCAGAAGGGTTTCCGTAATATTCTGTATAAAACGGCAGCATGGCTTCCACGACTTCCGGACGTACCTTTGTCGTAGCCGCGTTGTCGAGATAAATTACTTTCTTCATTGTTCCGCCTTTCTGTTTTAAGAGGTTCAAAGCCTGATAACACTATTAGTTTATGCCATGACCCGCGAGTCAGCGCCGCAAAAAGCGCGGACAGGCCACAGATATTTTACATTATATACGAAACCCCTCAGGAATTTCAACCGGTATTCTCATGTTTTTTCAGAAATACACAGTAAATCACTAAGTATTAAAGAATTTGTGATGATTTCAGTCTTCATATCAGTCATCCGTCTGCGATAAACCGGATTCATATCATTCCCCTGCTCCCACATATATATAACCGAATCCTTCTGCCATTTCGGAGCTGCCATGCCTTCTTCCCATAAGCCCCATCCACTCATCACCGGAACAATTCTTCTCACAGCCGCCGGTCTCCTCTCCCGCGTCCTCGGCTTTTTCTACCGGATCTTTCTCTCCCGCACGATCGGCGCCGAAGGTCTCGGGATCTATCAGATGATCTTTCCGGTCTACGGGATCTTTTTCTCCTTGTGCGCCGGCTCGATCCAGACTGCGATCTCCCGTTTCATCGCAGCGGAGCCGGAACATGCGAAGCGGACGCTTGTTTCCGGATTTCTCCTTTCCTTTTCCATGTCACTCTCCGCGGCCCTTATGATCCGACATTTTTCCGGATTTCTCGCGGGATCTGTCCTCATGGAACCGCGGTGCGCCCCGCTGCTCTCCGTCATGGCCTTTGCAATCCCCTGCACTTCCGTCCATGCCTGTATCTGCGGCTACTACTACGGAAAGGAAAAGGTGTCTGTCCCTGCAGCCGCCCAGCTCTTTGAACAGATGATCCGGATCTTTACGGTCTTTCTCCTGGCATCCATCTGGATCGAGAAGAAGATTCCGATCACGGTATCGCTCGCGGTATTCGGCCTGGTGGCCGGAGAAGCAGGCTCTGCTTTGTTTGTCCTGATATTTTTTCTTCTTTTTCATGAATTTCATGGAAATAAAAGCAATTCGGCAGATTTCTCCGATCATGCCGCCCAGAAACCTCATAAATTTCAAAGTACCGCAGATATTCCCGTACTCTGGGATTTCCTGGCTCCCATGAGTGCTCTCCTCGCTCTCGCCGTCCCGCTCATGGCCAACCGGCTGATCCTGAACCTCTTACAGAGCGCCGAGACGATCATGATCCCGGAGCGGCTCACTGTCTATGGACTCACAAGGTCCCAGGCAGTCAGTACATACGGGACTCTCACCGGCATGGCAATGCCGTTTGTCCTCTTTCCCTCCGCTCTCGTAAACTCTCTGGCTGTGGTCCTGCTGCCGTCGACCGCCAGACACCAGTCTGCCGGAAACACCTCCGGCATCGCGGACGGGATCTCCATGTCCTTCCGCTACAGCCTCTACCTCGGGATCTTCTGCATCGGGGTATTCACGGTCTTCGGCGAAACTCTGGGGCTGCAGATATTTAAAAGCCAGGACGCCGGATCTTTCATTCAGATCCTCGCCTGGCTCTGCCCGTTTCTCTATCTTGCCACCTCGTCCGGCAGCATTTTAAATGGTCTCGGAAGGACGAAGCTCACATTTTTCCATCATCTGGTCTCGCTCCTCGTCCGCATCGCTTTCGTGTGGTTCGGGATCCCGGTGTTCGGGATCCGGTCCTGCCTCTGGGGGATGTTAGCAAGCGAGGTTCTCCTCGCCCTGCTCCATATCCTGGCGCTCCGAAGGATCACTGCGTTTGAATGGAACGCATGGACTCTGATCGGAAAACCGGTATTCTGCCTGCTCTGCGCGCTCTGGATCTTCCGCCTGTTCCCGGAAGACTTCCCGATCCCGTCCGGTTTTCCGGAATTTTTCCGCACCGCCGTCCGGATCCTCATCCTGTCAGCCGCCTACTTCCTGCTTTTGCTGTTTTTCCACAGGAAACCACAGCGCTCCGCTGCATAAGTCAAACAAACCATTCCGCTACTCGTCGAACTCCACTGTCACATAGTATCCGCGGTCATTCTGGATGATATCCTTCACGATGCCCTTTTTGCTCTTCAGCCGCTCCGTGAAGCGAAACAGCCCCGACATGGCTACCGCCGGCTCGATCATGTAATTGACATTGACCGGTGTGACCGACTCGCTGACATCCACTTCCTGCCCGACCTCAACGAGACCCGGGCGCTCCATTTTAAATACGATCTCTCTCATTTTTATCCTCTTTTCCTGATAAATACAACAGTTCTTCCGATACGCTCTTCTGACAGAAAAAGCAGATGCCGCCAGCCCGCTTTTGTCGCGTTCTCTGGCGGCATATAATCTTTTTTCTTAGTCAGACATGACTCCCATCTCTTTAAGATGCTGAGTAACCGTAAATTTATCCCAACGAAAATCCATTCTGCAGTTGAAATAACCGTTCTGCGAAGGTGTGTATCATCCAGCGACCATCATTTGCATGGACCTGATTTCCTTATTACTTACCCTCGTAAATGATCGCGGAATCCACATCATATTTCTGAAGCTTCTCTCTCCCCTTTAATCCCGCAAGCTCCATCACAAAGCAGATCTTAACGACCTCGCCGCCGAGTTCTTCCACGAGCTTTGCGATCGCCTCCACGGTTCCTCCGGTTGCGATCAGATCATCGATGATCACGACCTTCTGACCCGGTTTGATGGAATCTTTATGAAGCTCGATCGTTCCGGTGCCGTACTCTAAGGCATACTCCATAGAAACAGTCTCTCTCGGAAGCTTACCCGGTTTTCTCGCCGGGACAAAGGATTTTCCCATCTCATACGCAACCGGTGTTCCAAAAATAAATCCTCTGGACTCCGCGCCGACAACCACATCGAAATCCACGTCCTTCACCATCGCAAGGAGAGAATCGATCGCCATCTTAAATCCATCCGGATCCTGTAAGATCGAGGTGATATCGCGGAAAATAATTCCCGGCTCCGGGAAATCCGGAATGCTTACAACATAATCTTCCAGCTTTTTCATAACTTTTCTGGTTCCTTTCTTTCTGTCTCACTATTTCTGCAGCGATCCTGATTTCATCTCAACCAACTTGTTGGCTTTTCATTTTCAGGGCCACCGCTGATATTCTGTTTTCGCAGCAATCTGATCCTTTTTCCAAAGGACATCTATTGGCGGTTTCCGTTCTCTGACAGAAACTCTTTTTTATTTTATCACATGTGTATTTTTCTGGCAACCACGAGAAAAAGCCAAAACCTTAGTTGAACGCCCATCTTTTTTGTAGTATAATCGGAACCAGTTCCGATTTGCGTTGTTTGCCACCTAAACGAGGTGGAAGTCTGATCTGACTGAGATAAAATATTACAGAAAGTTCAACGCCCGGCTGTCTTTTCCCATGCCAGGCTGTTGTTTAAATTGGTGAAGCAATTATGAAAATATCTACAAAAGGCCGTTATGCGCTCCGCATGGTCATCGACCTGGCGGAACACACCGAGGATGGGTTTATTTCCTTAAAGGATATCGCCGCCCGCCAGGGTCTCTCAAAAAAATATCTGGAGCAGATCGTCCCTCTCTTAAATAAGACCGGAATGCTCTCCACTACCCGCGGATACCAGGGCGGATATCGTCTCGCGAAAGCTCCGTCAGAATGTACGGTCGGTGAGATCTTAGAGACCACAGAGGGCAGTCTCGCCCCGGTCTCCTGTCTCGAGCACACCCCGAATCCCTGCGAGCGCTGCTCCGCCTGCGACACGCTCCCGGTCTGGGAAGGTTTAAACCGCGTCATCATGGACTACCTGGACGGCATCACGATCCAGACGATCCTGGACCAGAAACATGAGCTGGAGGAGAAACACAGACTGGCAGCGGAGGAGATCTTAAACAGCGTGAAGGGGCCATGCAAATCATAAGATTGGCAGCGCCGGTATCGATCAGGTCTTCCACCTCATTAAACCTGCCACCAGCGTTTTCCTGCAGTTATACAGCCACAGCAAAACAGCAGCCACATGCACTTTTTTTGCGCACTGGCTGCTGTTTTTTCGTTCACTTATTGAGAGGGAATATCATATTTGGAGTATTTTGCAAGGATCTTATGATCTCCGGAACGATTCCTGCCAGGCATTCATCGTCCCGTATCATTCTGTAAAAACAGTGGATTATTCCTGTAATGTCTTAAATGCCTCGTCGAGATCCTCGATGATATCGTCGATGTTCTCAGTACCGATGGAGAGACGGATCGTGTTCTGCTTGATGCCCTGATCTGCAAGCTCCTCATCGTTTAACTGGGAGTGGGTTGTGGATGCCGGATGGATGACAAGGGATTTTACATCGGCAACGTTTGCGAGTAAGGAGAAGAGTTCCAGGTTATCGATGAACTTCTTCGCAGCCTCTGCACCGCCTTTGATCTCGAAGGTAAAGATGGAACCGCCGCCGTTCGGGAAATATTTCTTGTAAAGTCTCTGCTGCTCCGGATCATCGGATACGGACGGATGGTTTACTTTTTCTACGAGCGGATGGTTGTTTAAGTACTCAACGACTTTTAATGCGTTCTGTACATGGCGCTCTACACGGAGGGACAGTGTCTCAAGTCCCTGTAAGAAGATGAATGCGTGGAACGGGGAGATCGTTGCGCCTGTATCACGAAGTAAGATCGCACGGATCTTTGTGACGAATGCTGCTCTTCCTGCCGCCTTTACGAAGCTTACGCCATGGTAGCTCGGGTTCGGCTCAACTAAGGACGGGAACTTTCCGCTTGCTTCCCAGTCAAAGTTTCCGCTGTCGATGATCACGCCGCCGATCGTGGTTCCGTGGCCGCCGATGAATTTTGTTGCGGAATGGAATACGATGTCTGCGCCGTACTCGATCGGTCTTACAAGGTACGGAGTCGCGAATGTGTTATCCACTACGAGCGGGATCTTATGTGCATGAGCGATGGATGCGAGCTTCTCGATATCGACACCATCGGAGTTCGGGTTTCCAAGTGTCTCAACATGGATCGCTTTTGTGTTCTCCTGGATCGCATTCTCAACTTCCTCGTAGTTGAACGGATCAACGAAGGTTGCTGTCACACCGTACTCCGGAAGTGTATGTGCGAGGAGGTTGTAGGTTCCTCCGTAGATGTTCTTTGCTGCAACGATGTGGTCGCCCGCATGTGCAAGGTTTTCAAATACATATGTTGCTGCCGCTGCACCGGATGCAACTGCAAGTGCTGCAACGCCGCCCTCCAATGCTGCAATTCTCTTCTCGAAAACATCCTCAGTCGGGTTTGTCAGTCTTCCGTAGATGTTGCCTGCGTCTGTAAGTCCGAAACGTGCTGCCGCATGCTCGCAGTTTCTGAATACATAGGAAGAGGTCTGGTAGATCGGAACTGCTCTCGCGTCTGTCACCGGATCCGGCTGCTCCTGTCCTACATGAAGCTGTAATGTCTCAAATTTGAAATGTCTCTCTGCTCTTGTCTTCTTTGCCATAGTATTTTCCTCCTCTTATCTCGGACCGGGATGTCTGTTTTTATGATGCATTCCCGTAAAAGTTTTCGTTTTTATCAACCAACTTTTCCTATCTGGTTGCAAGGTAATCCTACCATAAATTGGAAATCCTGTCTAATTGGAAGTACTCAATGCTTGCTATAGGTTTTACTTATATTGATTTGCTGCAGAACTGCTCCACGTCACCCCACCAGTGCTTGACGCACTCCCCAAGCATGCGCAGCCGCCTGCAACAATCTTTATTTTCCCGTACTTTCTTCACGTATGTTCCCCTCTCTGCATACTCTACCTATATATGTGAATTAAAAAGAGAGGTCATCTCCTGTTATGAAAAAGATCATGATCCCGACAATTCTCGCAGTTACCGCCGCTGCGCTTCTCTCCGGCTGCGGTCATGCTGCGGATTCTTCCCTCACACCCGTCACCTTAAACGAAGTCGCCCACTCCATCTTCTATGCGCCCCAGTATGCCGCCATCGAGCTCGGCTATTTTGAGGACGAAGGCATCGATCTCACTCTGGTGAACGGTGCCGGGGCGGACAAAGTCATGACGGCTCTGGTATCCGGCGATGCCGACATCGGATTCATGGGTTCGGAAGCCAGCATCTATACTTATATCCAGGGCGATGAGGATTATGCCGTAAACTTCGCCCAGCTCACCCAGCGCGCCGGAAACTTTCTGGTCGGACGCACACCGGAAGCTGATTTCAAATGGGAAGATCTCGTCGGAAAGAAGGTCCTCGGCGGCCGGGCCGGCGGCATGCCGGAGATGGTGTTTGAATATATCCTGAAGAAAAACGGGATCGATCCGAAAACCGATCTCTCCATCGACCAGAGCATCAGTTTCGGTCTCACGGCAGCGGCCTTCACAAACAACAGCGCCGACTACACGGTCGAGTTTGAGCCATTCGCAACCGCCCTGGAGCAGGAAGGAAACGGCTATGTCGTCGCCTCCCTTGGAAAAGACTCCGGCTACGTTCCCTACACCGCCTACAGCGCAAAAAAGAGCTATCTCGAAAAACATCCGGAGCTCATCCAGAAATTCACAAACGCGATCCAGCACGGTCTCGATTATGTGAACACCCACTCCGCTGAGGAGATCGCAGAGACGATCAGACCGCAGTTTAAGGAGACTGATCCTGAAAAGATCGCGATCATCGTCGACCGCTACAAAGCACAGGATACCTGGAAAGAGAACACGATTTTCGAGAAAGAAAGCTTTGAGCTCCTTGAAAATATTCTGGAGGAAGCCGGGGAACTCGATACCCGCGTTCCGTATGAAGATCTTGTGAATACGGAATTTGCGAAGATGGCGGCGGGGAAATAAACTCCCCTATTCTGGAATGCCCTAAGGATAAAGGTCTTGGTGCCGCAGCTCTTTATGGAAGTATGGCAATGAAAAAAGCAGAATGTCCGACACACTTTTTGAGTGTATGAACATTCTGCTTTTATTTTTTGAATATCATTTAGTCTCCCTTTTTCCGATAATACGAAGCCTGACTGATATCCAGAATCTTACAGATCTCACGTACCTGGTCACGGAGCGGCAGATTCTTATATTCTGCACCTAATCGGGTAATGATCTCTGATTCCAATAACTCAACATTTTCACGAAGTGGACGATAAATGTTGATTCCCGGAGCAAATATATGACGTTCCTCCGGAATTTTCATTTTAGAAGGCATATTATCATCCGAAAGAATGGAACCCTTTTCAAACGTCATCATATATTCGATGCAATTTTCCAGCTCACGCACATTTCCTGGCCAGTTATATGCTCTCATAACTGCCAAAGCTTCATCAGAAATCCGCCGCACTTTCTTGTTCAGGATCTTGTTGTACTTTTCGATAAAATATTTGCACAAAACAAAAATATCTTCTTTTCTTTCCCGGAGCGGAGGAATATGGATCGGCACAACATTTAAACGATAATACAGATCCGCTCTGAATTCTTTTGTTTGAATCATTTCCTCCAGATTTCTATTGGTAGCGGCTATGATCCGCACATCTACATCGATCGGTGCTTCTCCGCCAACACGGTCGATCTGATGTTCACTCAGAACCCTGAGGAGCTTTGCCTGAAGGTATAGCGGCATTTCTCCAATCTCATCCAGGAATAAAGTTCCATGATTTGCCAACAAAAATTTTCCGATCTTTCCGCCTCTTTTTGCTCCGGTAAATGCGCCGTCTTCATAGCCAAACAATTCACTTTCCAGAAGTGTATCCGGGATTGCTGCACAGTTGACCGAAATAAACGGATGCTTTCTCCGTACTCCATGCGCATGGATCATTCTTGCGATCAATTCTTTTCCTGTACCGCTCTCTCCGGTGATCAGTACACTCACAGAATTATCTGCAACGATTTCTGCCTGATCGATCGTTTTTCGCATTTTACAGCTGGAAAAAATGATCTGCCTCTCGATTGCTACATCCGGTGTGTTCTGAGTAAGATCATTTTGTATCTTTGAAAACGGACTGAAAATAAACAGAATATTATCCAGAGACTGATTGATCGGATATATCTGCACCTGAAGAGAGAACTGAACTTCACCGATCATTTTATGGATCTCTGTGATCTGTGACCGGTCTTTCTCTGAAAAGTGATCTGACAAAGCTAACAGCTCCTGCAAAAGTACCGGCTGAACTTCGTCATCACCATAATGAAGGTATGTCTTCGCACAGCTGTTGATGTGAAGGATCCCCTGCTCCTTTGAATAGAGAATGATCCCCTCCTGCATCGTATCGATCACAGCATTTAGTCTGTTTTTTGTCAACATCGTGCGCTCCAGAAGATCTTTTTCTTTATACTTGCTGGCAATCAGATCCGTAAGGTTTTCAATATAGCGAAGCAATTGCTCTTTCTTCTCGATCAGGATTCTTTGCTGGTTTTCTGTGAACGAAGCAAGCACGATCACAGCCTCCATGTTCCCGTCAATATAGACCGGTGCAGCGATCAGCGAATAATATTGACTGCCTTCATAACTGCGCAGGCGTACGTTCGAAGCAACATATTCGCTCGTGTCGATCGCGATCACCGTCTTTCCGGATTGTATCACCTGGTTTGTATAGCTTCTTTTCCATTTTTCATCGATCGCTTCATTTTTCTTGTAACTTTCCGGCTGAAAAAAGTCTCCGGTCCAGGCAATCCGCTCAAATGGATCGATATTTAAAATCGTCATTTCCAGATCGATCACGACCGAGAAATTCTCCAGAAGTTTTGACAGATACTCTTTCATTTCTATCAGACTCATATTTTATTCCCACCTCATAAACTCCGGAAGTCCTGTATCCCGTTTTTCTTAACATCGTATGATTTTTCTAAAACCTGTTAAGGATAATTATATCATATCCAGAAACAAAGAAAGACCGGAAAATTCCGGTCTTCCATGATTTTTCACTTATACATGATACATTTCCGGCTTCCTGTCTTTAAAGGAAGGAAGTTTCTTCCGCACTTCCGCGATCCGATCAGTGTCGATATGAACCGGGATCAGATCTTCCCTCTCATTTCCGCAGGAGATCGGAACACCCATCGGGTCAACCGCAACGCTCTCTCCGAGATAAGTTGGACCACACTGGTCACATGCAAGCATGAACACAGTATTTTCGATCGCACGCGCTGTGATCAGCGTTCTGAAATGATGGCTCTTTAAATCACCTTTCACCCACGCCGTCGGCATGATCAGAATATCAGCACCTTTTGACACCTGATCTCTGGCCACCTCAGGAAAACGAACTTCGTAGCAGACAAACAGACCAATCTTTCCAAATGGAGTCTCCACCGGCTCAAAAAAGCTTGTTCCCGGCTTGATATTCGTTGATTCCTTGTATCCAAATGCATCGTAAAGATGGGTTTTGCGATAGGACTGAACGATCTCACCCTGGCTGTTCAGCATGACCGTCGTATTGTAATTTCGGTCATCCGCATCATCCTCAACCTTTTCACGCATTCCGAAAACCATCCAGATCTGGTTTTCCTTCGCAAGTTTCTGCATTCCTTTTACAAATGGTCCATCTAACGGCTCTCCAACACCCAGGATCACAGAGCGGTCAGTTCCCGCCGGATAATGGCTCATAAATACTTCCGGAAATACCATAAAATCCGGATGATACAGCTTCACGGCTTTTTCTACCGCTGCTGCGGCTTTTTTCAGATTATCTTCTGGAAGCGGAAGTGCTTCCAGCTGCGCTAAAACAAATGTACTTTGCATGGGCTTACTCCTTTCGACCGGACTTTCGATCCGGAGATGAAACAATAATGACTGACAGAAGGATGGCAGCAATTCCGACTGCTGTCCGTCCCGTCATAACTTCATGATATACGAGAATTCCGATCAGAACACTCGTCAGCGGTTCAAATGTGGAGAGCATCGATGCGCTCTGAGCACCAATATATTTTGTTCCAAGCTGGAAAGCAGTCGATGCGACTGCCCCGGCCAGCAATGCAAAGATCACTGTGAGGAACCATCCAACTGGTGCGATATCCAGCGTAAAATTGCGGGTGAGAACCGATATGATCAAAAGCTCGACTGCTCCTATCGCAGAAAGCCAAAAGCTCAGCTTATATGGATGGATATTCACCAGACCGCAGTGATCCAGAAGTAAAATATACGACGTATAGGTAACTCCAGATGCGAATGCGATCAGGAATCCTGTCATGCTGATGGAACCGTCCATGTGGCAGAGACAGATGATCCCTGCCACACAGAATATGCAGCTGACCGCTTTTTTTCCGGTAAGACCTTCATGGTAAAATATAATACTCCCGAGAAGCACAAGAACAGGATACACAAAATGGATCGTTGTTGCAAGTCCGGAAGGCAGATAATTGTATGAACTCCACAGAAGATACGGAGTCAGGCAATATCCCTGAGCACAGAAAAACAATTTTCTGAATTCCCTGCCGTCTACCCTGAAATCCTCATGGAGCCAGATCACATTAAGGATCCAGAAGGCCAGCGCCGTTATCAGCATCCTGAAAAAAGATAACGTGACAGAATTTCCGCCAAGCGCGTAAATCTGTTTTGACAGCAGTGGATTGAATCCAAATAAGACCGCTGATAAAATTGTTAATAATATACCTTTTGTTTTCATGATACAGTCCTACTCCGCATGTAGATCAGGCAGCTATCATTCTCCTCTGGCCCTCATTCTCTTTCCGAAGAAAATACCAAGTCCAAGAAGCAGGATCAGAAGTCCCCAGCTCCAAATATAGACAAATAATGGTTTTGTCATGACTAATGCCATGAATACCAGGGTGTACTGCAGCTGATAAGTATATCCAAGTGTACTTGATGATGTAATATTCGTCGCCGCATTCGTCTTGAAATCCGGATCAACAACCTTTAAGAGAAGAAGTCCTGTCGCAAGAACGCCGCAGCACTGCCCAAACAAACCAAGTTCTGTCTCAAAACGACCGTTTTTCGGAAGAATGTACTGACCAATAATAAATGCAAATACATAGGTACCGATTGCAACACCAACGCTGACAACAACGAGTGCTACGCCGTAGGAAGCAAATACTTCAAGGCTTGTAGTTGCCAGTGCAGCTACGATCATGTATTCAAGAGCTGTACCAGAGATACGTACAACCAGCTGTCTGTCGATCAGATTGTTGATCTTTTCATTTTTCTGTGTACAGATCGCAAAGATCGCGCTGAAGATCAGGCAGCATGCAAACAGCGGAAGATTTTTAAAGAACGGATTGATCTTCATGAGTACTGTTCTGAGAATATATCCACAGAATACCATAAGTCCAACCATCATAAGCTGAGATGCAAGCGGATCGAGTGTTGCAGAAGCAGTGACTGCATTTCCGACGCTGGAACGCTCTGACGGCGGATAGTAACCGGTAAGCATGCTCTTCGGAAGCTCTTCACGTTTCATCTTGATCGTTGTCTTTCCGCTCTCTGCGGCTTTGTTGATGATGATCATTCCCCAAATGATACCGCAGAGCATACCGATCGTTCCGAATGTCGCGCCGACATCAGAAGCTCCTGCCATGTAACCGGCATCTTCCAGAACAACGCCTCCGGCGATCGCCATGCTGTGTCCGCCGTAAAAACCAAGCACCGGGAGCAGGCCAAAGCCAAATTTCAGATCACCGCCGACAACAAGCATCACGAGAAATGTAAGAGACAATCCGATGATAACCTGCGCCTGGTGGATCGATCCGGCCAGAAAATATGTCTGAAGTGCACTTCCTGTAACTTTCTCAAGTTTGAGACCAAGGAAAGAACATGAGAATACGATCGCTGATAAAACACCTGCCCACTGTTTGATCGCCGGTGAATAATTCAGATAGATCGGTGATACCTTTCCGAGAACCTGCGGTCCCAGTACCATGCCAAGAAGTCCTGCAATCAATGCTGCCGGGATATAATATCGCTGCAAAAATGGAATTTTACGGCGAAGCCAGGCGGCAATCATTAAAAGTACACTGACCATTGCAAAATCAACCAATACATCTGTTAATGTCCATTCCATATATTGTACCCCCTAATAGTATAGTAATGAAACGGGATCTCTGCGCATCTGCCCCATAGATGCGCAGAGATGTTCACAGTTCACAGTCGATATGCCCGTTACCGGAAATACCGGTTGAGCCTCTTATTCTTTTTCCAGATAGTTCTTAATAAAGTCTTCCATTGCATCCAATGCTGTATCCACTGCGATTTTTCCTTTTTCCGCAGTTGCAACCGTTCCGTCTCCCAGAAGTCCTGAATCTGTCTGCTCACTGTAAAGGATCGATTTTGTGATTCCCGGCCATCTGTCCGGTTTGATCGGCGTATTTACTGCTTTTTCCATATGAACAAGCTCCGGATAAAGATGAAGAAGAACCGACGTCTGAGCTTCTGATGCGTGTGCATGCGGTTTTTCCGTCTCCCAGATTCCAAGCTTGTCTGTTACGACCGGAAGATACTGCCATACACCAACCTGTCCATATTTGATCCCATGTGCGATTCTGGCATCTTCCAGCACCTCAGTCAACGGCTGTGTGTTGTGCAGGTGATTGTTCACGATGAAGAAACGGGTAAATCCAAGACGAACAAATTCATCAATAATTTCTGAGTAAACTGCTTTCAGAGTGTTCGCGCTGATCGCGATCGTTCCCGGGAATGTTGTAAGTGATTTTGACTGTCCCACTTCCAGGCACGGAGCAACGATTCCATTGACTCTCTCCGCCAGCATCTCTGACAGTTTCTTCGCCACAAGAATATCAGCGCCAAGCGGATTCTGCGGTCCGTAAACCTCACATGCTCCTGATGGAAGAATGATCGTTTTCGCTGTCTTTCTCAGTTCCTCAAAATCCGTCCATGACATGTTTCTTAACTTTCTTTCCATAGTTTTTCTCCTTTCGTTTCTCAACGTTTTCTTGATGACCTTATATAGAGCAACGATCGTGCCAAAAGAGAAATTCCTTGATTTTACTTGTTTTTTCGACATTTCATATCATGGATCTTCTTAAATTTTATCATATTTGAGAATTCCATCAGCGGTTTTTATCATATTTGAGAACGTATCTGTAAAACATTCCTCCTGTCATTTTAACTTTGTCGCACAGTGACTCGTATTGTAATTCCATCCATTCTTTTCAAGCGCCTCAATATCTTTCACGACGGCTTCCACAAGACAGTCATTCATAAGCTTGCCTTTCTCTGCTGTTGCCACGGTCGCATCACCAGTCTGAGCAGTATCCGTGATCTCTGCAAAATCCCACTTGATATCCACATGCTCCGGCAGATGATCCGGCACAACACATGTCGCCTGATCCGGCTCACACCACTGTGGGAACAGGTGATATGCGATCGAAGTTTCTCCCTCTCCCGCATGTCCCAGACCATTCCATACCTCGAAGGTTCCCTCCGGTACAAGCTTTCCGGCGATAACCCACCATTCCGGCAGCGATGCAATTCTTGCATCCGGATATTTCTCCTTGATCTTTCTCGCAGCAATCTCGATCGGTGCAATGTTTCCATCATGTCCGTTCATGAGAAAAATCTTGTTGATCCCATTTCTCAACACAGATTCCACGATATCATAGATCACATGGATCATCGTCTCATAATCAAAAGTCAGCGTAAATGGAAACGTGTCATAATGTCCGCTGTATCCGACTGTGATCGGCGGCAGTACCAGCATTCCCGGAATACGGTCTGCGACCTGTTTACTGAGCTCATAGGAAACGATCGTATCACATCCCTCTGCCAGATGCTGGCCATGAGCTTCACAGGAACCGATTGCGAGAATCGCCTTATCGAATTTTCCTTCTTTTACCTGATGTGCTGTCATTTTTAATAATTCGTTCATAATATGATTCTCCTTTCCAGGATATTATGAAGAAAAGGTGCCTCTGCACGGTCAGAAGCACCTTTTCTTACAAGAGGTATCAAATGTAAGTAGTGTAATTATATTTTTCTGCGGCTGAGGAGGGAATACCGCAGTCATCCTGTCTTACGTATCTCAGTGGAAGCAAATGTCTTCCCTGAATTTTCTATATGGTGTAAAGTTCCGGTCTGCGGTCTTTATATGCCGGAAGTTTTGCACGAACTTTCTCAACTCGGTCCGTATCGATCTCAGCACAGATCAGTGTCTCGACTTCTCCGGCACTTGCCACAACAACACCCATCGGATCTACGACAACACTCTCGCCCATGGCATTTGCACCAACCTGGTCACAAGCTACCATGTATACAGTGTTTTCGATCGCTCTTGCAGAGATCAGGGTACGGAACTGCGGGCTCTTTAACGGTCCCGGTACCCATGCTGTCGGCATGATGATAATATCAGCTCCCTTGGAACGCTGATAACGCGCAACTTCCGGGAAACGGACTTCGTAGCAGACGAAGAGACCAATTTTTCCGAACGGAGTATCGATCGGCTCAAAGAAGTGATCTCCCGGTTTATTATCATCGGACTCTTTGTAGCCAAACGCGTCATAAAGATGTGTCTTATGGTAAGTGGACACGATCTCACCATCGCTGTTGATCACAACTGTACAGTTATAATTGCGGTCATCTGACGGATCTTCCACTTTCTCATTCATACCGAAGATGATCCAGATCCCATTATCTTTCGCAAGAGCCTTCATGCCAGTCACAAACGGACCATCCAGTGTCTGTGCGGTTCCAAGGCAGGTTGCACGGTCAGTTCCCATCGGGAAATGACTCATAAAACATTCCGGAAATACCATAAGATCCGGCTTATAGAGTTCCATTGCCTCTGCAACTGCTTTCTTTGCGTTTTCAAGGTTTTCCTCCGGAAGACCTTTCTGCTCTAACTGGGCTAATACGAATTTACTTTTCATAACATTACCTCACAAATCTTAAATCTGTCCGAGAATCTGTGGAAGAAGCAGCGTAATCTGCGGAATATATGTAACCAGTAACAGGGTAATACAGCTTGCAACGATGTACGGAACAACCGGTTTGATAATCTCTTTGACCTGAATTCCCGATACGCCGCAGGCAACGTATAAGTTACAGCCAACCGGCGGTGTAACCATACCGATCGCAACGTTCATAACGAGGACAACACCGAGAACGATCGGACTGTATCCTAACTGAAGAGCAACCGGAAGGAAGATCGGAACAAAGATGTACATGATAGAGTTTCCATCGATGAAGCATCCTGCGATCAGGATTACGATATTAACAACGATCAGGAAGATCACGGTATGTCCGCCGGAGATCGCAACAACAAAGTTGGATAACGCACCGGAGATACCAGATACAGAAAGAACCCAGCTCATAAGGGCTGCATTGCCGACTGTCCACATAACAGCACCTGTCTGCTTGCCGGAGTCAACAACGATCGCGAGAAGTTCTCTCCATTTTAATGTTCTGTAGATAAAGATTCCTACAAATAATCCATAGATTGCTGCAACTGCTGCTGCCTCAGTTGGAGTAAAGATTCCGCCGTAAATACCGCCAAGAATGATGACCGGCATCATAAGACCCCAGAATGCATCCTTAAATGCAGCAATTCTTTCTCCTGCTGTTGCCTTCGGCACTCTGTCAAGTTTCGCTTTTCTTGTTACCCACATGGAAGCCGCAAAAAGTGAGAATCCCATTAAAAGTCCCGGAATGATACCTGCCATAAACAGGGTTCCTACAGACACATTTGCGATCGAGCTGTATACAACGAAGGAGATGGACGGAGGAATGATGATTCCGATTCCGCCTGCAGTTGCCATAAGAGCGGATGCGTCTCCTTTACTGTATCCTACGGAAGTCATGGCCGGAATGATGATTCCGCCGAGAGCCGCAACTGTCGCAGGACCGGATCCGGAAATTGCTGCGAAAAAGCATGCAACAAGTACGCATACTAAAGCAAGTCCGCCATTGATATGTCCTACAAACGACTGGGCAAATTTGATCAGCTTTGTAGAAATACCAGCTTTTTCCATAATATTTCCTGCTAAGATAAAGAACGGGATTGCCAATAACAGGAACTTACTGATCGATGCATAGTAGTTGAATGGAACCATGGAAAGGCCCATATTGGAGGTGATCAGCGCAGATACGCTGGAAAGACACATCGCTGTTCCGATCGGTGCTCCGATCAGTACGCAGATGGAAAATACGCCAAGCATTACGATTGCTGTCATTTATCTCCCTCCTCTGCTTTTGTATGAATTGTTTTGATGATAAACTGAATACTTCTAAAGAGAATGAAAACAAGTCCGATCGGTACGAAAGAACCATAAACCCAGTTCGGGATCTTTAACGCTACAGAAAGGCTTCCGATCTTCATCTGACTCTGGACCATCCCGATTCCTGTCCATAACAGGATTCCGGCTGCCAGACATGTAAGCGCTGTATCGATCAGAAGGAAGGCTTTTTTCATCTTAGGTTTCATCATTCCGGTGATCAGATCCAGTGTGTAATGGCTGTTTTCCTTGCTGGCGAGCGCGCCTCCCATCGTGGACAGGAGGACGAACATCGCGCAAACCAGCTCTTCGGTAAAGGAAAAGGAAAAGTGAAGCACATATCTGGATATAACACCTACGAATACTAATACCAGCATCGTGAGCATAATAAACGCTACGATCACCGATTCCACATTTACATTATGTTTCTTCATAGAGTATTCTCCATTCTTTCCTGGGTGACTTTAAGCACTGAGAATTTCTTTATTCAATTCCCCATGCCTTGCATGCCTCTTCACCAACGATACCTTTGTATTCATCGATTGTCGGAGCTGCACCGTCCTTAAATGCCTGTAACTCTTCTTCTGTCGGAACGTAAATTTTTACGCCGTAATCGATCATTTCCTGCTTTACATCTGCTTCTGTCTCGGACATGTAGTTACGTCCCCATTCAGCAGCTTCTGTTGCACATTCCTGAAGAAGTTCCTGTGTATCCGGACTTAATTTCTCCCAGGATGCTTTATTTGCAAGGAAATCATAAAGTGCAAGTGTAACGTTTACTTCTGTGATGTACGGCTGAACCTCATGAAGAGAACCAGAGTATAATGTCTGATATCCGTTCATGTTTCCGTCAACTGCTCCTGTCTGAAGTGCGGAATAAAGCTCGGACCAGGAAAGCTGTGTCGGGTCTGCACCGAGGGAACGCATCAGGGACATCTGGAGATCTCCGTATGTACGCATCTTTAAGTTCTTCATATCAGCCGGTGTATGAAGCTCTCTTTTGTTATTTGCAAACTGCATGATTCCATTCGGGAATGTACTCAGATAAACAACGCCATATTTATCAAATAAGTTTTTAGCAAACTCTCCGCCTGTGGAATCTGCTTTCTCCCAAGCCTCATCGTAGTTCTTAAATGCGAACGGGATCGATGTTACCTGGAAAGTCTGATCCACATCAGAGAAGGAGTTTTCAGAAATAATAGCAAGTTCGAATGCTCCGCCGGAGATCATCATCTCTACATGACGAACCATATCGCCGCCGCTAAGCTGACAGTTCGGGAAACGGTTGATCTGAACCTTTCCGCCGCTCTTTTCTTCTACAAGACGTTCAAATTCGATTGCTGTAAGGCCATCCATACCGGTATCTCCGGTAGCATAGCTGAGTTTTAATGTTACATTATCATAGTTTTTTCCATCAGTCGCCGCTGCACTTCCAGATTCCGCAGAACCGGAATTTGCTGCTGTAGTTGCTGTTGTGGAAGAACCACCGCCACATGCGCAAAGACTTGTTACCATTGCTGCCGCCACTGCTAAAGAAAGTAATTTTTTCATACATGCTCTCCTTTTCCTTCTGTGAAGTACCGGGATCCTGTACCTTTTCCCCTGTACAGGACCCCGAAACGATTGATTAAATTCCTGACTTCTTATTTTTCAAGATAATTCTTAACACAATCTTCCATCTCATCGAGCATCAGCTCAACTGCCTTTTTACCTTTTTCAACAGTTGCAACCTGTGCATTGCCGAGAGTACCTGTATCTGTCATATCTGCGTACGGAACGCTCTTCATGATTGCCGGCCATTTGTCCGGATACTTGTTCGGAGAATTCGGTGCTTTGGACATATCTACCAGCTCCGGATATAAGTACATAAGAACTGAGGTCTGAGCTTCACTTGCATGTGCATGCGGAGCCGGTGTATCCCACATGCCTGTCTTATCGGAAACTGCCGGAAGATACTGCCATACACCAACCTGAGCATACTTGATACCGAATTTGATCCTTGCATCCTCAAGAACCTCATTTAACGGCTGAGTGTTATGAAGGTGGTTGTTTACGATGAAGAAACTCTTGAATCCCAGACGAACGAATTCAGCGATGATCTCGCTGTATACAGCCTTTAAAGTCTCAGCGGAGATTGCAATGGTTCCCGGGAAGGATGTCAAGCTCTTGGACTGTCCAACTTCCAGACACGGACCAACAATACCATTTACACGTTCAGCGAGCATCTCGGACATCTTCTTTGCTACAAGAATATCTGCTCCTAATGGATTGTGCGGGCCGTAAACTTCACATGCACCAGACGGAAGGATGATCGTCTTTGCTGTTTTGCTTCTCTCTGCGAACTCACTCCATGACATATCTCTTAACTTGTACTCCATAATACGTTCTCCTTTCAGGAATTTATTTTTTTGTTGTTGACCTATTAATGAGCAACGCCCGTGCCAAACTCCCGAAAAGGGTTATATTTTGTATATTATATCTGTTTTCTTATATCGTTTTTGTGCACATTTACCATATTTTATTTCGATTTCTGCGTATTGAACGCTAAAAGTCGTTTTGTTTTCTCTTTCCTTCCTTCTTTTTAGTCTCAAAAATTAGACCTGTCCCAAAATCAGTCCAATTTTTGAGACTATTTGTCAATTTCTAAGACTCACTGCTGATTTTTCGGTAATATGAGGCCACACTGATGTCCAGAATCCTGCATATTTCCTTTACCTGCTCCTTTGTCGGATGTCCTCCGTACCTTGCAGCCATCTCTTTTAGGATTTCCCGCTCTTTTTCCTGAAGTCTTGCTTTCAACGGCATATCTTCATAGGGATCTGTTTCCTTCACGGCAGCTAAATTAGTCTCAGATTTGAGACTTAAGATCTTTTGGGGAACCACTTCCAGTGAAAGTACCTGTGTCTTCTCAAATGTCATCATATACTCGATACAGTTTTCAAGTTCTCTTACATTCCCTGGCCAGCGATATTCCATCATCAGTTCCATCACAGCAGCTGATGCTGACCGAATCTCTTTTCCGAGGATCTTATCGTATTTTTTGATGAAATGCTGGATCAGAAACGGAATATCATCTGGTCTTTCTCTAAGTGGCGGAAGACGAAGCGGTACAACATTCAATCGGTAATACAGATCTTCCCTGAATTCCTTTCTCTCGATCATCTCTTCCAGATTTTGATTGGTTGCCGCTATAATTCTTACATCCACATTGATCAATGAAGTCGAACTGTTTCCGATACGCTCTACTTTTTTATCATTCAGGACACGAAGGAGCTTTGCCTGCAGATAAAGCGGCATATCACCAATCTCGTCCAAAAAGAAGGTTCCATGATTCGCAAGCTGGATTTTTCCGATCTTTCCACCTTTTCTAGCACCGGTGAACGCGCCTTCCTCATATCCGAACAGCTCACTTTCCATCAGTGATTCCGGAATTGCCGCGCAGTTCACTGCAACGAATGGTTTGGAACTTCTAGGACTCGACGTATGGATCAGTCGGGCAAACATTTCCTTTCCGGTTCCGCTCTCCCCTGTGATCAGGACATTCGATGTATGCTGAGCCGCAATCTTTGCCTGACTGACCAGTTTTCGCATTTTCTCACCGGAAAAGACAAGATTTCCAGCAACTCCTGTCCCCATCTCTTCATTCTGAGTAATACTGTTCTGGATCTGTGAAAATGGATTGATCACGCAGAGAACGCTTCCGTTACTGTTCCTGATGAATTTCGTTTTTACCTGCAGCAGATACTGGAATCCATCGATTTCTTCTGAAATTTCCTGAATCCGGATCGGTTTTTCCTCATCTGTTATCTTCGCAAGCTGGATGACTCTGGAAAGAAGTGCCTGTTTTAATATCGGATCATTAAAATGCAGATATTTTTCCGCATACATGTTGCACTGCTTGATCCCTTCCTCAGGAGAATACAGTAAGATCCCATCGTCCATCGCCTCGATCACGGAATTCATCTGATTGTTGATAATATTCGTTTCTTCCAGAAGTGATTCCTGTTCCAGTTTGCTTGTGATCAGTCCTGCGATCTTCTCCAGATATACCATGAGTTGTTTCTGCTTTTCCACAATGATCTCATGCTGAACTTCATCAAAGGAAGCAATGACCAGGACGCCTTCCAGGTGTTCTCTGAGATAGATCGGATACGCAAGAACTGAGTAGTTCTGACCGTCAACTGTCTTATACATTTTCGGATGAGAATATACATACGCTTTTGTGTCGATCGCGATCACTGGTTTTCCGGTCTCGATCACCTGCACCGTATAGCTGTTTTGCCATGCAGGAACCAACCTTCCATTTTCATAACAGACAACATCTGTCGCATACCACGACCCGGTAGCCGCAATCCTTTCCAATGGATCTGCCTGCAGGATCGTGAGCTCAAGATCCAGTACTGATGAGAATGATGCGAGCAATGTATTCAAATATTTCTTAATGTCTGCTAGTCTCATAGATTTTCCCCCTTTTTCGCCTGCTGAAATAAAATGTTTCGTTATCTGACTTTTAAGTATATCCTGTTTTGTTCATATTTTCTAGGAATTTTGCGTCTTCTTCGTAGATTTGACATTGTCACCATCAGATCTATAATCTGTTTCTGAGCATAACGAATCAAACAATATATTGAATTTCAGATTTAATTTTTGGCAGATTTCATTCAGCGACCTTACAGTAAAGTTATACTCTCTGCTTTCCCATTTTGAAATCATCCCCTGTGACACTCCCATATATGCAGCAAATTCTTTTTGTGACATATGCATATCCAGCCGACAACGTTCAATTTGAGCCGAGATTTTAGCTAATTCTACTGTTGTCTTTATTTCTGCTTCTGAAAATCCTTCTGAAAGCCAGGTACTCTTCTTTGCACTTGTGATTTTCTCTGTGAATCCCATTTTTTCCTCCATAAATTCTTTCAGCCTACGTAATATGTATTTCTTTTAAATTAGATCTTCTTTTTATTATATTACCTATATGTAATTTTTCAACACTGTCAGAACTTATTTCTTAATTTCATTATACACAAAAACAGGATACCATCTCAGCTGCATTCCCACAACCCTGGTATCCTGCTTTTTCCTTTATCCTATTCCCCCGTCAGATGTGCCTTCCGCACTATCTGCAGGCATCAACAAACGCTTTTAAGAGCTTTAACTGCTCATCAGAGTCATACATCATCTCCGGATGCCACTGAACGGCTACAGAGAACGGATGATTTTTCTGAACGATGGCCTCCGGAACACCGTCGGCAGATTTTGCGATGATCTCAATGTCCTTGCCCGGGTCCTTTACGGCCTGGTGATGGAAGGAGTTGATCCGGATCTCGGTTTTACCGTAGATTTTCTCCAGGATCGAACCTTTTTCGATCGTGAGGTCATGCCACGGATAGTTTCTCGGGTATTTGTCACCGAAATGGTGCTCAAATTTTCCTTCGATCTCAAGATCCTGATACAAGGTTCCGCCTGCAGCCACGTTCATGATCTGGATGCCGCGGCAGATGCCGAGGATCGGTTTTTTGATCTCATTCATAAAGTACTTTGCAACTGCGATATCATGGTTATCGCGCTGCGGGATGATCGTTCCGCAGTATCCTTTGGTAGGAGTATTGTACTGCTCCGGTCCTACATCGTGACCGCCGGAAATGATCACTCCGTCCAGTTTATTTAAGAACTCTTTGATGGATTCCTCATCACAGTCCTTATAAACCGGGATCAGTACCGGGATTGCTCCGGCTTTTTCCAATATATATACGTAATCTCCTGCAACGAAGTTCCAGTCCTGACCGACGATTCCCATTCCGGAAGTAATTCCGACGGTGTCACGGTAATCGTAATTGCATGTTACTCCAATTAAAGGTCTTTTCATGTTGTATACCCTCCTGCATTTAATTTCTCTTTTATGATTATGTTTGCTCAATATTTTGCCGCGTTTTTGTTTTCCGCGTCATCTTGTACACACAGTATATTCTCTGAAGTTTTCTTTCTGTCAATATCGAATTTTAACACAAATTTTGCAAAACATAAAGTATGCTTCACATTTTATAAAAATTTTATAAAAATTCCCTCTTGAACTCAAGTTGCCTTCATAAGCTATAATGCAGACATCAGCGATGCGAAAGATCTTTTTTCAGAAATCTTTCCATACAAACGTTCAGAATGCAGACGGAGTGATGCTGAAAAGATCCGTTCCTTTCTGAAGAACGAAACACAAAGGAGGATGTGTGTATGTTTATTTACAATGCAGTGTTGGCCTTTAACTCTTGGATCTGGGGCATCCCGATCCTGATCATCCTGATCGGCGGCGGTCTTTATCTTTCCTTTATTACAGGATTCGTTCAGGTCCGTCACTTCCCGACCATCATTAAATCGACAGTCGGCAGCATGTTTAATAAGGAAGAAATGAAAGAAGAGACCGGAAAACATCACGGTACGATCTCAAGCTTCCAGGCTGTGTCCGCAGCACTTGCAGCCGTTCTTGGTACCGGTAATATCGTCGGTGTCGGAACAGCGATCGCAGCCGGCGGTCCTGGCGCGATCTTCTGGATGTGGGTTGTTGGTTTTGTAGCAATGGCTTTAAAGTACTCTGAGGCCTGCGTTTCCATCGCAGTTCGTGAAAAGAAACCGGAAGGCGGCTACAAAGGCGGCGCTAACTACTACCTCTCCAAGATCAATAAACCGTTAGGCTTTGCATGGTCCATCGCTATCATGTACGGTCTCATTACTGCAGCTGGTGTTCACACAGGTTCTGTTGTAACAGCCGCTGAAAGCCTTGGTGTTCCGCGTCTCGTTGCTACGATCATTGTCTGCATCATCATCGCCCTGATCATCTTCGGCGGACTTCAGGCTCTCGTTCAGATCACAGAGCGTCTTGTCCCGTTCATGGCAGCCATCTATATTTTAGCTGGTCTCGCAGTTGTTGTTTTAAACATTGGCAACCTTGTTCCGGCATTCGTAAGCATCTTCAAAGGTGCCTTCACAGGTACTGCAGCACTCGGCGGCTTTGCAGGTGCAACTGTATCCGCAGCGATCCGCAACGGCTGTGCACGTGGTGTTTACTCTTCTGATGCTGGTAACGGACAGTCCTCTATCGCATATGCCCAGTCTTCCGAGACTGACCCGGTGAAACAGGGCATGTGGGGCGTATTCGAAGTATTCTTTGATACCATCGTTGTTTGTACTTTCACAGCACTCGTTATCCTCTGCACCGGTGTATGGCAGACAGGCGAAGCTGGCTCCACACTTGCAATCACAGCATTCAAATCTGCTTTAGGCGGCGCTGGAAACGTGATCGCATCCCTTGGTCTTATGATGTTCGCAGGATCTACTGTTCTTGCTTTCTGTACCTTCATCGGTCTTACATGTGAGAACGTATTCGGAAAGACCGGACGCTGGATCGGTCAGATCGGTTTCGTGATCCTTGCCTTTGTCGGCGGTACTGTTGGTGTTGATATCCTTCTCGGATGGGCTGACTTTGGTAACGCATGGACCTTAACCTTAAATATCATCGGTCTCCTCTGCTTCAGCAAACAGATCGCAAAGTGGACCAAAAACTACTTCGAGAAAGGAAGTTCCTACGCAGAGTAATTGCCGTACCTCCTTACCCCCTGAAAAGAGCAGTTTTCCTCACTTACTGCGCGCGGCAATTGACATACCAAAACTTTTTCTCATATCATTATCCAAAAAGGCGGACAGGTTTCATCTCCTGTCCACCTTTTTTACCCTAACCGTCTGGATCCGCTGCCTCATATGGATATGTTCCTCCAGGATTCCATTTTTTCATAGCCACACGACACATTTTGCATTATAATAAATCTGCTTTTCCAGATTTCATTCATAAGAGATTGAAAGTCTGAAAAAGCCGACTGACAGCTTTCTATATTTAGGAGAAACAGATGGAAAAAATCGTTACTGCTATCATGATGTTCTTCATGGTCTTAGGTGCCCTGGACCGGGCGGTCTTCCGCAACCGATTCGGACTTGGAAATGAATTTGTGAAAGGATTAAACAGCATCGGTCCCCTTATTCTCGGAATGGCCGGGATCATGTGCAGTGCCCCGGTTCTCGGAAAACTGCTCTTAAAACTTGTAACCCCGCTCTTCGGAGCGATCGGTGCCGATCCCGCGATCATCGCCGGAACATGTTTCGGTCTCGATATGGGCGGCTACTACATGACAGCCTCCATGACGAATGACCCATCCGTCATCATGCTGGGCGGTGTCATTTTGAGTACCGTGCTCGGCGCCACCATCGTATTCACGATCCCGGTGGCCCTGACACTCTGCCGACCGGAGGACGCGTCTGCGGTCTCCAAAGGCATCGTATTCGGGATCATCTCCATTCCTTTCGGGACCATCGCGGCGGCTCTTGCTTCCGGTCTCACACTGCACTACACTCTGATCAACGCAGCTCCCGCCTTCGTCCTTGCTGCTCTTCTGGCTGCCGGAATGATCTTCTTTCCGCAGAAGACCCTGATCATCTTCCGGGCGTTCGGAAACCTCCTGCAGGCATTCATCATCCTGGCTCTCGCAGCCGCGGGTGTGGAATCGACACTCGGGATCACGGTGATCCCCGGTATGGATCCCCTGGCGGAACAGCTTGAGACGATCGCCATGATCGGGATCACGCTGGCGGGTGCCTATCCCTTTGTCCATGTCCTCTCAAAACTTCTCGCCCCGGTTCTCAATGTGATCGCGAAGCTCATGGGCGTCAATGGACCTTCCGTGACCGGAATGCTGGCCTGCCTGGCAAATCCGCTCCCGATGTACGATATGATCCCACTCATGGATGAAAGAGGAAAAGTCCTGGCAATGGCGTTCTGCACCTGTGCGAACGCGATGATCGGCGACCACTTCGCATTCATCTCTATCGCATATCCGGAGGGAACCACCGCTACTTTTATCGTAAAGATCGTCAGCGGTGCTGTTGCTCTTCTCATTGCAGCTCTCTCCACAAAAAAAGGCGGTAAAGCGCATTGATCGCGTTTTACCGTCTTTTTTCAAACATTCCGCATATCAAACTGGATTCTACAGATTATCAGGTTTATGGCCTTTCTGCCAGGCTACAATCGAGTAGGTCCTGAGCACTTCCCCGATCACCTGACACGAGAATGCATACACTCTCGCACCGCAGTCCGTGATCGCCCCCATCTGTTCGATCGCCATCTCATATCCGCATTTTTTATAGTCTTCCATCAGATACTCCATCTGGAATCCTCTGCTCGAACTCTCCGGATATTTTTGCAGGAGATTTTTCCTTGATTTCGCAGTTCTGTCATAGCTTAAATATGTGCCGTAGACCCGGACATCATCTTTAAAATATCTGGCCGCATCCATCAGATAGCAGTTCTGATGGTACAGCATATATTCTCCTTCCCCACAGAATGTAATGTAGCGGTCCACACAACTGCTTTTTAGCGGGTAATCCGTTCCTGCATCGGCGATATAAAGGATCTGACACTTGATATCGCACTGTTCGATCAATGCCTTGTACATTCTGAGAATTTCCGGATATTTATCGATCAGGATCAGCGTACTGCTCGCCGGCAGAAGTCCCAGATGGTTGTACATGTAAAAATATCCATTGATATTCGCCTCCAGAAAGACTTTTCCGTTCATATCATCCTTCATCAGAGACTCTGTCACACGGTCATAGCATCTCTGGAAACAAAAGCTGAATTCCGGTCCCATATCCCGGTACAGTCCGCGCTTGAGATCCGGATGATCATAGATTCCGGTGTAAAGATTTCCGGTCTCCACGATCCCGTCAACGATCTTCGCTTCATATTTCTTTTCACACGTTCCATTCCCATGACCGGAACACACGAGTTTTCCTGAAATGATGTATCCGTTCTTGATCTCCGCATCCTCGATATTTAACGATTCCCCGCAGTACGGACACGCAAAAAGAGGCAGGGCACTCACCGGCACCCCCGTCACACGCCTCTCGGCTGTTCCCTTTTCCCGGAGATTGTGGATCTCCTCCCCGATCTCCCGGTAGGAATTTTTCAGTTCCTCTATTTCAGAGAATATTTCCTGCTGCTTTGTCTCCAGGATCGTCAGCGCCGCATTGATCGTACTCGGCTCGATCATTCTGGAATGTCTCGTCAGGATCAGATACTGCTGGATCTCTTTCAGTTTAAACTGATGCTTCCGCATCTTTAAGATCAGATTCAGATCCTCCACTTCACGCTCGGAGAAATCGTACTGGGCGCTGGAATCATTCGGGATCAGCATTCCCATACTTACATAGTAGCGGACCGTCGCAACACTGACACCGCATAACTTTGCCAACTGTCCAATTTTCATCGGATCACCTCATTGTCTGCGATATTTTGAGAACTGTCGCTTCTCACCTTTACAGTTCTGTTTTTTGCAGCTCTTTCAGATATCAAATTCTGCATTTTCTATCTATTATACATAAATAATAAAAAAAAGCGAACTGTTTTTCACCGAAATCTTTGCATTTTCTCAGCGAAATATACAATGTCTACTCCGCCGTCTCAATTGCCTCCCTGAGCTTCTCCAGGCAGGAATCATCCCCGAATCCGACCTCGATGATTGTTTCTGCCCCTGCCATGGAAAGGATCTCAGAAGCGCCTTCTATGAGCTCAGGATCCTCACACAGATCCGTCTTTGTGATAACCCCGATCACAGGTTTTCCGGAGAACAGGGATCCCATCCGCGGGGAAAATGCATTCTGCTCATCGATCGCCGAGCAGAGGAGCAGGATTACATCCGCCTCCACTGCTGTCACGATGAGGGCGCTGTAAAACTGTTTCTGCTCGACATATTCGCCCGGGGTATCCACGATATCATCCCCGATGACCTGGATCGACTGGGTCTTTTTGTAGGAGACCTGCTCCCCGATGAGTCTCTGGCTGAGCGTCGTCTTTCCGCAGCCGATCTTTCCCACCATCATGATCTTCTTCATGTCTTCTCTCCTCCCGCGCACTGTAACATAGGATTTTGCCGATGCTTCGCATTCCAAATCGGCAAAATCTGCGACCACTACTGTATTATACGGAATTTTCAGTTCAGAGAATTCCTACCCGTAAAAAGTAACTTTCTTCCCAACTTACAAGATCCTGATTTTCATCAGGATCTTGTAATATCTGTGAGTGTAAAATGAAGGACTTCTCCAAGGACTCTGAGTACATCCTTAAGGGCCGCATCCACGGCCGCTACATCCCCGCATACGACCAGGGAGCCGGAAAAACGATCGACAAATACGATCTCCACCTCTGCCGCCTTTGTCGCCACATCGGCTCCGATGATCGCCGCCTCACTCGGCGTGATCGTCAGGATCCCAAGAGCTCCACGGGTCTTGCTGACGACGCCGAGCTTTTTATAGAGATCCTCGTTCGGATTCGCGATGAGGTGGGCCATGGTGACCTGCTTGCCGGGTACGAACTCCTGGATGATCCTCTGTTTACTCTCAAAAGGATTCTGCTCTGTCATGATGTCTTCTCCCTCTCAGGTCTCATTATAAAAGTGCCGCGAAGATCTCCTCGCGCGGGCTCGGGATCACTACGCTGCTGAGCGCCAATCCCTTTTCTGTTCCTGCCGCCATTCCACACTTCACTGCTTCCTCAACAGCTGCCACATCCCCGGTCAGGACCGCGAACGATTTTCCGCCGATCCCGATCCCCAGACGCACATCGATCAGTGTGACATCAGCCGCTTTTACCGCCGCATCGGCCGCATAAACTGCCGCTGTAATGCTGTAAAATTCCATGACTCCGACCGCATTCACGCCTTCCGGTGTTGTCGACAGATTGATCGCCTGGATCACCTGCGGATGAACTCTCGGGATCACAACGGAATCCACCGTGTGCTCTCCCGTCACGCGCTCTCCGGCCTCCAGGGACGCCTGGACCGCCGCCACATCCCCGTAAAACAGGGTCGTATATTTTCCCGGACATACCGGTTTTGAAAACAGCAGGGATGTATCTGCTGCTTTTAAGATCGCATCTGCTGCCTCGATTCCTTTCGCGATGCTGTTGCTCTCAAGAATTCCGATCGCTTCCACTATAGCCACTCTCCTTTATCCTGCCTGACTGCCGGCTGTCTCCGTATCTTTTACGGTTCCTGTTTTTCATAACTCCAGCTCTTTCCTGTCCGGATCTCGATATACGCTCCATCCGGATCAATGGAAACCGTTCCGGACACAGAAGCATGAAGCTCTGATCCCAGACTCTTTTCCGGACAGGCAGCGATCCGTTCTCCTGCTTTCACCGGATCCCCGTCCTTCACAGTCGGAACAGACGGTGCTCCGATCCCCTGTCTGAGGCTTAAGCGGACGCATCCCGCTTCCTCCGGGTTTACAGAAAAGAAATCATCGATCTTCAGGTTCTCATAGGCGCCGACACCGGCTCTTGACGCGACTCGCTCTGTCGGGGCTTTTCTCATCCCGCGCTCCGGACGCGCTGTATATTCCACGCCTTCCGGTCTCTGATAGCGGATCCCCGCCTTCGCAAGCTCCTTTTTCAGCATGGAATTCACGGTTCTCGGTTTCAGTCCCATCGGACACGCGTAGATCTCGCAGATCCCGCATTCACAGCAGAGCGCCGCATTTCTTACATCCGGATCGTTTAACATCTCCCCGATCGGAGTGCCGGAGCTCAATTTTCTCATGATCTTGTTCGGACGGATCGGATGTCCCAAAAGCGCTCTCGGACACATCTGAGAGCAGAAGGAACACTGGATGCAGGCAGATTTTGCCTGATTGATCATGTGCTTTACCGTCACCTGGTTTCTTCTCGCGATCGCGGAATCCTCCGGAAGCACGATGAGTCCCGACATGGTCTTCGTCACATAGGAGTTCGGAACCTCTTCCATGGGGATCATCTTTCCCATCATCGGACCGCCGTTGACCACGATGAACCTTGAAAGATGCGTGCCGCCCGCCAGGGCGATGCACTCGCTGACCGGTGTTCCGATCGGCACTCTTAAGATCGTCGGATGGTTGACCTCTCCCGTCACGGTCAGGAATTTTCTTGTAAACGTTTCCCCCTCAAAGGCATCCCCGATCCCGTAGATGGTTGCCACATTGCTGACCACGCAGCCGACAGAAAGCGGGATCGCAGCCGGAGGAACGACCCGTCCTGTCACTTCATAGACGATCGTCTGCTCGTCCCCGGCCGGGAAAAAGCTCTGAAGCTTATGAAGTTTTACAGAGGAGCCAAGCTCTTCAATGGCACGCTCCAGAGACTCGATCTCCCTTGTATATGCCGCTTTTAACGCAATGATAAATTCTTTCGCACCAGTTTCTTCCTTGATCCGGTCTGCCGTCCGGATCAGCTTTCTGGCGCAGTTTCTCATGAGATACCGGTCCGTCTGCAGGAGCGGCTCACACTCCGCACCATTCACGATAATTGTCTCGACCGGACCGCCGGAGTATTTTGCATGGGTCGGAAAACCCGCTCCGCCGCATCCGACGATACCGGCTTCTTTTATGATTTCCGTAAGTCCTGCCATGTTAATTCTTCTCCTTTGAAATCTCCATGGAATCGATGATCCCGACGATGGCGCTGTCGATGGGCGCGTCATCCTCGCCGATCGCCCGTCTCGCTGTACTTCCGCTGACAACAAGGACCATCTCTCCGATCCCGGCTCCCACCGAATCCGCAGCGACAAACGTCGCTCCCTTTCTCGTTGTCGTCGTCTCCTCACGGACGATCATAAGTTTATGTCCGTTTAATTTTTCTTCTTTTTTTGTCGCCCAGACATGACCGACCACCTGACAGATCATCATCGTTTTTTACCTCCCTGTCTCCCACACGAGTTCCATCTTTTCCCGGCTGAAAATGTCCTTCGCAGATGGAGTGACGATCACGCCTTTCTTTATCGTCAGCGTGCCGCCTTTCTGTGCAGTCAGTTCTTTCGCGATTGCTTCCGTGATCAGCTTTCCGTTAAATACCGTCTCCGGCTTTTTTACCGGCTCATCACATGGAATGTTTTCTTTCTCCGGCTCCGTCTTCACAGCCGGTTTCTGTTCGATCTTTTCCTCCGCGTGCAGCTTTGCCGGAGTCTTTTCCAGGCTGCAGCACGGTGTCTGAAGGCGCATTCTTGCAGTCGCATTCTTTGGAAGCATGCACGCGTTCGCCTCATCATAATCAATGTGCATCGCAAGTCCCGCTGTGGAGCTGACTCTGCAGATCACATTTTCAAAAGTTGCCGGACGCTCCCCGCGGATCGTCACCGACACTCTCTGTCCATCGGAAACGCCTGCTTTCGCTGCGTCATCCGGTGTGAGATGAATATGGGCCTGTGCCACGATCGCACTTCCTTTTGCGTCGTAGACGCCTTCCGGTCCAATGATATAGACATCCCCGGCTCCATTTAAATCCCCGGACATTTTGAGCGGGGCCTTAACGCCGAGTGTTCTGGCATCCGTTGCCGAGAGTTCCACCTGCACATAGGGGCGCTCCGGTCCCAGGACTGCCACATTTTCGATCCTTCCTTTTGGAGTGACGAGAGTTACACGCTCCTCACTCAGGAACTGTCCCGGCTGGGAGAGCGGGCGCTTTGGCGTCAGCTTTTTTCCCTTGCCGAACAGCACTTCCACTGCTTTATCCGTCAGATGTACATGTTTTGCGGATACCTCAACGGGAAATTCCAGTTCCGGTTCCCGTCCCGGCATCCAGTTTCCGAATTCGGACAATACGCGGAAGATGATCTCCTGAATCTGTTCTCTGTCCACGTTATTCCTCCATCCTGTCGTAATAGCCGGAAAGCAGGCGGCAGAACACAACATAGACTCCGCTGCTCAACCGGTTTAACGCCTTTATGATCCCATAGTCGTTTTCTTCGTCTTCAAACGCATTTGCCGCCGCAAGCTCCACTTCCCGGATCTCTGCCCGCAAAAGGTTCAGTTCCAGGGCCGTTTTTCCCATCGATGCGTCCGGGATCGGATGATCCATCCCAAATGTCTCCCTTACCTGGTGGGACATCCGATGGATCTCCTTCTCATCCAGGCCGAAGAGAGAAAATCCCGCGATCTCCTCTTCCTTTACTTCTGATCCCAGGACTTCCCTCAGACCGTTTAAAATATCGGCGAGGTCTTTATATAGCCCGGGTTCATTCCGGTACTCCGCCATCAGAAGAAGGACTTTCGCCTGGATCGTATCCACCTTTCCCCGGAAAGCGATCCGGGGATGGGTCTTCATCACAAGAAGATTCCCGCGAAGATGAGTCATGTTCTCCGGTTTCTCCCGGTATCCCTCTCCTGTTTTTGCATCGATATAGGTATGGTCTCCCTGTTTTTTTACCGGCGTCCTGGTCATGGACTTCTTCTCCTCCGGGTCAATGACCATGGACACCCCCTTTTCCCGCAGAAAGTCTTTTGCCATCGGCGTGACAAATGTCCCGGCTTCCACATGGTAGACTCCGCCCTCCGGGGTTTTCCACTTTGCCCGAAGCTCCATTTCTGTCAGTACTTTCATGCGCTGTTTCCTTTACTTTTGTTTACTCTGTGACTACGCTCACGTGCGGAAGAATGGATTCCACTTCGCCGTGCGGACGCGGAATTACATGTACGGATACGAGATTTCCGACTTTTCCTGCTGCCGCCGCGCCTGCATCTGTCGCTGCCTTGACTGCTGCGACATCGCCGCGTACCATAACGGTCACGAGTCCGCCGCCGATATGCTCTTTGCCGATCAGCGTAACATCTGCTGCCTTTACCATCGCGTCGGCCGCCTCGATCGCGCCAACAAGTCCTTTTGTTTCGATCATTCCAAGTGCCTGTAATGATGCCATGTTCGTTTCCTCCTGCTGCTCTTGACAGGGACGCCGCCTTATATGCCTGCAGCTGTCCCGTAAATTTCGATTCTTCTGTAAGTTTGCAATTCGATCATATGTTCCAAACCAGCTGCTTTTTATTCACCCAGCTTCGGAAGAATGGACTCAACCTCTGCATGCGGACGCGGGATAACGTGTACAGATACGAGTTCCCCTACACGGCCCGCTGCTGCTGCGCCTGCGTCTGTCGCTGCCTTGACTGCTCCGACATCACCGCGCACCATAACGGTCACAAGTCCGCCGCCGACATGTACTTTACCGATCAGAGTAACGTTTGCTGCCTTTACCATTGCATCGGCTGCTTCGATGGATCCTACTAAACCTTTTGTCTCTACCATTCCAAGTGCTAATAATGCTGCCATAATCGATTTCCTCCTGTTTTATCTGTTCTAATAGTTTAAATTATATATTCTTTCTTGTTTTTTGATTATTTTCCGAGTCCTGCTCCGAGACGTTTCATGATCTCACGTGTGATCGCCTCGATATCCTCCGGAGTCAGATCTGTCTTGGTACCGCATTCGCAGGCCGGCTCATCCTTCGGGACCGGACTTCCTTTTCTCAGATCCTCCAGTTCGCAGAGTCCCCATGCCACACGGCGGATGTTGATGAGATTCATCGGGGTGATGTTATCGGAAGTTGCACTTCCGCCGACTGCTCCGCAGCCAAGCGTCAGGGCCGGTGCAAGACCTGTGCTCGCTCCGACTCCGCCGAGCGCACCCGGGGTGTTGACAAGGATCCTCGATACCGGTTTTCTTAAGGCGAACTCACGGACAACATCCTTATTTTTTGTGTGGAGCGTCATGGTATGACCTGCGCCCTCATTCTGAAGGATGCGGATGCTGAGCTCACATGCGGCCTCCCAGCCGTCTACCGTGAAGAATGCGATGACCGGGCAGAGCTTTTCTCTGGAGTACGGATTCTTCTTGCTGACATTCATCGGATCCTGTTCGGATACGAGAAGTTTTGTTCCCGCCGGGACCGTGATCCCAGCCATCTCAGCAATTTTCAGTGCCGTTCTTCCGACGATCTTCGGATTCATCGTTCCGTTCGCTCTGAGAAGAAATCCGGAAAGCTTGTCCGACTGCTCTTTCGTCAGGAAATAGCCGCCCTGTTTCTTTAATTCCTCTTTTACCTTCTCTGCGATCTCAGTCTCTGTGACGATGGACTGTTCGGATGCACAGATCGTTCCGTTGTCAAAGGTCTTCGAATCCATGATCCGTTTTACCGCCATCGGGATGTCCGCACTCTTTTCGATATAGGACGGACCATTTCCAGGACCAACGCCGAGCGCCGGATTTCCGGAAGAATACGCCGCATGGACCATCGCTTCGCCGCCTGTGGCAAGGATGATGCTTACATCCGGATGCTTTAAGAGAGCATCCGTCGCCTGAACAGTTGTGAGGCTCACACAGTTGACGGTTCCCTCCGGAGCACCCGCGCGTTCCGCCGCCTCTTTCACGATCTTATATGTAGCTGTGATACAGTTTTTTGCTCCCGGATGCGGGCTGATCACGATGGCATTTCCAGCTTTGATGGAAATGATGCTCTTGTACATGACGGTGGAAGTCGGGTTTGTGGACGGGATCAGTGCCGCTACAACGCCCATCGGAACGCCGATCTCGGTCACCTTTGTCTCCTCATTCTCCCTTAAGACTCCGACCGTCTTCATGTTCTTTACGGACTCCCAGGTAATTGCGCTGCCGAGCTTGTTCTTTAATACCTTGTCCTCCCATTTTCCAAATCCGGTCTCCTGGACCGCCATCTTCGCCAGCTCCTCCGCATGATCCATACATGCGGAAGCGATGGAAGCACAGATGGCATCTAATTTTTCCTGCGGAAATGTGCAGAGTGTTTTTTCTGCCTCTTTTGCTTTTGCGACCAGGTCTCTGACCTCCTGGATCGACTGCAGATCACGATCAATATTCACGATCTGACCACTCCTTTCTGTTCTGTAGTTCTATCTCATTTTCTAATATGCCAACGGATCCTCAGCGATCCGGCAGACTGCATCTGCGAAGGCATCGCATGCCGCCTGACAGGATGCCTGACTTCCCGTCAGAAGTCCGCCTGCAAAGTTTGTCTCCGTGGGCGGTCCGTAGTAGAGGGAAAGCTCCACATCCGCCGCCTTCAACGCTGCATCGAGTCCCACGGAAGCTTCCAACGGCGGTGCGATCAGATACGCCATCGGTGTTCCCTCCGGTACTCCCGCCTGACTGGAAAGGTAGCTTCCTGTCCGGGAAATACAGTGGGCAAAGTAGACTACCGTTCCCGTTTCATTCGCCTCATAAAAGTGCGCGTCGTTCTCGATCAGGGAGAATGCCGCCTGAAGTCCGCTTCTCACTTCCTCCGGATCCGGTCCGGAAAGGATCCCGATAAACTCTCCCGCAAGTGCCGTGCTGGCATTTCCAGAACCCGCGTACATGCTCTTCGCGTAGGCCACATGGACATCTGCCTTCTTTGTCGCTTCATCCACCGCCGTGTAGGACACATCGTCGCAGTCGGTGGTGAAGATCCCGAGACTCTTATCCCCCGGACGGACATCCAGGTTCTTTAAGAGCATCGGATCCGCATTCGGGATGATCCGCACTGCCAGGATCTTTGTGTTCAGCTGTTTTCCTGCCATGCTGCCTCCTATTTTTTCAGGTCAACACCGCTGGCCTTTTTCTCCAGAATCAGAGCTAAAAGATCAACGATGTAAGCTCCCGCTTCGACCGCCGGGACTCCGTTTTTGTGGATATTGGAAACAACGGTTCTTCTCGCCTCCGGCATTCCGACTGTCGCCATATAGGAAATGTAGGCGCTCATGCTCTCCGCCGTTGCGAGACCCGGCCGTTCTCCGATAAAGGAGCAGACGATCTTTGCGTTAAGAAGCTCTGAGATCTGGTCCTGGGCAGCGACTCTTCCGAATTTTACGAAGATCGGCGTTCCCGTACTGATCCCTTTCTCTTTTAGTCCTTCCATCACGATCGGCAGGATCTTCGGCGCATTCGCCTCGATGGAGGAGGAAGAAAGTCCGTCACTCACGATGATCTGGACATCGATATCATGGACACAGTGTTCGGAGATTGCCTTCTTTGTCTCCTCAGAGAAATCTCTTCCGAGATCCGGTCTCGTGAGGAATACGTTTTTGTCCTCGCAGAGTGTCTTTACCGGGAAAAGTCCCAGTTCCGAGACAAGTTCCTCGCTGACATCCATCATGACCGCATCCCGCGCAGCCGCGTGGTCGGCGCGAAGCTTTAAAAGCGTCTGGGTCTTTAATCTCGGACCACATCTTCCGACTCCAATCCGAGCCGTCGTCTTCGCCATCATCCTCTGCAGGGCATCCGGATCCTGCGGGCTATCGATGAGAGGCGCCCGCCAGTCCTTTTCCTTCAACTCATCCTCTCCGCTTTCTGACTCTTTCGCCGTTGTTTCCGCCTTCGGAACACTTCCGGCGGCAGCCTCGAGGATCTCCTGTTCCTGTTTTTTTCTGTTTTCTCTCACGGAAGCTTCCGCCTTCACATCAGCGACTCCGGAGAGCCCCGGAATTTCTTTTTTTGCTTTGGGAGCGGACGTTCGCTCTTCCTTTCCCGCCTGAAACCCGGCCAGGATCTCTTCCGCGATCCGGTCGATCTCTTCTTTACTCAGCACTCCGATCACCGCCCTTTCTTCATGAAGATCGTCGGATCTCCCGCGTACTTTGTAAGTCTTCCGTTTTCCATGATCCCCATCTTCTCAAGCCACCGCTCGAATGCCGGGATCGGATGTTTCCCCAGGATCTCACGGATCGTTCCGATGTCATGGTAGGCATTTGTCTGATAGTTTAACATGATGTCGTCGCTGGTCGGAACGCCAAGGATGTAATTGACTCCCGCTGCCCCTAAGAGCAAGGACAGGTTCTCGATGTCGTTCTGATCTGCCATCATATGGTTTGTGTAGCAGCAGTCACATCCCATCGGGATTCCGGAGAGCTTCGCCATGAAGTGGTCTTCAAGTCCTGCTCTTATGACCTGTTTGGAATCATATAAGTACTCCGGTCCGATGAAGCCGACGACTGTATTGACCATGAACGGGTGATATTTTCTTGCGAACGCGTAACATCTCGCCTCCATCGTCACCTGATCCGCTCCCCAGTGGGCGTTCGAGGAAAGTTCACTTCCCTGTCCTGTCTCGAAATAGAGAACATTCGGTCCTGCCGCCGTACCCTGCGTCCTCATCAGCTCCTGCGCCTCATCCACAGTCTCCGCGGAGAAACCGAACGCTCGGTTTCCTTTCTCGCTGCCCGCGATAGACTGGAAGATCATGTCACACGGCGCTCCCTGCTTGACCGCCTCGATCTGGGTGGTGATATGTCCCAGTACACAGATCTGCGTCGGAATATCAAACTGGTGTTTGACCTCGTCAAACCGCTTTAATACCTCCGCGAGACTCGACACGGTATCATTGACCGGGTTCAGTCCGATCAGGACATCTCCACATCCGTAGGAAAGTCCCTCAAATAAGGATGCCGTGATCCCTTCGACATTATCGGTCGTATGGTTCGGCTGAAGTCTTGTTCCCATGATGTCACGCTCTCCGACGGTGGTATTGCAGTGAGCCGTCACGCGGATCTTCTGTGCCGCGTAGATCAGGTCCAGATTCGTCATGAGCTTACAGACGGAAGCGACCATCTCCGCGGTCAGTCCCCGGGAGATCCGGTGGATCGCCTCATTGTCCGCCTCATAGGAGAGGAGCCATTCCCTGAGGTCGCTGACCGTCCAGCCGGCGATCTCGCCAAATATTTTCCTGTTCAATCCATCGATGTTGATCCTTGTGACCTCATCTTCCTCGTAGGGCGCCGCCGGATTCTCGTAGAGTTCTCTCAACGTCATTCCTGCGAGAACATCCTTCGCTGCGATGCGTTCGATATCAGATGCGGCCGCCACACCGGCCAGGACATCTCCGGATTTATGTTCCCCGGCTTTCGCCATCACTTCTTTTACAGAATCAAAGGTAAAGCGTTGTCCGGAAAGTATCGTATGGTATCCCATGTTCCTTTTTCCTCTCCTCCTTTTACCCAAATAATAATGTCTTTACAACTACCGGGATGACGAGACCGTTCATCACCGGCTTTCCGAAATCCACGAAGTTGTTGTCCTCCACGCGGATTTCGTCGATCACCACAATATTTCTTTCTTTTAAAAACCTCTGTCTCAAAAGCTGTCCCAGCGCCTTTGCCATGTCCTCCCTGACAACAAAGAGAAGCGGTTCCCCGGTCGGGATCGTCGCATGCATTCCATCTCCCAGAGCGGCGGCGAACGTCTTTAATTCCGTGTAACCCGGATTTTTCTTTCCGTTCACGGCGAGAACGATCTTCAAGCTGTCACTCTGTTTTAAGAACCAGAGGATCTTTTCTTCCAGTCCTTCGCTCTTTCCCAGCCAGCAGTCGTTTTCCTCTGTTTCCGAAAGTTTGAGTACCGGAATATTCTTCATCGGGAACAGCCCGTCCGCGTAAGCGATGGTGCTTCCGGAGATCGTCGTCGTGTAAGTTCCCGCTCCGATCACTGTGGCCCGGATCGTCTCCTGCGCGCTGATCACATGGAATTTTGAGAACAGGCGGCTCCGCCGGATGGCATCTGCTAAGAGGATCCCGATATCCCCGTATGCAAATACATCCATTCCCGGGTGGTAGATGCATTCCGCCACACCGCCTGAAAAACAGATGTACCGGATCGGACGTTCTGCGGGGATCTCAAATGTTGAGGAACCCGCTGTCCGGACTTCTTCTAAAAGCTCTGTGGGTTCCGCCGCCCCGAGCATTTCCTCGAGAACTTCCGCCATTCCGTCACAGAGTCTCGAGAGGACTGCCTCATCTGCCGGGTCACCCTCATTGATTGAAAGTCTCAGCGCCTTTGCGATCGCCGCGGCGCTTGGGCTCACATAAGTGATCCGTCCATGTTCATCCACGGTCACCTGACGACCGCCGATATCCATGCAGCCTCTCGTCCCGATCACACCTCCGTCAAAGAGGACCACGTTCGTGGTTCCGCCTCCAATATCCAGGTTCGCAACGACAACGCCGTTGTCCTCCGAATATTTCCAGGCGCCGCTTCCCTGTCCCGCGATCACGGATTCCAGATCAGGACCCGCCGTCGATACGACGAAATCTCCGGCAAACACACTGAGCTCATCGAGGACCATGGAGGCATTCTCTTTTCTCGCTGATTCACCGGTAATGATGGCGGCTCCCGTCTCCACCTGTGCCGGGACAACGCCCGCACTCTGATACTCTTTTTCGAGGATCTTCTTTAACGCAGCTCCGTCGATCAGGGATCTGTCCAGGAGCGGTGTCCGGTAAACCGGACTCTTATAGATGATCTCCTTTCCCACGATCTCCACAGAAGGAACCGAGAAGTATCCCGCTGTATTTTCGATCGTCAGGTGGCTGAAGATCACCTGCGATGTCGATGTCCCGATATCGATCCCAACGCTCAACATTTTTGAATGTTCCAGTATTCTCACCTCCGTTCACCGAAATTTTCCCAGAATTTTCCCAGAAAAGCACAAAAGACCCAGAGCAGAAATAAATTCCTGCTCTGAGCCTTATCGCTGTTACACCGTACCCTGTTGTGCGGTGAAATATTCAATTTCTTCGTCTATTATATTCCAGTCTCCGTGGATTTGTCAATCAGAAAATCGAAGGTGACAGAGGTTCCGTTCTCTCCGCTCTCCACATAGACTTTTCCCTTTAATTTGTCTTTCACGGTCATCTGTACCAGCATCATACCGAAATTTCCCTCATTCCGGATCTCTTCCGTTCCGGTCCCGTTGTCCTGGACTGTCACGGATGCGTATCGCTCTCCGTTCTTTAAGATCACGCGGATCTCCCCGTTCTCTCTTCCCTTAAACGCGTGTTTGTACGCATTTGAAACAAGCTCATTCACCACGAGCGCCACGTCCGTTGCCTGATCCTGGGAAACAGTCAGATCATCGCCGGAAAGTTTCAGATCAATGGGATATTCTGCCCCATATAGGAGCAGGAACTGGTTCTTCAACTTCTCGAGAAACGGCATCAGAGGCGCCGGTCCCTCATCATTTGCCGTGAGGATCTCGTTGATGGAGGCGATGCTCTGGACTCTTGCGATGTTTTCCCGGAACGCCTGCTTCACTTCCTCACTCTCCGACTTTCTCGCCTGGATGTTCATGATGCTGGCGATGAGCTGAAGATGATTTTTTACCCGGTGATGGACTTCCCGTCTCGCATTCCGGACTGCGGTACTCTCAGTCCTCGACGCGACCGAACCAAACGCCACCGGCTGTCTCGCCATCGCCTCGTATTTCTGTTCTCTCCGGATCTCTTTGCTGATGTCCCGCTCGCCGATCAGGATCCCGATGACGCTTCCATCCTCGCCCTGGATCGGGACTGCATCCTGGCGCACCGTATTTTCCTCCTGAGTCACTGCTTTGATATCCCGTACAGGAGTTCTCGTCTCGAGCGCCCGGTAAACCGCCGGTTCGTCCTTTTGCTCAGCTGCACATCCGACAACACTTTTCTGATAGGCTGACGGCATATATTTCGGTCCTGCCTGGGCTGCGACAAACATGATCCCATCCGTTTTGTCCATACAGTCGATAAACAGATCGGCCCCCGCAAGCTCCGCCATCATCGGCAGCATCTGTTCCGTCCGTTTTAAAATCTCCGCATCCTCCTCCGAGAGGCCGGTGCGTTTCATGAGTTCTTCTTTTGTCATGCTACGCCTCCTCTTCCAGGAGCTGCTTTGCAAAGGCGGAAACCGTAAGCCCGGCCTTTTCCGCTCCCTTTACGAGGTAACGGTACGCCTCCTGCTCTGTCATCCGGCGCTCCTTCATCAGCCACTTCTTCGCCTGATTTGCCTCGTCCCTCTGGGACTCCACGCGGATGATCGCACGGGCCACGGAAACTAACGGTGCACGCTTTTCCATGGCTGTCTTCTGCATTTTCCGGTACGCATCCATTTCAGAGATATGTTTTGATCTCGCCAGAAGACCTTTTGCCCGTTCGATCACACGGTTCTCCTCCAGTCTTCTGTTCGCCTCACCGATCGCCAGCTTCTGTTTCGCAAGCCGTCTTCCCTGCGCATACGCCATCTCGATCGTCGGCCGCAGATTTCTCGCTTCGACCGGCTTCACGATATAACCGGACACTCCGATCCGGCCGGCCTGTTCCAGAAAATCCTCATCCGCGAAAGCAGTGCAGATCACCACACATCCAGCAAGACTCTCATTGATGATCGTCTCCGCCGCTGTCATTCCGTCAAATACCGGCATTTCAAGGTCCAGGAGGACCACATCCGGGTTCTTCTTTCTGCAGAGTTCCACCGCGTCAAATCCGTCCGCGCCCTCCGCTACTACCTCATAATTTAACTCTTCCAGCATCTGACCGAGGTCCATCCGGATGATCGGTTCGTCATCCACCACGACCACAGTCTTTTTATTCTCCTGTCTGTCCGCCATTTTTCTTCCTCAGTTATAAAAAAAATGTGCCTTGACACATTCTCGCTCCGGGCGCGGCTGCCTGCGCCAATCTTCAACTTCGGGCGAGTACACGTTTCAGGCACGCAGTGTCTTTATCGTTTTTTACAGTCCGTGCAGTAAATGCACCGATCTGCTGAATAGTTACCATCATACAATATTTTTCCGGAAAATGGAACCGCCAGATTGAATTTTCAATCCCGAAAATTTCTACCTGTGAAAAGTACCACCAGCTTCTTCACCTTTCATTCTCCACCACCCTGTCATCCACTTCATATAATCAGCAAATCCGGCAGTGTCCACATTCTGTGCCGCTATGACAGGGATGTTTCCGACTTCTTCCCCGTTCAGGCGGTAACTTAAGGTTCCAAGCCGGTCCCCCGCCTTTACCGGGGCGTTTACGTCTTCCTCCAGCGTCAGTTCCCGCTCCATGCCGGAAAAATCCTCGCCGTGGAGCCCGAGATATGTAAAAGGTTCCCCGTAGGAAAGTTCCACTTCCGGTTCTTTTCCGCCGTTGACCGGGAGCTTCGGAAGCTCCGGCGGCGTCTCGTCCTTATAGAGCCTGCAGTTCCCATATCCATAATTTAAGAGCGTCACCGCATCTTTAAATCGTGCCTTGTAATCCGGCGCTGCCATGATCGCGGCGATGAGCTCCACACCGTCTTTCTTCGCCGTGGCGGAGAGACAGTATTTCGCGATGCTCGTGGACCCCGTCTTTAATCCTGTCACCTCAAAGTTCGTCGCCATCTTTAAAAGCTTATTCGTGTTGGAGAGGCCGAACTCCTTTGATCCCTGTTTGGTCACATGGGTGATGTTCTCCATCCAGATCGTCGTGTAGTTCGTGATCTGCGGATATTTTGTGATGAGTTCCCGGGACATCAGTGCAATATCCCGCGCGGTCGTCACATGTTCCGGGGAATTTGTGAGTCCGCAGCAGTCGATGAATTTTGTGTGCTCCATCCCCAGTCCTTTCGCCCGCTCATTCATCATCTTCACAAATGTCCCCTCATCTCCGCCGACAAACTCCGCCATCGCCACCGACGCGTCGTTCCCCGATGCGATAACGATGCACTTGATCAGTGTCTCCACCGTCTGGATCTCGCCTTCCTCCAGAAACACCTGCGACCCGCCCATGGATTTCGCGTGGGCACTCGTCACCACCTCATCCGTCAGATGGATCTTCCCGGACTGCAGGGCATCGAAGATCAGGATCAGCGTCATGATCTTCGTGACACTCGCCGGGTTTCTCGGCTCATCCGCGTTCTTCTCACAGATCACGGTCCCTGTGGACGCCTCCATGAGGATTGCGGACGGGGCTGTGATCGCCGGGCCGGGATCGGCTCCCGCCGCAGTTTTCGCTATAATCCGTCCACTCTCCACTATTTTACTGTTTCCTGTCCCCGCATATCCGTTTACCGGTCCCATCATCACCAGGATCCCGGCCATGATCCCGCAAAAGATCCTTTTTCCAGCTCTCATGCTTTTTCTCCCGCCCAGCCTGCTCTCACGCAGGATTTCTCCATATAAAATATGGAGCGGACATTCCTTATTATGCCACTGCTTACAAAATGCTTAATTTTTGTATTTTCCATAGCGGCGAACATGCGGTTGTGTTATGATAGAAGTAATAAAATCCTTATTGATTACAAGAGGTGATACTTTGGAATACAACGACGATTTTGAGAGACGCCGCGCATATATTTCAAGCCGCGAAAAGATGCGGAAACGACGCCGGACCGTTTATCTTACGATCCTTTTTATGTTCCTCGCTGCTCTGTTCCTTCTGGTCGGCGGCGGGATCCTTATAAAAAAACATGGCGGGCTTCCCGGACTTGCGAAAAAGGAAACAGAAACTTCCTCCGATCCTTCCTCCGGAAACGGAGAGACAAACGTTTCACTGGCGGAGAGCGGATCCGATGGAGATGCATCTTCCGAAACGCCTTCCTCCACAGCTCTGACAGCCGCCTACAATACCGGCGATGCTGCGCTGGACGAGATCTTAAACAGCGCCCATGCAAAATTTGTTACCTACGATTACGATGCCGCCCTTGAGATCCTGAACTCGGCGACAGATTATGCCGAAAACGAGGATGTAAAGGCATTGATCGCGTCCTGCGAGGAGACAAAAGCCACCCTGGTTCCTGCTGATGTGAATAAGATCACCCACATCTTTTTCCATTCCCTCATCATGGACAACTCCAAAGCGTTTGACGGGGATGCCGATGAAAAAGGCTACGATCAGGTGATGACGACAAAAAGTGAATTCTTAAAGATCCTGGACTCCATGTACGCGAAAGGCTATGTCCTCGTGAAACTTCACGACATTGCGCATGAGGAGACCGATGAAAACGGCAATGCAAAAATGGTGCCGGGAACGATCCTGCTGCCGCCCGGAAAGATCCCATTCGTCATGTCGCAGGATGATCTCTGCTACTATGAGTACATGACCGGCGACGGTTTCGCGAGCCGGATGATCGTCGGGGAAGACGGGAAACCGACTTGTGAGATGGTGATGGATGACGGTTCCGTGTCCGTCGGCTCCTATGATCTCGTCCCGCTTCTGGAAGACTTTATCACGGAGCACCCGGACTTCTCCTACCGAGGTGCAAGAGCCGTCCTCGCTTTCACAGGATATCAGGGTGTCCTCGGATACCGGACAGACCCGTCCTATGAGACTACGAACCCCAACTATGAGGCCGATAAGGAGACGGTCCGCCAGGTGGCGCAGTGTCTCCGCGACAACGGCTGGGAGCTCGCCTCCCACAGCTGGGGACATATCAACTTCGGAAAGCGCTCCTTTGAAGATGTGAAGACAGATTCCGATAAATGGGCGTCCCGCGTGGAATCCCTGATCGGAAAGACCGATATCCTGCTCTATCCGTTCGGCTCCGATGTCGGCGACTGGCACCCGTACACATCTGAAAATCAGAAATATGAGTATCTCCACCAGCTCGGTTTCCGCTACTTCTGCAACGTGGACTCCAGCCGGTACTGGGTACAGTTCGGACCGGATTATCTGCGTCAGGGACGCCGGAATATCGATGGCTACAGGATGTACTATGACCTCCCGGAGACGAATCCGACGAAAGATCATCTGAGCGATCTCTTCGATGTGTCGGAAGTTTTCGACCGCGAGCGGCCGGTTCCGGTGGCACCGATGAACTAACATAAAAAACAGACTCTTTCCTCCTGCAAATCGGGAGTAAGAGTCTGTTTTTTATTTTCATTGGAATCCAATTTTCTGTCTGTCAAATTTTCTTAGAACTGCACGATCTCCTTGATCTCCTCCGCCGGCTCAACGCTCTCCGCGTAGAGGACCGGTCCGACGCCGTCGTAGTCCTGCCAGAACTCGTAAGCGATCTTCGCGCGGACTTTGACCCACTGCTTTGTCTCAAGGTTTCTCGCCTCACGCGCCTTGCAGATGAAGCCCAGGAACGTCATATCCGCCTCGCAGCATGTCATCGCCATACGGCCAGGAACGAAGTAGTTCTTCGGGAATTCCGGGGATTTTAATACCATTCCGGTAAACTCCACGACCTTTCCCTCGTAGCGGTCTTTCTTATCCAGCGCATCGATATACCAGATACCGAAATCCTTCGGGTCGATCTTGATCACGTCCGCTTTCATATCGTACGGAAGATCCTCTTCCAGGACTTCCTGCTCGATCTCGCCTTCCGCGTCCTCGAAGATCAGCTCTGCCTGCGGGTTTAAAGCCTTTAATCCGCGGCGGTAGCGGGTGATGTTCTCGTCGCTGACTTCATCGCAGCGGTTCATGATCACAAGCTCGGAGTGTTTGACAAGAAGCGCAAGGAGCGGCTTCATGTTGTTCAGATAAAGATCAAAGGTAGAACCGTCAATGATCGTGATCTGCTGGAAGAGCTCCCAGGTATCCGGCAGCTGCAGCTGATCCTGCGGCCACATTCCGTTCCACTCGATGAGGACACGGTCCGGGTCATAGAGCGCTTCGATCCGGCCGTAGAAGTCTTCATCCATCTCGGAGACATCTTCAACCGTCACGATCTTCGTTCTTGTCTTCTTTAAGATCTCCTTATCATACTCCGTATCTCCCTCTTCGCAGAGGATCAGGACTGTTGTTCCGTCGGCCTGGAAATAGTCCTGCTGTAAGGTATTTGTGATAAACTGGGTCTTTCCTGCTTCCAGAAAGCCATTGATGACAAATACCGGCATTTTTTCCTGCTGTTTCAATGCTTTATTCTCCTATCTGATTGTATGACAGAAGCTTTTCGCGAGATCCTGATGACGCAAAAAGCTCCTGTCGTTTTTATTTCCTGTAATCGTAACTGTTCAGTGCTCTCACAGCTACGGGCATTCTTTCATATCCGTGTCCGGCACATGCCCGACATTGCGCATTCGTCTCTTAAGCCTCGAATGCTTTCTTTAACTCGTCTTCCTTTAAGTTGGAACCGATCACGCACACTTTACCTGTGTAGATCGGAGCGCCTGTGCGGACTTCCGTCTCCTCCGGAACGAGATCAAAATAGTACCAGGTTCCGTCTGCATCCGGGAGCATCCCCTTTGCACGGAGAACCTGACCGTATTTCTCAGAATGAGCAAGCTCCTGTAACAGGGACTCGAGTTTCTCCTTTGTGATCGTGCGGTTTGTCTCAAGACCCCAGCTTGTGAATACCTCATCGGCATCATGGTCATGGTGGTGATGGTGATGATGACCGCAGCCGCACTCGCCGTCATGATGATGATGCTCGTGCTCGTCCTCGTCGTCATCATCTTCATGGTGATGATGGTGATGACCGCAGCCGCACTCCTCGTCATCGTCGTGGTGATGATGGTGCTCATGCTCGTCCTCATCGTCCTCATCGTCGTGATGATGGTGATGACCGCAGCCGCACTCCTCGTCATCGTCGTGGTGATGGTGGTGCTCATGCTCGTCCTCATCGTCATCATCGTCATGGTGATGATGGTGATGGCCACAGCAGCACTCCTCGTCATCGTCATGATGGTGGTGATGACCTTCTTTTACTTCCTCAAGAAGCTTCTCAGCCATATCATCGGTCGGTTTCTCGATGATCGCAAGAAGCTGCTCACCGGTCAGCTTGTCGATCGGAGTTGTCACAATCGCTGCCTTCGGGTTCTTCTCACGGATCATCTCAACGCATTGTGCAACCTTGTCAGCGTCAGCGACATCAGTACGGCTTAAAACGATCGTTCCGGCACTCTCGATCTGGTTGTTGAAGAACTCACCGAAGTTCTTCATGTACATCTTGCACTTCTGTGCGTCAACAACCGTAACAGAACCGTTTAATACAACGTCGATCTCGCCTGCAACGTCGCAAACTGCCTTCATGACATCAGAAAGTTTGCCGACGCCTGACGGCTCGATAATGACACGGTCCGGTGTATATTTTGTGAGGACTTCATTTAAGGAACGTCCGAAATCACCAACTAAGGAACAGCAGATGCATCCGGAGTTCATCTCACGGATCTCAATTCCGGAATCCTTTAAAAATCCGCCGTCGATTCCGATCTCACCAAATTCATTCTCGATCAGGACTACTTTCTCGCCCGCGATCGCTTCTTTCAGAAGCTTCTTTATAAATGTTGTTTTTCCAGCTCCGAGGAAACCGGAGATAATATCGATCTTTGTCATAATGACACCTCTTTCTTGTCACCTGTGCCATGTTTCTGTAGTTCTGACAGGTCTGTTTTCCGGTGTTTCTTCTCATCCGCAGACCGGAACACATGCCGCAGTTTTCAGATCACTGCGAATCCGTCTTCTCATAGCACTTTCATTTTTCGTTACCATTTACTAACTTTAACACATTTTCCCGCAAAGTCAAGTACTGCCGCTTTCCTTTGTTTTTCGGAAAGCGGCAGTATCTGAGATTTTTTCTCATTATGAAGTTTTCCGCAGATCTGCGCATCTGTCTGCGCTGACCAGAAGAAAGTATATCTTTCTTACTGCACCTTCTGCTTCAGGATCGGAACGATGCAGAACACCCCGAACATCACGAGATTGACGACCACCACACTCGCTCCTGCCGGGATCGAATATACATAGGAAAGAACGAGTCCGATGAAGAAACACACCACCGACACGACGCCGGAGGAAACGACCACACCGAAAAAGCTCTTAAAGATCCGCATGGAGGTCAGCGCCGGGAAGATCACAAGACTCGAGATCAGCATGGCGCCCATCATCCGCATTCCGAGGACGATCGTGATCGCAGTCAGGACCGCGATCAGAAGGTTATAGGCCGACACGCGCACGCCGGTCGCCTTCGCGAAGCTCTCATCGAACGTCACTGCAAAGACCTTATTATAACAGATCACAAACATTCCGAGGACGATCACGGAGAGCACCACGCTCAGATACATGTCCTCACGGCTCATGGCGAGGATACTTCCGAACATGTAGCTGCTCACATCGGTCGTCATTCCCGTTGTAAGGGAGGTCACGATAATACCGATCGCCAGGGAACCTGCAGAGATCATCGCGATCGCCGCGTCACTCTTGATCTTTCCGTTTCCCGTGATCCGAAGGAGCAGGACCGCTGCGGCTGCGACAACCGGGATCGACACCGCGAGGGGCGCCCAGTTAAACGCCACTGCGATCGATAAGGCACCGAACGATACATGGGACAGTCCGTCACCGATCATCGAATACCGTTTTAATACAAGGCTGACGCCTAAAAGCGACGCGCACAGAGAGATACAGATCCCGCCGATCATCGCGCGCACCAGAAACGGATAGGAAAACATTTCCTGTAAAAGTCCCATTTAGCTCTCACCTCCGAGGAATTCTCTTCCAAATTCCGATTTTTTATACTCTTCCACAGTCCCGTAGAACTGGACTGTCTGTTTCAACTGTAAGATCTTGTTCGCCTGAGTCACGATGTTCCCGATATCATGGGAGACCATCAGGACTGCGACCTTTTCATCTCTGTTCAGATGGCGGATCACCGCATAGAAATCCTGGGTCGATGCCGGATCGAGACCGGTGATCGGCTCGTCTAAGATCAGGAGCTTGTCGGTCGCGCAGAGCGCTCTCGCGATCAGTGTTCTCTGTTTCTGGCCGCCGGAGAGATCCCGGTAGCAGCTTTTTTTCAGATCCGTGATCCCTAGCTTTTCCATGTTGATCTGTGCGATCTTCCGCTCCGCCGCAGAATAGAACGGGCGGTTTCCGCGCTTTCCGAGACAGCCGGAAAGTACGACCTCCTGGACCGTCGCCGGGAAATCCTTCTGCGCCGGCGTCTGCTGCGGGAGATATCCGATGCCGGACCGTTTTAACTCGTCCGCGATCGTGAGGACTCCCCCGGTCGGCTTTAAGAGCCCTAAAAGTCCCTTCATCAGCGTACTCTTTCCGGATCCGTTCTCACCGACGATACAGAGATAATCCCCGGGAACGATCTCCATGGACACGTCCTTCACCACGTCGTAATTTTCATATCCAAAGTCCACATGTTCACATTTTAATAAAGGCTGGTTCATCGATAAAGTCCTTCCCGTAAATTCACAACATTCTGTTCCATCAGCTGCAGATAGGTAACGCCGCTCTCAAATTCTCTCCTCGTCACGTTGTGGCAGGAGTGGAATAATAACGGCTTCGCTCCGGTCTCCTCACTGATGATCTCCGCCACCCGGTGGCTGGAAAGCTCCAGATAGTAGACCGCCGGGATCTGTTCCTCCCGCACTTTGTCGATCAGATAAGCGATCGTCTTCGCGCTCGGCTCCGTGTCGGACGAACAGCCGGAAAACGCTGCCCGGTAGCGGAGTCCGTAGGTATCCGCAAAATAGCGGAGCGGGAACTTATCCGCCATGACGATCAGATCAAGATCCGCACCGTCCACAACATCCCGGAATTCCTGGTCGAGATTCTCCAGCTTCCCGAGGTAATCCGCCTCATTCGCCTGGAAAACCGCTGCATCCGCCGGATCCATCTCCTCCAGCGTATCCGCGATCACCTGCGTGATCTTCATGGCATTCACCGGAGACGTCCAGATATGCTCGTCATACTCGATCTCGTAGGCATGGTCGTCGTCCGCATGGTCATGGTCCTCCATATCGTGGTCATGATCTGCATGGTCCTCCGTATCGTAGTCATGATCTGCATGGTCACCGTCTTCCTCGTCATGATGCGCATGATCATGTCCATGATCGTCGCCGGAATCTTCCATTCCTTCCACGATTTCCTCCTGAACGACATCGACATAGTCCATCATCGTGATGACCTTCAGGTCCGGGGCATCCAGGGATCCGAGCACCTGTGTCACCCACTGTTCCATCGTTCCGCCGTTGCAGATCAGAAGATCCGCATTCTGGATCAGTCGGATATCTGCAGGCGTTGGTTCAAACGAATGGCTGTCCTGACCGGCAGGAATCACCATGGAAAGATCCACGACGTCACCGGCGATCTGTCTTGCGAAATCATAATACGGAAACAAGGTCGTCACAACCTTCAGCTTCCCGTCTCCTGGAGTTCCCACATTCCCGTGTGTGTCCCTGACAGAAGTGCACCCGGTCAAGGAACCAAAAAGAAACATCGCTGCAATGAGCCATGCTTCCACCCGTTTTCGTCTTGTTTTCTTAAAATATTTCAATCTGTCTCCTCCGGTATCATCACCCGACTATCTCTTTTAAGATATCCTGCGGCTTTTCAAGCAGAAATTCCGGATGGAATGCGGCAAGTTCCTCACGCCCCCGGAATCCCCAGAGAACTCCAACGGTCGTCATCTTCGCATTCTTTCCGGTTTTCATGTCCGTGTTCGTGTCACCAAAATACAGGCACTCCGACGGATCTGCGCCGCAGAGTTTCGCCGCCTTCAGCGCCCCTGACGGATCCGGCTTCTTCGGGACACCTTCCTGCTCCCCGATCACCGTGTCGAAATAGTTTGTTCCGAACACGTATTCCACCGTCTTTTTCGCCTGAGCGTCCGGCTTATTGGACACGACCGCGATCTTAAGACCGAGTTCCTTCGCTCTCGCCGTGAGCTCCATGATCCCATCGTAGGGATGCATCTCATAGTTACAGTATTTTCCGAAAATCTCCATATATACAGGTAAGATTGCCTCGTAATGCGCTTCGTCCGTATCTCCGCAGGCGGCCAGAGAACGCTTCATCTGCATCTTATATCCATCCCCGACGATCGTCTTCATCTGAGTCTCCGTCAGAGGACCGAGCCCGAACTTCTCAAGAGCGAGGTTCGTGCAGTAGGTCAGCGCATGGATCGAATTTACCAGTGTTCCATCGAGATCAAAGATCAGACACTTATATTTCATATCTGCCTCCATCAACGCAAAAGTGAATCCAAAAAGGCGGTCCGTCCGCCCTTATTCCGGGCAGAAAATTCCATAAAACCGCCGGTTTCATCGAAATTGTGTCATCCACAAAACTGTGCCACTCATTTTATCACAAACCCGAAAACTTGACAACACTTTTCTATTTCCCCTCTGAAAAGTAACCCCAAAATTTCCTGCCTGTGAGAGCTCCCTCCGCATTTTTTCCGCCTTTTCACTCTCTATTTGCCGCTATTTTTCCACTTTTTATTGACTCTTTTCTGTTTCCATATTAGGATATAGATAAGTTCGTAGAAAAACGGCAGATTTCATATTTTTTATATGCAGTCTGATACCGGAAAAGGAAATCCCAGGAGGTATTTTTCATGAAAAAGATCTGTATCGCAGCTCTCGCTGCAACTCTGGCACTCGGAACAATGATCACAGCACAGGCTGCTGACACAACAGAGCCGACTTATCCTAAACAGTACCGCAGTGTAAACGGCGGTCGTCTCCGCGGCTTAAAATCCCCGGCTGGCGGTGCGTGGGAAGAACTCGCTGACGGCACCTGGAAATATCATTTCGCAGAAGGTCTCGAAGCAACTGACTACTGGCTGGAGATCAACGGAACCTGGTACTATTTCGGTCATGACAACATCATGCAGACCGGCTGGGTAAAAGATGACGGCAACTGGTACTACATGGACCTTGAGACCGGCGCCCTCTTTACCGGATGGCATGAGATCGGCGGCAAATGGTACTACTTCCATGAGGAAGGCGACGGATTCAAGGGAACTCTCATGGTTGACTGTGTAACTCCGGATGGACACACGGTTGATGTAAATGGAGCTCTTGTAGAATAAAAAAAGGAAAAAATTGATCAAAACCGCTTATGGATCCGGAAATCCGTAAGCGGTTTTTTCATGTTATAATTATGAATTCAGCCGGTATCCCGCTCCCCAGACCGTCTCGAGGATCTTCGGATTTCTCGCATCATCCTCAATCTTCTCCCGGATCCTGTTCACATGGACCGACACAGTCGCCGCGTCCGAGACGTAATCGTATCCCCAGACCGCCTCAAAGAGACGCTCTTTTGAAAATACGACATTCGGATTCTGCGCCATGAACCTCAGAAGCTCAAACTCGCGGTTTGTTACCTGTCGCGATGCACGGACACTCGTTTTCCATGCACTGTAACAGGACTTTTCCGATGCTTCAGCTTCCGGCAAGTTTTCCTCTTGTTATAACTTCCCGACCGGAATTTCCGGACCGGAACCTTTGCGCGCCTCTCGGGCCGCCGCTGCCATCTCTGTCAGTTTTGAAGCGGCTGCCCCGCAGAGGATTCCAATGACAGCCCCGGCCAATACATCCGTCGGATAATGGACATACAGATACAGTCTCGAAAATGCGATCAGGCATGCGACGGCCCCAAAAACCACACCTGTTTTTTTCTTCTTTATAAACCAGGCGGCTGACGCTGCAGCAAAGGATACCGCCGTATGTCCGGACGGAAACGAATAATCTTCCGGTCTCGGGATCAAAAGGATTCTCGCCGGATCTGAAGTAAACGGACGCGGTCTTGCGACCAGAGGTTTCAGAATCACATTGCAGCTCAGTACCTCAAAGACCAGTGCTGTCAGAATACAGATTCCAAATGTTCTCGTCTTTTTATATGAAGTAAAAACAAGTCCTGCCGCGATCCAGAAGATGCCGCCGTTCCCGAGAGCGGTGACTGCAGGCATGATCTGATCCATCAGATCCGACTGAAATACCGACTGGATCCCGTTTAAGATATCAAACTCCCATCCCATACTGCTTTCCTCTCTTTCTGAATATGATCTGATGCTGCATGATCCAGCTGAACAGGAACATGGTACATTCCGTCATGACCTTTGCCACGTAGAGAGGAATTCCTCCCCTCACAAGGATCCCGAGGATCATGCTGTCCAGGATCAGGTTTCCGGCTGCCAGCGCTGTATATTCAAGAAATGATTCCCGACTCTCTCCGGTCCGGAACACCAGGCGGCAGTTCATTTCATAATTATACACGGCGCTGAACATTCTTGCAAACAGATTAGCCGCGTAAATTCTTAAAGGGGATCGCAGCCTTTTTTACTCATACCGCAGCGCGTCGATCGGATCCGCCTTTGCGGCCTTCGATGCCGGATAGATTCCAAAGAAAATTCCGACAACCGCCGAAAATGACACTGCAAGAATGATGATCCCCGGCCGGATCACGACCGGGAGTCCAAACACGGCACCTCCCGCCGTCACAACGGTCACAGCAAGTACGACGCCGATGATCCCGCCCAGGGCGGACAGGATCGCCGACTCCGTGAGGAACTGGATCAGGACATCCCGGGTCCTCGCGCCCAGCGCTTTCCGGATCCCGATCTCCCTGGTCCTCTCCGTGACGGACACCAGCATGATGTTCATGATCCCGATCCCGCCGACGATCAGGGAGATCGCCGCGATCCCGCCGACCGCCATGGAAAGTCCTCCCATCATGCTGTCAATGCTTCCCATCTCATCCGCCACCGTGTTCGTATAGAAATCTCCTGCGTTCCGCCCTTTTAATTTTCCGAGATACGCGGTCAGGCGGGACATGAGATCCGCCATATCGGTTCCTTCTTTTGCATATAAGCGGCAGTAATAAAACGTATCATTCGGCCAGGTGAGCAGCGTGTACGGAATGTATGCGGACCCTGTATCGCTGGAACCGCCCATCAGCAGTTTCTGAAACGCGCTCATCTCCTTTTTATAGACGCCGACTACGGTATAGAGGTCCGTGTCCCCGTAGATCGTCGTCCGGAATGTCTTCCCGACCGCATCCTCCGTTCCAAAAAGTTTTCCGGCGCTCTCCGCCTCCATCACCACGTTTTTCTTTCTTCCAAGGATATCACTCTCGTTTAAATACCGTCCGGCAACCATCGTCACCGACTGTACCTCCTGATAATCCCGGTCGACTCCCTGAAGATCAAATTTCATGGAAGTCCGACCTACGCAGACATCCGGACTCACACTCGCATAACTGTCGATATATGCGATCTCGTCTGCAAATACTTCCCGAATCTTCTCCAGGTCATCCAATGTGAAATAATCGCTGTCCCGCACGTCCTCGACCCAGTAGCCGATCGACACGACTGCCTGCGTCGTTCCCGCATCCTTGTAGAGATCCGCGAACAGTCCCCGCATGGTATCTCCGATGGAGACGATCGAGATGACGGAGCCGATCCCGATGATGATGCCGAGCATCGTCAGAAAGGAACGCATCTTGTTCGCCATGATGGCATGGAACGCCATGACCATATTTTCCCCTAACATGAACTCACCCCGCTCTCTGTTCCGGCTGCCTCCCGGAAATGTCGGTAGAGGCCCTTCATGTGGAGTTCCCCGCTCCCCTTTGTCGGATTCTCGTTGATCTCATCTTTGATGATCTGTCCATCGGAAAAGTGGATGATCCTATCCGTGAAGGCGGCAATGTTTTCCTCGTGGGTGACCACGATCACCGTGGCTCCAGCCTTGTGGAGCTCCGCAAAGATCTCCATGATCTCGATCGATGCCGCCGTGTCGAGGTTTCCCGTCGGCTCATCCGCGAGGATCAGCGGCGGTTCGTTTGCGAGAGCTCTGGCGATCGCCACGCGCTGTCTCTGTCCGCCGGACATCTCGTTCGGCATGTGACCGGCACGTGCGCCAAGTCCCACACAATCTAAAAGTTCCATGGCACGCTCTGTCCTCTTTTTCTTCGGGATCCTCGCATAAGTCATCGGCAGCTCCACATTTTTTAATGCCGATGTGCGTGAGATCAGATTGAAGGACTGGAATACGAAACCGATCTTTTTGTTTCTCACCGCCGAGAGTTCATCCGGCGACAGCGCCGCCGTGTCGATCCCATCCAGATAGTAATGACCGAGTGTCGGGCGGTCAAGACAGCCCAGGATGTTCATCAGGGTGGATTTTCCCGATCCGGAATGGCCCATGATCGCCACAAATTCCCCGCGGCGGATCGTCAGGTTGATCTTTTTTAATCCCAGGACCCGGATCGCGCCCGTGTCATAGATCTTCACGAGATTTTCCAGGCGGATCAGCTCGTCCGTCACATTTTCCGTAAGCCAGGCAGCTCCTCTCCATTTTTCAAACATCTCTTATTCCCCCTGTTTTGCCGCTGAATTGACAGCCATTCCTTCCGGATACTGCTCTCCCGGCTCCGCGATCAGAAGCGAATTTTCGTCCAGCGCATGGCCCTCCTGAGGGATGATCTCCGCCTCCACATCTCCTTCCACGCCGATGGTGACTGGAACCCAGGAGACGACCCCGTCCGTGAGCTCCTGGACATAAGCTGTCCCGTCTTTCTCCATGACTGCCGACACAGGGACTGTCAGGGCGTTTTCTGATTCCTCCAGCACGATCGAAGCGCGGGCGGTGATCCCGGCGATCAGCTTCGTATCGCTGTCCGTGATCCGGATCGTTGTCGGGATGACGCGTTCGGTAGAACCGCCGCCTTTTTCCTCTCCGGTCGGGGAGATCGAGTCGACAACTCCGTGAACCGTCCCGCCGTTTAAAATGTCCGCTGATATCTCCGCCTCCTGTCCGAGTGCGACTTTTCCGATCGAGTATTCGCTGACTTTGATCTCAAGTTCCAGCTGGTCGAGGTTTTCGATCACGAACAGCGGGGCATCGTTCTCCATCTTGTCGGCAAAGCGTCCGACTTTCGTATTTACGCGGACCACGGTGCCGTCGATCGGCGCTTTCAGCACGGTGTCCTCCAGGGATTCCGTCGCTTTCTCGTAGTCATATTTTGCCTTTTCGATCTGGAGGCGGTAGGAATCGTCCGCAACCGCTGTCCCATTCTTCACGGTATAGGAGTCCCGCTCGCGTTTTGCGTCATTGAGTCCGTTTTCCGCGGTCTCAAGGTCTACTTTCGGCACGCTGCCGCCGTCATAGAGTGCTTTTGTCCGGTCGTAGTTCGCCTGTGCGGTGTTCAGGTCCTGTATGGCTTTCGCGTAGCCGTTTCGTGCTTCTTTGTCTTTCTCCGCGCAGGTGCTCACTGCGAGATCGTAATCGTTTTTTGCGATATCTGCCGTTTTTCTTACATCGGAGTCATCGAGGACTGCCAGTGTCTGTCCTTTTGTGACTTTGTCTCCTTCTTTTACCGGAATCTCCAGGATCTCCGCATGGAGGTTGGAAACGACGTCCACGCTGTCGGTCCCGGATACCGGGCCAGTGACGGAGAGGCGGTTCTGGATCGTTTTTCTCACAGGGTTTACGGTGTCCACCACCGGGACCATGTCTTTTCCGCCGCCGAGGATCTTTCCGGCTGCGATACCAAGGACCAGGATGACGGCTGCCGAAACGGCGATCTTCTTTTTCTTTCCACCTTTTTTCTTTTTTGGTTCTTTTTTTCCGCTCATCAGAGCTTCCAGTTCCTGATCGAACTCATCAGGTGAGATTTTTTCTTCACTGCTCATGGTTTACTCCCTTGGTGTTTGTGTTGTTTTTTATAATAAAGAGTAGTATAGCAGGGAAAGCTTGCGTTTTGGGGACTTCTTTCTTTCGGTTTTCTTGCGGAATTCTTACGGTTTTGGGGGGATTGGCGAGGAGTACGCGCAGGCCACCCACCAGGCATGGGTGGTCTGCGCTGGCGGTGGACAAAAGGAAAGATTGATGGATAACGGTTCACGTGTGCAGATATGGATTCATATTTTATAATAAATACTGTTTGTGAGGTGTCCATGACTCCGAAGTTGGAAGTGAATGGGGTGGATTTCTCCTATCATACGTTGGAGGGAGAGACGAAGGCCCTTTCTGATATATCGTTTCATGTGAACAGTGGGGAGTTTCTTTGTATTGTCGGGCCATCGGGGTGTGGGAAGTCTACGCTGCTTTCGCTGCTTTCCGGGCTTCTGGCGCCGGAGCGGGGGGAGATCCTTCTGGATGGGATCCCGGTCGCGAAGGGATCGTCCGGGATCGGGTATATGCTGCAGCGGGATCATCTGTTTGAGTGGCGCACGATTTTTTCAAATGCTTCTCTCGGGCTTGAGGTTCAGGGGAAGTGTGATCCCGGGCATATCGGGCGGCTGAGAGAGCTTCTTGATGCGTATGGGCTTCAGTATTTTTATGACGCAAGGCCGTCCGAGCTTTCCGGCGGCATGCGGCAGCGGGCGGCGTTGATTCGGACACTGGCGCTGGAGCCGGATCTTCTGCTTCTCGATGAGCCGTTTTCTGCTCTTGATTATCAGACAAGACTCTCTGTCTGTGATGATATCAGCTCGATCATCCGCAGCCGGAAAAAGACGGCGATCCTGATCACGCACGATCTCTCCGAGGCCGTCAGCGCGGCAGACCGGATCCTGGTCCTGACGAGCCGGCCCGGGCGGATCAAGGGGGAGCTTCTGATCCGTTTTCCGGATCATGAGACGAGTCCTTTGAAGCGGCGGAATTATCCGGAGTTTTCTTCTTATTTTAATGAATTGTGGAGGATTCTTGGAAATTCAGGGGAAGGTGATGAGATGGCTTTGGACGGAAATGATCGGAAGTATGGGGGTGTTCCTCTAAAGGATGAAAATGACGGACCGAAATGTGGGATCGGAGGTGGAGCGGATGAAATCTCATGATATCGCTTCTTTTCTTTTTTTCCGGCGGCGGGGTGCGATCCCCACGGAAGCGCTCTCCGTCTCTCCCGCCCAGCATCGCTATCTGGAACAGGAACGGCGGATCCGCAGACAGATTTTTGCCTGCCGGGTCTTGTTTCTGATCCTGTTTCTTGTCTCTTGGGAAGTCAGTGCCCGCATCGGGATCCTGAATGATTTTATTTTCAGTTCTCCGTCCCGCGTGCTCTCCTGTTTTCTTTCCATGGCGGCGGACCGGACGATCTTTTATCACACGGGGATCACGATTCTTGAGACGATGCTCAGCTTTTTTCTCGTGACATGCATCGGGATCTTCGGTGCGGTGGCGCTCTGGTCCAGCAGGCGGCTGGCAAAGATCCTGGAGCCGTATCTTGTCATGCTGAACAGCCTGCCGAAGTCCGCCCTCGCCCCAGTCCTCATCGTCTGGCTCGGCAACAACATGAAAACGATCATCACGGCGGCCGTCTCCGTGGCGGTCTTCGGCTCGATCTTAACGCTCTACAACGGCTTTCTCTCCATGGACCCGGATCAGATCCGGCTGATCTATACGCTCGGAGGGAAGCAGAAAGATGTCCTCACAAAGGTCCTGCTGCCCGGTTCCGTCCCGCTCATCATCAGCAACATGAAGGTCAACATCGGTCTCTGTCTCGTCGGCGTCATCATCGGGGAATTTCTCTCCGCGCAGGCAGGCCTCGGCTTTCTCATCATCTACGGCAGCCAGGTCTTCAAACTGGACCTCGTGATCATGTCCATCGTGATCCTGTGTGTGCTGTCGGCGGTGCTGTATCAGGCGGTGACGATGCTGGAGAAAAGGTGTGTGCGGCATCATTAAGTCGAATGTACGCAACATTTAACGCAGGAATTTCCTGTCAAACAAACAAAAACACGATTCGCGAGTTTCCCCTTGTTATCGCGACAGTTGCCAAGGTCTCGCGCAAGCGCGGACTTTGGCTCGTTGTCCGCGTAAATAAAAAGACAGCACACGTACTCCTTCCATGTCGACAATCAGAGTTCTGTGTGCTGTCTGTAATTTATTACGTAACTGTTCAGTACCCTCACACCTACAGGAACCTCCCCCGGAGCTTCCCTTCGGATGCATGGCAAGTTACGAGCAAAAATCCATTCCAGATCGGCTTCGCCGATGGGATTTTTGCCTTCCGTCCCATGTTTTATTACGGTCAGCGCAGCAAGTGCGCAGACCTACTGAATAGTTACTTTATTACTTTTTGATTTTCTTAATCCAGGGACTCCCGGTAGAATCCTCCGTAGAAGTTCTCCGTCTTAAATACGTTGATGATCACATGCTCATCCACATCCTGGATCAGCTGGACGATATCGTTGATCTCATAGGAAGAGATCACGGTGTGGAGCAGATACATCTTTTTGTGGCTGTAACCGCCGATCGCTTCCACACAGGAAATTCCGTGGTGGTACTGGCTGACGTACTTTTTCATGATCTCCTCCGCCTTCTCGGTCGTGATCTGTAAGGTCACGCGGTCGTAGCGGTGATGGAAGGTGGAGATCATCTTTGTGGAAATGAACTGGAACAGGATCGAATAACCTGCATATTTCCATCCGAACATGTATCCGAAGATCACAAGGATGCAGACATTTCCCATGAACACGTAATTCCAGATCGACTTTCCTGTCTTATTTGAGACATAAAGTGCGATAAAGTCGGTACCGCCGGTCGATGCATTTCCTTTCAGTGCGAGAACAACAGAGAGTCCATAAAGAACACCTCCGAAGATCACATTCAGGGTCAGGTCATCAAACAACGGGGTATAATGGCAGATTTTTAAGAAAAAGCTGGCGAAAAATACCTGTAAAAGTGAAAATACGGTAAATTTCACGTTAATGCTGCGGCAGCACATGAGTGCGACCGGGAGATTCAGGACAACTAACGCCAGGGAAGTCGATACGGAAAATCCGTACAGCTCGGTAATTCGGTCGATCAGGATCGCAAGTCCTGTAAATCCGCTGGACAAAAGTCCCGCCGGACGGATAAACGCCAGGATCACATAGGACTGCAAAAGGGCAGATGCCAGAACTGCCACAAAAGAAATCGCACAGCGGAATGCGAAATTTTTCCGCATCCCGCGCACCTTTTTCGTTACATCATTCCACGAACTCATAAGTGGGGTACTCCTTTTTCATACTTTAGATTTTCATGATAACAGGGTCACATGTTTCTCAACATATCGCAGAAAACCTGTCTCCCGGATATTTCTGTGGAGTCATTTTTTCATGCCAGACCTCTGTCTATCTGCCGCTTTTTCATGGGGTTTTGAAAAACAGCATTCATAACTTTATCATGTTTTTTCCCCTTGTCAATCCATCCCGGAAAAAACAAGAAAAAAACAACCGGAGGCAAGCTCCGGCTTAAGAATGTTAAAATTTATACTCTTTTGTTTCCAGATCTATACAGTTATGTTATAGTTCTCATTTCTGCTCTGTTAAAAGTTCCTTTAACCGGTCGTTCAGCTCAGCCTGATCAGACATTCCTGCATCTTTTCAGTCTCCTCAGCTCTTCTTCTGCGGACAATTCTCCCCGATTGCCGTGAGATACCGGTTGCACGCATCCTTCATACACGCGATCAGAGGCTTTTGCGTCAGCGCAAAATACCGCTCCCGGATCTCCTTCTCGATCGCCGGAATATCCGTCTTTAAACTTTTTCCGACAAACATCGATGCCACAAACCGCTTTGTCACATCCAGGATCGTATTGCAGTCCAGCTCTAAAATTTTTCCAGTCTCCCGCTCCACGATCAGACTGATATAAAATTCCCCGTGCAGATTGTAGATCGCATCCTCTTTGCTCGGCTTCGCCTGGCCGACCACGAGGATCGTGTTCCTGTTCTCCATAATGTATTCCCCTTTTCCCAAAACTCTGTACTTCCATTGATCAACTTATAACCTTACTGCGGCCATAACAGTATCATACGGAATTTTCAGTTCAGAAAATTCCTACCCATAAAAAGTAACCTTACTGCTTATTATACCACCGGAATTTCCCTTTTTCCATTGACATTTCCACCCATTTCCACTAAACTAAAGATACAAAAACAGATTCTTTTATTTATCGGGACTCCTGCCCGGATGCTCCCACCGTAAATAAGAGCCATGAATCTTCCAACAAGGGGATCAGTGGCTTTTTTTGTTGCCCTGATACGAAAAAAGCATTCTCCTTCTCATCACATTCGCGCTGCCGCAAAAGCCCCGGACCGTCCCAGGCGATCCCATCTCCGCTTCCCTGCAGCCCGATCATTAATTGGAGGATATGAACATGACATTCTTTAAAGATCTGGATACCATTATGAAACAGGACTTCGGAAACCGCGGACTCTTAAAAGCACTGCCGGACAACCCGATCCGCGAAACACTTGAAGCACTCTCCACTGCCCGCCGCGTGATCCTTCTCACCGGTTTCCCGGTCCGCCTTGAAGACGGAACCTATGTAGGCGAGACAGACGGACCTCTCGGCATCGCCGATATCGCCGCCGCCCTGACAGCACTCGGCGTCTCCGTCCTCGTGATCACCGACGAACCCGCCTTCTCCATCGTGAGCGACGTCGTCTGCTACCGCGCACCCAAAGCAAAACTCATGATGCTGCCAAAAACAGACACCGAAGACTTCATCCGAAGCTGCATCAAAAACTTCTCCCCGACCCACTTCATCTCCTTAGAACGCCCCGGAAAAGCCGCCAATGGCCACTATCACAGCATGCGCGGCGAAGTTCTCGACGACATGATCACCGACTCTGCCCTCTTCCTCTCTGAGGCTAAAAAAGCCGGAGCAGTCACGATCTCCGTCGGCGACGGCGGAAACGAAATGGGAATGGGAACATATCGGAATGTGATCGAAACATTTGTCCCGTTCGGAGATAAGATCTGCACCGCCGAAGCCGCCGATCTCACACTCGCAAGCGGCGTCTCCAACTGGTGGGGAATCGGCATCGCCGCCCTCTGCTCCCTCCTCGCCGAAAAAAGCCTGCTCCCGACCCGCGCCGAAGAGACCGAATCTCTCCGTCTCGCCGTAGCCGCAGGCAGCGTCGACGGCTGCACCCGAAAAAATGAAATGACCGTAGACCGTCTCGATCTCGAGACACACCTCGGAATCCTCGACTCCGTCGATGAAATTCTCAAAAAAGAACTGGGCCTCTGTGCGATCGCCTAAGCCAGGATTGCACACAGTCCAGTACCAGATATCAGAAATCTTCAAAACATACCGCATCTGACATCACCACTATCCAGGATCGCACAGCGCAGCGCCTGCGATCCCCACCCAGCACAGCCAATTTCAGCGCCGGCCGGCCTCCGGATCCGGGTGCCTGATTTCAGGGGCTTGGCTTCCTCTTGGCTCGCGGGAGAATGCGTTGGAGGAGATGGGACACTTGTTTGAGCGCAGCGAGTTGTGTCCCATCTTCTCCGCCCTTAGCATTCTTCCGCAAGTCTAGAGGAACCGCCCCTAAAATCCCGAGTGCCCGGAGCCGGAGGCCGACCGGCGCGTACCCATCAATTTCATATTGACATCCCCACCCCCATTCATTATAATAGCTATAAATAATACGAATACCACATATGAAAGGGGGTTATGTTCCTGCGGTCCCTGACAGGACAGCGGTATTTTCATGGAACAACATCTGTCACAATACAAAATCTTCTACGAGGTAGCCCGCTGCGGCAACATCTCCCGGGCTGCCAAAGAACTCTACATCAGCCAGCCCGCCATCAGCAAAGCCATCAGCAAACTTGAAGAAAGCCTCGGAACCAGACTCTTCAACCGAAACTCCCGCGGAGTCCAGCTCACAAGAGAAGGAACCATCCTCTTCCAGCATGTGAACACAGCCTTCGACTCCATCGGTCACGGCGAACGCGAACTCAAACGGATCCATGACTTCCATATCGGAAACTTAAAGATCGGAGTCAGCAACACCCTGTGTAAATATGTCCTTCTCCCCTACTTAAAAGGATTTATCGGAAAATATCCACATGTAAACATCGCCATCGAGAGCCAGTCCACCTACCAGACACTCGACATGCTCGATGCCAGAAAGATCGATATCGGCCTTGTCGCTGAGCCAAAAAACAGAAAAGGACTCCACTTCCAGCCCCTGATGGAAATCAGCGACATCTTCGTCTGTACGCCTGCCTACCTGGAGAATCTTCATTTAAGAGAAGGAAACGACCCGGATATCTTTAAGACCGGAAATATCATGCTCTTAAACCGCTCCAACATGAGCCGGAAACACGTCGATGCCTACCTGTCCGACAATCAGATCGAGATCAACCAGATTCTCGAGACGACTGACATGGAACTCCTCATCGAGTTCTCCCGGATCGGACTCGGGATCGGCTGCGTCATCAAAGACTTCATCGAAGATGATCTGAAAAACGGTACGCTTATCGAGATCCCGCTCGATATCCCGATTCCGAAACGCGTGATCGGATTCTGCTATCATCCACAGGATGTTCCTGATACCCTGCGAGAATTTCTGGAATTCTGCCGGACATTCCGCAAAGTCTGATCCATCTGTCTTTTTAGCAGAAAATTTCTGTTACAAAAAGCCGGAGACTGAATTTCTCATATTAATCTGAAATTCAATCTCCGGCTTTTTTCCAATTTACAACCTGCCATCGATTCTATCTGCAGGATTCCCATCAGGATCACTCTCGATCCGATATTCCCATATCCCTAATTCTCGTCGTGATACCCGGTCGCCTCATAGAACTTCTCGAGACTTCCGTACTTAAACATCATCTTAAGCTCACTTCCGATGCTGTTCATCATCGTCTCATCCGGGATCTCATCGCGGTGGTACCAGCCAGCCTCGGAGAGCTCGTCCTCCTGAAGCTTGATCTTGTCCGGTCCATCGAGCTCCGCGAAGAATCCGATCATCTCCGTGTCGGAGAATGCCCACGGCTGACTCTTATAATAGCGGATATTTTTGACCTTCAGACCAACTTCCTCCATGACCTCGCGGTGGATCGTCTCCTCAAAACTCTCTCCGATCTCTACAAAACCGGCGATCAGAGCATATCCGCGGTACGGATTGTTGTTCACACGGTATCTGGACATCAAAAGACGGTCCCCATCGGAGATCGCAACGATCACGGCCGGGGAAATCTTCGGATACTCAGTCTGTCCGCACTCCGGGCATACCAGCGCGCGCTCGGTCTTGCTGTTTTCCATCAGGTGACCGCAGCATCCGCAGTACTTTCTGCTCTCCTTAAAGCGGTGAATCTGGGTAGCAGTGATCCCTGCGAACGCCTGGTACATCGGATGCATCTTCCGATATGCCGCTGTCGGGCAGAGCTCATATGCGTCGGAGACATGTTCCGGCATCTCTGTCACATAGTAATAATGATTTCCATCGATCGCGAACAGATAGTACGCGTTCTCTTTCAGCGCTTCTTTGTCTTCCGGGAAATCAGAAAACTTCGGAATCTCATGATTCTCCTCAGCTGTTTTTCTCAAAAGTGTCTTGCTCTTCTTGATAAAGAGGACAAAGTCCTCATCCTGCGCCTTCGGCTGTCCGTAAGTCAGATCAAATTTATGTGGGGCGATTTCCTGGATCATTCTTTCTCTCCTATTCATTAATATAAGTTTCCGCTCACTGCTCTGTACACAGCTTTCCTCGTTTTTCTCAGACGGAAACCATGAAATTTTCATGCTGCAGTACACGGACACACTCTGTCCGCAAAAATTACCGCATCATTTTTATGATACGCCGCCCCCGCCCTTTTGTCAATCCGGCAAAATCCGCTAAGATCAGCAAAACTCTTCCCCCGGCACGGCAACCTATGAGATCTATGTTGACGAACATTTTTATTTGTCGTATAATGCCAGACAGTATGCCTTTTTCAGGAATCCTGACTGCCAAAGTACAAACTTTCGGCAGTCTTTCCACATTTGTAACTGTTCAGTACCTTCACACCTACAGGAACCTCCCCCCGGAGCTTCCCTTCGGATGCATGGCAAGCTATGAGCAAAAATCCATTCCAGATCGCTGCGCCGATGGAATTTTTCCCTCAAGTCAAGGCTTTCTTACGGTCAGCGCAGCAACTGCGCAGACCTGCTGAATCGTTACCTACATTTTTTCTTTTCTGAAAACAGGCAGGGATGTATGTATGAAAGGAGTCATGTTCTATGGCAACAGAAAACAAGATGGGAGTCATGCCGCTAAACCGGCTTCTGATCTCCATGTCCGTGCCGATGATGATCTCGATGCTCGTCCAGGCACTTTATAACATTGTCGACAGTATGTTCGTCGCACAGCTCAGTGAAAATGCCCTGACCGCCGTATCCCTGGCGTTCCCGGCCCAGAACCTGATGATCGCCGTTGCGACCGGAACCGGCGTCGGTGTCAACGCCGCCCTCTCGAGAAACCTCGGGGAAAAGAACTTTGAACGCGCCAACAAGATCGCGGATCACGCTCTGTTCCTTGCTGCATTGAGCTATGTCGTATTTGCACTCTTCGGCCTCTGCTTTGCAAGACAGTTCTTCCGTCTCCAGACCGATATCGAGGAGATCGTGGATCTCGGAACTACTTATTTAAGAGTCTGCACGATCGCTTCCTTCGGACTTTTCATGGAGATCACCTGTGAGCGTCTCTTACAGTCCACCGGAAAAACGATCTACTCCATGTACACCCAGGGTCTCGGCGCGATCATCAACATCGTTCTGGATCCGATCCTGATCTTCGGTTATTTCGGAGCGCCTGCTCTCGGCATCGCGGGTGCGGCCGGCGCTACCGTGATCGGGCAGATCATCGCCTTTTGTCTCGGTTTCTTCCTTAACAAGACGAGAAACCATGAGATCACGATCTCTCTCCGTGACTTTAAGCCAAACGGCGAGATCATCAGCCATATTTATGCAGTCGGTATCCCGTCCATCATCATGGCGTCCATCGGAAGCGTCATGACCTTCGGAATGAACAAAATCCTCATCGCATTCTCCTCCACGGCGACTGCGGTGTTCGGCATCTACTTTAAGCTCCAGAGCTTCGTGTTCATGCCGGTCTTCGGTCTGAACAACGGAACGGTCCCGATCATCGCCTACAACTACGGCGCTGGAAAGCCGGACCGCATCATGGGAACCCTGAAGCTCGCTGCCATGTATGCCGTAACGATCATGCTGATCGGTTTAGCGGTCGTTCAGCTCATACCGGATAAGCTCCTAATGATCTTCAGCGCCTCCGACACCATGCTCTCCATCGGCATCCCGGCACTCCGGACCATCTCCCTGAGCTTCCTGTTCGCCGGATTCTCCATCGTCTGCTCTTCCATGTTTCAGGCGCTTGGTCACGGCATGTTGAGCTTATGGATCTCCGTGTTCCGTCAGCTGGTCGTTCTTCTCCCGGTCGCATTTGTTTTTGCGAAACTCGGAGGACTTCACGTCGTATGGTTCGCATTCCCGATCGCCGAAGTTTTCGCGATCATTTTCAGTGCAGTCTGCCTCGGCTATGTGTATCGGAAAGAAATCCTTCCGTTAAAGGCACGCCAGGAAAATTAAAATAACATCATTTATATTTTTCAGAGGTGGAAAACAGATTCCCTGCAGACCATTTTCCCGGTTCCTGTCCGGGGATAAGACAGTCCTGCCGGATTCCTGTTTTCCATCTTTTTTGTCTTTATTTCCCACTACATCTGAAAAATGTGCATTTTCTGTCTTTCCCGCTGTAAGCTGTACATCTCCCCGGATCCACTTCCCTGATATTTTTTCATAAAATTTCTCATTTTAACCTTTTAGTTCAAGACAAATCCGGAATTTTATAGTATGATAGACCTGCCTGCAGAACAAAGGCTTCAGATCTTCACACCGGCCGGCAAGGATCCGCCGTCCGTTTCCCTTGAAAATATATTGAATACTTTCCCATCCGGCTGCCGGCAGCATTTTTTATGTCCGACAGTTGATATTGATCTGTTCTGATTGGAAATATGGAGGATAAGATTGAAAGTATGAAAAATCTGTCGAAAAAACTGACCGGAAAAAAGATCCGGGATGAAATGCGAAGAAGAAAAATGACCGTGCGGGATCTCCAGGACGCGCTGGAACTGGACAGTCCCCAGTCGATCTATAAATGGCTCCGGGGGGAATCCTTTCCTTCCCTCCCGAATATGCTGGTACTCGGTGAATTATTTCAGGTTCCGCTGGAAACACTCCTGATCCGTGAGGACGGAAGTCCCGCCTACCACCGCATCTTTGACGGCGGTTTTCCGTACCATATCGGTCTTCTCTTCCAGGAAAAAGACGATTTTTCCTCAAAAAGACGGTCGAAAGCACGGTCAGATCTGTTTATGGGGAATTACTACACAAAAGCTTTTACTCATTCTCAGGAACATCCGAATCCAGAAGTGCCTCATAACTGACGTTTAAGACCTTTGCGAAATAACGCAGCTCAATATCGGTCACAAACCGCTTCCCGCTCTCGATCCTCTGGATCGCATTCTTATCAAGATCCAGTCCCTTGAGCTGGAGCATGTCCGCCAGATGCTTCTGCGATACATTCGTCATCGCACAGCGAAGCTCATGAATTTTGATCCCGCAGATATTGTTCCTGCCGGATATTGTTTTATTTTTATACATATAATAACACTCCTTGTTTGGCATTCACTGATTGTCACTCCAAACAATATATGTTATTATTGAAACACCGATGACATTCAGTGAATGTCATTTGTGGAAATTATTGGATTATCATCATGAAAAATAATCCTGCTGCCGTTTCCGGAGCAGGTTTCTCAATTCCCAAATATATTTAAAGGAGGATGTCTTTATGGAAATCACAAACGAACTGAAGCAGGATCTCTCCACGCTGGAATCCGCATGCGGAAATTTTCTCGAAAAATATGAATCCGTACTCACAAGCGCTCTGAATAAACAGGAAATGTCCGCCGAGGAAAGTCTGAAGATCGACCTGATGCTGGAACTCATCACACATCTCTCCTCCGCTCAGTTTGCCGCTTCTTATATGCAGAAAGACGTCGTGAAAGAGGGGATCCTGATCCAGGATCCATCCGGCAGCTTCACTCTCGGCGGAACTCCGCTCCCGCCGATGACCGATATCGAAGTGTATGTCCATGACGATGAACTGGACCAGAATGTCTGGAAACGCGTCTTCATCGGCGGCAGCCTGAAACAGCGGATCTGCGGTCTGAAACACCCGAATCTCACTTCCGGGATCCATGCGCGGATCCGCGGCTGAGAGCTTCTCACTCTTCCGCCTCGATGATATCGCGGATCGTCTGCATCGAAAGATCTACGGACGCGATATCATCCGCGCACTGCTTTAATTCCCCACTCATCATCGCCGCATGTCCGATCTCCTTTTTTATATTTCAGCTGGTGCTCCAGGCTCGCCCAGAAATCCATGGCGATCGTGCGAAGCTGGATTTCCACATAGGTTCCCGCCGTTTTTCCGGTCATTCCCCGAAGGATCAGATGGATCCCGCGATACCCGTTTGGCTTCGGATATGAAATGTAGTCCTTTTCTTTGACCAGTTCATAGTTTTCCTGACTTTTCAGCCATTTTTCCACCCGGAACACATCATCCGCAAAGGAGCAGATGACCCGGACTCCCACCGCATCATAGACTTCACAGAGTGCCGACTCCAGTGTCTCCGGCAGCGCTTTCCTCTTTAATTTCTCCATCATGCTCTCCGGCGATTTGATCCTGGAACCGATGTACTGGACCGCGTGGAATCCGGACCTTTGATCGTCCGGAAATTTCTTCATCAGCTCCAGCATGTCGGTTCTCGCAGTTTCAACACGGCATCTGAGGTCGATCCTACTGAGCTCCCGCACCTTTTTGACCGTTTCTACCGCTCCGACCGGTCGAGGAATTCCGCGACCGGCGGCTACAGGATCGGCCTCGCGATCGCAAAAGCCATCGTGAACACGCACCGCGGAAAGATCCAGGCGTCCACGGAGGATGGGAAGTCGCTGACGATCGAGGCGGTGTTTCCGGGATGATGATCAAACAAAAAAATCCGCCAGAATACCGAAAGTTTCTTCTCCCCGGTATCCTGACGGATCTTTTTATGCGATCATGGAACTGTCCCGTTCCTCCGCTCACAGTTTTTCAGATTTCTGCCGCTTTTCTATTCTTTTCCAGCATTTCACTTCATCTTTTTCTTCTCTTCATACTCCCTCAACGCCCGCAGCGCCTCCCCGGACAGCGGGAACAGCACCATGAGGTTGAACACGGTCATCAGTCCGACGCCGACATCGCCGAGGTCCCAGACGACTGTGTAGGCCTGAAGACCGCCGACAAACAGCATGATCAGGGCGAAGATCTTATAAAGAGTCTGATAGCACCAGCGGTTTCCGAAGAGGTATGCCACGTTGGAACGCGCATAGAACAGGATCCCGAGGAATGTCGAGAAACTGAACAATGCCAGCGTGATGGCGATAAAGACCACTCCGAACTCCCCCATATAGTAGCTCATGACTTTCTGGAGAAGGTCCATTCCTGCGAGTCCCATCGTCAGTTCCTCCGGGACAAGCAGCATGATCATCGCCGTGCAGCTGCAGATCACGATCGTATCGATAAATACGCCTAGTGCCTGGACAAGTCCGACCTTTACCGGGTCACTCTCCTCCGCCGCTGCCGCTGCACACGGTGCAGAACCGGAACCGGCCTCGTTGGAGAACAGACCGCGCTTGACTCCGTTCATGAGAACCGCGCCAAAACCGCCCGCTGCGATCTGGCGGAGTCCGAATGCCTCCTCAAAAATCCTCTTGAAAACGCCCGGAACACTTCCGAGATGCGTCGCGATGATGAACAGGGTGATCACAAAATAACATCCCGCCATGATCGGAACGATCACGTCCAGCGCACGGACCGTCGCATTCTTTCTTAAAACGATCACAGCTGAGAGCACAACAAGAATGACCGTCGTGATCATTGGTGAGATTCCAAATGCATTTTTAAATGCCGATGCCACCGAATTGCTGATGACCTGGCTGATCCCACCCCAGCAGATCAGACCGGACAGCGCAAACAAAACGGCAACGACAGAGTGTTTCAATTTCTTTTTTCTCACGCGCTCCGCATAGCTGTGGATTTTTTTAGCCGGACCGCCGTGATATCCGCCGTAGAGCGGATCTTTTTCTTTGTATAGATGCGCCAGGGCTGCCTCCACAAATGCCGTGGAGGAACCAAAGATCGCCGAGATCCACATCCAGAACACGGCTCCCGCGCCGCCCGCAGAGATCGCAGCGACAACTCCGACGAGATTCCCCATTCCCACACGGGTCGCTGTCGACACAAACAAGGTCTGCACCGGTGACAAACCGCCTTCTTCCTTCTTTTTTCCGCCCAGCGCCCGGATCATATCCGGAAACAGCCGGACAGGAAGGAATTTCGTCCGGATCGTAAAATAGATCCCCGTTGGGATCAAAAGCAACACGAGAAGAGGGATTCCGATCCCATTTCCGTTGCCGATCGGGATCGTGAACAGATCTCCCCACAGGAAGCGGTACACCGCTTCGATGACTGCTAACACCATAATTTTCTTTTCTCCTTTTCAGATCGATCTTTCCGGCTGTTATGTCATTTTCCCTCTTACAGCCGTCGTTCCAGACCGGCACCGACAAAAAGCTTCACCACCACGACGCGCCAGTCTGTTAAATTGTCATGCATTGATTTCTATTATACACATACAAGTGTGTCTCTGTCAAATCCTATCGGTGAAGCAGTTCCGGTGCCATCTCATGGAGCAAATCCGCGAGCGCTTTCGCCGCCCTGGACCGGTATTTTCCTGCCGGCCAGACCAGTGCAAGGTCCAGGAAAATCCCCTCTTTTCCGATCCGCAGATACCGGAATCCATCCCGCAGGACCCGGCAGGACCGGTAGGTAAAGGCCAGCGCAACACCTTCCCGCGCAACAGCTGCCGCAAACGCCGCGGAAAGGTATGTATCGAGTCCGAGAGGTTCCACACCTGCTTCCCGCAGAGAATCGCGTGCCGTCCGGCCAAGTACCGTGTTCGGCGGACCTAAAATATATTCATACGGGGCGGTATCCTTCAGATCGATCCACAGTTCTTCCGGATCGTTCTCGCATTCGTGTGCATATTTCATGACAGGATGCTCTTTCGTAGTGACGAGCATGATCTCATCCCTCATCAGTTCCTCGAATCCATGCTTGATCCGAACCGGAGGTGCTGCGATCAGTGCGAGATCCAGGATTCCCTCCAGGATCTGGTTTTCCAGATCAATACTGTCCATCTCGCTGATCTCCACATGCACTTTTGGATAACGCTCGTGAAATTTTTTCAGGACCGGCGGCAGCAGATACGTTCCCCGGTAGGTGCTGATCCCAAAGATGATCGTCCCGCCTTTTAAGTTTTCGATATCAGAAGCCTCACTGCGCGCTTCCCGGTACTGCTGCAGGATCTGTCTGGCATGAGAAATAAACGCCTCCCCGGCAGCCGTCGGGCGGACTCCTCTGGCAGTGCGGACAAAAACAGATGTACCGAGATCCTGTTCGATCAGACGGACAGCCTGACTGAGACTTGACTGCGCCATAAACAATTTTTCCGCCGCCCGGGAAATGCTCCCCTCATCGGCAACGGTTACAATGTAATCCAGCTCTTTTAAGTCCATAAAACACCTCCGTCAGATATCGGAATTACCGATACCTGGTATCGTAAATCGTGGCTTTCTTCTATATCAAGACTAGTATAAAATATAACCATAGCAAAATCAATGTCTCTGAAGACAGCAAAAACACACAGGAGGGGATTTGAATGAAACAGGATCTCATGAAAGGCGTGATCGACATGCATGTCCATACGAATCCGGATCTGCGCCTTCGCGCATACGATGACTTCGAACTCATGGAAGCAGCGATCCGCGTCGGCGCGCGTGCCATCGTCATCAAGACACATCAGGGGACAACCATGGACCGCGCATATCTCTGCAACCGTCACAACGAGATCGTACATGGAAACACAAACAACTTCACCATGTACGGAAGCATCACATTAAACCGCGTTGTAGGCGGGATCAATCCGAAAGCCGTCGATACCGCACTTCGTCTTGGAGCAAAAGTTGTCTGGCTCCCGACACAGTCCGCAAAAAATCACATGCAGAAAATGGGCCAGGATCTGAGCCAGTGCGTGGAAGTCGTAAAAGACGGAAAGATCGTTCCGGAACTGCGCTCTGTACTGGAACTTGTCCGCGATCACAATGCAGTCCTTGGAACTGCCCATATCGCACCTGATGAGATCTTTACCGTCGTCGAGGCAGCCCGCGACCTCGGAGTCGAAAATATCGTGATCACCCATCCGGAGTGGTGGATCGTGGGAATGAGCCACGAAGACCAGCTCCGCCTCGTGAAGGATTACAACGTCATCCTGGAGCGCTGTTACGCACAGAACATGGGCGGCGGAAAATATAAGAGCAATCTCGCAGACAATCTGGAGATCATCAAAGAAGTCGGCTACCGAAATGTCATGGTCGACACCGACGGCGGACAGACGGAAAATCCGCACTGGGAACTCGCACTTGCGGAATACATGCAGTATCTGGTCGATCACGGAATTCCGGAAGAACATGTTTACCATATGACTCACACGATCCCAGCATCCCTGCTCGGCATCAACGAACAGGAGGAATCCGCATGTTAAGTATCATTCTGGTCGCATCCATCGCAGTTGCCGTCGTTCTTGGCTACAAAACAAAGATCAATACCGGATTCTTCTGTATCGCGTTCGCTTACCTGATCGGATGTTTCGGTATGGGGATCAAGACAAAAGAGCTGATTAGTTTCTGGCCGGTCAGCACGATGTTTGTGATCTTGTCCGTCTCCCTTTTTTACAACTTTGCGGCTGTCAACGGAACGCTTGAGAAGATGTCTGCAAGTCTTCTCTACATGTGCCGCCGTTTCCCGGGTATGCTGCCGTTTGCCCTCTTCTTTGTAGCAGTTGTTCTCTCGGTAATGGGAGCTGCCTACTTTACTGTTCTCGCATTTCTGGCTCCGATCACGATCCTGATCTGCGAAGAAGCAAAAATGGACAAGCTGACCGGCGCTGTCGCGATCAACTGCGGTGCGCTTGCAGGCGGAAACTTTCCGACAGCCTCTCTCGGTGTCGTATTCCGCGGTCTGATCGATACCGCTTACGAGTCAGAACCGGCTTTTGGAACACCGAATTCGTTTGTGGACGAAATGAAGATTTTTGGATTCGCCATCATCTTCTCCCTGATCCTGATCGCGATCTTCCGCTTCGGTTTTAAGAGCAACCGCGGCATCGGAAAAGGAGTTACTTTCTCCAGGCCGGAACCGTTTGACAGGAAGCAGAAGCTGACTTTATACTTGATGCTGCTGATGATGGTGATCGTCCTGATCTTCCCACTCTTAAAGCTCGCGCTTCCGGACAATACCCTGATCGGAACGATCGCAGGAAAAGTTGATGTCGGTCTCGTTGCTTTCTGCTTTACCATCATTGCCCTGTTATTTGATCTGGCACCTCAGAAAGAAGTCATCGCCCGTGTGCCGTGGAATACGATCCTCATGATCGCCGGAGCCGGCATGCTGATCGCGGTCGCTGTAAAAGCAGGCACGATCGATGCCCTGTCCGCATGGATCGGATCCAATGTACCGGCTGCCCTGATCCCGCTGGCATTCAGCTTCGTCGGTGCGTTTATGAGCTTCTTCAGCTCCACGACCGGCGTTGTTGCACCGGCATTATTCCCGCTGATCCCGGGACTCGCCGCTGCAACCGGACTGAACCCGGCCGCTCTCTTTGCCTGCACGATCCTCGGCGCACAGAGCAGCGCGATCAGCCCGTTCTCATCCGGCGGAAGTCTGATCCTCGGTTCCTGTGGAAACGAGGAAGACCGCAACCATCTGTTTAACCGGCTTCTCTTTGTTGCCGTTCCGATCAGTGTGATCTGCTGTGCAGTCTATAACCTGATCGTGACATTTGTACTGTAGGATCAAATCGAATCATTCAAAAAGGAGAATCATCATATGAGTTACAAAATTACAGTATTCCGCGGTGACGGAATCGGTCCGGAACTTGTTGACAATGTGTTAAAGATCTTAAAGGCAGCGAACGCACCTCTCGAATATGAAATCTACAACGTCGGAGAGGACGAATGGAAACGCAACGGCGCACTGATCCCGGAGGAAGCCTACGCATCTTTTGAGCAGACAAAAGTGCTGTTAAAATCCCCGATCACGACCCCGGTCGGAAAGGGATTCCGCTCCCTGAACGTGACACTCCGCGGAAAATATGATCTTTACGCAAACATCCGCCCGGTAAGATCCAACGATGCCGTAAAAACACCGTTCAAAAATGTGGATATCGTCATTTTCCGTGAAAATACGGAAGGCCTCTACGTCGGCGTCGAAGAGCAGATCGATCCGGACACCGTCCATGCGATCAAGATCGTTACAAGAAAAGCGAGTGAGCGCATCATCCGTGACGCATTCGAGTATGCAAAGAAAAACGGCCGCAGAAAAGTGACCTGCGTCCACAAGGCAAACATCTTAAAGATGTCCGACGGCATGTTCTTATCCATTTTCAAGGAGATCGCGAAAGAATATCCGGAGATCGAGAGCGATGACAAGATCATCGACAACACCTGCATGCAGCTCGTGATGAACCCGAACCAGTTTGACGTGATGGTCATGCAGAACCTGTACGGAGACATCCTCTCCGACCTCTGCAGCGGTCTGATCGGCGGTCTCGGACTCGTTCCATCCAGCAATATCGGTGCCGATTACGCCATGTTTGAAGCTGTACACGGCAGCGCGCCGGATATCGCCGGAAAGCACCTTGCAAACCCGACTGCATTCCTCTGGTCCGCCTGCATGATGTTAGAGTACCTCGGGGAAAATGAGACTGCAGCGCGGATCCGCAAAGCCGTCGATGAAGTTCTCGCAGAAGGAAAACACCTCACAAAAGACCTGCACGGAACAGCAAGTACCGAAGAGTATGTGGATGCGATCCTGGAAAGATTATAAAACTGAAATCAGAGGGGGCTGCCATTGGCAGCTCTTTCTGTATCCCTGAAAGTAAAAAGACATCACAAAACCTTGTTCGAATGGAATCCACTCCAATTTCCGGTTTTGTGATGTCTTTTTATGATCTTTTATTCGCTCCCGGCATTGATCACTGCCCCTGCTCTTCCACCTTCTTCGGCGGCATCACTGTCAGGTCTTTCACGATCTCCCCTGCAAGGATCAATCCGGCAACCGACGGAACGAACGCGATGCTGCCCGGAATCGCACGGCGCTCGGTGCATTTATGTTTCGCGCCCGGCGGACAGATACAGTTCTTTCTGCAGCTGATGCTCATGTCTTCCTGCTGCTCAACCGGCTGCTCCGTGGAGTAAACGACTTTTAACTTCTTCACTCCGCGCTTCTTTAATTCGCGGCGCATGACCTTCGCGAGCGGGCACATGCTCGTCTTATAGATATCCGCCACATGGAACTGCGTCGGATCCAGCTTGTTTCCGGCGCCCATGCTGCTGATGACCGGAACTTTACAGTCGATCGCCCGCATGATGATCTCGATCTTTGCCGTCACCGTGTCCACCGCATCGACCACATAGGAATATTCCGTAAAGTCGAACTCATCCGCATTTTCCGGGAGATAAAAGCACTTCCTGACCTCGACCTGGGCATCCGGATTGATATCCAGGATCCGGTCGCGCATGACTTCCGCCTTATACTGTCCAACTGTCTTTCTCGTCGCGATGATCTGGCGGTTGATATTTGTCAGGCAGACCTTATCATCGTCCACCAGCACAAAGGAACCGACTCCGCTTCTCGCCAGTGCCTCCGCTACATATCCGCCGACTCCGCCGATTCCGAAGATCGCAACCTTCGCCTTCGCAAGGCGGTCCATATTGTCTGCTCCCAAAAGGAGCTGTGTTCTTGAGAACTGATTTAACATCTCTATCTCCAATCCTGTCTTTCCTGCAATGTCACCGGCAATCTCCCTGTTAAAACAACCATTCGACGGGATTTTGCCCCTGAAACCTTTACCATTATATCTACTAATTCGGTATGTGTAAAGAGAAAGATTCCTTCCCATGAAAAGTAGCAGTTTTTCTGCGTCCTGTAACGAAACAGGACACCATCTCTGGTGTCCCTTCCGTACTTTCTGATATTCTCACAAAACTGTCCGAACCGTTCTTGCAGTCTGATTCTCTGTCATCGCTGATCCTGCTTTTCTGGAAATCTCCTGCCATGATCCCTGCATGTCATTTTACTTATCCACATGGTTTCTGTCCGTCAGAATGATCCCCTTATATCTCGGAGAGGTGCGCTCAAGCTCATAGCATTCTCCCTCCGGAGTCGGGTACTGATCGATAAAGTCGCGGATCGTCTTCATCTCCTCCGCGGTCAGATCAAATTCCAGTGTCTGGATGTTGGATCTTACATGTTTGGAGTTTCTGGTTCCGACCATGACGGCTCCGACGCTCTTCTGGTTTAAGATGTACTGGGTTGCCACGTTGGCGATGCTGACGCCGTGGTTGTCTGCGATCGCTTTCAGGACCGGAAGGAGCTTCTGCATTCCGTCCCAGCCGAGGGAATCCTCGATGATCTGCATGTATTTCACCTGGGAACGGGTCTCCGGCGCCTCATATGTCTTTCCCATGTAGCGCTCCGCGAGAAATCCACCGGCCAGTGTGCCGTAAGCGAATGTGTAGATGCCGTGCTCTGCGCTGTAATCCAAAAGTGTTCTCTCCGGACGGCGGTCAAAGACGGAATACTGCGCCTGGTTGGATACGACCGGGATACCGGCGTCAACCATCTGCTTTAAGGCGTTTGTATCCATGTTGCACATACCGATGTTGCGGATCTTTCCTTTTTTCTGAAGCTTTACAAGGTCAAAGGCCGTCTCCATCATGCCCGGCACATTGAAATCCCACCAGTGGAACTGTACCAGATCCAGAGCTTCGCGGTGCATTCTCTTTAAGGAGCGGTCCACGATTCCTTCCGTGTACTTCATGTTGATCACCGGAAGAACGTCCTTGTCCGGCACAAATTTCGTGTGGATCTGGATGTCTTCCTCCTGATAATGTCCGCTCGCCTTTAACTCTGTCACAAAGCGGCCGAGGACCTCCTCAGCGCCCGTGTAGATGTCGGCGCAGTCAAACGTCGTAAATCCCTGCTCCACCAGCTCGTGGAACGCGCGGATTGCATCGTCATAGTCCAGGTGTCCCTGAAGACAATGCTCCGCGGAGAGCTGCCAGCAGCCATTGATGACGCGGTTGAAGGTATATCCATTTTTAAACTGAGCTTTTTTCTGCATGATCGATTCTCCTTATTATCTAATTCTCATGATATTTTCCCGCATCCGGTCTCATGAGCGGCACGACCGTGCACTGCCCATGACTCTGGATCCGCTTTCCGACTCTTGTGATCTTAAATCTCGCCCCGCAGTTCGGATCCGGGCAGGCGATCTCCGCATCGGAGAGCATCCAGTCGTTCGGGTCCAATGGCCGTTCTTTTGCCGGAAGAAGCGGCAGGATGGCGCTCAGGGAATACATGGAAAACGATGTTTCCTTCGGAAACACCAGGTTTTCTCCCTGTACCAGGAAATAGTCCCCCACCTTGTGGCTGCACACCATCGGGCGGTCACCGGCGACTACTTCCACCTTGAGATCATATAATGTAAAGGTATCATCCATTTTTCCATAACCTCTTTTCTCTCGTGTACTCGTTCCAATATCTGTGCCATCCTGACACTTCATGAACTTTCATGATCCAGATCCGGGAAACCACTCCCCTATTCTTCTTTCTGGCATCCCCATCCCGTAAGGACAGCTCCAAGGAATACAAAGAACAGGACAAATCCGTAGATCGTTCCGCCCGCAACGATGACCGGGGAAAGACCTGTCAATGCGGATCCGATGAACACGAACACGCTCATGAACGGGATGATCGCCGGAAGACTGTTTGCCGTTCCGTCTAAAAGGTTCGCTCTGCGGTACGGGTGAATGTTTCTCGCCGCTCCGATCTTGTTTAAGATCGGTCCGAATGTCAGGATGGAGGCACTCGTCACACCGCCAAGTAAGATCGTTGTAAATGCGATCCCCATCATGCAGACGAGCTCCGCACCTCTTGCCGTCCCTGCCATCTTACTGTCGAGGATCTTCTCGGCGATCAGGTTCAGCATGCCTGCGTCGCTTAAGACTCCCATGATGCCGAATACGGAGATGACAAGCGCGCAGGTTGGTAAAATATTGTTGATCCCGTCAACCAGGAAGCCGACTGCGGCGTTGTTTGCCGCGTCGTTGGAAAATATCTGCGCCGGAGTAAATAATCCCGCTGCAAGGCCGACAAGCGTTCCTGCTGCAAGACCAACGAGGATGCCTTCATAGATATTTCTTGTTTTTGTCGAAACCGTCAGCATCAGGACAACCGGGATCAGCATGACTAACGAAACCGGGTTGGACGCCGCATCGATGGAACCTCCCTCATAAGTACCGCCAACGCCGCCGAAAATCGCGAAGATCACGATCGTAATCAGTCCTGCCACCAGCGAATACTTGATACGGCTTGACACGACACCACCGATATCGGCCGGTTTTCCGTTCTTAAACTGCTGCGTGGAAGCCGAAGCGATCGTCGTGTCGGAGATCGGCGCCAGGTTATCTCCAAAGATCGCGCCGGATACGATGCTGCCGGCCATCATCATCTCGTTGGCACCCAGCATGATCCCCGCCGGGTAAAAGATCGGGAACGCGATAAACATGGTTCCGATCGAGGAACCGGTCGCTGTCGATACAATACATGTGGCAAGGAATGTAAATGCAACGAAGATCCCGCCTTTCATGCCGACCGCGTTGGCGATCCATACAAATCCGCCGGAAAGACCGCACAGCTTGATCAGGGCGCTGAACATGCCGACGAGCAGCAGGATCACAACGACCGATACCGACGTGATCGAGGAAATTCCCCGGATCGCACTCTCCCAGAACTCACTGTAGCTCGTGCAGAACACGCCGCCGATCAAAAGGGATAAAAAGCCTCCGACTGCAAGTGCTTCCATGTTGAATGCCTTAAAGCCGATGAACAGCACCATGCAGAAGAATACATAAATTGCTACCGGGATCAGGGACATTCCGATCCCGCCGCGAAACTGAAGTTTTCTCTCCTCGCTCATACGATTGCCTTCCTTTCTTCTGTAACATAACTTTTGTCATATACGAAAGCCTCCCGGGAGACTATGCGTTTCTGCATGTTATGATGCATCTTCTCACCGCTCCAGTTTCCGGCTTTCATAAAGGACTGACATTTCAAGTTCAGAAGATCGGGAAATCTTTTTATCAAAAAAGCCCATCCCTGAACTTCGTTCAAGGACAGGCTGTCATATACCTGCGGTACCACCTTGTTTGGTGCAAAGCACCCACTCTTTACAGAATGCAGTTACATTCCTGGTCTCGTAACGCTGACCCTGCGTCTCGGCTACTAAAGATTCCTCTTGATCCGTTCCTCTTTTTCACCTTGCCCTCTGAGGCCCACTTACCACAACACTCTGTCCGGATCCCACCGCCCCGGACTCTCTGGGAGACTGTTTTTTCTGGTACAACTTCCTCTTCAACGGTTTAAAGCAATAATAGCAATGTCATACGGATTTGTCAAGAATTTTTTCGATCATGCACTCATGTTTCTTTGTCTTTGCATCATAATTAATTCCTACAAGCAGAATGTTGCCTGTATAATTCAGAACAGAGTCCGCATACCTTCTGTCTTTGATCTGTTGAATCGCAGTTTCTGCACTTTTATCCCACTTAAGTTCAAATATCATTGTTTCTGATCGCTGAACTGCTCGATCAACCTGTATTGATTTTATCATCGAATGACTTTCGTGGCAAGCTGATAAAAAGCCTGGATTTCTTCACAACAACTCCAATACTCTCTCATAAACCGGAGCATTTTCTTTCACTACGATCATCAGCTTCTCCTTCGCACCGTTTAGCCTGTAAAACAGTGTGCGCACCGTATGATCCTGCGATCGCAGATACCTGTTTTCATCGTAATAATACTTCTCATCCAACAGCACCGCCAACCGGTCCATCGTCTTCCCGTTGTCTTCCTGTCGCGAAAGGATCTGAAACCCGTGTTCCCCTGCATCCAACATCAGATTTTCCGCTTCCCGCTCATCATTTGCATACAGCACTGTGACATTCGGGAAATGCCGGGTGGTCTTCCGGTCCGGAAGGTGCATCAGATTCTGGATAAACGAGGAAAGCTCCACATTTGTCCGGATCCTGTTTGTCAGTCGGAAAAGCTGGATCCCCGGAAGTTTTTCCAGCTCATTCTTCGCACTCCGGTCCGCCTCTTCCGGGGAGAGCTGGTCCTCGCAGTCACTGGAAAAGATAACCGGACGTGTTCCTGCTGCCCGTATGATCCGCTTTAGGGGCTCCTCACTCAGCAGATGCGCCTCATCAACAAAAACAGCACCATAATCCTCAAAACCGGTCTCCTCCGTGATCTCCCGATCCGACATCCAGAGAATTCGCCTGAGTCTCTCATGAAGCTTCTTCCACTCCTCTCCCGATGTCCCGCAGTGGATCATGCAGACCTTCTGACGCCCGGAAAGTTTCATCGCGATATCGTAGAGAAGCAGCGTCTTTCCCGTCCCAGGAAGTCCGGAAAATGAGTAATATCCGCTTCGCTCCGCGCGGATTTTCTTTAAGATCTGCCGCTCAATATCCTTCTGCTGGGCCGTCAGGAAATATTCCTTCTGTAAAAACCGCTCCGGCTGTGTCAGCGGGGAGATCAGATACCATTCTGCCCGGAAGCAGTCTTCGAGATCTCCCGGCTCATCCTCACTCGGATCCTTCAACTCCTCACATAGCCGGTCCCAGTCTGCATCCACAAGGTTATCATGATTCGTCAGACGGACCAGACGGTCCTCACTGCTGATATAGGTATAGGACCGGATCGGTCTCCCCAGCACCGATAAGTAATAACGGTTCTGGATCAGCTGCCTGCGGATCGCGTCCCCGGAGACAGCGCCGCTCTTCAGCTCGATGTTCACGATCTGTTTTTCCTTCACCTGGAGCAGGTCAAACTCTTTTCCGAGACGCGGGATCTGGAAAGAATAAAAGAAGCGGAGCCGGTACACCTCCGGCATATGTTCTTCCAGGTGATCCACGAATGCCCGCATACTGTTCAGTTCCCATGTCCGGATCTTTAAAGGTTTTTCCCTGCCCGACAGCTGATGCTCCAACCCGGAAAGACAGGCGATATTCTGTTTTCTTGTCAGTGCGTAGATGGATATTGATTTCATGGATACACTCCTGAATATAAAATGCGTCGTAAGTGCGCAGACCTACTGAACAGTTACAATGCGCCAATGTGAGCACATCGGTCATCACATCAATATTCTAACATCATGAAACAAAAATTTCATCCTGTCAATTGTTTTATTGATATGGCAGTGACCGCAGTACCTTAAATCTGGATCAACCAGAAAAACCGGCGAAGATTTATTCATCGCCGGTTTTCTCAATATCAATCTGTCATTTTTCTTCTGATCCTGCAGATCCAGAAAATTTTCCGGATCCCTTACGCCTCGTCGATCGCCCGTCCGATATCATGTCTCATATACTTATTCTCAAAGGAAACCCACTCCGTCGCCTCATAGGCTTTCTTTCTGGCTTCCTTCAAGTCTTTTCCGGTTGCGGTCACGCCGAGGACACGGCCGCCGTTTGTGACGATCTGGCCTTTGTCGTTGAATTTTGTTCCGGAGTGGAAGACATAATAGTCGTCTTTTCCCTTGAACTTCTCAAGTCCTTCGATCGGAAATCCCTTTTTGTACTCGACCGGGTAGCCGTCGGATGCAAGGATAACGCAGACCGTCGCACGATCATTGTCGAACTTTAAGTCTACCTTGTCGAGCGTTCCGTCGATGCACGCCTCAAAGACGTCCACGATATCGTTCTCCAGTCTCGGAAGAACAACCTGCGCCTCCGGATCGCCGAATCTCGCGTTATACTCCAAGACCTTCGGTCCCTCCGGTGTCAGCATCAGTCCGAAGAAGATCACGCCCTTGAACGGTCTTCCCTCTGCCTTCATCGCATCAACGGTCGGCTGGTAGATGTACTTCTTGCAGAATTCATCGACTTCCTTCGTGTAGAACGGGCTCGGGGAGAAGTTTCCCATACCGCCTGTATTTAAGCCCTGGTCGCCGTCCTTTGCACGCTTGTGGTCCTGGGCGGAACTCATGATCTTCACGATATTTCCGTCCACAAAGGACAGAACGGAAACCTCACGGCCGGTCATAAACTCCTCGATGACGATCTCATCCCCTGCGGAGCCGAATTTCTTATCCATCATGAGCGTCTTCACGCCCTCTTTTGCCTCTTCCAATGTCTGGCAGATCAGCACGCCTTTTCCAAGCGCAAGACCGTCCGCCTTTAAGACGATCGGCATCTTCGCCGTCTCAAGATACTCCAGCGCCTTCTCCGGGTCTGTGAATGTCTCATAAGCGGCTGTCGGGATATGATATTTCTTCATGAGGTCCTTGGAGAATGCCTTTGAGCCCTCAAGGATCGCCGCATTCTTTCTCGGTCCGAATACGCGGAGTCCCTCTTTCTCGAAGACATCCACAATCCCACCGACGAGCGGATCATCCATTCCGATCACGGTCAGGTCGATCTCTTTCTCTTTTGCAAATGCAACTAATTTATCAAATTCCATGGCTCCGATCGGCACGCACTCCGCCACCTCGGAGATTCCGGCATTGCCCGGCGCACAGTAGATCTTGTCGACTTTTTTGCTCTGGGCGACCTTCCATGCGATCGCATGCTCTCTTCCGCCGCTTCCAACGATTAAAACCTTCATCTATTCTTCCTCCTGTAAACTTCCCTATGACATAAGCCGACTGTCCTGGCAACATGTAAAAATACATATCAGCCAGGACAGATACGATCAGATCTCGTGGTTCGCGATCATGTCGATCGCCTTCGGAAGGATCTTCCACTCCGCCTGCTCCATGACACGGCGCTGAAGAACCTCCGGCGTATCGCCTTTTTCCACTTCAACCGCTTTCTGCAGGATGATCGGACCGGAATCCATTCCCTCATCCACAAAATGCACCGTCGCACCGGTGATCTTCACGCCTCTCGCAAGCGCAGCCTCGTGGACCTTCAATCCGTAAAAGCCGACACCGCAGAAGGACGGGATCAGGGACGGATGGATATTGATGATCTTATTTCTGTATTTTTCGATCATAGCCGCCGGGATCTTTACCAGGTATCCGGCCAGCACGATCAGATCCAGATGGTAGGAATCGATCTTCGCGACAAGCGCCTCATTAAATTCCTCTCTGGACGCAAACTCCTTCGGGGACAGGCATTCTGCCGGGATCCCGTGCTTTTTCGCGCGTTCTAAGGCAAATGCACCCGCATTGTTGCTGATCACGACCTCCACCTTCGCATTGCGGATCGTACCCGCATCGACCGCATCGAGGATCGCCTGAAGATTTGTTCCTCCTCCGGAAACGAGAACGCCGACTCTTAACATAAGGTCACTCCCTTTTCTCCTGCCTCGATGGAACCGATGATATACGGGGTATCTCCCGCTGCCTTCATGGCTGCCATCGCCGCACGGACATCCTCCTCAGCGACTGCAACGACCATACCGATTCCCATGTTGAACGTGTTGTACATGATCTTCTCATCGATCTCACCCTTCTGCTGCATCATCGGGAAGATCGGCGGGATCAGATAGCTGTCCTTGTGGATCACCGCGCGGACGCCATCCTTTAACATACGCGGAACATTCTCATAGAAACCGCCGCCTGTGATATGGCTGCACGCCTTGATCGTAACACCTGCATTCTTTACGTTCTTTAAAGCCTTTACATAGATCCTTGTCGGGGCAAGAAGCGTCTCGCCGAGAGTCTTTCCAAGCTCATCATAATAGGTATTTAAGCCCTCTTTTGTCATCTCTTTCTCAAAAACCTTGCGTACAAGAGAAAAACCGTTGGAATGAACACCCGTGGAAGCCATTCCGATCAGGACATCACCCGGCTGGAGATTCTCACCTGTGATCATCTCCTTCTTATCGCAGACGCCAACCGCAAAACCGGCAAGATCATACTCATCCTCAGCCATCAGACCCGGATGCTCCGCAGTCTCACCGCCGATCAGAGCAGCTTCGGACTGGAGACAGCCGTCTGCAACACCCTTGACGATATCCGCGATCTTCTCCGGATAGTTCTTGCCGCATGCAATATAGTCCAGGAAGAATAACGGCTCGCCGCCCGCACATGCGATATCATTCACACACATCGCAACTGCATCGATACCGATCGTGTCGTGCTTGTCCATGATCATCGCAAGCTTTACCTTTGTTCCGCATCCGTCCGTACCGGAAAGAAGAACCGGCTCCTCCATATCCTTGATCTTTGCAAGAGAAAAAGCACCGGAAAATCCTCCAAGACCACCTAAAACTTCCTCACGCATCGTCTTCTTCACATGCTCTTTCATCAGCTCCACAGACTTGTAACCAGCCTCAATATCAACTCCGGCTTTCTTGTAATCCATATGTATTCCCGGCTATCGCAGACATCCAGAAGATGTATGATAGCTTTTCCTTTCCTTAATTTTTCTATATCAGATGATATCGTGTGCAAAATTTTTTGCCCCCTGATACCGTATTGTTCCACACTTCGTGCTCCTGCAATTTCCTAAAACAGCCATACTCTGCTCATTTTCCTACGCAAAACGGCTGCTTATTCATGGTTTGGGATGGTGGTATCATCCGATCACTTCTTCATGGAAGCAAGATACTCCTTATATCCGATCTTGTCGAGCTTCTCCGCCTTGCTCTCCACTTCCGTCTTCATCTTCTCAGAATATGCCTTTAACTTTTCAAGGAGATCCGCATCCGAAGCCGCAAGGATCTTTGCAGCAAGAATACCGGCATTCTTTCCGCCGTTGATCGCTACCGTTGCAACCGGGATCCCGGACGGCATCTGTACGATCGAATAGAGGGAATCCACCCCGCCAAGGTCAGAAGTCTTCATCGGGATTCCGATAACCGGAAGCGGGAAGATTGCTGCACACATTCCCGGAAGATGAGCCGCCTTACCTGCACCGGCAATGATCACCTTCATGCCCCTGCTCTCAGCACTCTTCGCATACTCAAAGAAAGTATCAGGCTCCCTGTGTGCGGAAATGATCGTCATCTCAAAATCAATCCCAAACTGTTCCAGTACCTCGGCAGCCTGCGCCATAACCGGCATATCAGAGTCACTGCCCATTACAATTCCAACTTTTGCCATTGTCTTTTCTCCTTATGAGTGTAACAAATATTGATAAGTTTCACTAATATATAGTATTGGAATAACAATAATTCCTTATCAATCATAATACAAGGTTTTCCCATGCACGTCAAGTGGGAATCGTAGATTTTGCCACATCCCCGCGATGAGCATACATCTGCCGCATCTCTCAGCGATGCGCCCCGCGCGAGCGCAATCTCTGCCACATCCCAGCGGTGAGCTTCCGGGCTGGAGTGCCTTGATCCGGGGATCTGGCTTCCTCTTAGCCCGCGGGTGACTGCGTTGAAAACAAGACGACACTTGTCTGAGCGCGGCGAGTTGTGTCGTCTTGTTTTCGCCCTTAGCAGTCACCTGCAGGCTTAGAGGAACCATCCCCGCATCCCTGTGTACTCCAGCCCGGAAGCTCACCGCGTACCCTCGCCAACCCAATCACATCACAAAAAAAGGCGCCCCGAACATGCAGCTCACCTGCACCTCCAAAGGCACCCATTTCAACTCAAAAAGCGATCTTACTCCTCCCCCAGCGGCCTGTTCAACTCATCCAACCCCGCCAGCACAAATCTCCCATCAAGGATCAGATCCACCTTCGTCCCATCCTCACGCACAGCCGAAATCCTCTCCAGCTCCTTATATGGGATCGTAATATCCGTATGCACTCCGAAATACGCCTTCGAGACATCTTCCTTCCGCAAGATCGAAACCTCATTGTCCCGCGCGATCATCTCTTTCCCATCCGGATTATACATCGGACTGTCCTCCGACCAGCTGTAACAAGTATCACCGACCGCAAAATGCGGTCCCATCTTTTCGACGATAAGGATCGGAAGGCGGTCAAGGATCCCGAATTTCTCCGCCATCGCATAGGCCGTCGTGTTCGTTCCGATCGCGAACTCACCGAGTGGAAGCACCTCATGACCATTCATGATCCCCTGCACGATCAGACGATGACCGGCCTCAAAGTCCACTGTCCCGTCCTTCTCGAAATTGTCGCAGACCGCCGAAACCACACGCCCGTCCTGAAACTCCATCAGAAGATTCCGGTACTGGATATCTCCGATATAGACCGTTCCCACATTTAAGATTCCGTTCGTCCCCGCAAGCTTCGGGGAAGTAAACACCTCGCCGAGCGGAATGTTCACATCCGCCACGCAGTTCTCAAACTTCGTCTGCTTCTCCGGATCCGAAAGAGCAGCAAGCTGTACCTGCATGTTCGTCCGGTTCTCTCCCTTTCCGATGACCTCCACATACTTCGCGGTGTCGAGCACATCGATGATCTTCTGCTGCATATCCCGGTACAGCTCATAATCCAGCGTGTTGATCCGGATCGTCTCCTGAAAGATCTCCGGGAACTTCTCTCCGATCGCCGGTACCGGGAATGCGATGATCGTAAAACTCGTCTCGTCACCAGGGATATACTCGTTCACCACCGGCATGGAAAGATTCCGGTACTCCAGATAAAGATTCTGCTGTTTCTCCGTAAACGCCCACGCTTCCGGCTTGTTCACCGGCTCAAATCCCGTCTCCCCGAACGACTCGATGACCGCCGGTCCCGCATAGACAGCCGCGTCCTCCTTATACTGTTCATACGCCGTCTTCAAAACGCCGATCTTCCGGTCACGGAACGCCTTGTCCATATAGACCGCGCTGTCATACCGGTGATCATAGTCGTACTGTCTGTTCGGGGAAGACGATGTATAGCCGCCGCGCCCCGCCGGATTCCGGTTGATGCTGCCGACCGCACCTCGCGGGAAGATCACGGAAAGGCCTGCTGCCTCGAAATTCTTCACCGCCTGGCGAACCATACGCTCCATTCCGACCGGATACCGGATTGCCGCCGTTTTCTTCTTTGCGAGATCACGTCCCATGACCTCAAATCCGCGGATATATCCGTCCGTATAGGTATCCGCCATCTTCCTGATCTCTTCCTCCGGCAGGCTGTTTAAAAACGCCGCCATCTTTTCCTCCTCCGGGGAGATATACTCGCCGAAGCGGTACAGATAAGAAAGATCCGAGAGATCACTCTCCATGATGATCTTCTTCGCAAAATCAAGCGTCGGATCGACACCTTCCCGCACACGGTAAGTCAATGTCACATCACAGTAATCGCTCGCACTCCAGTAGAGGACGTCCTTGATCTCCTTCGCCGCCGGAAGCGCCTCGCCCTCAAACAGGTTGTAGATCTCGATCATCGCCTCGTTTCCGATCACGAGATCGAGAACGCGCCCCTCAAATGCGTAGACGATGTCCGCACGGACCTCCGCATAGAGATAAGAAAGAAGCTTTCCATACTCCTCTCCGAGCGTCTGCACAGCATAAGCCGGATTCGCATAACTTGTCTCATATGCTCCCGCGAGAACGTCCGCATAGAGCTTCTGATTTAAGGCCCTCCCCTCTTCCAGAGTCATCTTGTCAAGACTTCCGTCTTCCTTTGCCTTCAGGACTTCGCCGCACTGAATGATGAGCTCCGTCACCTTTTTAAAATAATCCCGGTAAACTTCCGGTACTGTCTCTTCCGTCAGAAAATCCCGGATCCGCGCCATGGAAAGGTCATAGCGCTCTCTGATCAGATCTTGTTCCATGTCTCATGCCTCCATTTCATTACAAAGCAAATACGATCATCAGTGCCCACACGAGCAGCAGGATCCCCGCCGCCGCGAGACAGATCTTCGCCAGAATGTAATTTTTCTCCTTCTCCATCATCGCGAAGATCCCGTAGACCACCGATGATACCGCAGTGATAATACTGCAAAAACCCAGAGCTGCTGCCGCAAGCGGCGCATTCCCCTGGGTGTGATAGGATAAACCGATGGCAGCGGCGTAAAAAAGAAGCGCCGCCGCCACAAGTCCCGCCGCCACAAAACTGTTTTTTGCCAGCGGCTTTTTTATATACGATACTTTATTTCCGATTCGTTCCACTGTATCTCTCCCACACGCCTTTCGCAAGGGCAAAAATAATATACCCGACAAAACCGCCGATGGTATTCAAGAGCAGATCATCCACATCGAAACTTCCAACCTTGCCGACGAGCTGCATCGTTTCCACGGTGAGACTCATGGCAAAGCTTAAGATCACGGTGATATACCAGTGTCTCGTCCGCTCCCAGATGACCGGCAAAAAAAAGCCAAACGGCATAAACGCCAGCACGTTGCCGAAAATATTTAAAAATACCGCGCGCCAGCCAAGAATGTCCCTGTATAAAATAAAACGCCGAATCTCTTTAAAAAGGGTCAGGTTGTAGGAATATTCGGCCCTCGCATCGGGGCTGCGCCCCATCTCTTCGGCGAAAAACAGGAAATATGTCAGCAGAACCAGATACAGGACGAAAAAGACCGCCCCAAGAATCCGATGTCTGTGTTTTTTCATCTTCAAACTTCTCCATTTTTATTTTCTCCCGTTCCCGGGCGGGTGCTTTCCCGCATTCTTTTCGCATTTCTTGCAGAACCGGACCTTACAGGAGAAAAGCAGGAAAGGAGATGCCGCCATTTCAGCCGCATCTCCCGCTGCATCATCTTTCCCTGAAATCAATTTTTTAGAAAGTAATATCTGATTTTCTCTTAAGAAGCAGTGCGCCGTTCACGATCGCGATGATCCCGGCAGCAAGTCCGACAGATGCAACGATGATTCCGACCGCGATGCTCGCTGCGCCTGTGTTTCTCATGGTCTTATAAATCTTTTCCATAGAACCGCTCCTTTATTATTTTACACCATACTGCTCATAGTATGCGTCGATCGCTGCTTTTAATGTATCGTCGATGATCACTTTTCCCTTGTACTCCTTATTGTAAAGGTGCTCAACGACTTCCTTCATGGTTACGATCGCTGTTGTGCGGAAACCGTATTTCTCCTGGATCTCTGTGAGTGCGGATTTCTCGCCTTTTCCTCTCTCGCAGCGGTCAACAGAGACAACAAGACCGAGAACATCGACATCGCCCTGTGCCTTGATGATCGGAAGAGTCTCCTCGATGGAAGTACCTGCTGTTGTTACATCCTCGATGATCACAACCTTGTCACCGTCAGCGATCGGGCTGCCGAGAAGGATTCCCTTGTCGCCGTGATCTTTTACTTCTTTTCTGTTGGAGCAGTATTTGATGTCTGCGCCGAAGTGCTCGTTGATCGCCATGCTGGTCGCAACAGTCAGCGGGATTCCCTTGTAAGCCGGTCCGAAGAGAACATCGAAGTCTGTTCCGAATGTGTCATTGATCGCTTTCGCATAGTACTCGCCGAGCTTGCGAAGCTGAGCGCCTGTGCGATAGAATCCTGTGTTTACGAAGAACGGAGTCTTTCTTCCGCTCTTTGTCACGAAGTCTCCAAATTTTAATACGCCGCAATCAACCATGAATTCGATAAATTCCTGCTTGTACTTTTCCATTTTTCATCCATTCCTTTCAAGATAATATACTGTTTCGCAGATTTCCGATATCGTTATCTGCCGGCTTTTTGTCAGATGGCGTCCCTGCCGTGCAGGAATGCGATCCTTATGTTCAGTGTACGGCGCCGATCAGCTCGTGGATGTCCTCCACGCCGTACTTCTTCATATATGCCTCAATTCCCTCGATCACCTGGATCGTTGTATCCGGGTTGATGAAGTTCGCGGTTCCGACGGACACGGCTGTCGCGCCCGCGAGGATGAACTCCAGCGCGTCCTCAGCTGTCATGATGCCGCCCATTCCGATTACCGGGATCTTTACTGCGTTCGCAACCTGATATACCATGCGGACAGCGACCGGTTTGATCGCCGGACCGGACATACCGCCGGTCTTGTTTGCCAGCGCGAAGGTCCGCTTATTAATGTCGATCTTCATACCCGTGATCGTATTGATCAGGGATACCACGTCCGCTCCGCCTGCCTCAACGGCTCTCGCCATCTCCGCGATGTCGGTCACGTTCGGGGAGAGTTTCATGATCACCGGCTGCTTTGCAACCTTTTTGACAGCCTTTGTGATCTGCTCCGCGCATTTCGGATCCTGGCCGAACGCGATCCCGCCTTCCTTTACATTCGGGCAGGAGATGTTGATCTCGAGCATGTCCACGTCGGCGTCCGCAAGGCGCTCCACAACGTCCACATAGTCGCTCTCGGACTTTCCGCAGACATTGACGATGATCTTTGTATCATGCTGTCTTAAGAACGGAACGTCGCGCTTCATGAACACGTCAACGCCCGGCCCCTGAAGACCGATCGCATTTAACATTCCGCCGTAAACTTCCGTCACACGCGGAGTCGGATTTCCCGGCCACGGAACATTTGCGATTCCCTTTGTCACAACAGCTCCGAGACGGTCAAGATCGATCATCTCGCCGTATTCCATACCGGAACCAAAGGTACCGGAACAGGTCATCACCGGGTTCTTTAACTCCACACCGGCCAGTGTTACTTTTGTATTCATGCCTGTTCCTCCTTTTTGATCATGATGCCGGAGGCGATGCGCTCGCGCTGCTCGTCCGGAGTCAGGAGCTCTACCTCTTCGGCGCGGAAGACCGGACCGTCCTTGCAGATTCTCTTGTTTCTCACGTTGCTGTGCTCATCGATGTCTTTGCTGTGGCATACGCAGCCAAGACAGGCACCGATCCCGCACGCCATCTTCTCTTCTAAGGAAATGTAACACTCAATCCCGTTCTCCATCGCATAGGCTTTCAGTGCCTTTAACATCGGAGTCGGTCCGCATGCGTAGATGATATCCGCGGTGAGCTTCTCCGCGCGGATCGCATCGATGACATTTCCCTTTGTTCCGACGCTTCCGTCCTCCGTTGCGATCACAACGTCAGCATATTTGCGAAGCTCGTCCGCAAGGAAGGTCTCCTGATCTCTGTAACCGATGACTGCTGTCTTTTCGCAGTCCAGGTTCTTCGCGAGTTCCAGCATCGGCGGGATTCCGATCCCTCCGCCGATCAGGAATGCCTTTTTCTTCTTTAAAGGGAATCCATTTCCCAACGGCCCCATAATATCCAGGGTATCGCCTGCCTTGCATTCGGAAAACTCCTTTGTGCCGGCTCCCGCGATGCGGTAAACGATCCGAAGTCTTCCATTCTCCTTGTCCGCCTCACAGATACTGATCGGGCGCGGAAGAAGTTTTGACGGGTCATTTGTGTAAACAGCGATAAACTGTCCCGGAACAGCCGCTTCTGCCATCTCCGGTGCGTCAAGCCACATGCTGTAGATCCCCTCCGCCAGCTTCTCCTGACTGTGGATCACAGCGTTTACTTTTTTCTGTGCCATGGTTCCCTCCTTATTACAACACATCAGCCACGGACGAATGGCCATGGCTGATGATTATTTTTTCAATGTGGATCATTCCGCAGTTGTACAGCTTTTCTGGTTACAATACTTTTCTGAACAATTGCGTTTTTTCATTTATAATACAGAATTGATATCTGCGATCATGTCGATAACGGCCTGTCTGGATGCCTCTGCAAAGTGCTCCGGACCGAATTTCGCATATTTCTCCTGCTTATAAGCTGCGATGATACCACGGGAGGAGTTTACGACAGCTCCGAGTCCATCTTCGTTAAAGCAGTGCATTAAGTCTTTCGCAGTACCGCCCTGTGCACCGTAACCCGGTACCAGGAAATAAGTCTTCGGCATGAGCTTTCTTAAGATCTTGCTCATCTCCGGATAAGTAGCGCCGACAACCGCACCGACGTTGCTGTAATCGCCGTCCATGCTCGCTTCGCCCCACTCAACGACCTTCTCAGCGACTAACTCATAGAGAGGTCTTCCGTCTACAAGACGGTCCTGGAACTCACCGCTGGACGGGTTGGAGGTTTTAACGAGAACGAAAAGTCCTCTATCCTCATCGTTGCAGACATTGACGAACGGTTTGATTCCGTCTGTTCCGAGGTACGGATTTACGGTAATGAAGTCTGTATTGAAGCCGCGGCATACGTTGCTTCCGACTTTTACACTTCCGATATGTCCAACTGCATACGCGGAGGAAGTGGATCCGATATCGCCTCTCTTGACATCGCCGATCACAAGGAGTCCCTTGTTCTGGCAATACTCGATCGTGCGGGCATATATTTTAAGACCCTCAATGCCAAACTGCTCATACATTGCAATCTGCGGTTTCACTGAGGGAATCAAATCATAAGTGTTATCGATAATTTCTTTATTAAACTGCCATACAGCCTCGGCAGCGCCTTCCATGGTCTCGCCGAAGTCCTTGAATGCTCTCTGGACAATATGGTTCGGGATATAACCTAACATAGGGTCAAGACCGACGCAGATCGGTGCCTTTGTCTTCTGAATCTTCTGTATGAGCTGACTGATCATAGTTTCCTCCTCCGATGTAGTTACGTTTCTAAAACACCTTATTCTTACCAATTTTAGCATAAGAGTTTTTCTGTTTCAAGTAAAAATACAGGTTCTGAAAAAAATTCCGCATTTTGCAAAGATTTTTCAAATGTTGTGACAGAAGTCTTTTTCTGCATCGTTATGATGTTCAATTCATCTGCTAAACAAAATGGAATGTGCCTCGGCACATTCTCGCGCCGAGCGCGGTCGCCTGCGACAACCTTCATCTTCGCGCGAGTGCGCATCTTAGGCACGCAGTGCCTTTTTGTATAGCAGGAAGTTCCATCGGAATTTACTGCTATACAAAAAGAACGGCACCTGGTACCCACGCCAGCTGCCGTTCTCTGTTTTTATACTTTTATCAACTGTGGAACACGATCGTACAGACGTATTCCCCGTTCTTGTAATCTTTCTTCGCGAACTGGTCTTCCACCTGGGTCTCCATGTTCATCCAGAGCTCCTCGGCGGCCAGCATGATGTGGGAGAGCATGATGCCGATGTTGAATTCCTTAAAGGCGCGCTTTTCTTTTCCGGAAAACGGGAGTGTTTTTTTCGCAAAGATATAGATCCGGTCCGAATAGACGACAAAGCGCCATGGCTGGGAATTGAATGAGGACGGAGCGAGTCTCGCGGCACGCAGGATCGCCTTCACCTGCTCCCCCGGTTCGTCCTTGAACGCGCAGAGCGCCGCAAGGGAAGCGCGGTGAGCCAGGGAAGAATCGCGGGACGGGCGTCCCGCAGCCCGTCCGAACGCGATCACGAGGAAACGTTTCAGACCGTCTTTTTTCTCCTCTCCGGCCTTCGTCGCCCCGAGATAACAGGTTCCGAGTTCCTTTGATGTGAGGTAAAGGACTGCCTGCTCAGCCGCATATCCGGCATTCCGCACGGACAGCTGGTCATTCCCGCAATAGACGGCAAGATAGTACGGCGCCTCGACCTTCCAGAGACCATGGATCTTCTGCTTTCCGTCTGAATTGTCTATGATCTCAAATTTTACCGTTTTCTCCTCATCGAGGAGCGCGATATTTTTCAGATACCGCTCCAGCGCCTCCAGCCGTCCCGGTGCAAGTTTCTCCATCTCATACTCGCGGACCGAACATCTGTTAAAAATCGCCTCATAAATACTCATAACCGCTCGCCTCTTCCCCTCATGCCGGATGATCGATCGCCAGATCCGGCAAAACTGTCAATTCCTTTTTTCCATCCACTCCGGTCCGCTCCTCACCAATTCAGTCCGGAAGACGGTCTGACAAGATCCGCCCCGCAGCTGATCACACGGAATTTTCAGTTCAGAAAATTTCCGTTCATGAAAAGGAACCTTCCAACTCTTTGATGAGTCCTTCAAACACCTTCATCGCCTCATTGACGACATCCGGCTTTTCCATATCAAGCCCGACTAACTTTAAAAGCTCCACCGGCGTCTTTGAGCATCCGCCCTTTAAGAACCGGAAATAACCTTCTTTTGTCTTTTCGTCCCCAGAAAGGATCCGCCTTGCGATCGCCATCGCCGCGGAAAATCCTGTCGCGTACTGGTAGACATAAAACTGCATGTAGAAGTGTGGGATCCGCTCCCACTCATGATCAATGTCCTCATCGATCACAGTCTCTTCTCCATAATACTCCGAATTCAGCTCATGGTAAAGACTGCAGAGCAAATCTTTTGTGAGAGGAGTCCCGCTCCAGGAAAGCCGGTAAGTCTCTGCCTCAAATTCCGCGAACATCGCCTGGCGGAACAGCGTTGTGCGGAAACGCTCAGCGAGCTGGTTGATGAGGTAAAACTTCTCCTTCCTGTCCTTCGTCTCATTGATCATATAGTTTAAGATCAGGATCTCATTGCAGGTCGATGCAACCTCCGCCACAAAGATCTTATATCCGGCATACGTGTAGGTCTGGTTGGCATTGGAGTACCAGGAGTGGATCGAATGTCCCATCTCATGTGCCAGGGTGAGGACGGAATCCAGCGTTCCGTCAAAGCTCATCAGCACGTACGGATGCACGCCGTAAACGCAGTTCGAGTAGGCTCCGCTCCGCTTTCCCTCATTTTCATAGACATCGATCCAGCGGTTCCCGAAACCATTCTTTAAGAGGTTTAAATATTCCTCTCCGAGAGGTTTTAATGCCTTCAGGATCAGTTCCTGTGCCTCTTTGTAGGAGTACGTTTTCTCATACTCATCCGTGAGCGGCACATAGAGATCATACATGTGCAGCTCCGGAAGGTCCAGGCATTTTTTCCGGAATCCCATATACCGGTGCAGCAGCGGGAGCGCATCATGGACTGATTCCAGGAGGTTATCGTAAACACGCTCCGGGATCTCGTTTTCCGCAAGGTACATGGCTCTTGCCGACGGATACTGACGCATTTTTGCATAGAAATTTCCCTGCTTGACGTTGCCTTCGTAGGTCGCCGCGATCGTGTTCGCAAACTGACGGTATCCTTTGTAGAGAGAATGGAAGGCCGCCTCTCTGACACTCCGCTTTTTGCTTTCGATGAGTTTCCCGTATCTCGCGTGGGTCACCTCAACGAGTTCCCCGTTCTCGTCCTCAACCGGGTCAAATTTCAGATCTGCATTATTAAATAAGGAGAATACCGATGACGGAGTGTGCGCGATCTCGGAAGCAGACGCTAAGATTGCTTCCTCCTTCTCTGAAAGCATATGCGGTTTTTTCGCGAGCAGACGTTCGATCTGGAGTTTATACGCCTTTAACTCATCCGTTTCCAGGAATCCGTTCATCGTCTCATCCGGGATCTCCAGGATCTCCGGCTGGGCGAAGGACGAAGCAGCCATTGCTTTTACCGCAAGAGACTGGACTCTGGACACCAGTGCCTGGTTCTCGCTGACAGAGGTATCCTGATCGCGTTTCTGCATCGCATACGCATAGAGGAGAGAGATCGTCTCATCCATCGATTCATCAAATTCCAGGTAACTTTTAAGCAGATCTGCCGAACTTCCGAGTTTTCCCCGGTATGTCTCATACCCCGGGATCCGCTCTTCCACTCCGTCCGCAAGTTCTTCAAACTTCTCCGGCGATGCGATCATGTCCTCCAGTTTCCAGGTATCCTGTTCTCTGATCTCTGAACGTTTCTTTACTCTCTCAGCCATGGTTTTCTCTCCTTTTGCACTTTTTATTTTAGAGCAATCCTGACATGATTGGCACTGCAACGACCGTCATAAGGCCCGCTACCGCGATCGACAGGCTGCTCATCGCACCTTCGACCTCACCGAGCTCCAGCGCCTTTGCGGTTCCGATCGCATGCGCGGAAGTTCCGAGTGCCAGTCCTTTCGCGATCGGTTCCTTGATGCCGACAAGCTTAAACCAGCCATCTGCAACGATATTTCCGAGGATTCCCGTCAGGATGATGCTGACGATCGTCATCGTCACGATCCCGCCGGCTTCCTCCGATACTCCCATTCCGATCGCTGTCGTGATGGACTTCGGAAGCAGGGAAACATAGTGGACATGTTCCAGACGGAAGATCATGGACATCACATAGACGCTGACGACACTTCCGATGACTCCGGCTGTGATCGCTGCTGCGACTGCTGTCAGGTTCTTCTTTAATAATTCTAACTGCTTATACAGTGGAATTGCAAGACAAACCGTTGACGGTGTCAAAAAATAACTGATATAGGATGCACCTGTGTTGTAATCGGTATAGCTGATCCCGGTCGCTTTTAAGAATGCGATCACAAGGATGATCGCGACGAGCAGCGGGTTTAACACTGGCCATCCAAATTTTTTCTTTAACTTCATACCGATCAGGTATGCGAACAGACTGATAAATACTCCAAAGTACAATGACATTTCTATTTCTCCCTCTTTTTCTGTCTCTTGATGATCCACTCTGCCGTCTTGCCGGTGATGGTCATGACGATGAAAGTGGTCACAAAGGTGATGATGAGCATCGGGATCATAATGACTTTTAACTCTTCGATCTTATCGATGATCCCGACAGCGGCCGGAATAAACATGACCGGCATCAGATCCAGAAGCAGGTTTCCCGTCACTTCCACATCGGAAAGGGAGATCACTTTCGTGCATAAACCGCCGAGAAGAATGAACAGTCCATACACTCCGGCGGGAACCGGCAGCGGAATGAACATATTCAAGAGTTCCCCCACCATCGTGATCCCGAAAATGATCACAATTTCTTTCACGTACTTCATTTTTGTTTTCCTCCTGTTGTCAGATTCTGTCTCTGTTTTCTGCGATTTTCGCAGGTTTGCGGAGAGACAGTATAAAATGGTCCAACCATTTTTGAGACTAGGAACCATTTTATCACCCCTTTTGCATGGCGGCAATAGAAAAAACCACGGAAAATTCCTTGAATTGAAGTATTTTTCTGTATATACTTATCTTCATCTGAACACGATGGCGGCAGTGATTCTATGGTGCGGAATTTGAGTTTTTTCTCTCTTCCGCACTTCACTTCTGCATTTTTATCCCCGGCAGATAAAACTCCCGCCGGATCCACATACTTTGTTCCTGAAAGGGAATGTTTTTCACCGATTTTTCCACTCAGTTACAGGAGGTTTATGATGAAATCATACTGCGTCTCTTCTTTAGATTCTTTCCGGAAAGACCAGATCCAAACCATGGTAAATACATGCACAGCTCACGATCACACCTCGCTCTCTTTCCCTTTTGAGGATGCATCCCTGTTTCTTTTTTCTGAATACGATAGGCGTACCGTCTCCGCCATCGCTTTTGTTCCGGTGGACGACCTTCTGTTTGAGTGCTCCGCCTTTACAGATCCGGAATTCCGCGGTCAGGGACTCTTCTCTGCGCTTCTGGATCAGGGGATCCAGGAACTTCCAGAGGATTCCGAACTGCTCTTCTATGTGGATCAGAAAGACCGGAACACCGCCGCTGTCCTTGAGGCGATCGGAGCGGAACAGGACTCTGAGGAACATATGATGGAGCTGCTGCCGGAGGATTTTTCTACTGCTGTCCGGCGAACTGACCATGCGGAGTCTGCGGCTGCGCCATCCGGCTTTCTCACCGATGTTCAGCTCGAAACTCTGGATATCGACGGGACCCTGACACTCTGTTTTCGATCCGGACATGCCATCGTAAATTTTTCTGTCTTCCCGTCCCACTACTATCTCTACGGTTTTGAAGTGGAAAGATCGCAGCGTGGAAAAGGATACGGAACCTCATTTTTACAGACTGTCCTTGTAGGACTGTTTTCAGACACCGAAAATCTCCTGACGGATCTTTACACCGGTCGGACTGTTTCTGACGCCCCGGTCCCAGCTTCATCCTGCGCCGGTTCTTCTGATCATAAACGCCCGGTTCTCCTTCAGGTCTCCGGTGACAATCTCCCGGCGCTTTCCCTGTACAAAAAAACAGGGTTCCGGATCACCGAAACCCTGTGCTGCTATCTCTATTAAGGACGCATTCGACAAACAGCTTTTTCCTCAGCTTTCTTTTGTCGTCTGCCCGCTCTTCTCTTTTTTGCATCTGCTGCCGGCTGTTCTTTTCGGCCTACGGCAGATCTTTATCAAACTTGAGGGGATTTTCCCTGCTCTCACGGTCTTCGATTTTCCGGCGGAGCGCCAGCATTTTAAGATCCGTCTGTGCGATCACCTCTGCACACTCTTTCAGTTCATCGCTGATCTCACTCGCATCTTCCACATCCTTCTTATACTTCATCTGATGATCCAGACTCGCCCAGAAGTCCATCGCGATCGTCCGGATCTGGACCTCCACGCGCATGTTTTCCCTCCGGTCGGAGAAGAATACCGGAACTTCGATGATCATATGGTAGCTGCGGTATCCGTTGACCTTCGGGCAGCGGATATAGTCTTTTACCATGAGAACGTTGATATCATCCTGTCGCGCCAGCATCTCGGCGACGGTATAGATATCATCCACAAACGAACAGATCACGCGGATCCCCGCCACATCGTAGAGATTTTCCCGCACCGACTCTACGGAGATCGGGAATCCTCTTCTGTGGAGTTTTTCGATGATGCTCTCCGGCTTTTTCACTCGGGATTTGATCATCTGGATCGGGTTTCTCTGATTCCGAACTGCGAGATCGTCGTTCAATACTTCCAATTTCGTCTTCACTTCCCGGATTGCGCATGCGTAGCGCATATTTAACTCCCGGAACTGACGTGCCTCATTTAAAAAGCTCTCCGGGATATCGATCGCTCCCGGCGCGTTGACAGCCGACTGGTACAGTTCACCATTTGGGTTCATACTGATGTTCATTGGTAATTTCCTGCACTTTCCTTCATTATTATGCTCGCCACCCATTTCTGCACAGGTGGTTTCTTTTCATGATCATTCCTATTATACCGGAAAATATGCCATATTACAACGAAAGATTTCCGAACTTTTTATGAAGTTTCCACAACCCTGTTCACCCCATATTCTTTACAACGCCCGCGTTTCATGCTATGATACCACAAAGGGAACAATCCCTGCCCTTGTGCCGCAACCACTTGAATTCAGGAGGAAATCATTATGAAAACACTTGGATATTACAATGGGAAATTCGGTCCTCTCGAGGAGATGACCGTGCCGATGAATGACCGTGCCTGCTACTTCGGGGACGGTGTATATGAAGCAACACTTGCAAGAAACGGAAAGATCTTCGCCTTAAAAGAACATCTCGACCGCTTTTACAACAGTGCGGGCCTTCTCAGGATCGAGATTCCTTATACACGGGAAGAACTGACCGCGATCCTCTATGACATGCTCGCGAAGATGGACGACAGCGATATCTTCATCTACTGGCAGATGACCCGCGGAACCGGCATCCGCCAGCACCAGTTCCCGGAAAAAGGCACAAAGCCGAATCTCTGGATCTTTATGAAACCGGGAAAACCGGCAGATTCCAGCAAACGCTTGAAGCTCACCGATGTTGAGGATACCCGGTTCCTTCACTGCAACATCAAGACCTTAAACCTCCTTGTCAACGTCATGGCCGCCGAGAAAGCCGAGTCCATGGGATGCGGGGAATGCGTCTTCCACCGCGGCGATGTTGTCACCGAGTGCGCCCACAGCAATGTCTCCATCATCAAAGACGGGATTTTCAAGACTCACCCGACCGACCACTACATCCTCCCGGGCATCACAAGAATGCACATCATCCAGATCTGCAAAGACAACGGGATCCCGGTCGATGAGACACCGTTCACAATGGCGGAACTCATGGATGCCGATGAGATCATCGTCTCCAGCTCCACAAAATTCTGCTCTCCGGCTTGCGAGATGAACGGAACTCCGATCGGCGGAAAAGCTCCGGAACTCGTAAAGCTGATTCAGGAAAAATACATGGAGAAATTTGAGAACGAGACGGCAAACTAGGTCAGAGTTCCTGATTTCCCACTGCACGATCGCAAAAACGAATCCTGATACCAACAAAAAGGTCAGAATGGACGCCTTTCCATTCTGACCTTTCTTTATATTCATTTACACGATCTGCCACCGATAGTTCCGTTCGGATTCATGGCAGTTCAGACCTTCTTTACTCTACCCCGTTCTTCTCGCAGAACTCCGCCAGGCAGCACCTGTCACAGTACGGCTTTGTTCGCGCAGTGCAGACAGCCCGCCCATGTTCCACGAGGCGGTGGCAGAAATCATTTCCTTCCTCCGGCGGAATGATCTTCCAGAGGGCCATCTCTACTTTTTTGGGTTCTTTGATTCCATCGACAAGACCAATACGGTTTGCAAGGCGGATACAGTGTGTGTCAGTTACGATTGCAGGTTTTCCAAAGACATCTCCCATGATCAGGTTCGCACTCTTTCTTCCCACACCCGGAAGTTTTAAAAGGGAGTCAAAATCTTCCGGCACATTTCCACCGTACTGCTCCCATAAAATCTTCATACATGCACTGATATCCCGTGCCTTGCTTTTTCCAAGTCCGCACGGTCTTACAATTTCTTCAATTTCTTCCACCGGTGCTTCGGCAAGTGCTTTCACATCCGGAAATTTTTCATATAATTTTTCTACAACGATATTTACCCTTGCATCGGTACACTGTGCCGCCAAGCGGACACTGACCAGAAGTTTCCACGCCTGGTCATATTCGAGACTGCATCCGGCATCCGGGTATTCTTTTTTCAGACGCTCGATCACTTCTTTGGCAAGTTCTTTCTTTCTCATGGTTAGCCTCACTTCCTTATTGTCTTATTACAAAATATATTCCCTTAAACACATTTATTTTAAGCGTTATTCTTGTCTGTTTTCAGG
>OGDQ01000018.1_pt1 | contig 125800 bp, 110 predicted proteins | sample 1570451 | NCBI WGS metagenome assembly OGDQ01 (sample SAMEA2582171, study PRJEB24529) | metagenome | biome: Human gut stool | place: China | collected 2011 | reverse complement strand
ATTATCAAATCAAACTTCCGCTGGATTTAGAGATTTCTATTCCATCTGATGATCCAGTTCGTCTGGTAAGTGCCTTTGTGGAGGAAATGGACCTTTCTGAACTCAGGCATGCCGAAAGGGATGTCTGGGAATGAACTGTGTTTATAAGGGATGAGGGCGAAATCACAACCGATTTCGCCCCCATTTGGGCATAAAGCAGGGCTGCCGCCCAGCAAAAAATATTTGTTAGTGCGACAGCCCCTTCTTTTCGATGCTTTTCATTCAGCAGGCAATGAAATAGAACAGCGCCGTAACGTAAACATATGACTTAATAATTTTCTTCGCGAACTTCAAAATAGCTCTGTGGATGGCTGCAGACCGGACATACCTGCGGTGCCTTTGTTCCGATCACGATATGCCCGCAGTTGCGGCACTCCCATACCTTTACTTCACTCTTTTCGAATACAGAAGCTGTCTCCACATTTTTAAGAAGGGCACGGTAGCGCTCCTCATGGTGCTTCTCGATCTCGCCTACCATACGGAATTTTGCTGCGAGAGCATGGAAACCTTCCTCATCGGCGGTCTTCGCAAAATCCTCGTACATATCGGTCCACTCGTAGTTCTCCCCTGCTGCGGCTGCCGCAAGGTTTGCAGCGGTATCGCTGATTCCATCTAACTCCTTGAACCACATCTTCGCGTGCTCTTTCTCGTTGTCAGCTGTCTTTAAGAATAAAGCCGCGATCTGCTCGTATCCCTCCTTCTTTGCTACGGATGCAAAGTAGGTATATTTGTTTCTCGCCTGGGATTCACCGGAGAATGCTGCCTCGAGGTTCTTTTCTGTTTTTGTTCCTGCATATCTGCTCATAGTGTTGAACTCCTTTCTGATTCTTGTTTTCTTATTGTTTTCCCTTCTTTTTGCAAAATGATTCTTTCCGTTCCTGTAATTTACCGTTTCTGTCTGACGGTCGTCTTTTTTGTTGTGTATCGTCTTGTTTATGGTTGTATTCTAACATACTTTGTCTCAAATGTCAATAATAGTAATTATTATCATTTTATAGAATTTATTTACCTCTGCTTCAAGATCCTCTGTCAAAAACGCAAAAAGTATGCCCTGCACATTTGGAACTTTCCATTGTATAAAAAGAATGTGCCTGGCACGTTCTCGCGCCTCGCGCGGTCGCGTGCGGCAATCTACATCTTCGCGCGAGTGAGCATCTTTAGCACGTTAATGCCTTTTATGTAGCAGGGAATTCCCCGGCATTTCCTGTTGCATAAAAAGACTGCCGATCCACATATCAACCGATATGGACCCGCAATCTTTCTCATATATTTTTATCTGCTTTTTCTTTCCTTAGTCCGCAAACAATGGTGTGGAAAGGTATCTGTCTCCGGTATCCGGAAGCAGTGCCACGATCGTCTTTCCTGCATTTTCCGGTCTCTTCGCAAGTTCGATCGCTGCCCAGATCGCCGCACCAGAGGAAATTCCCACGAGGACTCCTTCCTTCTTTCCAACTAACTTTCCTGCCGCAAACGCATCATCATTCTCCACAGAGATGATCTCATCATAGATCTTCGTGTCGAGAACATCCGGAACAAATCCGGCTCCGATTCCCTGGATCTTGTGGGATCCTGCCTTGCCCTGGCTCAGTACCGGAGAACTTGCCGGTTCCACCGCAACGACCTTCACGTCCGGATTCTGCCTCTTTAAATATCTTCCGGTTCCGGTGATGGTTCCGCCGGTGCCGACACCAGCGACAAAAATATCAACCTTGCCGTCCGTATCTTCCCAGATCTCCGGACCGGTTGTTCTCTCATGAACTTCCGGGTTCGCCGGATTTACAAACTGTCCCGGAATAAAGCTTCCCGGAATCTCCTTTGCGAGCTCCTCTGCCTTTGCGATCGCGCCCTTCATTCCCTTTGCGCCCTCAGTGAGCACAAGCTCCGCACCGTAGGCTTTCATAAGCTGGCGTCTCTCCACACTCATGGTCTCAGGCATAACGATAATGATCCGGTAACCGCGGGCAGCTGCAACCGACGCAAGACCGATTCCTGTGTTTCCGGAAGTCGGCTCGATGATCGTAGAACCAGTCTTTAAGATTCCCTTCGCCTCAGCGTCATCGATCATCGCCTTCGCGATCCTGTCCTTTACCGATCCGGCCGGATTGAAATATTCCAGCTTCGCAAGGATCTTCGCGTTAAGTCCCTCGGATTTTTCAATCTGTGTAAGCTCTAAGAGCGGAGTCTTTCCGATCAGCTGGTCTGCGGATGTATATATGTTTGCCATAAGTTATTACCTACCTTCCGCATATGTTAATAGGATTATATGATGATATCATCTGTTTGTCAAGTCTCATTCCGGATATCATGTTAGAAAATTTCTATCATATATCACAACACCTTTATCCTTTTCACTGTCTTTATTTCCCTTAAACCTTGTATTATAATAGGAATAATGTTAAACTTACATTACGATCAAAAATATTCAGCAACACGCAGCAGCATGGGAGGATACAGATTATGATGGTTTCAACAAAAGGCCGCTACGCTCTCCGCGTCCTGATCGATCTTGCAGAGCATCAGACCGACGGCTATATTCCATTAAAAGATACAGCAGCAAGACAGGAAATCTCTGAAAAATACCTCGAGGGCATCATCAAAATCCTCGTAAAGGCAAAACTCTTAGAGGGGGTCCGCGGTAAAGGCGGCGGATATCGCCTCACAAAAGCACCGGAACAGTACACAGTCGGCAGCATCCTTCGCCTCACTGAAAACTCCATGGCTCCGGTAGCCTGCTTAGAGCCCGGCAGCACCGACTGCCCCAGAATGGGAAGCTGCAAAACTCTCCCTCTCTGGCAGGGTCTCGACAAAGTCGTCAACGAATACTTAGACGGCATCACCATCGCCGATCTCGTGCAGAATGGCCAGCCGGGGGACGATTATGTAATTTAGCCACCCCCCAGCCGCCGGTCTGCCTCCAGGCTCAGACGCATTATTTTCCGGGCATGGTTTCCTCTTAGCTCGTGGGAGAATGCGTTGGTGGACAGGCGGCACTTGTCTGAGCCGAAGGCGAGTTGTGCCGACTGACCACCGCCCTTAGCATTCTTCCGCAAGCTTAGAGGAACCGCCTGGGAAATACCCGGTGTCTGGGAATGGAGGCAGACCGGCAGCGTACTCTCTCCAAAATCGTCGCTCCCGTCCCCCCAAAAAAAGGACAGCCTTGCGGCTGCCCTTCACCTATTTCCATATCCAATTCCATTCCCGGAAATATCGTCCCTAATTCCAGAAGTCCACCTTCTCCTTCAGTCCAATATGCTCCGCCTTAAACACCGGATTCTTTCCGGCCTTTTTCTGCTCTGTATAATCCTCAAGACACCGCAGGACCGGCTTCAGGAGAATAACGATCACCGGCACATTGATCAGCGCCATGAAGCCCATCAGCACATCCGCTGTATCCCAGACAATACCAAGCTTCATCGTAGCGCCGACGCACACAACCACCGCAGCAACGATCCTCATGCACCACTTTGCCCCATTAGATGGAGTCATGCCGCAAAGATACGCAAGCCCTGTCTCCGCATAATAGAAGTTTCCAAGCAGAGTCGTAAATGCAAACAGGAACAGGGAAACTGTAATAAACACAACACCAAACTTGCCGAGTGTGCTGTTCATAGCCGCCTGCACATAGGCCATTCCGGCCATATCCGCATCCGGCTCCACACCGGAGCAGAGCAGCAGCATCGCAGTCGCTGTACAGATCATACAGGTATCAAGGAATACAGAAAGCACCTGAACAAGTCCCTGCTTTACCGGATGGGAAACACCCGCGGAACCAGCCGCACACGCAGCTGCACCAACACCGGCTTCGTTAGAGAAAAGACCTCTCTTGATACCAAGCATGACCGCAGACCCCGTAAATCCGCCGAAAATTGCTTTCACATCAAACGCGTTGCGGAAGATCTCTGCGAACACTCCTGGGAGAAGTGTGATATGGGTCACGATCACGAACACAGCAACCGCAATGTAGAAGAATCCCATGAACGGAACGATCTTTTCCGTGATCCCTGCGATCTGTTTTCCACCGCCGCTGATGCAGACGAAGAATAACACTGCAAGCACGCCGCCGATGATCCATTTTGCAAGGTTTTCATTCTGGGAGTATGCCGGAATGACACGGAATGCATCTGCGATATTGAAGGATGCAACCAGATTGAAGCCGACCATGTAGGTCAGGATCATGAACACTGCAAACAGGATTCCGAGCCAGTGTTTTCCGGTTGCCTGATCGATGTAGTAGGACGGACCGCCGTAGCAGCCGCCGTCATCGGAACGGCGCTTGTAGATCTGAGCCAGAGTTCCCTCCACGAAAGCAGTAGACATTCCCAGAAGCGCTGTAAGCCACATCCAGAATAATGATCCGAGACCGCCGAGACAGATTGCTGTGGATACGCCTGCGATGTTTCCGGTTCCCACACGGGATGCCGTCGAAACCATGAGTGCCTGAAAAGACGAGATCGCCTTGTCATCCTCACTCGGTGCGAGAACGACCCGCAAAGATTCCTTTAAATAGCGGAACTGAACAAACTTTGTGCGGACCGTAAAGTAGATTCCGCCTGCAACAAGTAAAATGATCAGGATGTATGTGTAAAGATAATTACTGAGATTCCCGATCAGTGCCCCATACAAATCGTACATGTGTTGTTACCCCTCTTTTTTCTTTTTTTGTTACCCCAAAATTTTACTGTAAGTTACCCGTATTTACAATCATTTTTCCAGAAAATTTTGCTATGACCGCTTATTTCATTATACCTCCCCTTCCTAATTTTTTTCTAAAGAAGAAAGTTTCCGTCTGCCCTTTTTCCTCTGGGTTCCCGTATCACTTTCATACTTTCATCGTAACCTGATGAACTGTTACCCTTCATCAAAAAACTGCTCAGTCCTTCTTCGCAAAAATATGCAATTTCATCTGTGAGGAAAGGAACTGCAGGATTTTTCTCCCAGCAATGCTGTTTCCCTTTGCGTCCAGGGACGGACCATAGATTCCGATTCCCATCTTCCCGTCAACAACAGACAGCAGTCCGCCACCGACACCGCTCTTAGAAGGAATTCCCACGCGGACCGCAAATTCCCCGGACCCGTCATACATGCCGCAGGTCAGCATGATCGTCTTCACGACTCTCACGGTATCGGAATTCAGCAGCCGCTTTCCGGACGGATCCACTCCGTCATTCGCGAGCAGAAGTCCCAATCCCGCAAGGCTTTCCGCCGTGACACTCAGCGAGCACATTTTCACATAGAAATCCAGCGCTTCCTCCACATTTCCATTGATCACGCCCTTGCTCTCTAAAAGGTAGGCGATGGCGCGGTTTCTCGCCACCGTCGACATCTCCGAGCGGTAGACCTTCTCATCCAGAACGATCCCGTCATCCTGACAGAAACACCTCGCAAGCTCCAGCATCTCCCCAAACGATACCTTCGGCTCGATAAAGCTCGCCACCGCGATGGCACCGGAGTTGATCATCGGATTGTATGGATGACTGTTGGATCCCTCAAGCTTGATCAGGGAGTTGAACGCGTCCCCCGACGGCTCCATTCCCACATTCTCAAACACCATGTCAAACCCGCAGACTTCAAGTGCTACTGCAAGGCTGATAACCTTCGAAATACTCTGGATGCTGAACCGGTCCTTCGTATCCCCACAGGAGAACCGGCTTCCATCCCGGCAGAAGATGCTGATTCCGAGCTTATTCTTGTCCGCTCTTCCAAGCTCCGGAATGTACGTCGCAACCTCCCCCTCTTTGATGTATGGGCGTCCCGTTTCCAGCGCCTCATTGATCAGATCTTGAAACATAACTTTTGTTTACTCCTTTCCTATATGACCTTTCACTCCTGCTGCCGCACTTTCCATACTTCGCAGGAAACTCCTGTCAGCACATTTTCCGTGCTTTTTTCTTATTTTAAACGTCCTGTCCCCTCTCAAGCCGCTCTCTTACTTCCTTCAAAAACTCTTCCCCGATCCCGGAGATCGGCACATCCGCAAGTGTCACATACCCGAATTCCAGCTTCACCTCGCACCCCGGAATCGGCACGGAAACTGCCCGGAAATCCGACAGCTGCTTGTCAAAGTCATGGATTCCGATGCTGTAAAAATCCGTCTGTGAGATCAGGTTCATGAGCGTCGCACGCCCTGTCACATAAATCTCCTTCTTCTTTCCCGTAATTCCCCCATCCTCATTTGGTCCGAGGATATTGGAGAGAATATCGTCATACAGCCCCATATAGCGGATAAATCCGTAATTCGCAAGATTCTCCCTCGTCATCGGCTTCTTCTCCCGGACGAGCGGATGATCCTTTGAGATCACGATCTGCGGTTCCACATAGGAGAGGAACCGATATGTAAGACCTTTTGCCGCCGCCATCACCTGGATCTCCTCATGTCTCTGGCTGTCGAAATGGAAAATTCCGATGTCGGCCCGCCCGGAGACCACATCCTCGATGACATCCTCCAACTGCCCCTCATACAGGCGGTGGGTGAATTCCGGCTGATCCTGGTAACGTCTCACGATAGTGATAAAACTCTCCATTACATGGGAGAACTTTGTCATGGACACCGCCAGGGGCTCTGTCTTCTCCATCTCTTTTAAAGGCCGCAGGTGCATTTCTTCCATTTCCTTTAAGATCCGCACCGACCGCTCCAAAAACTCATTTCCCTCGGGAGTCAGCGTCACGCCCTGACGGCTCCTGTTTAAGAGCGGCGCTCCAACGGTCTCCTCCAGGTCATGAATGATCTTTCCAAGATGGGATTGGGAAACATAGAGCATCTGGGCCGCCTTGTTGATGGAACCAAGTCTCGCCACCTTGATGAAGTATTCCAGATGTTTCAGATTGATATCATAGCTCATGTTCTTCCCTCCCTCATTTTTCTATCTCTCTTCCCGCGCATCGCTGCTGAAAAGAGTTTCTGAAAACCGCACATTCCTGCGGCTTTTCTTGTATATAATGTATCATTTTTTGCTATATCTTTCCACTTCTTTGTTATTCTTTATCAAACTAAGGTTATTTCTCGCAGAAAAAACCTTATACATCAAAAGCGGAGTGCCGTCACCTGGACAACACTCCGCAACCATACTTTCATATCTTAATTCGCACGGGATGACAGGCCTCAGCTCCCGATCATAATGCTGATGATCTCATCATTCGTCTCCTTCATTCCCTCTTTTGCGAGACGTCCCACGTTACGGATCGTCGCCTCGATCCCGGCCGTCACGATTCCGTCGCCGTCATCAAAGTTCTGACCACGCTTTGCCATATAGTAGCCGATGATCCCCGCGTCCACCGCCTCAGCGATCTTTGCCGCGCAGGACGCTTTCGCGCCGTCACAGACCATACCGGAAATAATGGCGACCGCATTGATCACGGTGTGGACCACCTCATCATAGGACGCTCCGGAGAGATACGCGATCCCTGCTCCGGAACCCGCGCCCGCGCTGACTGCACCACAGTAAGCGGATAGTCTTCCAATGGGCGTCTTCTGGTGGATCGTCGTGAGATCTGAGAGTGCCATCGCCCGGTACATGGTATCCTCATCGACTCCCAGCTCCGTTGCGTATACGATGACCGGAACAGAAGCCGTGATTCCCTGATTTCCACTGCCGGAGTTGATGATAACCGGAAGCTCACATCCGTTCATTCGTGCGTCGGATCCGGCTGCCGCCATGGCTCTCGCCCGTGTACGGACATCATTTCCGTTCATATCAAGAAGAAGTGCGCCGATGTTGGATCCATACTTTCCACGCATTCCCTCTCTGGCGATCGCCATATTGTAAGTTTTCTGGCGCTCCAGAACCTCTCTGATATCATTCACATCCACTGTGTGGATAAAGTCCCAGATATGCTCCATATCGAGCAGTGAGCGGTCCGTAAGACCTTCCTCCTCCTCGCCGTTCACCGGAATATCCTTGAGAACTTCTCCGTTCTTTTCAATATGTACCACATTCGTGTGATAATTTGCGATGCGGACCATGCTGGTATCTGTTCCGCGTGTCAGTGTCACAATAATATCAAAGGTGATGCCGTTATCAATATGCTCCACTTCCACCGGGGTCGTCTGAAGGAATTCCTTCATCGCCGTGATCTGCTCTTTTGTAACAGACGCTATAACCTCAAGTTCCTTTTTCGGATCACCTGCAACGATTCCTGCCGCCGCCGCCGCCGGGATTCCCTTTAAATGATCCGTATTCGGGACGATCACGGATTTTACGTTCTTGATCATGCTGCCGCTGGCTCCTACCTTCACCTTCTCCGGGAGTCCGCCGAGCACTTCTCTCGCGACTGCCGCGCAGTAAGCGATGGCGATCGGCTCCGTACATCCCATCGCCGGCTTCAGCTCCTCTTCCAGAATACTCACATATGCCCGATATCTGATATCGCTTTTCTCCATTGTATCCGTCCTTTCTCCGTTCTTTTCTGCCGATCGGATCACTTTTTCCGCCCGCCATTCATGACTCCGAGTCTCACATCCTGAAAATTCGCATTCTATCCTGCTATTTTCTTGCAATTTCTATATTCTTAGCGTATCATAAGAAGTACTAAAAGTAAAATTGAACGTTTTAAACAGATCGTTTATAAATTTTTATAGAGAAGAAAGGAATCCGCCATGGAACTTCGAGAGATCCGCACGTTTCTACAGATCGCGCAAAAGCAAAGTTTTTCAAAAGCCGCCGAGGCGTTAGGCTATTCCCAGGCCGCCGTCACGGTCCAGATCAAGCAGTTAGAGGAGGAACTCGGCATCCATCTCTTTGACCGCCTCGGAAAAAAGACGGTCCTGACTCATCACGGGGAAATCTTTTACCGCTATGCCGTGACGATCCTTGGCACCGTCGCCGACGCGAAAAAAGCTGTTTCCGCCTCCACAGAGCTCTCCGGTGACCTCACCATCGGAACCATTGAATCCATCTGTGAATCCATCTTTCCGGATCTTTTAAAGAAATTCCATCAGCTTTACCCGAACGTCTCCGTGAGCATCGTTCTGGACTCCCCGGATGTTCTTTTGGACCGTATGAACAAGAACTCTATCGATCTGGTCTATCTCCTCGACCAGCCCATTGACGACAAGCGTTTTATAAAAGTTCTGGAAGCGCCGGAAAATATCTCCTTTGTCTCTTCCTCCGTCCACACGCTGGCAAAAAACGATTCAACAGACCTTGCCTCGGTCATCAGCCACCCATTCCTCCTGACCGAAAAAAATGCCAGCTACCGGTTCGTTCTTGACCGGTATCTGGCATCTCTCGGAAAGGAGATCAAGCCTTTCCTGGAAATTGGAAACACTGAATTCATTATCAATATGTTGAAGCAGAACGCCGGGATCTCATTTCTCCCGGAGTTTGCCGTAAGGCATGAAGTGGAATCCGGTATTCTCTCGATCCTGCCGGTAAAGGATTTCCACATGGAGCTCTACCGTCAGGTCCTCTATCACAAAGACAAATGGCACACCGGTGAGATGGACGCCTTTATCGAACTTGCGAAGGAGACTTTCCGGACTTCGCCCGTTTCAGAAGAACACCCTCAAGAACGATAAGGAAGGTCAACATAATAAGCATCGCCGCGCTCACTCCAATGGTCAGCCTGTAATCTCCCGTTATATCATAAAAGGTTCCAAACCACATGTTAAAGGGCGCTCCCAGAAGCGTTCCCACCATGGTGGAATAGGCATATGCTGTACTGTAGGTCTCGCCCTTCCAGAAGATCCTACAGAACAGCGGCATCATGACGGATGATAAGGGAAGTGTCACACCAAAAAACAGGGCGCCCGCCATCACTGTCTCCGGAGAACCGACAAACAGCAGTACATGTCCAAGAAACGCCAGCGCAATCGAAACTTCAAAGGTCCTGATGATCCCAAGGCTGTCGCTGATCTTTCCGAGGATCAGCTTGCTGGACATATTTCCGAGAAGGGAGATGCTCGTCATCATGGCCGCTGCCTGCAGCGTAAGGCCGGCTGCGATCCCACAGGGCGTCAGGAAGGAATTCAGGTACGCGCATGACACACTGGTCCAGTATGCACCCACGGCAATATAAAATTCCGGCTGACGCAGCAATTCTTTTAACGTAATCCCGTTTTCCCCGGATGCGGGCGCTGATGCGTCTGATACAGCCCTTCGCTCCACATCCTCTGCCCCGTAAGGCAGAAGTCCCATCTCTTCCGGCTTGCAGCGGAGAACGAACAGGGAGATCGGGAGGACCAGCGCGATACTGACGATTCCAACCGCCACATAGCTCACCCTCCATCCGAATGCCGGGATCGCCATTCCAAGAAAGCTGCTGCCGATCATGCCGACGAGACCGGAGAAGGCCGCGGAGATTCCCACCGCCGTTCCGGTCTTTTTCTTAAACCAGTTTCCAAGAATGATCGGCGCCGGGATCATGCAGACGAAGGACGAGGCAATTCCCTGAATGATGCCTGTCAAATGCCACTGCCACAGTTCATGGAAGGTACCCATGAGGGCCGCGCAGCCTCCGTATATGACAGCTGCAATGCTGATCACGATCCGCACATCATGTTTCCGAAAGCTTGTCGCCACAAATGGCAGCGCCAAAGCAGAACTGATGCAGTAGAGCATCCGGTACATCGTAAGTTTTCCCAGCTCAAATCCCAGCTCTTTGCAGATCGGGGAGTAAAAGACACCGGCACAGTTGTTGATGAGTCCCAGAGTCGCCCCCTGCAGGATGCAGCAGCCCGCAAGGATGAACCAGGCATAGTGCAGTCTGTTTTTCTTTTGTTCCATTGTTATTTCTGCCTTTCCCCAGCTTTTTTCTTTTCCGCATATCGCCGGTATCCGGCTGTCCGCCCCGAAAACTTCCGGCCACATATCCACCCGGTTCCATCTCCGTCACTCACTCTTATGGCAGGCGCCTAGCCTCTGCGGACATGCTGAATAAATCTGCGGAATATTCTTTATTCCTTAAAGTTATATTGTAGCATTATTTCTCCCATTTTCCCATATTTTTTTCATCTTTTTACCATAAAGAACTTGCAGGATAAATCTTAAGTATTTATAATAGAAAACACGGTAACTGTTCATTACATCGAAACAGTACCGCAGTAAAAAGACATTACCGCCCGACCCCGGCGGCAAAAAATACAATGCCGGTCAGACGGCAGAATGGAGGAATTTCCAATGGCAAAGAAAGAGATCGACTGGTCCAATATCGGATTCGGTTACATCAAAACTGATTACAGATATGTATCCAACTTCAAAGATGGTTCCTGGGATGAGGGAACTCTTACAACTGATGATATGATCACCTTAAACGAGTGTGCATGTGTATTCCAGTATGCACAGACCTGCTTCGAGGGCTTAAAGGCATACACAACGGAGGACGGCCACATCGTAACCTTCCGCCCGGACTTAAACGCTGAGCGTATGATGAACTCCGCAGCAAGACTTGAGATGCCGCAGTTCCCGAAGGAGCGCTTCATTGACGCGATCACAAAGGTTGTCGCAGCAAATGCAGACTATGTTCCGCCGTATGGTTCCGGCGCAACTCTTTATATCCGTCCGTATATGTTCGGTACAAACCCGGTAATCGGTGTAAAACCGGCATCTGAGTATCAGTTCCGTGCTTTCTGTACACCGGTCGGTCCGTACTTCAAGGGCGGCGCTAAGCCGATCACGATCCGCGTTTCAGACTTTGACCGTGCAGCACCTCACGGAACAGGTCATGTAAAAGCTGGTTTAAACTATGCGATGAGCTTACATGCAATCGTTGATGCTCACAACCAGGGCTTTGCTGAGAATATGTATCTCGACGCTGCTACAAGAACCTATGTTGAGGAGACAGGCGGAGCAAACTTCATCTTCGTTACAAAAGACGGCACAGTCGTAACACCGAAGTCCAACTCTATCCTTCCGTCCATCACACGCCGCTCCATCCTTTACGTTGCTGAGCACTATCTCGGCTTAAAGGCTGAGGAGCGTCCGGTTCCGTTCTCTGAGGTTAAAGACTTCGCTGAGTGCGGTCTCTGCGGTACCGCTGCTGTTATCTCTCCGGTTGGCAAGATCGTAGACCACGGCAACGAGATCTGCTTCCCGAGCGGAATGGAGAAGATGGGTCCGGTGATCCAGAAGCTCTACGACACATTAACAGGCATCCAGATGGGCCACATCGAGGCACCGGAAGGCTGGATCCACGTGATCAAATAATTAACCGTGTGAATTGTATCAGAGCAGGATTCCTTTGGAGGAGTCCTGCTCTTTTTTCTTTAGCAATGATTCGCATGGGAAGAGAATTCCATTTAAGCGATGATACTATTCTGGAACAAATATGTAAAAATTTTGATCTGGATCAGATCACTGCGAGAGAATACATTGATTCTTTTGGGAAATAATTATCCATATTCATCAAAAAGATCCGGGAGACCATCCATGCATGATGGAATCCCGGATCTTTTATTTTTCTTTATTTATGCCGCATGGAATCTTCCATCCCGCCTGCAGATCTCCTCAAACTCCTTAAGCTTCTGCTTTGCCTCCGGACTTAAGTCATCTGGAACCTGTATTCTTACGACGGCGTACTGGTCACCGTGGAGTGACGGGTCTTTTAAGGAGACGATACCTTTGCCGCGGAGACGGATCTTTGTACCGGAGTGGGTTCCGGCTTTGATCTTGCAGACCACATCTCCATATAACGTGTGGACAAGAGTCTCACCGCCGAAAACGGCCGTGGTGAACGGAACTTCCACATCGCTGTAGACATCCATGCCCTTTCTCGTCCAGCCAGGTCTTTCGCCGACTGTGATCTTAAGAAGCAGATCACCTGCGGCACCACCGCCGCTTCCCGGCATTCCTTTGCCTGCAAGACGGATGCTCTTTCCGGTCTCGATGCCTGCCGGGATCTTTACCTTCAGGGTCTGCGGCCTGCGGCCCGGCTGGTTCGGGTTCTGGATCGTGATGGTCTTTTCGCAGCCATGAACGGCCTCATCGAAGGTTATCTGAACCTCCGCATTTAAGTCGTTGCCGCGGTCAGAAAATCCAGAACCGGAAAATCCATTTCCGCCGCCAAAGCCATGGAAGCCGGAACCGCCAAAGCCAGCGCTACCAGCTCTTCCTTTGCCGCCAAACATATTTCCAAACAGATCACCGAAGATATCATCCCCGTCACCGCCCTCAAAATGGAATTCATGATACGTTCCATCTCCGGAACGGAAGGATCCGGACCGGTATGCTCCGCCGGCACCGTTTCCGAAGCCGCCGAATCCGCCAAAACCACCGGCACCTGCTCCGGCGCCCTGTCCGTAACCTGCCGTCTCATCAAAAGCAGCATGTCCAAACTGGTCGTAGAGTTTCTTCTTCTTCGGATCACTCAAAACGTCGTAAGCCTCATTTACATCCTTAAACATCTGCTCCGCCGTCTTATCGCCAGGATTGGAGTCCGGATGATACTTCTTTGCTAATTTTCTATATGCACGTTTAATTGCCGCAGCATCCGCGTCTCTCGAGATGCCCAGCACATCATAATAATCTCTCTTTGTCGATGACATATTCACCACCTCGCTGTTCTATTTGTAATGTAACATATCTAATTTTCAATGTCAAGGGAGGTATGTGAATTTTTTGTGATATTTAAAGATCCCGCCGAAATCTTCCTCTGTACAAGATCTGTGCGTTCCGGCTTCTGGCGGGATCTTTATTTTTCAATATTTGCTTTGTTGTTCTAATTATTTCTATTTTTCAAAAATCTGTCTAAATTCCTTCACCTGGGTCCGACCGATGGGCAGTGCCTCAGCATCATAGTACTTCATCTTCACACAATATCCATTATTGTAGCTCACCTGCATCTCCTTCACATAATCCAGATTGATCAGGTAGCTCTTGTGGATCCGGAAGAACCGGCTCTTTTTCAGGTGAGTCTCATAATTGTTCAGTGACTCGTTCTGCAGATAGAAGGATCCGTCCTTCATATGGATCTTGCAGGAACGCTTTTCCGTCTCAATGAATACGATATCTGCCACATCAACGACCTGAAAGCTGGAGCCCACGTTCACCATGATCTTTCCGATTTCATATCCGGGACCGGCGGCCTTTTCCTTTATGTGTTCATGGATCCGCTCCATCGCCCGTTTGACGCGTTCATAGTCAAAGGGTTTTAAGAGATAATCCACCGCTCCGATCTCAAAGGCCTTTACCGCGTATTCCTGGAACGCAGTGGCAAAGATGATCAGCGTATCCGGCTGCTTTCTCTTTATCATGGATGCCAGCGTAGTGCCGTTCATGCCACCCAGATTGATATCCACAAAACACACATCAAAGGTCTCATTTTCCAGCATTGCAAGAAATTCTTCGCTCCCGTCGGCCTCCGCGATCTCCGCATCCGGCTCACACTGCTCCACCAGATATTTAAGTTCGCTTCTTGCCGGGCGCTCATCGTCAACTACTGCTATTCTCATACCTCATGCCTCCCATGTTCTGCCAAAAACTCCGCTGTTCCAAACAGCAGGCTGTTGTCATCTGTTCTTCCAAAAGATCGTCAGCCGGTCGTTTTCTCCTGCTGCGCGCTTCCAGCCGCGCTGTCCGGAATGTTCATCCGCACGTCCGTCCCTTCTTCACTTGTCACGATCTGAAGTCCGTAGGACTTTCCGTATAAGGAGATCAGTCTCTGCTGCACGTTCATCATTCCGATTCCTGTGTGTTCCACTTTCTCCCCGCCGTACAGGCTCTGGACGATCCGGTAGTCCATTCCTGGTCCGTTGTCGATCACATCGATCCTCGTGGATCGTTCCTCCCGTTTCACGTTTACGATGACCTTTCCGACTCCTTTTTCCCTCTGCATTGCCCCGTGATGGACCGCATTCTCCACGATGGGCTGTAAGATCAGGTTCGGCACGCAGCTTCGTAACGCCTCCGGATCCGCATTGATCTCGATCGAGAGACGTTTTTCAAACCGCGCCTCCTCAAGCATCGTATAGGCTTTTACATGCTCTAACTCCGTGTCCAGCGTTACCATATAATCGGTATCCTCCAGCATGCTGCGGAAGTAGGAGCTCAGTGCCAGTAAGAGCTCCCTCGCTTTCTCCGGCTTTTCCCGGCAGAAGTAGGAGATCGTATTTAAAGAATTGAACAGGAAGTGCGGATTGATCTGGGACTGCAGGGTCCGAAGCTCCGCTTTTCTCAGCTCTTCCTTCTGTTTCTCCATCTCCGAGAGCTTGATCTGCATCGCGAAGTGATTCGCGAGTCCCGTGACAAATTCAATGTCCGCACGATAGGAATAGGCATTTTTCTTCACCAGCATCACAAGCGCCAGAACCTTTCCCTCATCGAGGAGGATCGGTGCGGAGATGATCACATTCTCCTTATAAAGAGGATAAAATCCGTCCTCCGGTAAAGGTACGCGGCTGATCCTCGTTGTCTTGAAGGTCTTTGTTGCAGATAAAAGTCTCGGATAATTGTTCTCTGTGAGAACGATACTGGAAAATGCCCCGCTCCTTGCCAGAAATTTCATGTCATCGATCAGTGCCGCGCCCTGACAGTGGTACTCTTCCATAATAATGTCGATGATCTTTCCTGCAGTCTTCCGGTCATTCTCCACAGAGCCCAGATACGGGGTACACCGCTCGGCGGTTCTCATGGCGAGGGAGACCTTGGATGCGACCTTTAAGTCTTCCGTGTTGAAGATCGATTTAAAAACATTAAAGAAGATCACCATGCCGACGGAATTGATGATCACCATCGGAACGATCACGATCTTTACGATCTCAACGGCCGCATCAAATGGCCTGGTGAGAAGCAGGATCAGAACAATATGGATCATCTCGGAAATGAACGTGACTCCGAGCAGAAACGTATTCGAGTACTGGCGGTTTCCCTTCTTCTTCCAGCCGATAAAGGAACCGATGATCCCGTGGATGATCGCGGAGAGCACACAGGCTACCGTGGAGATCCTTTCTGGAAAGATCAGATACCGATGGGCCGCCGCGATCACTGTCGTGATAAAGCCCGAGACAGGCCCACCCAGAAATCCGGCGGACAGAACACCGATCACCCGGGCATTCGGCAGCGCCCCTGTCACCTGGATCCCGATGTAATCAGAGATGATGCAGAAGACTCCGAAGATCACACCGAGAAGCACCTTTTCCCAGATCCTCTGCCAGACACTCTCCCCTCTTCCTTCCTCACTTCCGCCCTCTTCATTTAATAGAAGTCTCTGGACAAAGTCCATCTTCGTCATCATGAAGGCGAGCACTACCAATAGGCAGATGTTAAAGCAGATACTGTAAATAACATCAAGAAGCATGTTGTTTCCTCCTGTCTCTGACGATCCCTGTTTTTCTATATCTGTCCGCAGTGGTTATTGCAATCTGCGCAAAACCTCCATTTCGGAATGTCTGCGCTTCCATCTGCGCATGGCATGGATCACAACTGTCTGACGCCTGACCCGGCGTATTCTAACAGACACATATAGAAAAACAGGGACCGCCGCAGTAAATTTTCTGCAGCAGTCCCTGTGTGTTCACCGGTTATCTATGAAGGTCTACGCTGCCGCCGGTGCACTCTTCTTTGCAGCTGCTTTCTGGAATACGAATACAACTGCGCAGATCACGATACCTGCGATATCTGTCACAAGACCGCTGTCGATCAGGAGATAAGCGCCAATGAGGCTGGCAATTCTCAATACGATGTTGACCTTTGTGAACAGGAAACCTTCGACTGCTGTACTGATTAAGAATACACCAACTGCAGCAGTTACTGCAACCTGAATCGCTTTTGCAAGCGGAGTATCAAGCAACAGAAGGTCTGTATTGTATACAAACATGTACGGAAGAATGAATCCTGCAAGCGCAAGCTTTACGGATGCCCATCCTGTCTTCATCGGACTTCCGCCTGCGATACCTGCTGCCGCAAAGGCTGCAAGGGCAACCGGCGGTGTCAGGTTTGCGAACATCGCGAAGTAGAAACAGAACATGTGGGCAACCAGGGCCGGGATACCAAGCTGTACCAGAGCCGGAGCTGCGATCGTGGATGTAATGATATAGGACGGGATACTCGGAAGACCCATACCTAAGATCATGCAGGTGATCATTGTGAATACCAGTGTGAACATCAGGCTCTTTCCGCCGATGCTGATGATGGTATTTGCCATGTTCAGGGCGAAACCTGTGATCGAGCAGGAACCAACGATGATACCAACGCAGGCGCAGGCGATCGCTACGGATACGGTAGACTTCGCGCTCGCTACCATCGCATCAAGAATATCCTGGAAGGTCATTCTCGTATTCTTTCTGCACTGCGCCACGATGATCGTGAATACGATCGTATAGAACGCAGCCATGATAACCGTCTTTCCGGAGAAGAACAGCATGTAAACGAGGAAAATGATCGGAAGTGCCAGATGACCGTACTCCTTCATAACCTGGGACATCTTCGGAAGCTGATCCTTCGGGGTTCCCTGCATTCCCATCTTCTCAGCCCTCATCTGGATCTGGAACAGGATGCCCATGTAGTAGATAACTGCCGGGATGATCGCGGATAAAAGAAGTTCGTTGTACTTCATGCCAAGAGTATCTGCCATGATAAATGCGGCAGCACCCATAACCGGCGGCATCAGCTGTCCGCCGACAGAACCGGTCGCAACAACGGCGCCTGCGAACTCGTCGTCATAGCCGGATTTTTTCATAAGCGGGATCGTGAAGGAACCGGTCGTAACAACGACGGCTACGGCCGCACCGTTGATCATTCCGAGAAGTCCGGAAGCAACGACTGCTACCTTTGCCGGGCCGCCCTTTGTGCCGCCCGCGATGGCGTTTGCGAAGTCGTTGAAGAACTGACCCATGCCACACTTGTTCATGACTTCACCGAAGGCAATGAATAGGAAGATGTAGGTGGACGCGACGTTGACCGACGATCCGTAAATACCTTCCGTGTTCGAGAAGAAATGGCTCATTAACTTCTGCCATGTATATCCTCTGTGGAGGAAGATGCCCGGGACATCGATCGGGATGAGTCCCTGCTTCGTGCCCATTAAGCTGTAGATCATAAAGATAATGGAGATGATCGGGAGTGCCATGCCGCAGACACGTCTCGTTGCCTCCAGAACGACCAGGGTTAAAAGGGTACCGATCACGACATCCATCATGTCCGGCTTTCCGGCACGGTTGATGATGTTTACATAATCTACGCACATATAGATCGGAACTGCGGCTGACAATGCGATAAATACATAATCATACCACGCGATCACTTTGCGGCTCGCTTTTTTCGTAGCCGGATAAAGCATGAAGGCAAGAATCAGGATCATGCCGACATGGATGGAACGATGCTTTAATGTTTCCGGCATGTAAAGACCGGATGCGAAAACCAGATGATATAAGGTAACGATGATCGCGAATACCCGGTAAGCTTTCTTTAATACCGGGGACCCGAACTTTCTCGTCTTGCTCTCTTTATCAAACTGCTCGAGGAGTTTCTGTTTTTCTTCCTCGCTCATCTCTGCTTCCGCTGTACTGGGGACGATGTTTTTTTCTTTTTCGCTCATACAAATTTCCCTTCCCTTCGTTGTCAGAGTTGTTGTCGATGTTTCTTCAGCAGTTTCCTTTTCTTATTTTTCGAAACCATTCCGGATCCTCAGCACCATTTTTACGTGATGCGGCATGTCAGGGCCCTGAATCAGGAGCTCGCCATTCACCTTGATATTCTTCAGGGCTGTCTGGGAATTGATCCAGTTGAACTGCGGAAAGACGCTTTCGATCTCATCCATGTAGACGAGTCCGTCTTCGTAGCGGTATTTGCAGTCCATCTCTGCCGGAATTCCGGCACCGAAGCCCGCGACCGCGATGGTGTGGAGAAGGAAGCTTCCGTCTTTCTGTATCTCGTAATACTCGTACCATGGAATATGCTCAAAGGAATGTTCCCACTGGAAGGAAAGCTCGTCACCGGTCTTTACCGGAATCTCCCGGTAAACATTTCCGGTTTCAAGCTCTTCGATCACCAGAATTTTTTTCTGCTGCCGTATAAATACGGCAGCAGAGATTGCTGTGATTACCAGAAGAACCGGAATCAGGATTTTTAATTTAGTTCTCAGGAGTCTCATAACCGTGATCCTGCCACCACTTCGCAGCACCGTCATGAAGCGGGATCTTTACATCGTCAACACCGAAGGAAACATCGATGTTCTTGTCTGCTGTGTTGTGGGATGCCTTGATGGTAGCGATTCCATCGTCGGAGAAGATGCAGTCAAGCATATCGTAGACCATGTCATCGGATACGTCCTTATTTACAAGCATGATATTGTAAACGAATACGCTCTCCACATCCTCTTTGTTGTTGTATGTATTGGCCGGGATCGTGCTTGCGGAGAAGAACGGATACTTCTCGATCAGGTTATCTCTGCCTTCGCCGTCGATCGGAACGATCACCATATCGTAGCTGAATGCCAGCTCGCTGACGGTTGCGTTCGGAAGACCGGAGGTAACGAATGCCGCGTCGCACTGACCGTTCTTCATCTGGTCGATCGCTTCGCCGTAGGATAAGTAGTCAACATCACTATCCTCATATGTCATGCCGTATGCTTCATAGATCATTCTCGCATTTAACTCAACACCGGAGTTCGGAGCACCGATACCGACTCTCTTGCCCTTTAAGTCCTCAACGCTCTTGATGCCTGTGCTTGCCACGGTTACGAGCTGTACGTAGTTCGGCCAGAGTCTCATCATGGCTCTCAGATCCGGCTCTGCCTTCTCAAACGCACCAAAACCCTCATAAGCCTGTACGACGGAGTCCTGCATTGCGATCGCAAGCTCTGCCTCACCGTTTAAGATCAAGTTGATGTTCTCAACGGAAGCGCCGGTTGCCTGTGCGGATGTCTTATATCCTGCATTTCCTAATGCGGTTGCGAATGCGCCGCCGATCGGGTAGTAGATACCACTCGTAGGACCGGTTGCGACTGTGACAAACTCTTTCGCCCTGTCAATGCTCACGGACGTGCTGCCTGCCTCTGCGCTGGAACCATCCGCCGCTTTCTCAGTTACGGCTGCCGCTGTTGTGTCAGCTGCTGCTGTTGTAGATGTACTGCCGGAGCTGCTGCCGCATCCTGCAAGAGCTGCTGTCATTGTGAGTGCCATAGCTGCTGCTGTGATTCTTTTCACTAATCTCATACTGTTTACCTCTCCTTCTTTTTGTTTACCCGTAATTGTCCGGTCCCACCCGGATCATTACATACCCACTTTTCAAATGCTTCATATTCTTTATAAATATTTCACATTTCATGTCTAAATTTTAACGTAAACGTAGCTCTGATACAATGGGGTTCGTGCAAACTGCACAAAATCGTGTATGAATGGTAAAAATTGATGTGTGAAATGCAGGAATAAGACAGTTTTCCTGTGAATCTATATGATATTATTTTAACAATTCTTTGCACACCTTTGCGATCGATCGATGAGTTCGCTTGATAAGTAGGAATTGATCGTTCCCGTTAATATATTACTTTAAATTTTTAAACTTTAACGCGTGTAAGTGTTGACTTTTCTCTCTCCTGTCTTTATACTATGGACATAGCGGATCACGCCTCGCAGGCTTTGCCGATTTGGAATGCAAAGCACCGGCATTCTTTCTGCGAGATGCGCGTTATATAACGCATGACCGAATATTACATCAATCATATAGAAACAGGGGAGTAACCGCTTATGGGAGCAATTGTAAAAGTAAAAAATGTAAAATTGGGAGACGGAATGCCGAAGATCTGCATTCCGGTTACGGATACAAATCTTGATGACCTGAAAAAATCTGTAAATCTGATCCGAAATACTCCGTTTGACCTGATCGAATGGCGTGCTGACTTCTACACCGGTATGGAAGATCCCGAAGTCCGGATCAAGGCAATGACCTTATTCCGAAATACTCTGGGAAATATCCCGGTCCTCTTCACGATCCGCACCAGCGTGGAAGGCGGAATGCTGGAAATCGATACCGAAACCTACACAAAGACGATCCTCGCCGTGATCGACAGCGGTCTCATCGATCTCGTTGACGTGGAACTCTCCCGCGGGGAAGACACGATGAAGACGATCGTCGCAGCCGCCCACCGGGTCGGAGTAAAAGTTGTCGCCTCCCGCCACGACTTCACGGCAACACCGGACAAAAACATCATCGTGAACAATCTCTGCCTGATGCAGTCTCTCGGTGCCGACATCGTAAAGTTCGCAGTTATGCCCCAGTGTGACCGCGATGTCCTCACACTGCTCGACGCAACGATGACAATGAAGGAGGAACACAATGAGACGCCGGTGATCACGATGTCCATGAGTCCTGCCGGAGTGATCAGCCGTATCTGCGGACAGCTTGTCGGCTCCTGCGTGACCTTCGGAACGGCCGGAAAGGCATCCGCACCCGGACAGATCCCCGCAAACCTGCTGAGCACCTTTTTAAAAACGCTTGCATAAAAAATGAAAAGCTCCCGTCCCCGGACATGGCACATCCGGCGGCGGGAGTTTTTCATAGGGTTTTCAAGTTTTAAATAGACATTCGGCGAAAGGTAATACTGATGTTCTTTTGCTTTACCGGCAAGTTCCGCGATCTCCTGCCCGTTTTTTTCCATGACATACATTTCAGCATCCTGCTTTTCATATTGCGGAAAAAACGGGGACAACTGGATCTCCGGGAAAAAAGAAGATCACAGTCCTCTGCCAGATCACAAAATTTCAGACTTTTCTCCAGATTTTCCTGTACATTTCCGGTCATACGCATCTGCGCAGGTGCGATTTTCATGCTTTTCCTCCTCATGTATCATTTTTTTCATTCTATCACCTTGAATATGCCGGGGCAAGAACCCGGGACAGGATTTTTCCGAGCCGAATTTTGCCGAGGTTCTGTATTCCGGATCAGCAGACTTCGCGAGGTCTGCGCGTTATATAGAATTTTTACTCTGGGAAATTCCCATCTGCAAAAAACAACGGCAAAGCTGCGATTTTTTACCGTAGTATTTTTCAGGAACAAATGTTCGATTTTTACTGGACAATCGAACAGATGTGTGCTATACTCGTTTTACGAAATCGAACAAATGTTTCTATTGATTTTTCATAGACTTACAGAAAGCGGGGAATCCGGATGCTGATTGGATTACATGTAAAGAATCTTGCCCTGATCGAACAGGCAGATGTAGAATTTGGAAACGGTTTAAATATTCTGACCGGTGAGACCGGAGCCGGAAAATCAATTATTATCGGCTCTGTCGCTCTCGCGCTGGGTGCAAAAGCATCAAAGGACATGATCCGCCGCGGTGAGGACTATGCCTATATCGAGCTTACCTTCTCCGTCGACGATGAGAAAAAACGTGAAGAATTAAAGTCGATGGATGTATATCCGGATGATGACGGACTTCTCATTATCTCAAAAAAGATCACTCCGACGAGAAGTATCAGCCGGATCAATGATGAAACCGTAACGACAGCCCGCTTAAAGGCTGTAACCGGAAAACTTTTAGATATCCACGGCCAGCATGAGCACCAGTCTCTCCTTCACAGGCAGAAACATCTGGAGATCCTCGACGAATATTCTCGGAAAGAAACAGGGATGCTGAGAAGAGAAGTCGCGGAAAGCTACCGGAAATATCTGGAATTAAAAGGAAAACTTGACGGATTTTCTCTGGATGACGAGAGCCGGAAGCGGGAACTCGACTTTATCCGTTTCGAGATTACTGAGATCGAGAACGCCGCTTTAAGACCGGGGGAAGAAGAAGAACTGGCCGCAAAGTTCCGCAAATATGCCCACAGCCAGAAGATCATGGAAAGTCTTCAGGCCGCATACCAGGTTCTTGACAGCGATATGATCGGCCGGGCCTGCCACGAGGTAGAAAATGTCTCCTCCTACGATGAACGGCTGAGCGGGATCGCATCCGGTCTCTCCGATGCAGAAAGTATCCTGTCCGATCTCTGCCGTTCGATCTCCGGCTATCTGGATGAGATGGAATTTTCCGGGGAAGACTTTCAGCAGACGGAAGAGCGTCTCGATCTGATCCGCCAGATGACTGCGAAATATGGCTCAACCGAGGAGGCAGTCCTGCGAAGTCTTGATGCAAAGAAAAAACGCCTGGAAGAACTTGAAAATTATGAAGAACTGGCCCGCGCCGCAAAGGCAGTCTTCGAAGAACAGAAACATGTCCTCGCTCTTCTCTGCGGGCGCCTGTCCGAAGAGCGGAAAAAAGCCGCAAAAGTTCTCGAAAACCGGATTTCCGAAGAACTCAGGGATCTGAATTTCCTCCATGTGGAATTTCAGGTCGATGTCCACCGCACAGACCACTACACGGCCTCCGGCTCCGACGAAGTGGAGTTTCTGATCTCCACAAACCCTGGAAGTATCCCGCCAAGACCGCTCGGCGAAGTCGCATCCGGCGGTGAGCTCTCAAGGATCATGCTGGCGATCAAGACCGTCCTCGCCGATACGGACGATATCCCTACCCTGATCTTCGATGAGATTGACACCGGCATCAGCGGAAGAACTGCCCAGAAAGTATCGGAACGCCTGTCTTACATCGGAAGAAAGCATCAGGTTCTCTGCATCACCCACCTTCCTCAGATCGCCGCGATGGCTGATACGCACTTTGAAATCAGGAAATCGGTGCAGAACGGAATGACTTCCACTAAGATCCAAAAGCTGAATGAGCAGGAACAGACCGGCGAGCTTGCGAGACTTCTCGGCGGCGCGGAGATCACGGAAAAAGTCCTTGAAAATGCGGAGGAAATGAAGCGGCTGGCAAAAGAGACAAAAACCCATCTCGATTCCCGGGATTGTTCTGTTGTCTCCAATGACGTTTCTATGCTTCCGGCAGCCGGCTGAATCTGCAGACGCATCGTTACAGAACACGGGCACTCCATGCCCGCGTTCTGTAACAGGATTTTGCCGATGCTTCGCATTCCGAATCGGCAAAATCCGCGACCGCAACGGTATCATACGGAATTTTCAGTTCAGAAAATTCCTACCCGTGAAAAGTAACGACGCATCTCCTATTTTTATAACCGGGATGAATCGACAGAATGAGAAAAAACTGACAGGGTGAATTTCAGAATGTATCACATACTAGGAGAGACAAAAAAGCTGTCTCTCCTTTTTCTCACCTTTTCCGATCTGGACCTTCCTGAATAATCCTTTTGAAAAACGGTGATACTAAAAAGGTACTGGCAGCCTCAATATATGCAGTGCATCAAATAGGCGGTTTCTCCGGTCTGATCTGTGTTTCGGATCGCAGCCGGATGATCTCCGCGCCTGTACTGCTGACAGAAACAGACAAGGAGGAAGCTGCCATGATGAAAAAAGAATCGTTTCGCAGGATCCTGATCCGGGTATTCTGGTGTTCTCTGATCTTCACTCTGGGATTTTCCTGGATCTATATCCGGTATGCGGTGCCGGATAAGCTGAATCTGGTCGTCAACGAGGAGGAAGTCTTCCATTTTTCTCTTCCGCCCGGAATCACCTTTGAGAGTGACAGTGAGGAAGTCATCCTGAAAAACTCCTCCGATATTCCAGATGGGATGATCCGGATCGACCGCCCGGATTCCGTCTCCATGTGCGGAAAAACTGAGGGCAGTTACCTTGTCGGAATGAAACTTCTCGGTCTGATCCGCATGAAGGAGATCCAGGTTGACGTCGTCGACAGTTCCTGTGCGATCCCCTGCGGAACTCCTGTCGGGATCTACCTGAGTTCCAAAGGCGTCATGGTGATCGGTACCGGCCAGGTGACAAATAAGACGGGAAATGTGGTGGAACCGGCATACGGGCTTTTGAAGTCCGGGGACTATATTCAGACCATCAACGGTGAGACTTTAGAAGATAAGGACGCTCTGGTCGATGCCGTGAACGCGTCCGGAGGAAAAGCCATGATTCTCGGGATCAGGCGGGATGGGCGGGAAATCGACGTGAACATGACGCCTGTCCTGGCAGATGACGGTCACTACAAGCTCGGCGCCTGGGTCCGGGATGATACCCAGGGGATCGGAACGATGACGTATGTTGACATGAACGGCTGCTTCGGCGCTCTGGGTCACGGGATCAGTGACAGCGATACCGGAGCACTCGTGGATATCGACGGCGGCGAGCTCTACGAGACCCAGATCCTGGGAATTGAAAAAGGCCAGACAGGAAAGCCCGGTGTGATGTCTGGCGTGATCTACTACGGAAAAGGGACAAAGTTGGGCGATGTGACCGAAAACACAACGGAAGGAATCTATGGAACTGTAAACCGACATTTTCTTGACTCGCTCCAGGCCGACGCGATCCCCATCGGATTCCGCCAGGACATCCAACGCGGGCGCGCGTACATCCGGAGCAAGGTATCCGGAGAGGTGAAAGACTATGAGATCGAAATTCAAAAAGTGGATTATGGAAGTGTGCAAAAAAATAAAGGGCTGGTTCTCAAAGTCGTAGACGAGGACCTCTTAAATCTCACCGGCGGGATCGTCCAGGGCATGTCCGGCAGCCCGATCATCCAGGACGGAAAGCTCATCGGAGCTGTCACCCACGTTTTCATCAACGATCCGACAAGAGGATATGGAATTTTTATGGAAAATATGCTGGGGCATTAACAACAAGCAAAAACACGCTTCGCGAGTTTCCCCTTGTTATCGCGACAATCGCCAAGGTCTCGCAAGCGCGGACTTTTGCACGTTATTCGCGTAAATTAGATAATACAGTGGTTGTCGCAAAATTTGTGACAACCACTGTATGCAGAAGTAAATTTTCAGTCCTTGTTCCTCCCAGATAACTCCCTTGACACTCTTGTTACTTCCGTCCGGAATATCTTATGTGGGCAGCCGAAATACATATCGAAGAATACTATCTGAATATGATGCGGGCATGGTATTTTGCAACAGCTCTCGCCAAACAGCCGGATGCCGCCCTGCCCTGGCTCACAGAGCGCCGCCTGGATGTCTGGACCCACAATAAGACCATCCAGAAGGACAACAGACCGCCTGCCAAAAAGCAGACGGTCTGTCTCTATCATTCACTCCGTTTTCTTCAACAAACGGCTCTCTTCTATTTTCCTTCCACGATCTTCTTCAGCTTATCCATCAGGATGATCGTGTCATCCACCGTCCGCACGGCACACATGATCGTGTTGTCACCGGCCACGCAGCCGACGATCTCATGGAATCCGATCACATCGAGCGCCTCAGCGACCGCCATCGCCATACCGGAAACGGTCTTGATCACGAGAATATTCTGTGCCATATCCATGGAGACATAGCAGTCACGGAAGATGCGGATGTATTTTTCTCCGAAATCCTTCTGATGCTGCATGACTGCGTAGCACTGGCGTCCGTTTTTCCCCGGTGCTTTTGTGAGCTTTAATTCGCGGATATCTCTCGATACCGTCGCCTGCGTCACATGGTATCCGGCCTTTTTCAGGTATTCCGCCAGCTCCTCCTGCGTCTCGATCTGATATTTCCCAATGAGCTCAACGATCTTACTATGTCTGTCAACCTTCATGTCTTCCGCTGCCCCTTTCTGCGTACACTATCCCGCGCACTACGCATCATACATTTTCGTTTTCAAAATATCCAGGAAGGACCGGTGATCCAGCTTCACTACCCTGGTCACGGTCTCTGCCTTTGTGATCTCAATATAATCCCCGTTTTCCAGGCGAACCAGCGTGTCACCGTCAAACGCCGCCACCTGGCTGCCGCGGTTCGTCGCCGGGATCTCGATCCGGATCCGGCTTCCGGCACCGAAAACGATCGTTCTCGATGTCAGCGTGTGCGGGCAGATCGGCGTCAAGATCATGAGCTGTCCGTCCGGCTGTGCGATCGGCCCGCCCGCCGACAGATTGTAGGCTGTCGATCCCGTAGGTGTCGCAACGATCATGCCATCGGCGCTGAATTCGTTTAAAAACTGTCCGTCCACGTACAGCTTTAATTTCAGAACGCGCGGATCCCCGTCCCTTGTCAGGACGATATCATTTAACGCGATACTCTCCTTCACCGGTCTTCCGTCCCGGTAAACGCAGCCCTTTAACATCATGCGCTCCTGGATCTGGTAAGAATCCTCCAAAAGCGCATCCAGAAGCTCCTTCACATCGCCTTCCCGCCCGATCTGGGTGAGATACCCGAGACCGCCGAGGTTGATCCCGATCATCGGAAGATCACGCCCTGCGAGATCCCGCGCCGCCTGGATCAGAGTTCCGTCGCCGCCGAGTGTGATGACACATTCCGTATCTCCCGGAACATCCTCAGGATCCGTATAGGGATTTCCATGTCCGGAAGCACTTTTTCCGGCGGAGACTTTTGCGCCGCGGGTCGTCAGATACTCCTCGACCGCTGTCTGCATGTTCTTCGTATTTTCTTTGTCAGGATTCGCAACGATGTAAAATTTCTTCATATATTCTGTCCTATTTATCCAGTGTCTCGTGTGCCTTGTCGACGATCCCGGAAGCTCCGATCGCGTCGTTTGCGAAGGTGCTGCCATCAGTACAGTTTCTTAAATGAAGCAGGTACTCGATGTTTCCTTCCGGTCCTTTGATCGGTGAAAATTCCAGATGCAGCGCCTCAAAACCGATGCTTCCGGCAAATGATGCTACCATCTCGATGACCTCGAGATGAACGGATTTTTCACGGACAACACCCTTCTTTCCAACCTTCTCACGTCCGGCCTCAAACTGCGGCTTGATCAGGCAGACAACCTCACCATCCGGCTCCATGAGCGCCTTCACAGGTCCCAGAACTTTCGTCAGGGAGATAAAGGATACATCAATGGATACAAACTGGATCCGGTCCGGGATCTCCTCCGGAGTCACATAGCGGATATTCGTCTTTTCCATGCAGACCACGCGCTCATCGTTCCGGAGTTTCCATGCGAGCTGTCCATGTCCAACATCGACGGAGTAAACCTTCACCGCTCCGTTCTGGAGCATACAGTCCGTAAATCCGCCGGTGGACGCGCCGACATCCATACAGATCTTTCCTTCCAGCGTCACGCCAAAGTGCGTCATCGCCTTCTCTAATTTCAGACCTCCGCGGCTCACATATTTTAAAGTCGTTCCGCGCACCTCCACGTTCGCAGTCTCATCGAACATGGAACCCGCCTTGTCTTCCTTCTGTCCATCTACATAGACGATGCCGGACATGATGACCGCCTTCGCCTTCTCCCTGGACTCCGCCAGGTTTCTCTTTACCAGAAGAACATCCAAACGTTCCTTCATGGGCTTTTTCTCCTTCCCGGGATCTTCGCCTCCCAGACTGTCTTTATTTCCAGGAATCCAGTTCCTGCTCGATCCGCTTCAGGACCGAATCGCTGTCGATCCCCAGCATTTCCCGAAGCACGGACACATTTCCGTGTTCCACATATGCATCCGGAAGTGCGATCTGGATCACCCGGATCTCCGGATAAAATTCATGAATATACTTTGTGACATACATGCCCATGCCGCCGCGGAGCACATTTTCCTCCATCGTGACGATGAGCTTATGATCTTTGCACAGATGATCGATCATATCGGTGTCGAGCGGCTTCACAAACCGCGCATTTACCAGGGTACATGCATGTCCTTTTGCCTTCAGTTTTTCCCGGACATGCTCTCCGGTGCTCACCATGCTTCCGAGAGCAAAAAGAGCAATGTCAGACTCCTCATAGAGCATCTCCGCCTTTCCGTACTCGATCGGCGCCCGGAACTCCTCCAGTCCGCGGTACGCCTGACCTCTCGGATAGCGGATCGCGAGCGGTGCGTCGAACTTCACGCCGAACTCCAGCATGTCCTGAAGCTCCCAGAGATTCTTCGGCGCCATGATGTTCATCCCCGGAACAAGACTCAGAAACGAGATATCAAAGATTCCCTGGTGGGTCTCCCCGTCGCTTCCCACAAGACCGGCCCGGTCGATCGCGAATAAGACCGGAAGGTTCTGGATACAGACGTCATGGAGCACCTGATCATAACCGCGCTGTAAAAACGAGGAATACACAGCGACAACCGGTTTCAGCCCGGCCGACGCCATACCAGCCGCGGACGTCACCTCATGTGCCTCCGCAATCCCCACGTCAAAGAACCGCTTCGGGAATTCCTTCGAAAACTTCGTGAGTCCCGTTCCGTCCGGCATTGCCGCCGTCAGCGCAACGAGCTTCTCGTTCTTCTTCGCAAGTTCACAGATCTTCTCAGAAAAGATATCGGTATAACTCGGGAATTCTTTTTTCTTAAGCGGCTTTCCGGTCTTGATATCGAACGGCTCCACACCGTGGAATCTCGCCGGATTTTCCTCCGCCGGCTTGTAACCTTTTCCCTTTTTCGTGATCACATGGACCAGGACTGCATGCTGGACCCGCTTTGCTTCCTTAAACACGCGGATCATCGTTTTCACATCATGTCCGTCAACAGGTCCCAGGTAGGTGATACCCATATCCTCAAACAGCATTCCCGGGACGAGAAACTGCTTGATCCCGTTCTTTAACTGGTAAAGCCCATATGCCATCGGCTTTCCGATCACCGGGATCGAGGAAAGTCCCCGTTCCACCTTGAGTTTCAGCTCCGCATAGCCTTCCTTCGTGCGGACACTGCTCAGATACCGTGACATACCGCCGACGTTCTTAGAGATCGACATCTCGTTGTCGTTCAGCACGATGATAAAGTTCTTTTTGATCTGGGCAGCATTATTTAATGCCTCGTAGGCCATTCCGCCGGTCAGCGCGCCGTCTCCGATCACAGAGATCACCGAATATTCTTCGCCCGTGATCTCCCGTGCCTGGGCGATCCCAAGCCCTGCGGAAATCGAAGTGGAACTGTGTCCCGTGTCGAACGCATCGTACGGGCTCTCTTTTCGCTTCGGGAACCCGCTCATCCCGCCGAACTGGCGCAGATCGTCGAATCCGGCCTTTCTTCCGCTTAAAAGCTTGTGCGTGTAAGCCTGATGTCCCACATCCCAGACGATCTTGTCCTTCGGCAGATCGAACGCCAGATGCAGCGCCATCGTAAGCTCCACAACGCCAAGGTTTGAGGCGAGATGACCTCCGGTCTTACTTATCTTTTCGATCAGGAACTGGCGGATCTCTCTCGCGAGCTCCGGATACTGGTCTTCCTTCAGTTTTTTGATGTCCGAAGACTGTTTTATATGATCAAGCAGCATGTTTCCAGACTACTCCCTTACATATTTTTCTTCCTTAGTTTTTCCTGTTTACGAGCATTTCAATAATGTCATACAGAAATTCATTCTTTCCCGGCAGACCGGCAAGTCTTCCCGCTGCCCGGTCGGAAATCTCTTTGACATCCTGTTTTGCCTTCTCAAGACCTTCCAGCGTCACATATGTGGTCTTCTGATTCTTCTCATCGCTTAAAACAGGCTTTCCAAGCTCTTCCTGGGTGCTCGTCACATCGAGGATATCATCCTGGATCTGGAATGCAAGTCCAACCTCGGACGCCATTGTCTCGACTTCCCGGATCTCCTCATCGGATGCACCGGCAAGGACTGCGCCGATCATCATGGAGGCCTCTAAAAGAGCTCCTGTCTTTAAGCGGTAGATAAAGTCAAGTTTCTCCCTCGGGACCGCCTTTCCGGTCAGCTCCACATCGACGGTCTGTCCACCGATCATACCGTAGATCCCGGTCTTCTCCGCAAGGATCCCGATCGCACGTCCGACCTTCGCAGGGTCCGCTCCCATCGTGAATGCCTTTGAAGCCACCTCAAACGCGTAGATCATCAGTGCATCGCCCGCGAGGACCGCCATATCATATCCGTACGCTTTCCAGGTCGTCAGCTTTCCGCGGCGGTACTCGTCATTGTCCATACACGGAAGATCATCGTGGATCAGTGAGGACGTGTGGATCATCTCCATCGCCGCCATGAACGGCCCGATCTCCGGTCCGTTCCCTCCAAATAAACGGTATACTTCCCGCATCAGCAGCGGTCTCAAACGCTTTCCGCCCGCCTTCACGCTGTAATTCATCGCCTCAAAGATCGTCTTCTGGTGCCCGGTCTCCTCCGGAAGATAAGAATATACGACTGCCTCGGTCTCTGCGACCGCCTGTCTGAACTTTTCCTTAAAACTGTCCGTCATCTTTCGTTCCCTCCGCCTGATCTCCGCTCAAAACAAGGATCCTCTTCTCGATCATTTCGATCTTTTCATTGCAGCTCTTTACGAGCTTCATACCTTCTTCATAGTCCGCAAAAGCTTCTTCTAGGGATCCGTCTCCCTTTTCCAGCCTTCCGATGATCTTATCGATCGCCGCAAACGTCTCCTCTACATTCATCTTTTTTCTTGTCTCGTCATCCATAGTCTTTCCTCACTGCGACAGTTTTTCCTGTCCTGATGTCCTGATGTCATAGTTTTCCACGTTGTTCACGGTCGCTCCGATCCGTCCGTCCTTCACACGGACTGTGATCCGGCTTCCAGGTACTGCCTGTTCCACGGTCTCCAGACGCTTTCCGTCTCCGTCCGTGATAAATCCAAAACCATCGCTGATCTTCTTTAACGGGGAAAGTCCCCAGAGTCTGGCACTCTTCACCGCAAGATTTCTCTTGTCCGCGGCAAGTCGGTCCTTCATCTCTCTCTGAAGCAGCGTCTCAGCATTCTGAAGATCTCTTCTTGCCTCCTGCTGCCTCTGCGCGATCAGCCGGAGCAATGTATCCTCCGCATCTGCCAACCGCTTTTTCTTCTCATTTAACTGGCTCTTCGGATCATAAAACCGAAGCGTCAGCATATCCTGCCTCAGCCTGTTCTTCGTCCGGTCCAGACATGTCGCCATCTCCTTCATCAGACGCTGCTTTCTCGCGTTCAGATCCATCTGGAACTGGAAATAGTCAAACACCGCAAGCTCAGCCGCCGCCGATGGTGTCGGCGCCCGAAGATCCGCCGCATAGTCCGCGATCGTCACATCCGTCTCGTGACCGACCGCCGAGATCACAGGCGTATTGCACGCAAAGATCGCTCTCGCGACCTCCTCCTCGTTAAATGCCCACAGATCCTCGATCGAACCGCCGCCGCGCCCGACGATCAGGACGTCCAGTCCCATCGCATCGAGCGTCCGGATCCCCTTCACGATACTGTCCTTCGCCCCGTCTCCCTGAACCAGAGCCGGGTATAAGATCAGCTGGACATACGGATTTCTCCGGTGTGCGATGTTCATGATATCACGGATCGCCGCCCCCGTCGGAGCCGTCACGATCCCGACCGTCTTCGCAAACCGCGGGATCGGCCGCTTATACTGCGGGTCAAACATCCCCATCTCTTCCAGCTCTTTTAAGAGTTTTTCAAATCTCAGATACAGGTCCCCGCGCCCGGAAAGTTCGATTTCTGACGCGTAGAGCTGGTATTTTCCGTCCCGCTCGTAGACATCCACGGTTCCTTTTACAACGACCTGCTGTCCCTCGGCAAGCTTAAAGTTGAGGCCGCGTCGCTGGCTTGCGAACATGACAGCCTGAAGTGTTCCGCCTCCGTCTTTCAGCGTGAAATAGATATGTCCGGAACTGTGATACTTACAGTTGGAAACTTCCCCCTTCACCGACAGGCGGCGAAGAAGGAAGTCCTGTGCAAACATATTTTTGATGTATGAATTTACCTGTGTAACAGAGTAAACACCTGCCATCGTTTAATTGCCTTTCTGGATCAGTTTTGCAAGGATACCGTTTACAAACGCCGGAGCTTCATCTCCGCCGAATTTCTTTGCGAGTTCGACTGCTTCGTTGATGGCAACCTTCTCCGGGATCTCCTCATCATATTTCATCTCAAACACAGCAAGACGCAGGATCGTAAGCTCGACTTTACCCATACGTCTTGTTCTCCAGCCTTCCGCGATCTCGTTGATCTTCTCATCGATCTCCGGGATCAGCTCCATGATCTTCTCAACACGCTTCTCAAGATAATACCGGTCCTCTTCTTTCTCAAACGGATCATGAAGGATCTCATCTTTTCCGTCTTCGCCGGTCACATCCTCCTTCGGCGCTTCAAAATATCTCTCTAACTGCTCTTCCTTCTCCTCTGCCGGGTAAAAATCCTGGCAGAACAGCATTTTAAAACAATGTTCTCTGGCTTCCCTTCTGGTCACTTTTCTACCTCCGTTTATCTGAACGGACCGACGGTCTTTTCCGACAGTCCGTGCTGCTCTGATTGTCATTCTCTCTGAACTGCTCTTTTTGCCGCCATGTATCCCGAAAAACTGCCTTTTGCAGCTTCTGCAGATGTGAGCGCAGAACAGAGTACTCCTAATTTAGGATTATACATGAAAATGTATACTTTCACAAGTCCTTATGTGAGAGATGTTTTTTTTATCCTTATAATATGGTATACTCTTTCTGATCCCTTCAGAATTCCAAATTCCCCTCAGAAAGGAAAATAATACAATGGACAAAGTAAAATGTCTGCCGTTCATCATCCTGTGCATGCTATTATCAGGATGCGGCGCTGAGAAAAACACGATTTCAACAGAGGCTCCCACAGAAACAGCGATACAAACTTCTGAAATCGAATTAAAAACAGAGACAGAAGACAGTTCTAAAAATGCTACAGAAACAACGGCAGAAAGCAGCTCTGAATCTGAGACAAAATACATTACCATCGACCTGTCCACAGTCAAGGAGACACATCCCACCAGTGATGCCGCCGCTCCTTTTGATTTAAAGATCGTATCCGAAGAAGAAAACGGTATCGATTTTGCAAACGAATGGTACGACAGTAAAGGATTATCCCTCCCCATGACCGGCACCGACTGGAACAGCTTTTATGATGACAACTACCAGTACCTCTGGTCCGGCGAAGAACTTTATATTTTTGAGAACGGTACCGGAAACTGCCTGTATGTCTTAACCTATCCCACCGACAAATGGTACATCAACGGAAATAACGCCTGTCTAAGGGACGGAATCTTCTATGGAGCCAGCGTGACAAACGGCTATGCCCAGCCGGATACCTGTTTCATGTTCGCCTATGATCTGGAAGATAATAAACTCCTCTGGCGAAGCGCTGACCAGACTTATAACTCCATGAACTTTATCGTAAAAGACAATGTCATCCTCTGCGGATACGGCTTCACCTCCGAGGACGACTACCTCTATCAGCTTGATCTTCACACCGGCGAAATCCTCTCCCGCCTGAAACTAAAAAAACAGCCTGATCTCCTCGTGTATCAAGATCATATGCTTTACGTCCATACCTACAGCTATAACTACACCATCGAAATAGAATAAGTTTGCCAAAAATGGCAGGATCCCCAGTCTCCCGGGAATCCTGCCCTCACGCAGTCACAATCTTTACTTTTCTTCCAAGCTGACTCCGGCAATCTTAATATTCACATCAAGTACCATAAGTCCCGTCATGTTCTCGATCGCGTTCTTAACCTTCTCCTGCACCTTCTCGCAGACGTCCGGAATACTATATCCATATTTCAGATTCAGAGCCATATTTACGCTTACATGCTCCTCCGTAACTTCCACCTTAACGCCTTTGGAAAGGTTCTTCATTCCAAGCTTTCCAACCAGCTCGTTCGTAATATTTCCCGCCATGGAGTCCACGCCGTCAACTTCAGTTGCTGCCAGGCCGGCAATAATTGCCACGACTTCATCCGCAATCCGGACTTCTCCAATTTTGTCCTTCTCATAAACCTTATGACTGCTTCTCTCTGTTTCCGCTGCCACAACAATTACCTCCTGTATATCAAAGATACAGTTATTATACCATTTTCTCCTCTCTTTGCATAGTTCTTTTTCTCATCCTCTGCCATGTTCCCATCACTCCTCCGCATCCAGCAGCGTGATCACGATCCCGTCCGCCCCGATCTCCGTCTTTCTCTTCACGATATCCTCGATCTGCGCCCGCTCCTGGTCCGTGAGCGATGCCGCATTCACAACGACGTCCGCCTTCCCGTCCGTAATGCTGACCACCGGGTCCACAAAGCCCTTCGCCTTGAGAAGTGTCTCCGCCGCATTCTCCTTCTCCGAAACCTCCGTCAAACCGATCAGGTTCTGGATCGCCGTCTGCTTCTCCTCCTCCGAAATCTGGTCACTGTTGATGATCTGCATCAACGTCTCCTTGTTCTTCGCCCGGATCTGCTCCCTTCCAAGCTGAACCCCCGCTATGTACTCAGAGATCCCCGTTCCGCCTGTGAGCACCGCCTCGCCCGGATTCTGGATCCCCGCTGCCGCGGTCTCCTCCCCTGCAGCCTCAGATCCAGAAACCTCCGCACTCTCCGGCACCGCAGCCACCTCGTTTCCATCCGGAAGCTTCTCCTCGCCGTCTCCGTCCAGACTTGCGATCTCCGTGAGACTTCCATCATCCACTCCGCTCTTCGCCTGATTCTCCGCCAGAATGTCCGAATCGGAAATGTCCATCATCCCCGCCTCGTACACCTCTGCCCCCGCCACTTCCTTCTTCGACGAGTAATTCAGGTATCCCGCCGCCGCGATCATGACTGCCAGTGTCGTGATAATGATCTGATTCCTTCTGAAGATCCGTTTCATCGCAAAACTCCTTCTTTCCCATACTTTCATACTTCCATTCTATGATTCCACGCCTAAAATATGCAGTCCCGGCAGAATACCGATCTATTTTCCCGGCACCATGCACTCATTCCGGACATCCGAAAGTTCCACAGCCGGATCCCGCCCCGGAGAATTTCTTCTCAGGATTCCCCTGCCGCCCGCTTCATCACCTTGATCTTGTTTGCCGGAAGCCCGAGGAGCGCCTCCATGGCCTCCGTGATCTCCGCCCGGATCACCGCGCTTCCTCCCCCGTCCGCGCTGATGATGATCCCTGAGAGTTCCGGCTTCACCTCCTTTTCCATCACCGGCGACTGGCTCTTCCCGTCAAGCACCGTGCTCTCCGACTGATCTTCCTCCCGTATGATCCTGGAACTCCCGGAATCCGCCCCGCTCTCCTCCGTCACCGAGGAGGTGCTGCTCTTATCCACATGCCAGACTCTCTCCTCCGAGGATTTTAAGACTACCATCACATCCGCCTCCCCGACGCCGTCCACACTCCTTAAAAGTTCCCGGATCCGCCGCTCCAGCTCCGCCTCGTAGGAAACACTCTCCGCCTTTGCTGCCGTCTCCGAACCGGCGCTGGGATCCGCCGCACTCTCATCCCCCACATCGGCCAGGACCTCCGCCGCACGATTCTTCCACCCGGGATCCGTCTTTCCGCTGTCCGGAAGCGAGATCACAAACAAAAGCAGTCCAGAACAGAATAAAAAGAGCACCTTCTCCTTATTTCCTTTTAACATCGACCTCAATGTCCTGTTCTTCCACTCCATAATACGCTCCTATCTTTCTTCTCACCGAGGCGATCCCCGCCCCGGCCTGATCCTGCCTGCCTCTGATCACCAGCTTCACATGGCTGATATTCCCGGCTTCCGCCACATCGACCGAAACACTCTCACATTCCAGCCCGTCTTGCTCCGCCATCGACCGGATATCCGTCTCCGCCGCAGCCCGGTATCGCCCATAAAATTCCCTGATCCGGCGCTCATCTGCCGCCCCCAGCTCTTCCTTCAGCGTCCGGACATCATTCTCAAATGTGATCTTTTCAAAGATTCCCGCCATCGCCGTCTCCATCCCCGTGATCCGTAATACCGGTCCAAACGCCAGAAGGATCATGACCGCGCCAGCAAACAGCCGCAGATATTTCTCATATTTCGGATCCGGCAGAAGGTTCATGACCATCGTCACAAAGATCATGTAAAATACGATGTCACGCACCCAGTTTTCCACTGCTTTCATGCCGTTCACCTCACTTTTCCACCGCTGCTCACATCACTTCCAAAACATCCGTCTGATTTTTCAGACTTCCATACCCGCTCCGCATCTTCAAAACTGCACATTCTCATTTTGTTCATCCAGCATAATACACCGCGTTCGTCGAATAGCTGATCACCGCGATCGTCACGACGAACAGCGCCAGCGAGTACCCGACGATCTTCAGCAGCATCCCATGTCCGGCGGCATTCTGCGTTATACATGCCGTCAGCCGTTTGTCGCACACGGGCTGCATCACGGCTGCCGCCAGATAGTAAAGCACCATAAGGACTGCAAGCTTCACCATCGGAACTGCTGCCAGAAAAAGCAGGACTGCCACTGCCGCTGCTCCAGCTGTATTCTTGATCAGGACCGCCGATCCCAGAAGAAGATCAGAAACCACTCCGGCCCCTGCTCCGACCCCGGGGACTGCCTCGACCGCCCGCATGACCGCCGCGTTTTTCATGGCATCCGCCTGTGGAAGTACCAGCCCCTGGATCAGATGAAATCCCACAACGATCCCGAACATGGTCTTCACCGTCCACCCCACAACCTTTCCCAGAAGCTCCGTCATCACCGAGAACATCTCCTCCCGGAACAGATTTCCGACCAGGGAAATCACCATGTAAAGTTTCATGACCGGCAGAAGGAATCCGGAGACTACCGTCTGGATCACTCCGATGGCTCCGATCGTAAACCCGCAGACCGAGGCGGATGTCACCGCCCCGCCCGCCATCGTCACTGCAAGAAAGTAGGCCGGGAGCAGCACTTTCATGAATACCAGGATCTCCCCCGTCGTCTCCTCCGCGATCCGGATGCTGGAAAAAAAGCCAGCCGCCAGAAAGGTCTGCACACAGATGCAGATCACATAAAATCCCGTCTCCGACAGCTGGTCGGAGCCAAAGATCCCAAAGAAACCGGAGCAGGCCGCCCCGCACAGGGACAGGATCAGGATCTCCGCGAGAAATGACGCGTTTGTCCTGATTTCCGAAAATAACGCGGAGGCGATCCTGTCTCTTCCATACAAAAAGATTTTCTCCATGTCCCCTGCCCGGATCATGTTCATCAGTTCCCCAAATGTCATTCCCGCCGTTTTCTGTTCCCCGATCCGGTCCAGATAATTCTCGATCTCTGAAAGATCAAGAGCCGTACTCCCCGCATCCTGTGTCCATACTTCCTGCCCGGGATCCCCCGGCTCCGCCGCAAATGCGGGAATTGTCCTAAAAAAGCTCCCCGCAAAAAGCCCCATGATCATGAGCATGAACCGGATCAGCACCGCAGATCCCCTACGTTTTCCCGATCTTTTCATTCCATAAACACCTTCAATGACTCCACGAGTGACAGAACGACCGGTGCGCTCACCGCCAGGATCGCGAGTTTTCCCACCATCTCCACCTGTGTCCCCACCGCCGAATATCCCGCATCCTTACAGATCCCAGACGTGAACTCCGCGATGTAAGTGATCCCCGCCATCCGGAGAAGTGTTGTCAAATACACATGCCGGATCCGGATCCCGTTTCCGATCTCCCGCAAAGTATCGAGAAGGACTCCGAGCTTTGCAAGTCCCAGAAATCCGATCCCGATGGATGCCGCCAGAACGAGATAGACCGCGTACTCCGGCTTCAACGGCTTCAGCTGAGCCGCAAACAGGATCGCCGTAAGCCCCAAAAGCGCTGCCTGTACCACAGACATAGTCATTCCCCCTCACAGTGAAAACAGGTTTTTGATCGTCTCAAACAATTCATAAATATACGGTACGATCCAGAACAGGACCAGAATCAGACCCGCGAGACTCGTGAGAAATGCCTGGTCCTCCCGCCCGCTGTGCTTTAAAACCTGGCACATCACCGAAACCAGGATCCCCACCGCCGCGATCTTAAAGATCAGATTTACCCCCATGTTTCCCCTCCTTTACACAAAGAGCACCAGAATGAAAAGTCCCGCTGCCATTCCAAGCGACCGGTAAAGTTTCGTCCGGCTCTCCGTCTCCTTTTTCAGGGAAGCAAGCGAGTCATCCGCCTGTTCCAGATAGAAAAGGATCGTCCGCTCCTGGGTCGTTTTGTCCGCATATCCGAGATTTTCCCCCAGCGACCGGAGTGCCTGAAGATCCTCGTTTCTCATCGGCAGATCCTCCGGAAGTCTGTCCAGCTCCTCTTTCCATATCTCAGAAAATGATTTTCCGCGTTCTTCCTCCATCCGTTTTTCCACTCTCAGGAAAAAAAGCCCTGCTTCCGCTTCCATCCCGCTTTTCTCGTCCGCAAATCGTGTTCCGACTTCCTTCAGAGCCTCCGGAAGCGTCTCATTCGAGTAGAGGATCCGGCTCTTCAGATAGACCATCATCTGACGGAAGAGCAACAAGATCTTCACCCGCGCTTCCCACTCCCCCGCCATCAGAAAACCGCCCGCCACCACCGCTGCCGCCATGCATAAAAGTCCCACATATTTCATATCTTTTCATTCTCCCATTTTCCGGTCATCCTCAGCTGAGATCGATAACTGAATGCTGCCGCTGCATACCTGTCTTCACAGGTGCTTTTCTCTCTGCATTGACATACAGATTCATCATAGATCTCCGCCACAGTTCCAGGTGTCGGTACCCCAGTGAGGACCACATATCGGGAAAATATCTTTTCGCCCACGATGTCTTTCCACGCCGGACGTTTCATGATGTCCTCCATGTCCGCTCCATGGACCGTGGCGAGGATCCGGCACCCGCATTTCATCGCGTATTTCATCGCCCGGATCTCCTCCTCCCCGCCCGCTTCGTCGACCGCCAGTACCTGCGGTGCCATGGAGCGCAGCATCATGAGCATGCCCACGGCTTTCGGACAGCCGTCCATCACATCCGTCCGGGGACCGAGGTCACACTGCGGGACCCCGCCAAAACAGGCCGCGATCTCCGAACGCTCGTCCACCACGGACACGTTTTTCCCGGATCCCCATGATCCCCCGCTGGAAAGTTCCCGGATCAGATCACGCAAAAGGGTAGTCTTTCCGGCTCCCGGCGGGGAGATCACCAGCGTATCAAGAAACTCTTCCCCTGACAGAAGATGCGGCAGCACGGATTTCGCGCATCCTTTTATCTCGTGGGCGATGCGGATGTTTAGGGATGAGATATCCCGGACTGTTTTTACATGTCCGGACTCCACCACTGCTTTTCCCGTGATCCCGATCCGATGTCCGCCGCGGATCGTGAGAAATCCCTGGCTGATCTCCCGCTCGTAGGCATAGAGGGAATGTCTTGCAAAGATTTCCATGAGAGTTCGGATCAGCTCGGAATCCGCCATACTCCCATTCTCGATTCCTGAATTTTCTTTCTCATCTTCTATCCGCAGTAATTCTGGATTTCCACTTTTTTCATCAAAATTCAGGATTTTTTCCCCCTCCGAATCCAGAACGAACACCGGCTTTCCAATCCGTATCCTGATTTCCCGTATTGGTTCTTTCTCCGTGATCACCTGCTCCAGAAATCTCTGGACCATTTCAGCCTTCAATCCGCCATCCTCCCTTCCATTCTGTGATACATCATATGAGACAAGTCCGGAAATATGACTTGGTCGATCTTGTTCTGAAAGTCCGCAATTTGGGGAAGGAAATTGCGTTTTGCTCTAAAAGTCCGCAGTTTTGGGGAGAAAATTACTGTCTTCTGATAAAAAAAGCAGATCTACCGGTCAGAAGTATTTCCAACCAGGCAGATCTGCCTTTTTACAATCAACATCCTGTTCTTTCTTAATCTCCGTATACACGGATGATCCCGGAAACTTCCCGCAATACGGACATTCCTTTCACGATCATCAGCGCATCGTTGAAATGTCTCTCCAGCACGGAATCCGTGATCACAACGAGCTCCGCCACACCGTCCCGCGCACGTTTCTGTACGACCTGGGCGATGCTGACATCGTTGTTTCCGAGAACTCCCGCGATATTCGCCAGAGCGCCCGGCTTGTTCGCAACCTGAAGGCGGAGGAAATATCTCGATCTCGTCTCCTCGATCGGTTTTACCGGATAATTCTTATATGCAACGCCGCCGTTCCATCCACAGTTGTCATGGACGATATTTCTCATGACAATGATGATATCACCCATGACAGCGCTGGCCGTCGGCATCTTTCCTGCACCGCGTCCCATGAACATCGCGTCATCGCAGGCCTCACCATGGACAAACACTGCGTTGAACGAATCGCGGACTGTCGCGAGCGGATGCTGCTCCGGGATCAGCATCGGGTGAACCTTGACCTCGATCTCATTGTTCACCAGCTTTGTGACACCGAGAAGTTTGATCACATAGCCGAATTCCTTTGCATAGCGGATATCATCGGAGGTGATCTTTGTGATCCCTTCCATGTAGACATCTTTGAATGTCACCTTGGAGTTGAATGCCAGGGAGGACATGATCGCGATCTTTCGTCCCGCATCGTAACCTTCCACATCAGCCGTCGGATCCGCCTCCGCGTAGCCAAGTTCCATCGCCTTCGCGAGCGCTTCCTGATAATCCATTCCCTCTTCCGACATTTTCGTCAGAATGTAGTTCGTGGTCCCGTTGACGATTCCCATGATCTCCGTCAGCATACTTCCTGCAAGACTCTGCTTTAACGGCCGGATGATCGGGATCGCACCGGCAACGGCAGCCTCAAACTGGATATCGCATCCATTATTTTCCGCAAGTGTCAGGATCTCCTGTCCGTACTCCGCGAGCACATCCTTGTTTGCCGTGACAACCTGCTTTCCTGTCTCAAGCGCCTCCACGATATAAGTTCTCGCCGGCTCCACGCCGCCCATCAGTTCGATGACCAGCTGGATTTCATCGTCTTCCAGGATTTCCTTCCAGTTGTCCGTCAGGACCTCCTTCGGAATTCCCGGGCGCTCTTTTTTTGTGTTCCTCACCAGGACCTTCTTGATCTCCAGATTAGCTCCCGTTTTCTGAAACATCTCATCCTTTAACATCTCAGAGAGCGCATACACTCCGCTTCCAACCGTTCCGGCACCGAGGAGCGCCGCTTTGATCACCTTTTTCTCTCCCATGGTATTTTTCTCCTTTATCCCGGTCTTCCTTTCCCTGACCAGCGATCAGAAAAGTCTCCGGTTTTCTTTCCACATCTTTCTCCGGTCCGGATACAGGATCCGGTATCGGCAGCGTTTCTGTTTCGCTTCCGCTTCATGACCGTGCAGCGTGGACATTTGTCTTTATCGCAGTGCCGTAATTATACTACAACGTGCTAAAAAAAGCAAGAAAAAAAGCGCATCACAGTTTCCTGCAATGCACTCGCTTCGTTACTGTTCACGCCCACAGTTCGCTCTCTTTATCATGTATCCACCGGCACATGATCCCAGTCCGCCTTTTCCCCGACCCCCACGAGCCAGTTCAAAGCTTTATGGCGCTCAAAGACCACGCCGCCGTCCATCCCTGCCGGCGTCGGAAGATCCCGCATCCGCGTATCGGTGCAGGCCCAGTCCAGGCAGAAGATCATGTCACAGGCATCGAGAAGCTCCTTCGGAGATCTCGGTTTTGCCGCATCCAGGATCTCCCGCATTGAATGGAACGATGTCAGGATCCGCGCAGCTTCCGCCACGTCACAGAAATGATCCGGGAAATCAAGCGGTCCCTCGATCAGCCCCAGCGCCCACTCCATCACATGCAGATTTTCGTACTGCCAGGAGTAAGAGATCTTCTCCGATTCCTTCGGCTCCTCATCATGCAGATATTTCCATTCTTTCGGCGAGAAAAAGTCCTCCGCACCGAACTCACGGATCCTTTTTCCGATAAATTCAAGCGCCTCTTTCTGGTCCATCTTCGCAGCAAGCATCGCTTCGGAGAATGCCGCCACGAGAAGAAGTGCTACCGCACGGGCCGCGATCTCATAAGGTGTCCGGCAGTCCGCCTCCGCCTCTGTTTCCAGAAGTGGATAAAATACCGGAACATACACTCCATGAGCCTCAAATTCCCTGCGGTTTCCCTCTCTCCTGTTCAACTGCTCTGCCTCGATATCATTTCCCGGGACATATCCAACCGACTTGTAGGGCAGAAACCGTTCCATCTCACTGTTTCCGTTTCCATCCAGGATCAGCTTCTCCATCCCGGATGCGTCCAGACAGTAAAATCCTCTCTTTTCACCCCGGAACGCCATGACAGCCCGAAGAGTAGAAAGAACGCCGAACAGCGTCTGCTCCATATTTCTCTTTGCAGATTCCTCTTCCTCTGTCAGGAATTCGGACTCCTCCCCCTCAAATGTATAATCCACCGAAACGATGCTCTCGGTTCCCTCCAACTGATAAAGAAGATTCGTCTTCACATCCACCGCGGCAGTCTCAACTCTGGAAAAATGCCCACGCGACCGGTCTGACCAGCCACGGACAAGCTCCTGTTCTTCGCCGCCCGCACTCTCACAATATACCCGGATCGTCACGTCCAGATCCCCGTTATGAAGTTTCAGGTCCGCATCATGAACACTGCCCGGAACGTCAAATGCGTCCCGCAGGCATTTCATGATCTGCTCCGGTGAAGGTTCCTTACAGAAAAGAAGGATCTTCCCTGCGTTCTGTTCCTCTGTCACTCGTTTTTGCCTCCTTGTTTCAATCCGCAATCACTGCTGTCTCATGCGGAATTTTCGGTTCGGAATATCCTCCCCGTGAAAAGTAACAAATACACGCTATTTATGGTAAGGTTCTCCCTGAATGATCCGGTAACTCCGGTAGATCTGCTCCAGAAGAATGACCCGCATGAGCTGGTGCGGGAATGTCATCTTTGAAAAGCTCAGCTTGTAATCGGCCCGTACCAGGACCTGGTTTGAAAGACCTAACGATCCGCCGATGATAAACACGATCTGGCTGATCCCGGACACACCCCATTTTTCTATTTTTGCCGCAAGCTCCTCAGAATCCAGCATATTTCCATTGATCGCGAGAGCAACGACAAAACTTCCGTCCTTGATATTGGAAAGGATCCGTTCACCTTCTTTTTCTTTGATCTGCGTCTCCACTGCCTCGCTGGCACCGTCCGGCGTCTTCTCATCCGCAACCTGGATGATCTCCAGCTTGCAGTACCGGCTCAAGCGTTTGGAATATTCCGCAATCGCATCCTGGAAGAATTTTTCCTTGATCTTTCCGACCGTGATCAGTGTGATCTTCATGATTCCTGCGCTCCGAATTCCAGGATCATGTCATACCAGACTGCCCCGCCGTGGACAGACTCGGACACGCCCATATTTTTATATCCGAATTTCGCGTAATAGTGGATCAGGCGGTCCTTGCATGTGAGGATCAGACCTTTTCTTCCCTTATTTTTCGCATCCCCGATCATGTGGTTCATGAGATCTGCCGCGATCCCCTGACGCTGGTAATCCGGGAGCACGTCCAGGCCGAAGATGGACTGGTATGCTCCATCCGTCTTGTGGCAGGCGGAATTTTCGTACATCTCGTCACAGATCGTTTTAGAATCCGTGGCACAGCCGTTGATGAAGCCGATGATCTTTCCCTCTGATTCCGCAACGAAAAAGCATTCCGGGAATGCCGCAATACGGGCTTTAAAAGATTCTCCAGTCGCTGCCTCCGCGGCAGGAAAGCAAATCGCCTCCACCTCAGTGACTGCCGCAAGGTCCGACGGACGGACCGGGCGAATTGTGTATGTCATAGATGTTTTTCTCCTTTTTGATACAACTTAAATTTGTTGGCTGGGCCGCATAATTTTCGTGCAAGCACAACACTTGCTGGCTGCTTACTCCGCAGTGGGAGCCCTGAATCGGGGCAAGCCCCGACTCAGGGCTCGCGGGCATTCGCCCTATAGGTCCAGCTCGCATAATTTTTGCTTTTGTGCAAGCACAACGCAAAAATTATGCGAGCTGTCCCTGCACTGCTCATTGCTATGCACGGACATCGCTATGCGCGAAAGAAGTACCCCACGCCCCACTTGGTGTGGACGTATTTGGGGTCGCTCGGGCTTGGTTCGATCTTTTCGCGGAGTCTTCTCACATGTACGTCCACGGTGCGGACATCTCCGTTTACCATGGCCTTATTGCCCCATACGTACTCTAACAGCGTCTCACGGCTGTAGACCTTGTTCGGATTCGTGACAAGAAGTTCCAGAAGATCGAATTCCTTCGCAGTTAGGTTGATCTCCTTGTCCTTGATGAAGACTCTGCGGCTCTCTCTGTCGAGCTTTAAGTCGCCTTCTGTCACCACACTCGATTCCTGGCGTTTCGCGCCGCCGTTCTTCTTATTATTTCTCCGGATGATCGCCTTGATCCGCGCTTTTACCTCAAGAATATTGAACGGTTTCGTGATATAATCGTCTGCTCCATACTCCAGACCCAGGATCTTATCCATATCGTCTCCCTTTGCCGTCAGCATGATGATCGGCATCTCGGAAAATTCCCGGATCGTCTGGCAGACCTCAAATCCATCGTGTCCCGGAAGCATGACGTCCAGAAGTACCACATCGTACTCCCGCTCTTTTGCCCTCTCGAGCGCCTCATCGCCGTCGTAGGCGCAGTCCACCTCATATCCATCCTGTTCCAGACTGAAGCGGATTCCCTTCACGATCAGTTTTTCATCATCAACTACCAGAACTCTTGCCATCTTACTCCTCCATGTTATGCTGTGATCGATAGCAGCTCTCATCAATCCCTGTAACCGGATCTGCCATTTTCCTTTCCCAATGCAGGATCCGCAAACCTGTTTTTCTGATCTGCTGTCTCTCTTTATGATGTTTTTTCAGTTATACTATACTGTAATACTGTCTTTGATCTTCTGGAATCCGGCTTCCTTGATCCCGGAGATCTTCATGATATCTTCGATCTTCTTAAATCCCCCGCTCTTTTCGCGGTAGCGGATGATATCCTCCGCCTTCGACTCCCCGATGCCCTTTAAGGTCATCAGTTCCTCTTTCGTCGCTGTATTCAGGTTGACAAGTGAAGAAGATCCCGACATCTGATCCTGCCCGGAATTTTTACCTGCTGACGTACCGCCTGCCGGAAGCGATGCAGCTTCTTCCTTATTATAGATCGTGATCTGCATCCCGTCACTGACCTTCGACGCGAGGTTGATGCTCTCACGCGCCGCATTCTCCGTAAATCCGCCTGCGGCATCCACCGCCTCGTAGATCCGGCTGTCCTCGGAAAGCTCATACACGCCGGGATTTGCAACCTCCCCGCAGATATACACATAGATCCCTGCTGCCTTCGAGTTATCCACTTCCACCTGCGTTTCTGAAGGACTTTTCCCCGTCCCGGTTTCATTTCCGGCTTCCCGGGATTCCCCGACGCCGCTCTCACTTTCAGTCTGCGGATTTTTTTCTCCGTCAGAGCCTGATGGATCCGGGAGCAGCCCAACATTTTTTTCAGAACCACGCTTCTCTTTGGATCCCATGAGCTCCTTCTGCGACCCGCTCATGACGACCGCCCCGGAATCATCCAGCTCTCTGCTCCCGTTCTCTTTCTTTGTCATCCCAAACAAAAGTCCGGCTGCGATCAGAAAAGCCGCAGCCGCCAGAATTTTCTTCTTATTATCTTTCATATGTTTCCCTCCTGAATCTTCAGGGGGATCGTTCTGCCTGATTCTATTTTACCGAATCATAAAGGCAAAAGCAAGAGGCTTTTCTTCTGTCATTTTCCTTCATTGCATTTTAAGACATTTTATGCTATATTTGGCGAAAGATCTACAATATTTACTTTCTAAGGGGAATTACTGCTATGGAATTACATCTGATCCACTTTCTGATCATCTGCCCGCTCGTATTTCTCGCCGGATTTGTCGACGCGGTAGCCGGAGGCGGCGGTCTGATCTCGCTTCCTGCCTATCTGATCGCGGGTTTTCCGGTCCACTTCGCGATTGGAACGAATAAGCTGAGCTCCGGCATGGGAACTCTGATCGCAACTGCAAAATATGCAAAAAACGGCTACATTGCCTGGAAGAACGCAGTTCTCTGTATCATCACTGCTCTGATCGGCTCTTCTATCGGCGCAAAGCTTGCCCTTCGGTTAGATGATTACTACTTTAAACGCCTGATCCTTGTGATCCTGCCGTGTACCGCTCTCTACCTCATGTTCGGAAAACCGTTCATTGGAGAAAAAGAGGCATTTCCACTCCGCAAAATGATCCTCTTCAGCGCATTTATTGCCTTTGTCATCGGCATCTATGACGGCTTTTACGGTCCTGGAACAGGAACCTTCCTCCTTCTTCTCCTCACCGGTGTTGCCCACATGGGCCTCAAAGAGGCGAACGGGATCACGAAAGCGATCAACCTGACAACAAACCTGACAGCGCTTGCTGTCTACCTGATAAATGGGAAAGTGATCTTTCTCCTCGGTCTTACTGCCGGCCTCTTCAGTATCGCAGGAAACTATCTCGGTGCAAAGTGTTTCGATAAAGGCGGTGCAAAATTCGTAAAACCGCTGATGCTGGTGGTCCTCGTGATCTTCTTTGTGAAAACACTGAGCGAGATCATGGCAGGGTAAAGGAGCGTTGTCCATGAATTTGATCCAGGATCAGGAGATTCTGATCTCCGTAAACGGAATTGTGAAACAATTTTTCTTTTCACTTGCGCTCCCGGATGATGCATCCGCGATCCTTTCCCTCTACCGGTCCCACATCGGCAGAGAGTTCTGCGCCTGGACGGATGACTATCCGTCTGCTGATACGATCCGTTTCGATCTCGCCAGGAATTCCCTGCTCTGCTTAAAGACAAAGACCGGGCATGATCTCGCCGGAGTGATCTCCTTCGACGCCGATCCGGAGACCGATATCCTGGACTGCTGGTCGAAAGAACTCGTTCCGTCCGTTGAATTTGCCCGAGTCGCTGTCTCCCTGAACTATCAGGACTGCGGGATTGCCGGAAAACTTTTTACCTGCGCTATGGAGGAAGCCAAAAGGCGTGGTTTTCGTTCCGCCCATTATCTCGTCGCAAAGACGAACGAAAAGGCGCTCCGCGCGTACCGAAAGCTGCAGTTTTCCATGGTCGGAGAATGTGTATATCATGGTGTGGATTACTGGTGCTGTGAAAAAGAACTTTCCTTGATATCGCAAAAGGCTGCCCGCACATAATGCAGGGCAGCCTTTTCTAATCTGTACTTTCTACTTTTGGACAACGTATGATTCCAATCTCCTGATCCCGGTATTATTTCATATACTCCGGTGTCACATTTCTTCCAAGATCCTCTAACATCTTCTTGTCACTGCGGATCGTCGCACATGCAACCGTTGTCAGCATATTTCCTGTGATCGTCGCGGATGCTCCGGACTTGAATGCGGTCTCGCCGTCGTTTGTGAGAAGTGCGCGGCCTGCTCCAAGACGGATGTTTGCCTCCGGGTTGATGTAGCGGAAGAACGCAACCGTGCGGAGAATATCATCCTCGGAGATGCGCTCCAAATGCTCAAGCGGAGTTCCCGAGATCGGCATCAGTGCATTTAACGGGATGGAATCGATTCCAAGCTCTGCAAGGCTTACCGCCATGTCGAGACGGTCCTCCCAGGTCTCTCCCATTCCGATGATACCGCCGGAACACGCACACATTCCTTCCGCCTTGATCATCTTTAAAGTATTGATCTTCATATCATAAGTATGCGTCGTGCAGATGTTCGGGAAATTTCTTCTGGATGTCTCAATATTGTGATGATAGCTTGTAACACCAGCCTCGTGAAGTCTGTGGAGCTGCTCCGCACTCACAAATCCCATGGATGCGCAGAGGCCGATCTTACATTCCTTCTTCATCGTCTCATAAGCATGGATCGCTTTCTCAAACTCTTCTCCGGTCAGTGCCTTTCCGGATGTCACGATAGAGAAACGGTCAACACCTTCCGCCTCATTGACACGGCACATCTTCACGATCTCTTCCTCCGGAAGGAAATCATAAACCTCGCAGTTTGTATGATGATGAGCAGACTGTGCGCAGTACTTGCAATCCTCTGGACATCGTCCGCTCCGTCCGTTGATAATAGAACAAAGGTCTACCTTATCTCCCACACATGCCTTGCGGATCCGGTCTGCTCCCTCACAGAGCTCCTTCAGATCGCATGTCAGAAAGAAATTCAGGTCATCCTCTCTTGTGATTCTTCTTCCGTCGATAATCTCCTGTGCCAGTGTCAGTGCGTCCATAATGTTCTCCTTTTCCTGATCTTATCCTGCCTGCCGCAAACCTCTTTTACAGTCAGCAGATGTATTATTTCGTTGTAATTCCAGAGCAGATTTTCCCACTTTTTTTGTAGGATTTTTCTCATTTCTCTCACATCTGCCCAAGTTTGATTGTAAACTCTTTTGTCACGTTATAGTTTACAATTATATGGTAGATTCTGCCAGATGTCAACCATTTTCACGTTAAAGTTTACTATTCGTCCCACCAATCCCTAGCGGTGAGGAGCCGAACAGGAGTGCCTTGATTCGAGAATCTGGTTCCTCTAAAAAACAGCAAAAATCCCCACCCAAATTCCATCTACATTTTGTCGCATATGCCTGTATACAATTTTTTCTCTCTATGATAAGATAATTCACGTTCGTTTTATCAAAAAATTTCCCATTTCGAAAGAAGGTAATCTCTACATGGCAACTTCCATGATCAAGGGCAGTCCCCTAAAATCCATGCTGCAGTTCGCACTGCCCCTCTTAGTCGGCAACCTCCTGCAGCAGACTTACAACATCATCGACGCCGCGATCGTCGGCCAGGTACTCGGCGCACAGGCACTCGCGAGCGTCGGAGCCAGCACCAGCGTCCAGTTTCTCGTCCTCGGCTTCTGTATGGGAAGTTGTACCGGCTTCGGCATTCCGGTTGCAAAATATTTCGGCGCCGGCGACCACAAACGCATGAAAGATTTCATCTTCAACGGAGCGATCCTCACCGCAGTGATCGCAGTCATCGTGACCACGCTCTGCGCCGTTCTGTGTCCGTGGATCCTTCACATGCTTTCCGTCCAGAGCGATATCTACGCAAATGCGTATATCTATCTGATGATCATTTTCCTCGGGATCCCGTTCACCTTGCTCTACAACTACTTATCCAGCATCCTGCGCGCCGTCGGTGACAGCCGGACACCTTTTATCTTCCTGACATTCTCCGCAGTGCTCAACATCTTCCTCGACCTCTTCTTTATCGTTGTCGCAAAGTGGGGATGTGCCGGAGCTGCCTTCGCAACGATCGCATCCCAGGCAATCAGCGGAATTCTCTGCCTGTTCGTCATTATCCGGCGCATGAAGATCTTATGGCTCTCGAAAGAAAACCGCGTAATCAAAAAAGACGCGATCGCAGAGCTTCTCCAGATGGGACTCCCGACCGGTCTCCAGTTTTCCATCACAGCGATCGGCAGCATGGTCATGCAGTCCGCAAACAACGGACTCGGCGGTGACTATGTCTCCGGCTTTACCGCAGGTGTGAAGCTAAAACAGTTCACCCTGTGTCCGTTCGATGCGATCGGAACCGCTGTTTCTGTCTTCTGCAGCCAGAACCTCGGCGCCGGTCAGTCAGCCCGAATCAAAAAAGGTCTGAAAGAGGGAATCGCCCTCGGGATTGGCTACGGAGTCTTCGCAGGACTGATCCTGATCTTCTTCGGACGTCCGCTCTCCATGATCTTTGTGAGCAAAGATGCCGCAGGTGTTCTCGACGCCTCCGCCCAGTATCTGCGCTGCATGGGATTCTTTTACTGGACACTTGGGATCTTAAACATCACCAGAATGGTGACGCAGGGCCTCGGATATTCCGGAAGAGCATTTTTCTCCGGAGTGACAGAGATGTTTGCCCGCACGATCGTCAGCCTCTGCTTTGTCGGTCAGTTCGGCTACAACGCGATCTGCTTCGCCGACCAGACCGCGTGGGTCGCTGCCTGCTGCTACATCGCTCCGACCTGCTTCTATTGTGTGAAAAAAGTCACACGGATGCTGCAGGGAACGCCAGCAGAAGCATAACAGAATTAAGCCGGTCATGAAAATCAGCAGGCTGCTTTCTCTCGAACTTCATAACCAAATAGCTGCTTCGCAGCTTATCTAAATGGTCTGCCCACTTCTGATATAAGCAAGTCCCTAACCACTGCTTATTGCTTTGTGCAAAGACCAAAATATCTCCGACGCCAGTTTTTTCCGTGTCGGAGATATTTTTTCGTAAACAAATGAGCCAGGAACCACATTCACATGCGCCCCTGGCTCATTCTCACCCTATCAGTTTTTCTCGATCAATTCCAAACTTAAATCTTACTTTAACTCGTCCGGGATCCACCATAATCCATCGTTGTTCTCTTCCATGTACTGCTTGAACTCGTCGGAATGATAAGCATCCACGATCGCTTTTGCCCACTCAGCATCCTTGTTCTCTTCCTTTACAACAACCTGAAGAACAAGATGATCCTGGATATCCTCAGTTGCAAGTGCTGTGGACGGGTCAATGCCTGCGTTATATACAACGCTGCCGGTGATCGCTACATAGTCAAAGTCCTGAATTGCTGCCGGGATCGTTAAGCTCTTCATCTCTGTGAACTCGATGTTGTGCGGGTTCTCAACGATGTCATCCTGGGTTACTGCGGACGGATCCACATCATCAGCAAGCTTGATCCAGCCGATCTTCTGAAGCATCAGGTAGCATCTTGCGGTGTTGGATGCGTCATTCGGAACTGCAACCTTTGCTCCGTCCGGGATCTCATCGACAGATTTATATTTTGCGGAATATACGCCTGCCGGTACTGTCGGGATCGGGCTTAATGCAACGAGATCCGCATTATAGTTCGCGTTGAAGTTTTCCATATATGCGGTGTGCTGCTCTACGTTGACATCGACGTCGCCGTCATTCAGTCCGATATCTGCTGTCTGAAGGTCGGAGAAGTCAACTCCCTTTACGGTATATCCCTCTTTCTCGAGGATCGGAACGATCGCCGCCTCAAAAAGCTCTGTGTACGGTCCCTGGGACTTACCATAGACGATCTCTTTCTTGTCGCCGGTGGTGTCCGCTGCTGCCTCTGTGCTGTCTGCCTGTGTGTCCTGGCTCTCAGCAGCCTGTGCCGCTGTTGTAGCTGCTGTCTCTGTCTTTCCGCATGCGGCAAGGCTTAAAACTGCCGCTCCCATCAGTACTCCTGCAATCACTTTTCTCATAATTCTTTCTCTCCTCTTCTTTTATTTATGCTGTCTTAACTTTCCGGAAATCGTATTTCCAAGAATCTGCAATATCTGTACCAGAACGACCAGGATCACGACCGTGAGGATCATGAGCGGGGTGTTCATCTTCTCATAACCATATGTCAGCGCCAGGTCACCGACTCCGCCTCCGCCGACATAACCAGCCATCGCGGACGCTCCGAGAAGTCCGATGGTTCCTGTTGTAAGTGCAAGCACCATGGAACCCAGGGTTTCCGGAACCAGGAAATAGCGGATGACCTGCCAGGTTGTCGCGCCCATGGCCTCAGCCGCCTCCAGGATTCCCGGATTGATCTCAAGCAGGCTGTTTTCCATCAGTCTTGCAAGATACGGACTTATGTAAACAACTAACGGGACCAGCGCCGCCGTACTTCCGATCGTTGTTCCGACGATCGCGCGTGTGATCGGCATGATCGTTACAAGCAAAATTACGAACGGAATGCTTCGCACCACATTGATATAAGCGCTCACGATCCAGTATAACGGTCGGTTCTCCGCAAGTCCGCCTTTTCTGCAAAGCACCAGGATCAGGGCCAGGATCATACCAATGATCGTTCCAACAAGGAGCGACCAGCCGACCATGTAGAGAGTCTGTCCTCCATTTAACAGGAGACGTTCCACTGTGACCTTAAAGATCTTTGTTTTCATGAGTTCTTCCATCTTACTCCACCTCCATCCGTTCTCTTAAGACGCCATTTTTATCGATCTGCTCTTCCGCCTTCCGGATACTCTCATCGTCACCGATGAGCTGTAAGATAAAGACGCACATAACGCTGTCTTCCAGTTCCTGGACCGCTGCGCCGAGGATATTGACCACGACACCGTCCGTCTTGCAGATATCGGAGATCACCGGACGTTTCACGCTGGAACCGATGAATTTCAGGCGTTCGACGCGGAAATTTTCTTTCTGTTCCTTTACGAGACTCACGATGCTGTCCGGGATCTGGTCACGGATGACCGTCTGGACAAACCGCTTTGTGACCGGCATCTTAGGAGATCCGAATACCTCAAGAACACTTCCGGATTCCACGATCTTTCCGCTCTCCATGACGGCTACCTTGTTGCAGATCATCTGAACGACCTGCATCTGGTGTGTGATGAGAAGGATCGTGACGCCCATCTCCCGGTTGATCCGCTTTAAAAGCTTTAAGATCGACTCTGTCGTCTGCGGATCCAGGGCACTTGTCGCCTCGTCGCAAAGGAGAAGCTCCGGGTCGGTCGTCAGCGCTCTCGCAATCCCGACACGCTGTTTCTGTCCGCCGGACAGCTGGCTGATATAGGTATCTTTCTTATCTTCCAGTTCAACGATCTTTAATACTTCCATGACCTTCTTATCGATCTCTGCCTTCGGAGTCTTCGCTAAAATCAGTGGAAGTGCGATGTTGTGGTACACCGTCTTGGATTCCAGTAAGTTAAACTGCTGGAAGACCATTCCGATCTTTCTTCTCAAAGCCCTGAGCTCCGGCTTTTTCAGTGCGGAAAGCTCCTTTCCACAGACAGTGACTTTTCCGCTGTCTGCCGTTTCAAGGCCGTTTACCAGGCGGATCAGCGTAGACTTTCCGGCTCCGGAAAATCCGATGATGCCGCAGATATCACCTTTTTCCACATGGATACTCACATCGTCCAGCGCGTGGACGGTTCCGTATTTTCCTGAAAAGGTTTTGCTTACATGTTCGATCTGGATCAATGTTTCTTCCTCCCAACTAAAAAAGAATGTGCCTTGGCACATTCTCGCGCCTCGCGCGGTCGCTTGCGACAGTCTACATCTTCGCGCGAGTGCGCATCTTTGGCACGTCAGTGCCTTTTTATGTAACAGGAAATTCCTCGGAATTTCCTGTTACATAAAAAATCCCGGAAGTTTTTACACTTCCGGGCGCATTTTCTGGCATTAACAGGAAACTATTTTCTGTATACAGGTACATGACCGCACAGCAAAGCTCCTGGCCGTAAAAAACGCCCGGAAATACACATGCAACAGCAACAACACATATTGTTCATATCAATTCTTCCAGCATTTCCCATACCTGTATCTCCTTTCCGACCGCCAGTCATCCCGCAGTCCTGTGTTTCCTCATCGTCTGAACTTCCTGTTCAAATCCGATGGCGCTATCATACCCTTCATTTCCTATTTTGTCAATATGTTTTTATAATTTTTAAACTATATATTTATTTTTTTTAAACTTCTCGCGCTATCGTTTTAAAATTTTCATATTGTTTTCAGGATATCTTGCGTCGCGCTACCACCGGAACACCACGATCCCCACAATCGCCAGAACCGCACCGATAAGTTTTCTCCACTCAAACGCCGCTTTCTCGACACCGAAGAGACCAAATACCTCCGCCACATAGGAGACCAGGATCTGGGTCACAACGATGAGCAGTGTCGCCTTTGCCGGACCCAGGCCGTCCATACTTTTGATCACGGTCCAGGTGATAAATGCGCCCATGACACCGCCAAGCAGCATGTACTTCCGGTCGATGGAAAACATCCCCCAGATTTCCCCGCGTCCGGTAACGAAATATAAGACCACGCAGGTCACAAGCGCCGTCATCTGCACCCATCCTGCTGCCGCCCAGATGCTGCTCTGCTTCGTCACCTCCGTGTTAAAAATCCCCTGCAGACTCATAAGCGCTCCCGAAAGCAGTGCCACCAGAATTCCCCACATATAAAAAACCTCCTGAAACCATGTTTCCCTTAGGATTCCATGATCAGGAGGTTTTTATACCTGATATTCACTTGTAGCTCTGTTTTATCTCTTCTTCCTGCACGCCGCCTGCGCCAGATGCTTCGCCAGCACCGCCGTCGTCACAGCACCAACGCCGCCCGGCACCGGTGTCGCCGCGGATGCCTTTTCTTCCAGACCATCCCAGAGGACGTCTCCGCAGAGTTTTCCGTTCTCATCCACATTGATCCCGACATCGATGAGGACAGCTCCCTCTTTTAAGAATGACGCATCCAGCATCTTCGCCTTTCCTGCTGCCGCAACGAGGATATCCGCCTCCTGGCAGACAGCCTTCAGATTCTCGGTCTTCGTATGGCAGATCGTCACCGTCGCATTTTCCTTTAACATCAGCATGGACAGCGGACGTCCGACTACCATGCTGCGTCCCACGATCACCGCGCGTTTTCCGACGATCGGAAGGTCGAATGCCTTCAGGACCTCAATAACCGCCTCCGCCGTACACGGAGCAAATCCATCTTTCTCACCGGCAAACACCTTTGCCGTATTGACCGCGCAGATCCCGTCGAGATCCTTTTCCGGACGGATCATCGCCTCGGCGCGCTTTTCATTGATGTGCTTCGGAAGCGGACGGAATAACAGGATCCCGTCGATCGTCTCATCATCATTGATCTTCTGGAATTCCGCAAAGAACTCTTCCTCGCTGATATCCGCCGGATATGCAAAAGACTTCGCTTCCATTCCATATGCCGCAATGCGTTTCATGACATTTTTCTCGTAGGAGAGGTCATCCGGCCGCTCGCCAATGCGGACGATGGCCGCTGTCGGCACATATCCGTTTAATTCCTGGTTCATGGAAAGAACCTGTTCCTTGATCTTTGCAGAAACCTCTGCTCCCTTTAATGTAATCATCCTCTTACCGCCTTTAACACAATCTCATAGATCCGGTCTGCCTGTTCCGTTCCCTTCTTTATGAGAAGTTCCGCCTGCTGGTTCACTGCTTCGGCATACTCCCGGTCCTTCATCATCTTCGTATTGATATACACGCTCATAACCGCGCCGAGAAGCGCCGAACGGATTCCCTGGATCCCGACTCCGGCGTCGCTGACCGCAAGCCGGCTGCCGTTCAATGCCAGGAACTCGATATCATCCATCACGCTGACCGCCCGCTCCATGACTTCCATAGGAACCTGCGCAGCAGCTTTCAGGCACTCTTCCATCCGCTCTTCCTTTGCTTTTTTCTCCTCGTCCGTCTCCGCCTTCATGCGGTAAACCTCCGAAAGCGGCTCAAACGCCTGCTCGTCCGCCTTCTCGAGACGGATGAAATCCATTCTCGCTTCCTGTAATCGTACAAGGATCTTCTGGATATCTTCCTCATATATTGCAAATTTCTTTTTCCCTGTCGTCAGGTTTCCCACCATTTCGCCGAGGGCTGTTCCGACAGCGCCGTAAACCGCCGCTGCGCTTCCGCCTCCCGGAGTCGGTGCCTTGGATGCCAGAACTTCCAGGTATTCATTCCACTGTCCCATGAAATATTTCCTTCCAGATTTTCTCTCCGCAGTTTTGCTTTGCGTTCTAAACCGGCAAATGCTGCGGCCGTTGCTGCATTGTGCGGAACCGTTTACGGAATCTTCTGTTCAGAAAATTCCTGCACGCGCCCAACAGCGTTCTTCGGATTATTATCCATGATTTCTTGATTCTTGTCAATCCTGGAACACTTTTTCCTATCGTTTTTATAGGATGATTCAGGCACTTTTATACATAAATCTGTCTCCGAATCGTCATTGTGACCGGTCTCTGCCTACTGAATCTGATATCAGCCATCTGCAATATTCTTCCATTACAATCGCCTTTTCCTGACATTTTATATTTCATATCGTCAAACCTCGTCATCCTGCTTTTCTGTCGCCTGCATTTATACACTTGATATGCATAATATGCAAAATTTCTTTATAAAAATACATTTTATGCTTGACATTCCGTATATTCAGTTGTATATTTATGAAGCACAACGAAAATAAAACGTCTGAAATAAATCGGAGGACTTGATTATGAAAGAGAAAGTTGTTTTAGCATATTCCGGCGGTCTTGATACCACCGTACTGATCCCGTGGTTAAAGGAAACTTACAATTACGACGTTATCTGCGTCTGCATCGACGTTGGACAGGGAAACGAGCTTGACGGTCTGGAAGAAAGAGCAAAATACTGCGGCGCTTCCAAATTATATATCGAACACGTTGTTGATGAATTCTGCGACAATTATATCGCTCCGTGCGTAAAGGCAAATGCAACATACGAGAACAAATACCTTCTCGGTACTGCAATGGCCCGCCCGCTGATCGCAAAGATCCTCGTTGATATTGCAAAAAAAGAAGGCGCTGTTGCGATCTGTCACGGTGCTACCGGTAAAGGAAACGACCAGGTTCGTTTCGAGCTCGGTATCAAAGCCCTCGCTCCGGATATGAAGATCATCGCTCCGTGGAGAATCTGGGATATCAAATCCCGTGAAGATGAGCTGGAATACTGTGCAAAACACAACATCGAGCTTCCGTTCAAGAAAAACGACAGCTACAGCCGTGACCGCAATATCTGGCACATCAGCCATGAAGGTCTTGAGCTCGAGGATCCGTCCCTGGCTCCGAACTACGACCACATGCTCGTACTCGGCGTAACACCGGAGAAAGCTCCTGATAAAGATACAGAGATCTCCATCACATTTGAAAAAGGTGTTCCGGTCGCATTAAACGGCGAGAAGATGAAATTCTCCGAGATCCTCACAAAGTTAAACGAGCTCGGCGGCAAGAACGGTATCGGTATCACAGATATCGTTGAGAACCGTATGGTCGGCATGAAGTCCCGTGGTGTCTATGAGACTCCTGGCGGAACCATCCTTCTCGAAGCTCACAAGCAGTTAGAGGAGCTGATCCTGGACAAGGAGACATTAAAATTCAAGAAGAACATCGACAACGAATTCGCTGATGCTGTTTACTCTGCAAAATGGTTCAGCCCGTTACGCGAGGCATTACAGGCATTCGTTGAGTCCACACAGGAGTATGTAACCGGTGAGTGCAAGATGAAACTCTACAAGGGCAATATCATCAAACAGGGTACAACCTCCCCGTACTCCTTATACAACGAGAGCATCGCGTCCTTCACAACCGGCGACCTCTACGATCACCACGACGCTTCCGGCTTCATCAACCTCTATGGCCTTTCCACAAAGGTTCGCGCGATGAAGAAGGCAGAGATCGAGAAAAATCAGAACCAGAACTAATCCAGTTCTCTCATAAGAACTTAGGCAGACAGCCCCGGCAGGGATTTCCCGCCGGGGCTGTTAATATCTGTTTACCAGAAATTTCTACAAAAAGACCGGGAACATTTTTCCTGCTCCCGGTCTTCTTTCTATGGATGCGCGATACATGCCGCTCCTATCTGTGCGTTCTGTCAATTACTTCGCATCTTTTTTATAATTCTTCCTGGCTTACTCCCTCCAGTACAATATGGCCTCCAGGTAAAAGCGCACCGCCACAGCCATCTACTCGTTTCGTACCTGCCGCATAGAATTCACCATCAATGCACATTACGCTGTTTAGCATCGTACTCATCGCCTGATCCACCGGAACAGGAACAATCTTATGCCCCATCTCTTCCAGTATTTTTCTTGTATCTCCGGAAATTCCATACTCCACTTCAAGTCCCTGGGCCCTCGTAAGGCAATTGATATATGGAGCATTCACCAGCTGCTCCGGAGTCATGTCGAAATCAATTGCATTCACGATTCCCTGAAGAGTTCCCGTAATAATTCTCGGTCCACCTGCTGCCCCGATTGCAAGGAATGGTTTTCCATCTTTAAATACCATACTCGGAGACATACTGGAAAGCGGCGTTTTTCCACCCTGAATCGCATTGGCACTTCCATATGCAAGTCCCTGACTTGTCATTGCTCCTACTGCCGCCGAGAAATCGGACATTGCGTTATTCAGTACAAATCCAAGGCCATCGACAACAATTCCACATCCAAACCAGTCTCGAATCGTCTGTGTCTGCGAAAAAGCATTTCCGTCTTTATCCATTACCACGAAATGGGATGTATTTCCAGGATACTGTTTTGCTTCGATTCCATCGGCCGATGCAAACTCTCCCGCCTTTTCTCCCGCCAATGTAAAACGCTCATGAGCAAATTTCTTGCTTGTCAAACGTTCTACATCGACATTCACAAAATCCGGATCACCAAGTGCTACACTTCTGTCAGCAAATCCCAGTTTCATAGACTCTGTCAATGCATGGATACTGGCTGCTGTATTATGTCCCATGGAACGAACATCATAATTTTCCAAAATGTTCAGCATTTCAACCAGTGCACAGCCTCCGCTCGGCGGTGCAAATGCGGCAACCTCATATCCCCGATATGTTGTTTTCACTGGTTCGCGGAATTTTGGTTCATAACTCTCCATGTCAGAAACATCAAAACAACCACCACGATCATTAATCAGATCTACAATCTGTTTTGCAACTTTTCCTTTATAGAAATAATCAACTCCCTGTTCCGCAATATTCTCCAGAAGATCAGCAATCTCCTGGTTCTTCTGGATCTCACCGAATCGATAGAAACTTCCATCTTCCTTCAGATACAGTTTTCGAAATGCTTCTGAAAGGCGCATTTTACGCTCAACCGAATTGTCATACATCGTCAGAGCACCTGTATAGCTTGTTCCGAATCCGTCTCTCGCACACCGGATCGCCGGAACCGCCACATCTTTTAAAGTCATAGTTCCATATTTCTTCAATACGATATCCATGGTCTTTAAAAGTCCGGGAAGCGCCACTGACTGACCACCAAGATCTTTCCACTCATCCTGCACTTCACCATCTTTTATAAAGAGATCAGCTGTTGCCTTTGCCGGTGCGATCCCTCTTCCGTCAATTCCTTCTGTTTTCCCAGTTTTCGCATCGTACAGTAAGGAAAAGCATCCGCCGCCAATACCAGAATGATGGGGTTCTACCACAGATAACGTCAGTGACACCGCTACTGCCGCATCAAACGCGTTTCCGCCTTTATTTAAAATTTCAAGTCCTGCTCTCGTTGCATATATATTATTACAGCTGACCGCTCCCATGCTTCCATGCGCTACCGGTTTCCCCCAGTAGGATGGCCACATATAAATCTGTTTTTTCATATTCTGTGCCATATTCTCACACTTTCTAAATTATTTTTTTTCCTTATAAGTCATGAGCGAAACAATAATTCCTACACCGTAAGTAACAACTACAACCGGATATACTGCTTCAACAATATCAGTAAGTCCCAGAAGCATCCATGCCACACCTGTGATCATTCCTGTCAGCATGCTCCAGAATGCACCTTGTTTTGTTGTCTTTTTCCAAAGTAATCCTGCCAGGATCGAGAAGCTCACCGGTGCTGCCGCAACGTGCTGTAATGTCAGGAACAGGTTTGTTAAGGACTTGCTTGGAATCAGAAATGCCGGGATCAATGTCAGATATGCGAATACAAACGTAATCGTTTTTGAAAGCTTCAGAACTTTCGCATCATCGACGTCCGGATTGATTTCTGTTTTATATACGTTTGTAATAATGGTTCCCGTTGCCAACATCATAGTTGCCATTGTCGCTGCAATGATCATAGTTGCAAATGCAAAAATAATACCTGCAAATACTGGACTGCTGAAGGTTTTGATAGCATATGCGAATGCAGTGGATCCATCACCGAGATCGGCACCACTTGCCTTGGAAAGCATACCACAGATTGCAGTAAAGAAACAAATCGGAGCGGCAATTACATAACCAAGGATAGAGCCAACTCTTGCTGCCTCCGGGCTCTTTGCAGAAAGAAGCGGCTGAAGAACAGCCTGCATAACCGCCGTACTGATGCAGCCACCTACGATCCATGCAACAATACGCTGTGTCGGCATATTTCCCATGGAATCATACTTCTCAGGAAGCTCGCCTAAAAGACCACTGAATCCTCCAAATTTCGGAAGTGTTGTAAATACAAAACATATCAAGAGAACATAGATACCAATACATACAACACGACCGACAGCAGATGCACCTTTCATACCGGAAAAGCTTGTATAAATAACTGCAATCGTGACACCAATAAACATTGCCACCATAAGATTCAATCCAGGAAGCACGATCTGAATGATACTGGATACAGTCTTCAGCTGGATCGGAATATACAAAAATCCGTACACGATCCACGCATATGAATAAAGTCTTGTCGTTCTTACATCATATTTTGTCTGAAGATAGACCGGAACCGATTCTCCTGGCATCCTTTCGCGAATGATCTTTGCAAATACCGCAAGCGCGATGAAATAAAAAGAACCTGCAATCGAATACCATGCACCTGATATTCCCAGATTATATCCATTCTGGGCTGCTCCTACAACTGCCATGCCTCCGATCTGCCATGCTGCAAATACACACCCCAGTGATAATGCGCCCATTGTTTTATCCCCGCCGGACCACTGGTTTGCAGACTTAATTTTGGTTCCTGCATAAATACCTATGCCGATGATAAGACAGAATGTAATGATCCATACCGCTACTAACATACATATCCCTCCTGCTAAAATTGCTGATCTTCCGCTTTTCAAACTTTTATCTGGTGCTCCCTGATTTTCTGCCGAAGATCTGTTGACTGCCACGCAGACATTTTGCTTTCTTTATGTTACACCGTACTGATATGATCGTGTTAAACTGTTCTGCCTCCTTGTCAGAAATATATTACACATTACATATCTCTTGCTCTCATCATACAAACTTTATAGGTAATTGTCAAGAGTTCACGGCAAAGCGGTTGATTTTCAGCCAAATTCCTTATATACTAAAAGAAATATACGATATTTTTGAAAAAAATTACTGTCTCGATTAAAATACAGAACTTTTTGTAATGCTTTTCCAAAACATTTTGTTTCATTTCATGGTTTCCTGTTTCGACTAACATCACCATCGACAATGAACTGATTTATATTACATTTTCGTTCCTATACCAAATTCAAATGGAGGTTTTTATGGATGACAATCAGCAGAGTCTTCTTGGGACTCGAAAAATACATACTGAGACATATAAAAATCAGGCATATGATCTGATCAAAAATGCAATTCTCTACAACCGTTTCCGCGTTGATGCGATCTATTCTCAGGAGGCGATCTGCACCGAACTCGGTATCAGCAGAACACCTGTCCGTGAGGCTCTTCTTGAGCTTCAAAAGGAAGGTTATGTCAGTTTCGCCCGCGGAAAGGGAGTAAAAGTTGTCCCCGTAACAGAACAGGATGCCGGAGATATTCTGGAGGCACGAATTTTTCTGGAATCTCACAACGCAAAACTTGCTGCCGAGCGAGGTACCGACAAGGAAAAGCTGGCAATCATGGATTGCCTGTCCGAATTAAAGCAGAATCTCTCCTCGCTTGACAGTCGTCTTCTTTACCGGATTGATCATCAGTTTCATCGTCTTGTTGCGGATGCTTCCCATAATGGATGGTTTTCCCGACAGACCAGTCTGATCCTGGATCATTATCTGCGTTTTGAAGTCAAATCTGTCTACAACAATTCCATTGATGGAAAGCTCGTATATAAAGAACATTTGGCTATCGGTGAAGCAATCTTCAAAAATCAGCCTGAAAAAGCAGCTCTGGCAATGCAGCACCATCTCTCCAATTCCTATACTCGCACACTGGGTAGAATCTGGAAAACCACGCCGGAGCGGTAACTGTTATTCACCGACCATATTATGCGAATTTCAAAAAGTCACGGTATTTCCGCTCCCCTTGGTGGAGTGCAGATACCGTGACCATTACACAATCTCCCTAACGACTGCAATTTTCAAAATCCAAATACAAATCCTTTCAAATCTTTCTATCTGATATCTTTGCCATGGTTATGTAAATTTTCCTTGCGGTGCCTCTGTTTCGAATGTGTTTTCTTCGAATAAAGCTCTATCGGCTCACACAAACCTCTCTAATTTTTCATATCCAACATTCATCTTACTCAAAGTATCTTTGACGAAACATTTTTCTTAAACCTCTTACGTTTTTCTTTCTTGCTTGAAGAAAATCTTTCAGATTTGTCCTTTAAATTTCATGTTTTATTGACACTTTAGACACAACTTTATGGTTCAATAGTAGACGTAAGAAAGAGATCTGAAACATCTGTTTCCAAATTCTCTTTCCTTGCAACTACAATTTCAAGTACAGGAAGGAAGCTTTGATTATGAAAAAGAACTTATTATTGACTGCTGCTTTAGCAGGCGTTCTCGCATTAGCAACCGCATGCTCTTCCCAGAGCACAACCACCGCAACCACAGCTGCACAGACAACTGCCGCTGCAAAGGAGACAGCTGAAGTAAAAGAAACGACCGTTGCAAAGGAAACGGCTGGCACAAAGGAAACGGCTGAAGTAAAAGAAACGGCTGACGCAAAAGAAACAGCTGACGCAAAAGAAACAACTGAAAAAGCCGATGAAGAAAAAGAATCCACGATGACCGGAACGATCAGCGACATCAAGGACTTTATGTTCACGATCACCTCTGACGGAAAGGACTACGCATTTACATTCGATAATGACAAAAAGCCGGAAGGACTCGCAGAAGTCAAAGATGGCGATAAGGTTACTGTAACCTACACAGGTACTGTCAGCGCCGTTGACGCATTCTCCGGTACTGTTGTATCTGTGAAGGCTGCAAAATAATCGCTCCTGATCAACAGAAAAATATGCCTTTTCACGAAGCGAGAAGGTTCCATCGGAATCTTCCGCTAATCAAATCCCCTCACCCCGAAAATGCAGTGCATCTTCAAGGTGAGGGGTATTTCTTTCATTTCTTTCATTTCTTTCATTTCGTTCATTTCTTCCTAAGTCTCACGCCAAAATACCATAGCGGAAGCAGATACAAAAAGACTGCTGCCACAATCGATGTAAGCGGTGCTGACACGGATGCCAGAGGAACTGCACCGGCAATCGACCATGGAACTAACGGTGCGACTACGATCACAGAATTTTCCATATCGATCGCAAATTTCTGAGCGTCCGGCTCCAGTTCCTTGCAGATCTGATCTACCAGCATCGTCGCCAGTGTCTGATTGCAGGCCACCATCCCCGCCACCATGGACGTCATAAGGATCGTACCAAAAACGGTGATTTTTCTGCTCACCGAGCCCATCTTCGATTTTAAACCATTTAAAAGTCCGGTTCCCTCAAAGATACCCGAATAGGAGGACGAAATCGTGATGATCAGTGCCACCCGCACCATGGACATGATTCCGCCGCCGTCGATCATGGACGAGATTGATGGATCCGGAGATTTATAACCGTTGACCAGAATTCCAACGATCAGGAACAGGTCCGTGTGCTGCCAGAAAAGGCACACGCCGAGTGCCGTCATGATACTTGCCAGCATCGCTATCCGCACCTGTACCCGGAAAAGTGATAATACCATGATCACCACCGCCGGAAGAATTGGAATCAGTCCCAGATGGAATACGCCCGAAAAGCTCTCCGTCAGCGACAAATTTCCGGCTTCCGCCGCCGGAAATGCGATTCCGCAGACACCGTAAAAGGCACAGGTTAAAATTAGCGGCACGATGGCCGTCCTCACCATCAGACGGATATTGTCAAAAATATTTGTGTGGGTCAGCTCCGAGACCAGCAGCGCGCTGGTGGATACCGGCGAACACCGGTCCCCGAAGAACACGCCGGAGAGGATCGCGCCTCCCGTCAGGATCTCATTGCACCCCATCGCCTTCGCCATGGTCATGCAGATCACGCCCATGGTCGCCGCCGTTCCGAATGCTGTTCCTGTAAGGACGGACACCAGACAGTTTAAAAGGAATGCCATCAAAATCATTACCGACGGATTCATAAGCCCTGCGCAGTGGGAGACGATCGCCGGGATCGTTCCTGCCGCCCGCCAGAGCGCCGTCAGCATCCCGATGAGTAAAAACGTAATTAAAATATTTTTCGCCGTCTTGATTCCCTTCCAGGACATCCCGAGAATATCTCTGACCGTATAACCGCGGCTCAAAGTGTACGCGAAAAAGATCAGATATCCAAGTGCCAACGCTGCCAGAATCGGGATTCCCGCAAGGATGCACCCGATCAGCGTCACCGCGAACACAACCAGAACGGCCGTCTCACTGGTGTGTACCTTCATAATGTTTACCTCTTCCCTATTTTCTTTCGTGAACCATTCCCTCAACCAGCTGTTCCCTGTTCAGATATCCTGATCCACCTTTATGATTATAGTATACGCCTGGATTTTCCACTTGTCTAACTGTATTTTCCGATATATAATACAGCTAAAAAGCTGTATATAAGTTACAGATTTTATTCTTTTCCACGATTTTCCCAGTTCATTCTGGCTGTCCCGTATCCTTTATGATCAGCACAGCTGATCCGAGACTCTGCACGACACTTACAATTAAACTTTCTTTGTAACTGTTCAGTACCTTCACAGTTACATGCAAAAATCCATTCCAAATCGGCTACGCCGATGGATTTTTGCCTTTTAGCCTAGGTTTTCTTACGGTCAGCGCAGCAAGTGCGCAGACCTACTGAACAGTTACCTTTCTTTTTTATATTCCGGAGGTTTTATATGAACTTTCTTTCCATGGACTACTTTCTCATGACCGCCGAGAAGCGCAGCTTCACAAAAGCCGCCGATGCTCTCCACATCACCCAGCAGACCCTGAGCACCCACATCGCCAATCTGGAACAGGAGCTGGACTGCAAGCTCTTCGTCCGCCATGTTCCCCTGGAGCTCACCTATGCCGGAGAGATCTTTTGGCAGTACGCCGCAGACTTCCAGAAAAAATACCGGGCAATGCAGCACGAATTTGCCGACCTGACTAAAAATGAGCAGGGCATCCTGCGGATCGGCATCTCCTTTACCCGCTGCCACGCCATCATGCCTGCGATCATCACGGAATACCAGCGCCGCTACCCGCATATGGAGATCCAGGTCATCGAAAATGCGAACACTGGACTACAAAAAGACCTGATGGAACATAAGATCGATCTCGCCATCGCGAAGTTCCCGGATTTTCTGCCAGGGATCACTCTGAGCGATTTCTATGAGGAGGAGGTCGTCCTTCTGCTTGCTGATTCTCTGTTTCATGAGGTCATTTCCGATGCCGCCCCAGCAGATTCCCTATTTTTACATCTTCCAAAGACTATCTGCTGCTCCGGCTCTGATTTCACTCATGGCACCGCTGGCACTGTCTCCTTTTCTGTCCAGGATCTCCCTGCACTGACAGATTCACAGCCGGAACCGTTAATGTTAAGAAGCCCGGAAGACTTCTCGATCTTCGAACACTGCCCATTCCTTCTAAACTACGCCACAGACATCGCCGGTCAGCTCGGAAGACACTTCATCACCATGGGCAATTTCAAACCAATCGTAAAGACCCAGTCCGACAATATGGGAATGCTTCTGGAGCTCTGCGCCGCCGGAAAAGGCGCCTGCATCTCCCCACTGAACCTTGCCATGAGCTCCCTCTCCCCTGAGCAGCGCAAAAAAATGCGGATCATCCATCTCGGACGATCCGCCAAATATAAGATCCGCTTCGGTTCTCTGGAACAGCCTTACCAGTGGAAGGCGATCCGGAACTTTATGGATGCCGCAAACGCTGCACTCACCAGAACCGGCACAACCACCTAGCTTTCCGTTCTCTATCGCATGCGGTGTGCCGTTTTTCAAATGAACAAAAATTTCTATCTCTTCTCCCAACTGAAAACGATCGACCTGCCCGGGCCCTCTCACCCTGCCAGATAACACCAGACTGGCAGGGTCAGCATGGACATTAGCGTCGTCATAACCACGCATCTCGTTGCAAACAAGGCGTCGCTGTCATATCTTGCCGCAAAAATCGCCGCCGTAGCTCCGGCAGGCATGCCGGTCATCAGAACGCTGATTCCCAGTGATGTGGCATCAAGTCCAAGTCCAAGTCCAGCGACCAGTGCTGCTGCCGGGAGAATGATCAGACGGAATACAGAAAACATGGCTGTATCTTTATTAAAGATCGTTGTAATCTTTACATCCGCCAAAATCGTTCCCACGATCAGCATCGTGAGGGCGCTGTTACAATTCCCAAGATACTTCACTGTCGCCGTGATGACAGCTGGAAGCTTCACCTGAGTCACCATGCAGATCAAGCCCAGATAAATTGCGACCAGACATGGATGTGTCAGCACGTTCTTCGCGACTTTCTTCTTATCCACCTTCTCATCCGCCACAAAATAAGTTGTCCCCACAGACCACATGATGATCCGCATAGGGATCAGGAAAATTGAAGTATACAAAACTCCGATCTCATTATAGATCGCCTCTGCGATCGGATTTCCGAGGAATCCACTCATCGGAACGATCGTGCAGTACTGGAGGACTTTCCTTCTCTGCGGCACATACCTGTTAAAAATGAACTTATTTAAAATCAGGCAGACCGCCTGCATGATCACCGCCGCCAGTAAAAGCAGTGCGCATGACCGGAATATTTCCATGTTGAATTCAATCAGGCACGACTTAAAGATATTACATGGGATCACCACGTTGATGCATAAATCTGTCAGACATTTCTTTCCATTGGCATCGATGATCTCCTTTTTCTTTAAGATTGCTCCGACAATCATCAGTGCAAACAAGGTTCCCTGAAGACTGAATAGATCGAGTAAATTCATGTATCTGCCTCCCGTCTCTTCCTGATGTAAATAAATTTCTGCAGCAACTTTATAGAAACCTTCTCATTGCCCCTGCATGTTTCTTAAATCTATCATAGCACGGTCATGTTTCTTTGTATAACTGTTTTATTCGGTAAAGTACACAGCTATTTATCTGTTTTTCATTCGAATTTCAAAAAAGTCCCCCAATCGTCAGTCTCTATTACAGCCAACAACCGGGGAACTTCCAGGACTCTATTTTTTTTTACCATACAGCGCCTCTTATAAAAAGCGATTCCAAAACACCGCCCCATGCCGGAGATCTTTTACCACCACATCACTCCGCTCTTCACCATGTTCCCTATTTGACTCCACCATATATCCGGCTCCGGTAAAGATTCCCGCCAGAAAAGCATGATAAAAATCTTCCTGGTAATCGTATCGCTCTTCATATCGATAAAAGAGCGGATGATCGCATTATCGCTGGTATTTTTCCAGTAACCCGCCGGTCTTGCGCTTGGATCCGTCTGCAGCCTTGACACATAGTTCATAACGTCCCACGGACAATAGATATCAAATTCACCGAAATGGTAACCATCATACCAGGCTTTTACCGTTGCAAGCTGATCTTCCCTCTTTGCATCTGTCAGGATCTGGTCCACTTCTTTCTGTGTAAATCCAAAGTATTCATTCAGACGGGTATCAGAGATCGTATCAGAAACAAAATTATTGGTCCCGGTAAAAATACTCTCTTTCGATACACGAAGGCATCCGGTTATCACCGCAAACTGCAGGGATGTGTTGTCCTTCAGCGCCGTACTCATCATTGCCCGGATGATCTCCAGCATCTCGTCATAGTATTTGTGACTACTCGCCTTCGCTAGCGACACATCATACTCGTCTAACAGCAGGATGACCTTCTTTCCATAATGCATCTCCATCATCCGCATCAACACGGACAGGCTCATCTTCAGCATGGCATCCGTCGGTCTGCCCTACACTACATTCGCAAGCTGACCGAATATTTCCCGTTCATTTTCATTTACCCGCTCACTCTGTTTCAAATAGAAATGCTCATTGTAAAGCGCCGCGATCTGCATTCTGAGCATATCTTTTGCCGACTCAAAACTTAGACCATCCACGTCTTTTAAGCTCAGAAAAATCACAGGGTACTGGTTCATCCACTCTCTGCAGATTTTATTATTTTCTGCGATCTTCAATCCCTCAAACAGCTCACTGCTGTCCTTCCGAACATCAAAAAAACTCGCCAGCATACTCATCCCAAGTGTTTTTCCAAATCAGCGCGGCCGGGTAACAAGAGTCACCTGTGTCGAAAATGTCTTTAGAAGTTCTTCGATTAATCCAGTTTTATCGACATAGTACGATCCAGTTTTTCTAATCTCTTCAAAATTGGATACTCCTACCGGGATGTTTAGTCTCTTCATTTTCGCTCCTCACATTTAAACGTGATTTCTATACTGCCTTTCGCTTAAATTTTAGCATTTTCCTATATCAACTTTCTGTTTGCATTCTGCTATTTTTTATTGGCTTTCATAAACATTCTCTTTGCTTTTCGAGAGCTTATAGTGTTATGATAACATGAATTAACTTCAAACACAGCACCTGCTGCCGGACCACGTTCAGCTTTTTCTACGCGTTCTCCATATAGAGAAACAGAACCAGATATCCCCTTTTCAGAGAATACCAGGTTCTGTCCTCTACATCTGCTTTTTATGAATTCATCTCAGCAAAACCATTCAATGAATTCTGCATTTTTATTTACCAGTCCATGCCCCGTCCGGACCAACTTCATATCCATCCGGTGTAGTCGTGTTTGCAAGCATTGCGCCCTGCGGCTGCTTCATACCTTCACTGAAGTAGTACCACTTTCCGTCGATCAGATGCCAGCCAGTGTACATATGTCCCTGACTTCCGTCAGCCTGATTATGCAGGTAATACCAGATTCCATTGTCTTTGATCCAACCGGTCTGCATGTAGCCGTTCTCATCGAAGTGATACCACTGCTGTTTTCCATTCCAGCCGATCAGTTTCCAGGAAGACTTCGGATAGCTTCCGTCCTTCGCCTCAAACCACCAGCCTTTTTCATTCCGCTTCCAGAATCCTTCCAATGTGGAGGCTGATACCAGGCTTGTCTTCCTCGTCGTACTGGATGCCGGTTCGTCACTATCATCGCTGTCGGAACTGTTAGTGTTAGCTTTTGCTTTTACCGTTACAGTGATCGTCTTCGTTGCGGAAGCTCCCTTGCTGTCGGTTATCTTATACATTACATGGTAAGTGCCAGCCTTTGTGGTGTCGACATCGTTTGCAATCACCTCGATCTTTGCTGTCAGATCTCCATCTTCCGCATCCGCAGCTGCCACATTCTTCTTTGCATCAAAGCTGTCGCCTGCGGTCAGGGTTACGTCCTTTGCGCTGATTGTCGGAATGGCATTTAATGTCTCCATCTTCGGGTTGACTGTAACCGTGATGGTCTTCGTCACAGTCGCTCCATCACTGTCCGTTACTTTATAGATTACTTTATAAAGTCCCGCTTTCTTGGTATCCACATCATTATAGGTGATCTCGATTTTGTCTGTAAGATCCTCATCTTCCTCATCCCAGGCAGTGACTCCATCCTTCGGGTCGAACTTATCCTCTACCGTTAAGGTTATGTCCTCTGCAGTAATTACCGGTACGGAATTCATTACCAGCGCTTCCGGCATGACATCTACTTCAACCATGCAATCTACAGAATGGTAATTTTTATCATCCGGTGTGTATACTGCCTCAAACTTCTGGAGCCCATATTCCTTTAAAATGGTTTTAGGATTCTTCCACTTAAACTCCTTTGGTAAGCCTTTTACCTCAGAAAGTTTCTGCCACTGGTCAGCAATCAGTCCCGTAGGAAGCATCTCTTCATAGGCCGGCTCTGCCTGCTTGATCATCATTGTCACCGGAACGATAAAGGCCGTTCCATTATTTAAGGTAATGTACACCTTTTCACTATATTTTCCAACTGCATTATCTGTTTTAGGTGTAATCGTAACTTCCCTACCTGTCACACCAATATCAAAAATCGTATCATCTGAACAAAATGCCGTGATAGAGAACTCTTCCGCGTTGCTGCTGGTCGCGATCACAGTCTTAGGCTCTGCATCTTCTTTATATTCAACACTGCCAAACGCAACGGAATCCGGTGTTACTTTATAACTGCTCTTGATCCACTTTGCATAATATGTATGCCCTGACTCCGTTGTTGTTACTGCATGCCCATTAAATTCAGCATTATCATACCACTCTGCACAATATCCATCTTTTACAACAGCGTCTATGCCATTTGCCTGATCCAAAACGATTCCGCCGTTTGCAACAAGAATAATTCCTGCGTCATTGCTTATTCCCGAATCAGATCTTGCTTTTTGGGCATCCCTGTTATTGGCAACGTAAATTACACAATTTTTATTAAATTTATTTACAGATCCACCAGTATAACCTGTATTAGTATCATCTCCAAAACACTGGGATCCAAATGTAACATTCTCAGCTTTTGACAAATCAAGTCTATCAAGGTTTGCGCAACCTGCGAACATCTTGCTCTGAAGCTCAACATTTTTTCCAGTAAATTTGGCATTCTTAATACCATGATTGGAACGGAATGCTGCCTCTTTTTTGTCAGAAGCCTTTGTATTTTTTGCCGTTACAATCAAATTTTCCGGCACATTGTTCTTAGCGAAGCAATACCCATCAAATTCATAGCTATTTCCACTGATGGTCAATGTCTGCAGTGAGTTTGTTGCAATTCGATTAATATTTTTAGCGATCTCGCTATCCCCATCCATGGACAGTTTTTTTAACCCGGTCAGCTCATTAATCCTTCCGCTTATAGTGCCCTTTGCGTTGATCTCCTCAAGATTTACTGCTGCTGTTTCCCCTGGCTGCCCAGTCTCTTTAAACGAATTATTCATTGCAACACTTGTGTTTTCTGCCGTTTCAATATAAGAAAGACTGCTGCACCCAGTAAATGAATTACCATTTAATGCCACATTATCGGAATCTATATATATTTTTTCCAACTCGGCGCAGCGTCCAAACGCTCTTCCATCCACTAATCTCACTTTCTTCGGCAGTATTAACTCCCTTAATCCTGAATCATAGAATGCATACCCAGAAATCTGTGTTACATTCTTTAAATCAATGTTTTTCAAACTTGATGTGCCCGAAAATGCATTCGTACCGATCTTTTCAATCGATTTACCCAATGTTATAGATTCCAGTGCGTTACATCTACAAAACATTGCATTCGGAATTTCTGTTCGTTTGTCTTCTACTACTACTTCTCTTAAACCAGATCCATTAAATGCATTAGAGTTTGCACCACGCATTCCAAACTCCCAGCTGTCCTTAATTGTGACACTGTCAAGATTCGGTATCTCTGCAAATCCATATGCGCCAATATATTTAAGATTCGACCACTCATCAAAATTTACTGAAAACATAGTTTTGCGAAATGCAGCACAGCCAACACCTTCAAAGCTGGACGGAAGCCATTTCTCCAGATCTATACCTTCTCCAAGACTTGTACATCCATCAAACATGCTCGTCGGCACATATCTTCCCTTATATATGTTTGTATTTGAATCTGAATCAACCAACTCAGGGGCTTCGAAATTTTCCGGCCATGTAACTGTTGTAAGCGCTGTGTCATTACGGAAAATACAATCTCCCAAACTCTCTACACTAAGAGGAATATTTGCTTCCTCTAAATTTATCATATTGCTGAATGCCCATGATCCAATCGAAGTTATGCCAGATTCCATTTCTACTTTTTGGATGGAGTCCAAATAGTCCTTCCACGGTCTGTTATCTTCTGTGTTATTTATTGTAAAATCAGCCATACGGCCATTTCCACTAATTCTTAGAGTATAGAATTCCTCCGCTTCTGAATTCTTTTCCAGACTCCATTTGGTTGACTCCGTAAAATTACCCTCCTCATCAACAGGTCCGCAGTTTCCACTTAAAACTTCAACCGTTGCCTCTGAAGATTGATTTACGATCTGCTTTGTCTGTACTGTCTCCGCATACCCCGCCATCGGAGTCACTGCCATCGCCGCCGTTGCGGTAAGCAGCACTGTCAGCATTTTCTTTGATTTGATCAACTTCATCTTCTTCATACTGTCCCTTCTTTCTGATTGATACCTTTGTATCCTATCCACACATTGATCAATTACTTGTACACATACCTTTGGGTGAATCATTCTGCAAGAACTTCTTCCATCTGCTTTTCTGCTCCTACGGCACATGAAGGAATTTCATTGCCTGAAGTCTTCTTTTTCTGTGCCTGAAAGCTTCTGATAAACGGATCATACAACTCTTTCTCCGCCTTCACCCTCGCCTGCACCGCCTCATTAAACGCAGTGAAGGTCCCAAGATTGTAGACTTTTCCCTGAAATCCGATGCTGGCCCGCCAGGTTCCGTTGGATCTCCGATATACACCGCGGTGACCGCTGGTGTTGTTGACGCAGGTCTTTCGGCACGCGATGCGCTCCACGCAGGTTCCGTCCACAAAGTGAATTGCCTTGCGCATATTTTTCTGTCGGGTTTCATTGCGGAAACAGCCGCAGCTCTTTGTCTTTCCGTCCCTGAGATTTTCCTTCTGACAGACGCATACATTTCCGCAATCACACCTGCAAAGCCACAGATCCTGCAGTCTGCCCAAAACCCCAGCATTTTCTTCTGCTATTTTTCCAGGTTCTCCTTCCTTGCCAGTACCATAGACTGAAATCTCATCTTGATTCGCCAGCCGCAGGACCACAAGTCTCCCGTACCTCTGCCCGGTAAGATCCAGCCAGCGGTTCGTCATCCTTTTTTTTCGCAGACAGCCACAACTCTTCGTATGACCGTTTTTCAGATGGGATTCCTGGACAAGACAGACTCTGCCACAGCCACACTGGCATTCCCAGTATTTCTTTGAATCTTTTCCCCGGTAAGCCAGCTTCTGAACCACCAGATTCCCAAACTTTTTCCCGACCATGGTATCCTGCATCATCCGTTCGCCTCTATTCATGACATAATGGGTATTATGTCATGCGGTGGCGCTGAGATCTTCGGAATTTTTATCTCCATTTCTTCGTTGCCGTAATGACGCATTAACTAAATATGCCAAAAAGAGCTCGGATTCACTGAAATTTATTGTATTTCGAGACCGTTCGTGATATGATAACTTATGTACACATATGAATTTTTAATCATTTGGTATTCTGATTACACCTCAGATACTGGATGATTAAAAAAAGTAGAACTTCCAATACGACATAATACCCATTATGTCATAACGGCTGTTCTCCTTTTTTAATCTCTTCCGTCTTATTTTTTTTCTGCCCCGCCCCATGATTCGTTCCCTGCGAGTCCCAGTTCCAGCTCTCGCGCACACGCCTCCTCACTTGTGATCATCGTATACCGTCTCGTCGTCTCGATACTGCTGTGTCCCAGATAATCTGCCAGTCTCACGAGATCCCGTTCTCTCTCATAAAAGCATCTCGCAAACAGGTGTCTCAGATTGTGTGGAAACACCTTTGACGGCAGTACTCTCGCCGGTTCGCATAATTCCTTCATCTCCACCCAGATATTTCTCCGGTCTACCGGATTTCCATTCTTTGTGGCAAATATTATCCCGCTTGTGATCCTGTTTCTCCGGCAATAATCCCGCAGAAATATCACAAGAGACCTCGCCATAAGAATCACTCTCTGTTTTCCTTTAAAATAGATCTCTATTTTCTGTCTCGATAGTGTCTCCACCGTCAGATACCGAAGTTCACCGATCCGCATTCCTGTCGCCGCGATTGTCCTCAGAATTCCGGAAAGCCGCTCTCTCTTTTCCGAAACTGCTGCATTTAACAGCCTGTAATATTCTTCCTTTCCAAGCTCCCTGCTCTTCTCCCGAAAGATCTGCTTCTGTACCCGGCAGGTGTGGATAGAGAATTCCGCCTGTCCTGCCCATTTCAGATATGAATTCACTGCCGTGATCATGGAATTTACACTCGATATCTTCCATGCATTCAAAATATATGATTTATACTCCATCATCAGCTCCCTGCTGATCTCTCTTCCGTTCGAAAACTGTAGAAAATTCTCCGCATCCCGCAGATATTTTCCTACCGTATTCTCACTCATCTCCCTGTCCCTCAGATATTCCCCGTACTCTCTAAGTTCACTCATATACAACATAAAAAATCCTCCATTTATCAGTCTTCTATCATTATAATCAACAAACGAAGGATAAACCAAGGACACCATAATGCAAAAATCCCCGCCCGGAAACCCGGACGGGGATCATCACCTGTCGTGACACTACCGGCAGAATCACTCTGCCTACTTTATATACATTTACAATTCACGTAAATTATTTAGCTGCTGCAGCCTTTGCTTCTTTGATCTTCTCTGTCAGCATCGGAACGATCTTGTTTAAGTCGCCTACGATACCGTAGTCAGCTACATCGAAGATCGGAGCGGACTCATCTTTGTTGATCGCAATGATGATGTCAGACTCTTCCATACCAGCTACGTGCTGGATAGCACCGGAAATACCGATTGCGAAGTATACGTGCGGACGAACAGTCTTACCAGTCTGTCCTACCTGAAGATCTTTCGGCTTCCAGCCGGAATCTACAACTGCACGAGAGCAGCTTACTGTACCGCCAATAGCCTCAGCGAGGTCATCAAGCAGTTTGAAGTTCTCTGCGCTGCCAACTCCACGGCCACCGGAAACAAGGATCTTTGCATCCATGATATCAGCTACGTCGGATACTGCCTTAACGATCTCGAGAATCTCAACGTACTTGTTGTCCGGAGTGAAGCCCGGGTTGAATTCGACAATTTCAGCTTTTCTGCCAGCCTCACGATCAAGCTTCTGCATAACGCCTGGACGTACTGTAGCCATCTGCGGACGGAATTCCGGGCAAGCGATTGTAGCGATCGTGTTGCCGCCGAATGCCGGACGGGTCATAAGGAGCTGACCATGTTTCTGCTCTTTACCCGGCATAGCTACGAGCGGGAAATCTCCGATATCGAGCTGTGTGCAGTCTGCTGTAAGACCTGTATGGATACGTGCGCAAACACGCGGGCCAAGGTCACGACCGATTGCTGTAGCACCGATTAAGAAGATGTCCGGCTTGAACTCGTTGATAACAGATGTGATCGCATGAGTATACGGCTCAGTTCTGTAATCTTTTAATTCCGGATCGTCAACAACGATAACTTTGTCTGCACCGTACTCACCGAGTTCGTCTGCAAGACCTTTTACGTTGGAACCAACTAAAACTGCTGTTACAGTTGTTCCTAAATCTTTTGCCAGGTCTTTACCTTTACCGATCAGCTCCAGAGCGATGCTGCTGATCTGATTGTCTACCTGCTGTGCAAAGACATATACACCCTTATATTCTGCTAAATTCATCACTTTTCACCACACTTTTCTTTTTTTGAATTAAAGTACATGTTTCTCAGTAAGTTTCTCAACAATGTAATTTGCAGCTGCGGACGGATCAAGGTTTGTCTCCTTAACGCCTGCACCCTTTCTTACTTTGTCGGAAGCCTTAGCGATCTGAGTCGGGGATCCCTTAAGACCAAGGTTGGAATCAAGGACATCTTTCAGATCTTTTCTGCCCCAAACGGTGATCTCTTTCTTGTATGCATCGAAGATTCCGCCCGGAGTCATGTAACGCGGCTCATTTAATTCAGAAAGTGCTGTAATTAAGCACGGCATTTTAGCCTTTAACATCATGTATCTATCATCAAACTGACGCTTAACGATTACAGAATCACCATCGATCTCGATGCCCTCAGCATAGCTGATTACCGGAAGACCAAGATGCTCGGAAATCTGCGGACCTACCTGAGCAGTATCACCATCGATAGCCTGACGGCCTGTGATGATAAGATCGTAATCAAGGTTTCTTAATGCGCCTGCGATTGTCTGGGATGTAGCCCATGTATCAGCACCGCCGAGAACACGGTCTGTAACAAGGATACCGTTATCAGCGCCCATAGCCATAGCCTCACGAAGAACTTCCTCAGCCTTCGGAAGACCCATTGTAACTACTGTAACTTCTGCACCATACTGATCTTTTAAGCGAAGAGCTGCCTCCAGACCAGCTTTATCATCCGGGTTCATGATTGTGAGCATAGCTGCTCTGTCAAGTGTTCCATCCGGTTTGAACTTTACGCCGCCCTTAGTATCCGGCACCTGTTTTACACAAACAACGATTTTCACTGTATTTCACTCCTTATTTTCATTTATAGTTATGATCTTCCAGCTGTTAAATTATTATTTTAACAGTGCGCCGGAGATAACCATTCTCTGAACTTCACTTGTTCCTTCGTAGATCTCGGTGATCTTAGCATCACGCATCATACGCTCTACGTCGTACTCTCTGATGTAACCATAACCACCATGGAGCTGTACAGCCTTTGTTGTTACTTCCATAGCAACCTCTGCTGCATACAGTTTAGCCATTGCTGCCTCTACGCCGTAGGACTTCTGAGTAGCCTTAGCCATTGCTGCACGGTAAACCATCATCTGAGCAGCTTTTACCTTTGTTGCCATATCAGCAAGCTGGAACTGTGTGTTCTGGAACTGACCGATTGTGCGGCCGAACTGCTTTCTCTCTTTTACGTAAGCAACTGTTCTGTCAAGAGCGCCCTCTGCAAGACCAAGAGCCTGAGCAGCGATACCGATACGTCCGCCGTCAAGAGTATGCATAGCGATCTTGAAGCCCTCACCCTTCTTACCTAAGAGGTTGTCCTTCGGGATGCGGCAGTCTGTGAAAATAAGTTCATATGTTGCAGATCCGCGGATACCCATCTTCTTCTCTTTTGTACCAAAAGTGAAGCCCGGTGTACCTTTCTCTACGATAAATGCGGAAATCTCTTTCTGCATTTTGCCACGTTTCTCAACAGTGCCTGTTACAGCGATAACGATGTATGTATCAGCATACTTACCGTTAGTGATGAAGCACTTGGAACCGTTTAATACCCACTCGTCGCCGTCTAAAACAGCTTTTGTCTGCTGACCCTGAGCGTCTGTACCAGCGCCCGGCTCAGTTAAACCGAATGCGCCTAACTTCTCGCCTTTTGCAAGCGGAACGAGGAATTTCTGCTTCTGCTCTTCTGTTCCGAATGTCATGATCGGATCCATGCAAAGGGATGTATGTGCGGAAACGATAACGCCTGTAGTACCGCAAACTTTGGAAAGCTCCTCAACGCACATAGCGTATGTAAGCGGATCACAGCCCTGTCCACCATACTCCTTCGGTACCGGAATACCGAGGAAACCGTTTTTAGCCATCTTCTCTACGGTTTCAACCGGGAATCTCTCTTCCTCATCAACCTCCTGAGCAAGGGGTTTGACTTCCTTCTCGGCGAAATCATGGAACAGTGTTCTCGCCATCTCATGCTCTTTACCTAATGTAAAATCCATGTTTTTAGTTCCTCCTTGTGAATTGTATCATGTATAACATGGGGGAATGTGGATGCTTCACTCCCCCGATGTACCTAATTTAGTACATGCCTTTTCATTATAACATATTGTGAAAAAATAAACAATCGTAATAAAAAAATAATTCGAAATTTACTCTTCTGTTATAAAAGGCATATTGCCTGACGGGATAAGATCACCGTCAGGCAACCCTTACATTATTATTTGCTGTAATCGTAGAAGCCCTTGCCGGTCTTTCTTCCAAGAAGGCCGCCGCGAACCATCTTCTTAAGAAGCGGATGCGGACGATACTTCGGATCGCCTGTCTCTGTCTCAAGAACGTTCATGATTGCAAGAACAACATCAAGACCGATCAGATCACCGAGAGCTAACGGTCCCATCGGATGGTTAGCGCCAAGCTTCATGGCAGTATCGATACCCTCTACGGAAGCAACGCCATCAGCGTAAATGCCGACTGCTTCGTTGACCATCGGAATAAGAATTCTGTTTACAACGAAACCAGCAGCCTCTTCTACCTGTACCGGAGTCTTGCCGATCTCTTCAGAGATCTTCTTAACAGCTTCAACATCTTCCGGTTTTGTGTTTAAACCAGCAATAACCTCAACCAGCTTCATAACCGGAGCCGGGTTGAAGAAATGCATACCGATTACATGTCTCTCAACTGCGCCGCCGATCTCTGTGATGGAAAGGGAAGAAGTGTTTGTAGCAAAGATACAGCTCGGTTTGCAGATTGCGTCGAGCTCTTTGAATGTCTGCTTCTTGATCTCCATGTTCTCGATTGCAGCCTCAACAACGAGGTCGCAGTCACCACAGATATCTTTTACGCCTGTTGTGATCTTGTTCAGGATCTTGTCAGCCTCTTCCTGAGTCATTTTGCCTTTTGCGATTCTCTTCTCGAATCCAGCGGCAATTTTCTTCTTTCCGTTCGCTGCAAATGTCTCATTGATGTCGCAGAGCATTACCTCATAGCCTTCTGTCTGTGCGAATGCCTGTGCAATACCGGAACCCATGGTTCCAGCGCCGATAATACCAACTTTCATGATTTTATCTCCTTTATGCAAACATATGATGTAGACTTACTGATCGCTGTTCAGACTGAACAGTTCCATTTATTTGTTTTTGAAGCCGTCCACTTTTCTCTTTTCGAGGAACGCCTTCATTCCTTCCTTCTGGTCCTCGGTCTCGAAGCACTCGGAGAAATATTTCTCTTCGATGGAGATTGCGTGGTCAAGGTCGGAAAGATAACCATCTGTCAGGGACTCCTTGGAATTTCTGACAGCGATCGGTGCGTTGGAGGCGATCTTCTTTGCCAGTTTCATAACTGTCGGCATAAGTTCTTCCTTCGTGCACACACCGTTTACAAGACCGATCCGGTATGCTTCGTCTGCTTTGATATTGACAGCAGCATATACCATTTCCTTTGCTTTTCCGGTTCCAATCAGTCTTGCGAGACGCTGCGTTCCACCGAATCCCGGAGTGATGCCAAGACCAACCTCCGGCTGTCCGAACATAGCGTTTTCGGAGCAGTAACGGATATCACAGCTCATTGCAAGTTCATTTCCACCGCCAAGCGCGAAACCGTTGACAGCTGCGATCGACGGGATCGGAAGTGTCTCCAGCTTACGGAAAACATCGTTTCCAGCTTTACTGAACTCACGTGCCTCCTGTACAGTCATTGTGCTCATTGCAGCGATATCTGCGCCGGCAACAAAGGATTTCTCACCCGCGCCGGTCACAACCAGCACTCTTGTTGTACCAAGATCGATGCTGTCAAGAACAGCGTCTAAATCCTGAATAACCTCTGTATTTAAGGCGTTTAACGCCTCCGGACGGTTGATGGTGATAACACCAACAAAACCGTCCTGCTCATATTTTACAAAACCCATATGTAGTTCTCCTCAGATTTTGCCAAAGTCCCAGATTAGTCTCTCTCTACGATTGTAGCGCAGCCCATTCCGCCGCCGATGCAAAGAGTTGCAAGACCCTTCTTAGCATCTGCTTTCTCCATCTCATGAAGAAGTGTAACAAGGATACGGCATCCGGAAGCTCCTACCGGGTGTCCGAGAGCGATCGCGCCGCCATTCGGGTTTAACTTGTTAAGGTCAAAGCCAAGCTCTTTGCCTACTGCTACAGACTGTGCAGCGAATGCCTCGTTAGCCTCGATGATATCGAAGTCTTTGATCTCCATGCCTGTTCTCTTAAGAACTTTTCTTGTAGCTGCAACCGGTCCGATACCCATGATCTTCGGATCTACGCCGCCGAGAGCACCAGCAACCCATGTAGCCATCGGCTTAACACCGAGCTCTTTAGCTTTCTCTTCGCTCATAACAACAACTGCAGCTGCGCCGTCGTTGATTCCTGAGGAGTTACCAGCTGTAACTAAGCCGCCGTCTTTCTTGAATGCCGGTTTTAACTTACCAAGAGTCTCAACCGTTGTTCCGTGACGCGGGCCTTCATCTGTATCTACGATAACTGTCTCTTTTTTCTTCTTAACTTCTACCGGAACGATCTCGTCCTTGAATGCGCCGGACTTCTGAGCAGCCTCTGCCTTCTGCTGGCTTACTGCAGCGAACTTGTCCAGTTCTTCTCTTGTAAGACCCCACTGATCGCAGATGTTCTCAGCTGTGATACCCATGTGGTAGTTGTTGAATGCATCCCAGAGAGCATCGTTTACCATTGTATCAACTAAAGTAGCATTGCCCATACGGTATCCGTAACGGCCTTTCATCATTGCATACGGAGCCATGGACATGTTCTCCATACCACCTGCAACAACGATATCAGCGTCACCGGAAAGGATCATCTCAGCAGCCATGTTGACAGCCTCAAGACCGGAACCGCATACAACATTGATCGTAACAGCCGGAACCTCGATCGGGAGACCAGCTTTTAATGTAGCCTGACGTGCTACGTTCTGTCCCTGACCAGCCTGGATTACGCAGCCCATGTAAACCTGGTCAACAGCTTCCGGAGCAACTCCTGCTCTCTTTAAAGCCTCTTTGATTACGATTGCGCCAAGTTCCGGAGCCGGTACTGTGCTTAATTCGCCACCCATTGTTCCGATTGCCGTACGGCACGCACCTGCAAGTACAACTTTCTTTGCCATTTTCTTTTCCTCCTCATTATACCGCTGCCAAGCTCTACACCATATATTTTTCCATAAGCAAGGCAGTATATTATGTATAACTAATCATATCACCAAACCGTTTTGCTGTCAAATCATTATCAAAAGCTTTTTATATATTTTTTCTAAACAAATTAGGAACTTTACTCTTCATTTCGTACAAAAGTTACTTTTATGCTCTGACGCGTCACTTTCTGTTTTTGTCATGTTTTATCATTTCTTTCTATTCCTTTTTCACCGGATTTCTTGACCTTGCCGGCAGATAATGATAAAATAATATCAGAGTTTGGCCCCGGATCCTATGATCCCGGCAAAGTTCTGAGATGCAGTAATATTTTTATGGTTACAAAGAGAGGGTATTAAAATGGATTTCAAACAGATGTATCAGGAAAAGCTGGTTTCCGCTAAGAAAGCAGCTTCCGTTATCAAATCCGGTGACTGGGTCGATTACGGCTGGACAACAGCAACTCCGATCGCAGTCGATAAGGAAATCGCAAAAAGACTTCCGGAATTAACTGACGTAAACTTCCGCGGCGGTATCTTAATGTGGGTACCGGAGATCTTCAAGATCGAGAACCCGGCTGAACATATGACATGGAACTCCTGGCATATGAGCGGGATCGAGAGAAAAGCGATCGCACAGGGCTTCTGCTACTACGCTCCGCTCCGTTACTCCGAGCTTCCGAGATATTACAGAGAATCCCAGAACAAGCCGGATGTCGCTGTCTTCCAGGTTTCCCCGATGGACGAGCACGGTTTCTTCAACTTCGGACCGAACGCATCCCATATGGCTGCTGTCTGCGAGACCTCCAAGGTCGTTATCGTGGAAGTAAATGAAAATATGCCGGTATGCTTCGGCGGTACTGAGGAAGGTGTTCATATCTCCCACGTTGACATGATCGTAGAAGGTGACAACCCGGCGATCGCTGAGATGGGCGGCGCTGCAGCTGCAAGCGATGTCGATGAAGCAGTTGCAAAGCTGATCCTTGAGGAGATCCCGGACGGAGCATGCTTACAGCTCGGTATCGGCGGAATGCCGAACGCAGTCGGTGCTCTGATCGCAAAATCCGACTTAAAGGATCTCGGTGTGCACACAGAGATGTACGTTGACGCTTTCGTTGATATCGCAAACGCAGGAAAGATCACCGGCGCGAGAAAGAATATCGACAAAGGCCGTCAGGTTTATGCATTCGGCGCAGGTACAAAGAAATTATACGACTACTTAAATAAGAATCCGGAGTGCATGTCCGCACCGGTCGACTACACAAACGATGTCCGCACGATTGCGTCTCTCGACAACTTCATGTCCATCAACAACGCAGTTGACCTTGACCTCTTTGGCCAGGTAAATGCTGAGTCCGCAGGAATCAAGCACATCAGCGGAGCCGGCGGACAGCTCGACTTCGTTCTGGGCGCTTATCTTTCCAAGGGCGGAAAGAGCTTCATCTGCTGCTCTTCTACCTTCAAGAAGAAAGACGGCACCTTAGAGTCCAGGATCGTTCCGACTCTGGCTCCTGGCTCCATCGTTACCGATACCCGTGCGAATATCCACTATCTCGTAACCGAGTACGGTAAAGTAAACTTAAAAGGTCTCTCCACATGGCAGAAGACTGAGGCTATCATCTCCGTAGCACATCCGCAGTTCCGCGACCAGCTGATCGCAGAGGCTGAGAAGATGCATATCTGGAGAGCAAGCAACAAGAGATAGTATTTTCCCGTTTTTTCAGGAGAGCTTTCATTTTAGGAAGGCTCTCCTTCTTCTTTCTTTGTCTCGCCCTCTGCTTTTTCCGTTGAATGAAGATTAAACTGTTTGATCCGGCGTGTCGCGATCGGACCGCCGATCGCACATCCGGCAACAAGTCCGAAGGTTGCAGATGCGATCGCAAAGCTTCACATTTTTGTATCATAAGCCAATCTCCTGCTACACTATTTTCAGATATGTATTTTGCGTATCACTTGTGTCCATTTTTTTACAGAAAGTTCCATCGGAATTTCCTGTAAACAAGTGAAAACACGCTTCGCGAGTTTCCCCTTGTTATCGCGACAGTCGCCAAGGTCTCGCGCAAGCGCGGACTTTGGCTCGTTGTCCGCAAAAAAGCAGCAGCATTTTCTGACATTCTCTCCAGAAAATGCTGCTGCTTTTTATTTCTGCAAATGATCTCTTTCTCTAAACGATCCGCTAAATCTGAATTTTTTCTCCACTCACAGATTCAGGATCGGCTCCATCAGCGTGATCCCGCTCTCCCCGGCTAATTTCTGCCTGCAGATCTCGAGAAGATGTTCCTGATATGGAGATTCATCCCCTGCCCGGTACAGATAGTACAGGGTCCGGTTCGGGAGCTCCACATCTAGTTCATGGATGGAAACCGGGGTGCTTTTTAAGATGCTCTTTGCAACCGACACAGGTAGAAACGCCCAGTTGTCACCATTCTGCGTAAAGTACTGTAAAAAGCCCATTTCATCGAGATAGACACTCGGGACGGCCGCACTACTGAAATAGTAGTTGTGCCAGCTGTCAAAATTCTGATCCCACTGCGTCCGGATCTCCTTGCGAGGATCGAGGTCCGAAATGCTGATCCGCTTCGGAAGTTTCAGCTCCGTCCCGACGACCAGGCAGAGCTTTTCTTTAAACAGGATCTCCGTCTTTACCTGGGAAGAGTACATCGGATCCGTGATAAATGCGATATCCACCGTCTTATTGTTCACATACCCATAGGCATCACTGGAATGGAGTGTCGTCACATGCAGGCTGCACTCCGGCGTATCTTTCATGAACTCCTGAAACACGGTCGGAAGCATGAATGCCAGGAGACTTCCTACACTCGCAACATAGAAACTCTTCTCATTTCCGAGGAGCGATTCTTCCTGTGTCTCGTTCCAGAGAGCCTGCCAGCGATGAGCGATCCCGACAAAGGCACGTCCCTGTCTCGTGAGTTCCACATGGCGGACTCCTTTATTCCGGATAAACAGGGAATATCCAAGTTCTTCCTCCAGTGCCCGGATCCTTCGTCCAAGAGCCGGCTGTGTGATATATAATTTTTCTGCCGCCGCGGAAAAACTTCCGCACTGAGCGATCTTTAAAAATGCTTCAATTTCCAGAAATGTCATCACGTTCTCCTTTCTGCCGGGACCGGCAGTTTTCTATTTCGATCCTGCTTTCACACATGTTTTTTTATAACGCTCATCTCTCTTCTGCTTTTTTACCACAGGATTTCATTTATGTCCAGAAATATTATTTGAAAATAGTTTAATTCTGAAAACTAAAAGTTTGACAGCTACCATTTTCCATTTCTGTTTCTTCTATATTTATAGTAACATTCTTTTCATTTAAATGTTAATATTTATGAATATTATATCAAAAAAAGAAACATTTTACAATTATATTCACTTATGGTATCATTTAAGCATAAACAAGAACGAATTGTTCGAATCTCAGGGGAATATCAAAACATACAGGGAGGAAATCATTATGATGCTTACAAAGAGGATCCAGAACATTAAACCGGCCGCTACACTTGCACTGACCGGAAAGGTCGCTGAATTAAGAAAACAGGGAATCGATGTGATCGCCTTCAACCTCGGCGAACCGGATTTCGGTACTCCGCAGAATATCTGTGATGCGGCAAAGGCAGCGATCGATGCCCAGAAAACAAAATACACGGTTGTCTCCGGTATCATGGACTTAAAAGAAGCGATCTGTGCAAAATTCTTAAAAGACAACAATGTCGTTTACAAACCGAACGAGATCTGTATCGGAACCGGCGCAAAACAGCCGCTCGTCAATGCAGTTCTTGCCCTCTGTGAAGAAGGTGACGAGGTTATCATCCCGACTCCGTGCTGGGTCAGCTACATCGAGATGGTAAAACTTTCCGGTGCTACTCCGGTCCTCGTACAGAACCGTGAGGAAGACGGTTTCGCCCTCAACGTGGAAGGTATCAAGAAAGCCATCACACCGAAAACAAAAGCGATCATGATCAACACACCGAACAACCCGACCGGTGCTGTATATACAAAAGAACAGCTCACAGAGCTCGCAGAACTTGCCTGCAAACATGACTTCTATATTATTTCCGATGAAGTTTACGAGAAGCTGATCTATGAAGGAAAGAAACACTTCTGCGTTGCTTCGATCTCCGAGGAAGTAAAGGATCGTACCGTTGTCATCAATGGTGTTTCCAAAGCTTACTCCATGACCGGATGGAGAGTTGGTTACGCAGCCGGAAATGCAGCTCTCATCAAAGGAATGACTTCTCTTCAGGGTCATACAACATCCAACACCTGCTCGATCGCCCAGTACGCAGCTCTCGAAGCGATCAGCGGACCGCAGGACAGCGTGGAATCCATGAGAGTTGAATTCGACAAACGCCGTAAATTCCTGGTAGAGCGCTTAAATTCCATGGATGGCATCACCTGCAACAACGCAGACGGCGCTTTCTACTTAATGCCGAATATGACTGCTTTCTATGATAAAGAGTGGAACGGAAAGAAGATCGCTGATTCCTTCGGAATGGCAGATTACCTCCTTGCCGAGGCAAAGATCGCGGTTGTTCCGGGCGGTGCATTCGAGTCTCCGGACAACATCCGTATCGCTTACTCCAACTCCATGGAAAGCCTGATCGAAGGTATGAACCGTATGGAAGCAGCTTTAAAGAAACTTGGCTGATCTGACAACCTTCCATATTCGTAAAACTCTCCCGCTCCGGCGGTGATAAGGACAGATCAAACTTAGCTTTCTTCCCATATATTCAACGAACACCAGCAAGGATTCTCCTACTGACACGAAGCAAAGCACAGTCAGTCTCCGTGAAATTACCGACTGTGGATTGAAACAATATATGTGATGAAAAATCCCTGAAAAAAGCCTGTGAATGCAGGCTTTTTTCATTTACGCGAACAACAGGCCAAAGTCTGCGCTTACGCGAGACCTTGGCGACTGCCGCGATAACAAGAGGACACTCACGAAGCATGTTTTCACTTGTCTATGAGCGCCGGTCTCCCTGCCGCTATACAAATTTTCACATTTTTCACGACAGTATATGAGCCTCGCCCATGCGCTGTAACAGAATAAATATAATGTATTATTAACATTTAATGGTAAAATTTGTTATTTTTCATTCGACAACAATCATTTTACATTCCGCATGATTCATGCTATAATAATCAAATGAACGGAGAAGCCGCACCAACTTCTCCCAAAAACTTTCTTCTCATTATATTTTACAACGCGATATAAAAGAAACACAGCCGCCCGGAACGATAATTGGGGTATCGTCCGTGGCGGCTGTGTTCGTATAAAGATATAGCCGACATTTTCTATGTATACAAAGACCCTGAATGATCCCATTTTGCAGGAACAGCCAGGGCCTTTCTTTTTTTATTTCTCTCCGTTCAGTTCTTTCTTATAGACCTCAATGACTTTCTTCATCGCATCCGCACCCGGAGCTCCGATTGTCACACGTTTCTCCACGCAGGTCTTCATGGAGATCGCATCGTAGATATCTTCCTCAAATACCGGGCTGATCGACTTGAACTGCTCTAAAGTCAGATCGTCAAGCGCCTTGTTCTCATCGATGCAGAGAAGGACCAGCTGTCCGATAATTCCATGTGCATCGCGGAACGGAACACCGTGGTTTACAAGGTAGTCCGCAGCGTCTGTCGCGTTTGTGAAGCCGTTCTTTGCGCTCGCCTCCATCACATCCTTGCGGAAGGTCATCGTGGATACCATTCCTGTGAAGAGTAAGAGGCAGCCCTTTACGGTATCGATCGCGTCGAAGGTCAGCTCCTTGTCCTCCTGGAGGTCTTTATCGTAAGCCAGCGGGATTCCCTTCATGACCGTCAGCATGGACATCAGAGCGCCGTAGACACGCCCGGCCTTTCCGCGGATCAGCTCAGCGATATCCGGATTCTTCTTCTGCGGCATGATGCTGCTTCCGGTGCTGTAGGAATCATCCATCTCCACGAAGCGGTACTCATTGCTGTTCCAGATGATGATCTCCTCGGAGAAACGGCTCAGATGCATTGCGATCGTGGAGAGCGCAGCCAGGAGCTCGATCAGGTAATCACGGTCGGATACGGAATCCATGCTGTTTAAGGTCGGTCCGTCAAAGCCGAGAAGCTCTGCAGTGTACTCACGGTCCAGCGGATAAGTTGTCCCTGCAAGAGCGCCGGATCCCAGCGGGCAGTAATTCATGCGCTTTCTGATATCAGCGAGGCGTCCTCTGTCACGGCGGAACATCTCATAATATGCGCCGACATGGTGCGCCAGTGTTACCGGCTGCGCCTTCTGAAGGTGGGTAAAGCCCGGCATGTAAGTATGAAGATTGTCCTCCATGAGCTTTAAGAGGACCTCGAGAAGTCCCTTTAAAAGTCCGTCCATCTCATCGATCTCATCTCTCGTGTAGAGCTTCATATCGAGAGCAACCTGGTCGTTTCTGCTGCGGCCGGTGTGGAGTCTCTTTCCTGCATCCCCGATCCGCTCGATCAGGTTCGCCTCAACGAAAGAGTGGATATCCTCAGACTCCGTTGTGATCTTTAAGGTTCCGTTGTCGATGTCCTCGCGGATGCTCTTTAAACCTGCGATGATCGCGTCACGGTCCTCTTCTGTGAGGATCCCCTGTTTTGCGAGCATCGTCACATGCGCGATACTGCCCGCGATATCCTGTCTGTAAAATTTCTGATCGAAGGAGATGGACTCATTAAAGTTGTGCACTAACTGGTTTTCTTCCTTCGTAAATCTTCCGCCCCAAAGTTTCATAGCTGTTCCTCCGTTGTCGCCTTTCTATTATTTATCGTGTCTGTCAGATCTTCATCATCGAGATCCGGAATCTCTTCAAATTCCGGTTCTTCATCAGGATCATCTTCCGCTTCCTGCTGCATGTTCCGGATCTGTTCCATTCTCTTTCGTGCTTCCCGTCGATCCATCTCCCTGCGCAAAAACCACAGAAGGATCAGGATCACGATGGATCCGCCTGAGATCAGGCCGCCGGTTTTTAATCCCTTCGGGACATAGGAGAAGTCGATCACATGATCACCGGCGCTCACATCGATAGCCAGGAACGCACCGAACGCCTTTCTCGTCTCCACCTTCTCGCCGTCCACTTTTACGGTCCATCCCTTATCAAACGGGATCGAGGTGAAGAGCATTCCAGCTTTCGCCGCACTCACGGTTCCGGAAAGTTTCGTATCTTTCCAGCTCGTCAGATGCATCGGGGACTGGTTCAGCCGGTCGTAGACCTGGACCATCGCGTCCTCTGAGAACCGGTAGGCGATCGCATTTAACTGTTCGCCGGCCTCATCCGCCGTGAGCTTCACTTCTGTGCCCGGAGCCAGATTTCCAAGCTCCAGAAGATATCCGCGGTCCACGTTGCTGAAGGATTTCTGACCGGTCGGCAGTTCCGCCTTCACAGTCTTTACCTTCTTGTTCATGACGAACACATAATATTTGCCCGTCTCATCCGGTGTGAATGTGAAGGTATTTTTATTCACCGTTCCGCCGGCATCCACAAGGACTTCATCCGCCCCGGAAACCAGGCAGAGATCATTCTGGACCTCCGCAGGATTATCCATCTCATACTGCCAGTTTTCCTCGATATCTGAAGAAAGGACAAAGCCGAGCGGCAGTGTGTAGAGATTTTCATAGAGATATGTTCCGCCGCTTTCCCTCAGATACATCATGAGCTCCGTGTTGGAGACTGCCTCGGAATAGAGTGCGTATTTCACAGAAAAAATGCTGTCGACAAACGGCGTGCTTCCAGTGATGCTGTAAGCATTTGTGGACGATTCACATCCAAGCTTCTTAAAGAACTTCGAGAGATCCGCGTTCGCCGTCGAGGAAAACAGGGATACCGACGGAAAGTTCATCCATGCCCCGTCATTCTTCGTCTTTCTCGTCTTTTTCTCCACCCGGTAGAAATCCGATGCCGGCTGCAGGGAATCCTTTAAGATCCGGACCTCCTCATTGTCGCTGGTGTAGGACTCACGGCTCGTTGTCGTCACACTCGTCACCGACATGTTGATCGAAGCCTCAATTGCAACCAGCGTCAATGCCAGGAATCCGCACACCGTCCGCTTTCCATCCTTATAGAGATACATCAGTCCGGCATAAGCCGCCAGGAAGATGATCGCCACATAGTAGACGATAAAGTGGAAATGTTCCTGTGTCACCAGCTTTTCCGCCAGCAGGACGAAGCACGCGCTCCCCCAGAAGGCGATCGCGATATGTTTTTTCGGCGTCTCATCCAGATACATATACGCCCGGAAGCAGATGAACAGCATCAGGAAGATGTAGATAAAGGACTGTCTGCATGGAAGGCTGTTCGGATAGTGGAATCCATGCCAGATAAAATTCAGCGCATTGATGGAAAAGCTCGCAAAAAAGATCAGGAGCAGTCCGCAGTAGACGGCTTTCTCCTTCACTGCGATCTTTTTACATGCGAGATACAGCAAAAAGAAGAGGAATACCGCGACACCGCAGTAGATATTCGGCCAGTGGTCAAGACCGATCTCCGTCTCCACATTTCCGATGTGACGGGCGATCATGTCAAAGATCGGGAAATACGAGCTCCACGCCTTCGGAAAGTCAAAATCACCGGACGCCGTGCTCTGCAGCGCATAGATCTCCGGAAGCAGGATTCCTGCTGCCAGTCCGCCTGAGAGCAGCGAGTAAATTCCAAACCGGACGCAGCTGTCCACGTATTTTCTCACCGGCCCCGGCTTTTCCATGATCAGCAGTGCGATAAAATAAAGCACCAGGAACAGGCAGGTCATGATCGAGATGTAGTAGTTTGAGAGGATCGAAAGTCCGAGCGTCACACAGTAAAGCATGCCTTTCTGCTCTTTCACGAGTCTCTCAAGGCCGTATACGATCAGTGGGAACAGAAGAATGCAGTCCAGCCACATGATGTTCCAGCTGTACGCCGCCATGTATCCGGATAGGGCATAAAAGATCCCGAAGAACCCAACCCCCAGGATACAGTTCTGGCTGTGTTTCTTTAAATACCAGGCAAAGCTCAGCCCCGAAAGTCCGATCTTCAGAACAATCATGATCGTCATAAATTCGATGATAAACTTCTTCGGGCAGAGCAGGATCAGCCAGTTTAACGGGCTGGCCAGGTAGTAGGCATACAGAGCCGCGAAATTGACGCCCATTCCCACATCCCAGCTGTAAAGGAGACTTCCGCCGGTCCGCAGCTTATACTGGAACTCCGAAAAGAACGGGGCGTACTGGTGATACATATCTGTTCTCAGAAAACACCTCTCCCCGAATGGAAAGATCCCCCTCTGAACGAAAATGCAGATCATGACGAGCACCGGGACAAAGAAGGCGATCAGAAGACCATCCCTCGGCTTTAAAAACGGCGTTGTCTGCCGCTTTTTCCTTCGATTTTCCGGACGATCCGCAATTGGCTCATCCGGGATCGTATCGATTTCTTTTATTTCTGTCATAAAGTAAAAACTCCTCCGGCTTCATCAGCCTGTAATCATTTTTGCTTTTTCATACTCCCAACATCCGCCGGGCAGACATCGCAGATCATTTCTTTTTATCTCCTGTAAAGATCAGGATCTTGCTGAACACATAATTCAGAACGACGACCACCACGGAGATCAGCAGCTTGCAGATGAAAAACTCCATCTTCATGAGATCCACCATGATAAACAGCGCTGCCAGGTTAAATAAAAACGTCGCGATCCGGCATAAAATGAACGAGACGAATTCCTTCCATACCTTCGCCGGGTTTAAGGTGTGGCTTTCAAACACCCACCATTTATTCGTCACAAATGCGAACAATACGGCTGCCACCCAGGCGATCGTCTGGGCCGGGACCGGATCCATCTTCCACATATAATATAGAAGATTTGAGATCGCGTAGTCGATCACCGTCGTCAGGACTCCGAAGATCAGATAAGCGATCCCTTCCCTGGCGAGACCGGACTTTTTTGTCCCCGTTTCCTGTCCGCTCTCCGGCTTCTCATTTTTTTCATTCATAAATATTTCCGTCCTTTTCCGGAATCATCGTTTTCAAAACGTTCCTCCGATTTTTTCAGGATTTCCCTATCATATTCGATAGTCTTTTTCATTTTAGTATACCAACGCAAAAAAGTAAAGGACTGACAGCCGAATTTCTGGCTGTCAGTCCTTCTTTTGTTACTTTTCGCGGGTAGGAATTTTCTGAACTGAAAATTCCGTATGATACCGTTATGGTCGCGGATTTTGCCGATTCGGAATGCGAAGCATCGGCAAAATCCGGTTACAGGGCGCGGGCATGGAGTGCCCGTGTACTGTAACCTTCTTTTAAAGCGATTTGGAATGGATTTTGCTCGTAACTTGCCATGCATCCGAATGGAAGCTCCGTGGGAGGTTCCTGTAGGTATCCGGCTGATGAACAGTTACGACGTTTTATTCTGCGAGCAGCTTCTCAACACTCACAAGTTTTACGCACACGCAGAAGATCTCTGCCGCCTGTCTGAGGTCATCCAGGGACGGGAAGGACGGCGCGATCCTGATATTGGAGTCGTGCGGATCTTTTCCGTATGGGTAAGTCGCTCCGGCACCGGTCATCACAACGCCGGCCTCTTTGCACTTCGCAACGATCGCTTTCGCGCATCCGTCGAGAGAGTCGAAGGAGACAAAATATCCGCCATTCGGTTTTGTCCACTTCCCGATTTCCAGACCGCCAAGTTCCTTATTTAAGATCTCATCGACTGCCTCAAATTTTGGTCTGAGGATCTCAGCGTGCTTTGCCATCTGCGCTTTTAAACCGTTGATATCTTTAAAGAAACGGACATGACGGAGCTGGTTGATCTTGTCATGGCTGATCATCTGGACATTCATCTGCTTCTTCAGCGCATCGATATTTGCCTTTGAAGTAGCGATCGCGGAGATTCCGGAGCCTGGAAAGCTGATCTTTGAAGTCGAGCCGAATTTATATACCATGTCCGGATTTCCTGCTTTTTCACACTCAGAAAGAATGTCGAGGACATGATCCGGGTGATCCGGGTGCAGATGATGAACACAGTATGCGTTGTCCCAGTAGATACGGAAATCTTTCGCAGCCGGTTTCAGGTTTGCAAATCTTCTCACAGTCTCATCTGAGTAAGACTCACCGCTCGGGTTCGCATAGAGCGGAACGCACCAGATTCCCTTCACACTCTCGTCATTATTTACATATTTTTCAACAAGATCCATATCCGGACCTTCACCTGTCATCGGAATGTTGATCATCTCGATCCCGAAGTATTCTGTGATCGCAAAATGTCTGTCATATCCCGGGACCGGGCAGAGGAATTTCACCTTGTCAAGTCTGCACCACGGCGTACTTCCGCATACTCCGTGCGTCCAGGAACGGCTCACGGTATCGAACATCAGTGTCAGACTCGCATTTCCGTACATCACGATATTCTCGGCCGGCGAGTCCATCATCGCACCCATGAGCTCTTTCGCCTCCTGGATCCCGGTCAGGACTCCGTAGTTTCTCACATCACCGTCCGATGTCATATAATCACTGCTGCTGTTTAAAACGTCCATCATAGGAAGAGAAAGGTCCAGCTGCTCTTTGCATGGCTTTCCCCGCGCCATATTCAAGCTGAGATTTTTTCCCTGATACTCCTTATACAGCGCTTCCAGCTGCTCCTTTAAAGACGCAAGTTCCTGTTTTGACATTTCGCGATATGGTTTCATGTCAGTTTCCTCCTCATGATTCAACGATATATTTCAGATTATCTTTTCCCTGAGCACTTATTATAATTCATTAAAACCAATATTTCAACTTATAAAATAAAGTTTTGCTTCTGTTTTTTTATTTTTTTGAACCTGGCCCCATAAAAATCTTAGTCATTGCCGCCTGCAGCAGCTCCCTGTCCCCCGTTTTCAGCTCTTTCCGTGCTTCGGTCCGCGCTCCGCGAAGCAACGCCTGACCGTCTCATTGACTTTTCTTTAACAATAACGTATTATAATAAGATATAGGATGATGATTCCATCTGCTTCGAATTCTGAAAAGGAGAATGGCTTTATGACAAATAATATGCGGACGCGCGATATCCGGCGAATGATCCTGATCGGACTGATCGTTGCTCTCGTGTCCCAGCTTTACTGGAATATCTTTATAAATAATTTCCGGATCTCTTCTTCCGTGATCATACTGCCCGTTCTTCTGATGACACTTGGAAAAAGTTTTTCCACACCGCTCACCTGCGCTGTGACCGCAGTCATCGTGTTCTTCTTCCGCCTGTTTCCGGCGCTCCACAGCGGGACTAGTCTCCTCGTCTCAGCGAAAAGTGTTTTTCCGAATGCGATCTTCTATTTCTGCTACGGCATTATTTTCGCAGCCATGGTCCCGGGAAAACATACCGTCTCCTACAGCCGCCTGTTTCCGGCCGTTTTTTTTGCTGATTTCGGTTCCAACCTGGTAGAACTGTGCATTTCCGAGAGTATGGCACACTCCATGACTCCGGACAAGGCAGGATATCTCTTCCTGATCGCACTGTTCCGTACCTTTCTTGCCGGTCTGATCCTGATGGCGGAAGGTCACTACCGGACACTCTTAAAAAACGAAGAGCACGAGAACCGTTACCGCCGTCTTTTCCTTATGACGACAGGACTGAAAAATGAGATCTACTTCATGCGGAAAAATTCTGAAGAGATCGAATCCGTTATGGCAAACGCATATAAATTGTATGAGAAATTAAATGAAATGGATGTGCCGGAAGACATGAAACATATGTCTCTTGCTATCGCCCGCGATGTCCACGAGATCAAAAAGGATTATATCCGCATCATCCAGGGCATCGAGGAAGAAATTTCCGAAGAATATGACGAAAAGCAGATGAGCTTTCAGGATATCTTAAAGATCCTTGAAGACACAACTTACCATATTCTGGAAAATAAGAATGTCCATATCCAGCTGGAATTCCAGTGTTCCGATAATTTTATGACTGAAGAACACTATGAGCTGATGGCCGTTCTCAAAAATCTCGTGAATAACGCCATCGAGGCGATCGAATCTGACCGGAAAGTCGGTATGATCTATATTGAGGAACATCTGAAGGACGGAAATTATATCTTCCGTGTCACCGATGACGGTCCGGGGATCTCCTCCCGTCACCTTCCGAACATCTTCAAGATGGGATACTCAACAAAATTTGATCAGAAAACCGGAAACATTTTCCGCGGCGTCGGCCTCTATGGAGTAAAAATGACCGTGGAAGAACAATTTAAAGGAAGCATCGACGTTGAATCGGAACAGGGGATCGGAACCACCTTCACCATCACGATTCCGGTCACTTCCCTTGTGGAGGAAACATTATGAAAATCTATATTATAGAGGATGACCTGTCTGTCATCAATATTTTAGAGGACATCATCGAGACACAGGATCTCGGGGAAATCTGCGGAGACTGCGGCGGGGAACCGGCAAATCTCGCAGACGTGCTGCGCGCTAAGCCGGATGTCATCCTCGTTGACTTTTTCATGCCCGTTAAGGACGGTGTAGAATTCGTAAAGGAACTGCGCGCCGTCAACACCTCGATCAAGTGCATCATGATCTCCCAGGTATCTGCCAAAGAGCTGATCAGCAAAGCTTACAGCGCGGGAGTCGACTTCTTTATCAGCAAACCGATCAATCTCATTGAAGTCCGTTCCGTCTTAAAAAATGTAGAACAGCAGATCACCAACGAACGTACACTCGCAAACATCCGCCGCATGTTCATGAACGAGATCGAACATCCTGCCAAAGATGACAAGCCGAAAGCCGACAACTACGGCCGGAAATTAAAGTACATCTTAAACCGCATCGGCATGTCCGGCGAAAAAGGATGCCCGGATATCATAAAGATCTGCGAATATCTCCACGACAACCACATTCCGGTCTCCAACCTGAGCGTTGCCCAGATGTGTGAGGCTGTCAGCGACTCGCCGAAAAACATGGAGCAGCGGGTCCGCAGGACGATCGCGGCCGGAATGTCCAACATTGCCCACATGGGGATCGAGGATTTCATGAACGAGACCTACACACTCTACTCCGGAACCCTGTTCTCCTTCGAGGACGTAAAAGCGGAGATGGACTATCTCCGGGGAAAACGCACATCCGGCGGCAAGGTCAGCATCAAAAAATTCATCGACGGGCTGATGCTGGAAGCCGAACGATAGTTTTTCATGATCCAGGTACATCTTCCGCAAAAACGGATCGTACCTGGTTTTTTCTATTTCTGATGCGTCTCTTCATTCCTCGGAAATCCACATCCGGAACAATGCCCTTTCCATCTTCACATTCCTTATATCGGATTTTTTCACATATTTTACCTTGTTGTGTATAAAAATATTGTTCAGGAATTACAAATTTTGTTAAGTAATTTTTGTAACTTTTTGTAACTTTGTGAAGTTTTTTGAAGGGACATCCTTATACTTTGTACATACAAAAAAGGTATGGAGGTATACAAACTATGTTACAAATCGAGCTCAACATGTATCAAGCAGTTGCAGTTGCTGCACTGGTTCTGCTTCTTGGACGTTTCCTTGTAAGCAAGATCCCATTCTTAACAAAATACTGTATTCCTGAACCGGTTGTCGGCGGCGTTGTTTACGCTGTTGTTCACCTGATCTTAAGATCCGCAGGGATCCTTGAAATCTCTTTCGACAACACATTACAGTCCTTCTTCATGACTGTATTCTTCTGTAGCGTTGGTTACACCGCATGTTTCCGTCTCTTAAAGAAGGGCGGCGTTCAGGTACTCTTATTCCTGTTAGTTTCCATTATCATGGTTGCTCTTCAGAATGGTCTTGGCGCTGCACTTGCCGGTGCTTTCCATCTCGACCCGAGACTTGGTCTTGCGGTTGGTTCCATCCCGATGGTCGGCGGACATGGTACCGCAGGCGCATTCGGACCGGTTCTTGAGGAAGCCGGTGTCGCAGGCGCTAACGCGGTTGCGATCGCATCCGCAACCTTCGGTCTTGTTGCCGGCTGTGTGATCGGCGGACCGCTCGCTTACCGTCGTATCCATTCCCTGAACTTAAAGTCCACAGAGACTGCTACCGGCAGCGATGAGATTACAGTTGATAAGAACGAAGTTACCGGCGCGATCGATTCCAGAAGATTCCTGGACAGCGCATTATACCTTTCAATCGCAATCGGTGCCGGCACGATCGTTTCTTTATTCCTTAACAAGTTAATGACATTCCCGAGCTACATCGGAGCAATGGTTGTTGCCGCTATCATCCGTAACGTTGTTGACGCAACCCACAAAGATATGCCGATGGAAGAGATCAGCACAATCGGAAGCTTCTCTCTTTCCTTATTCCTTGGTCTCGCAATGATGGGATTAAAGTTATGGCAGCTTGCAGAGCTTGCTCTTCCGATGATCGTAATGCTCGCGGCACAGACAGTTCTCATGGCAGTATTCGCTTACTTCGTAGTATTCAACCTTCTCGGAAAGAACTACGACGCAGCAGTTATGACATCCGGCTTCTGTGGATTTGGTATGGGTGCTACACCGAACGCTATGGCTAACATGCAGGCGATCACCTCAAAGTATGGTCCGGCTCCGACCGCATACTTCGTAGTACCGTTAGTAGGAAGCTTGTTCATCGACTTCTTCAATGCGCTTATCATTACGACATTTATGAACTTCCTGTAAGATCCAATTTTGGATTATAAATTATAACTCTTGAAAAAGGGCCCGCACCGGAATCCTGGGGTATGTTCCGGTGGCCGGGCTCTTTTTTCTGTCGAAATTTAATTGTAAATTTTTCCGAGAGACCAGAATCTCTCTTTATCTTCCTGAAAACAGCTCTATCCCATCGATCATCTGCAGTTCTTCTCTCACACACTGAAAAAATCTTCGGATCTGATCATCCATCCGGTTCTCTTTTGTGAGTCCATAGATCGTCATGTCCTCCGGTCCGCCTTCCATCGGACAGATCCACACGTCTTGTCTCTTGAATCGCCTTGCAACAAGAAGCGGGATCACCGCCCATTTTTTTCCATTCAGAAAATATTCCAGAAATTCCATCTTATCCGCTGTGAGACTCGGATTTGCATCCGGCGGAAACCATCGGCTGTGCCAGATATCATATTCCGGATTCCACGGCAGCCGGATCTGTTCTTCCGGATCCAGCATATCCGGAGTCACTCGCCTCGTTTCTCTCCAACTCTCACCACCGGCAAACACGAACGGCTCCCTGAACACAGGAAACGGAACTATTCTTCTGGAATTTAAAAAATCCGAGACCAGAGCCACATCAACATTTCCATTTTCCACATACCCATAAATATCAGAAGAACGCCCCGTCTTAAATTCAATGCTGCAGGTGTCCCGAGCGGACATCATTTCTTTCAATACAGCCGGCATCAGATAAAAAGCAATGCTGTTCACTGTGCTGACCCGCAGAAGCGGACTTTTCTTTCTTCTCGGTATCTCCTCCGCCTCCCTGTAAAGTGTCAGCAGACGTTCCGCGACCGGAACGAATTCTTTTCCATTCTCTGTAAGTTCCACGCTTCTCTGACCGCGTCCACGCTCAAAAAGGCTGTATCCCAGTTCCTCTTCCATTGATTTCATTCTGCGGCTCATAGCCGGCTGTGTGATAAAAAGCCGTTCTGCCGCTGCTGAGATACTGCCATACTGGAGAACTGCCAGGAATGCCTCCAACTCTGTTTTTGTCATAATGATCTCCGTTTTCTCCGATTTTCTTTACTGCAAATGTTTTATCCTGTTCAAAATATATCATTTTGATTATATTTTACTTTTTAATTATTCATTTTTCAATTAATATTTTCTGTGATACACTGATTTCTGTGAAGGTACTGAACCATCAGATTTGGCACCAGCCGGAGCAACGCACAGAATTTGGAGTACGCAGTGCGGAACAATCCGGTATCAGAAGATTATATTTCAGGAGTACATAACCATGAACCAGACCTCTTTGCTTTCCGGCAATATCCGGCAGCAGATCTTAACCCTCGCCGTTCCACTGCTGCTTGGAAACATTTTACAACAGCTTTACAACACTGCCGACTCACTGATCGTGGGCAGATTTCTCGGCACCAATGCCTTTGCTTCTGTGGGAATATCCGGCAGTCTTATGAACCTTTTTATCTTCATCCTCGACGGCTTCTGCGCTGGGATCACGGTAATCCTCGGTCAGTTCTACGGAAGCGGTGACAGAAAAAAATACCGCGAGGAGGTCTTCACCGCTCTTCTTCTCGGCATGATCATCGCCCTTCTCATCGCCGGTGTGTGCACAATCTTCCTTGATTCGATCCTGGATCTGATCCATACTCCGGAGGAACTCGTCTCCTACGCGGAATCCTACCTGTTTATCATTCTGGCAGGACTTCCGTTCACCTGCCTTTACAACCTGTTTTCCGGGGTTCTCCGCTCGATCGGTGACACAAAAGCGGCACTCATCTTCCTTGCAGCCGCGATCACGATGAACATCGCTCTCGATTTTCTGTTCATTGGCATTATCGGCATCGGCACAGCCGGAGCCGCTGCGGCAACTGTCCTGTCCCAGCTCTTCTCGGCAGTCTGCTGCTTCCTCTACCTGCGTGATAATTACCCGGGACTGCTCTTCCAGAAAGAAGATTTAGGAGTTCACACGGAACTCATGTCGCAGTCGCTCCATTTCGGTCTGATCTCCGCCCTGCAGGCCTCCAGCCTGTATATCGGTAAGATCCTCGTCCAGGGCAGCGTCAACACACTCGGGACCCCCGGGATCGCCGCATACACGGCAGCAACAAGAATTGAAGGCTTTGCCAACTCCTTCGGTGACAGCGGCGGCAGTGCGATCTCCGTTATGGTCTCCCAGAACCTCGGCGCCGGAAATCACGACCGTGTAAAGAAAAGCCTCAAATGGGGCATGCTCCTGAACTGGACCGTCGGGATCATCGTTTCCCTCCTGATGTTCATCGGCTCCGATCAGGCACTCCGCCTCTTCCTCGGCTCTTCCGATGAACTCGCACTCCACTATGGAAACGGCTATATCCGCCTGATCTCGCTCTTCTACATCTTCTGCTTCACCGGAAGCGCCTATATGGGCTATTTTAAAGGCCGCGGTCACATGCTCCTCGCCTTCTTCGGAACCACCGGCCACATCCTGCTCCGCGCAGCCCTCTCCGCCCTCTGGATCGGAAAAATGGGGCTCTCCGCCGTCGCAGTCGCAACCGGGATCGGCTGGATGCTCTGCGTAACGTATCTTGCGATCAACTATGTGAGAATCTATCTTACAGAGAAAAACTAAACCATCAAACCTACACGCCTGCCAGCGGTGAGATTCCGGGCGGGAGTGCCTTGATCCGAGGATCTGGCACTCCCGCCCGGAATTTCAAATTTTTTCAATATCTCTCTTAATCTCCTTGCATTCTCTTTTCTCCAGTGCTATAATGTTCAATATCGTACGAAATATTTAATTTTTGAACAATTCAGGAGGTTTCCACTATGAGCTCCAAACAACCCAATACGCCACTAAAAGACCGCATTGACTGGACAACCGTGATCGTCCCGTTCCTCGCGATCCTGGCCCTCTGCATCTGCTTCATCCTCGTCCCCGACGCATCAAAAAGCGTCCTCGACACGATCCGATTCATCCTCGGAGACACATTCGGACTCTTCTACCTCGCAGTAGGCCTGTTCGTCTTCCTGCTCTCCCTGTATCTGGCTTTTTCAAAATTCGGAAACATCCGTCTCGGAAAGCCGGATGAGAAGCCGAAATACCCACTCTTCGTGTGGGCCAGCATGATGTTCACCTCCGGTCTCGCCGCTGACATCCTGTTCTACTCCTTCTGTGAGTGGATCCTCTACGCCAACGACCCGCATATCTCCGAGATGGGCTCTATGCAGACCTGGTCCAGCACCTACCCGCTCTTCCACTGGGGTCCGATCCCGTGGGCGTTCTACCTGGTGCTCGCCGTGTGCTTCGGCTTCATGCTTCATGTCCGCGGATGCCATAAGCAGAAATACTCTGAGGCATGCCGCGCACTTCTCGGAAACAAAGTCGATGGACTCCCGGGAAAACTGATCGATCTCCTCGCCCTCTTCGCCCTGCTCGCGGGGACAACGACGACCTTCGCACTGGCAACTCCGTTAATGTCCCAGGTCCTCACGACCCTGTTCCATCTTCCGTCCTCGAAATGGATCACGATCGCGATCCTGGCCGTCACCTGCGTCTTTTATACATACGCCCTGCTGCACGGCATGAAAGGGATCTCCCTGCTCGCAAAGTCCTGCATGTACCTCTTCTTCGCCCTGCTCGCCTATGTACTGTTCCTCGGCGGAGAGACACGCTATATCCTGGAGACCGGTTTTGCCGCAGTCGGAAACCTCGCACAGAATTTCTTTAGTCTCGCGACCTTCACGGACCCGCAGCGAACAACCTCCTTCCCGCAGAACTGGACGATCTTCTACTGGGCCTACTGGATGGTATGGTGTGTGGCATCCCCGTTCTTCATCGGAACGATCTCCCGCGGGCGCACCGTCCGCCAGACGATCCTCGGCGGCTATGCATGCAGCGTCAGCGCAACATTTTTAAGCTTCATTATTTTAGGAAACTACAGCCTCGGACTCCAGGTAAGCGGAAAACTTGACGTGATGGCGATCTACGCAGCCGGCGGTGATCTCTACACGACGATCATCTCCATTATCCAGACCCTGCCGCTCGCTCCGCTCGTCCTGGTGCTCCTGATCGTTGCGATGGTGGCCTTCTACGCGACGAGCTTCGACTCCATCGCTCTCGTGGCTTCTTCCTACACTTACCGCCAGATCACAGGCGATGAGGAGCCGCACAACGCCGTAAAGGCATTCTGGGCGATCATGCTGATCCTGCTCCCGATGGCGCTTGTCTTCTCCGACAGCTCCATGGCCAACCTCCAGAGTGTCTCGATCATCGCGGCATTCCCAGTGGCCTTTGTCATCCTGCTGATCATCGCGAGCTTCCTAAAAGATGCATCGGAATATCTGAAATCATGATATTTCACCACCGATCCTGAACAAGCGAAAACACGCTTCGCGAGTTTCCCCTTGTTATCGCGACAGTCGCCAAGGTCTCACGCAAGCGCGGACTTTGGCTCGTTGTTCACGTAAATCATAGTACGCCGATTTTCCCCCCTGCACCGCAGCTAAAACCGTACTCTTTCACCTTAGCCTGCAGTCAATGCGCCCGCAGCCAATCAGCTCCCTCTTCACTCCCGAGCGGAAGCTCACCGCCCCGCCCGAAGCCACTCACTTCTTAACACGTTTTTAACACTTCCCACGCACCTATTTCCTTGACTTTTAAAAAATCCAGCGCTAAAATATCACCAGCATCGTGTAGAAATCGGCGTAAATCCAGGTACGAAACGGGTTTATGCCCTTTTTCTTTCTGTCGATGCAGACCCGATAAATCAATATCACGAAAGATCAAATATATGAAACAATTACTCATCGGAATCGATGTCGGTTCCACCACTACAAAAATCACGGTCCTCGACAAGACGACCGAATCACTCTTATACTCTGACTACCGCCGCCACCACGCAGATCAGCTTGCAAGCGTCCTCTTCGCGATCCGGCAGGCGGCAGAAAAATTTCCTGACACAAAAGCCAGGATCATACTCACCGGCTCCGGGGCAAAACCGGTCGCAGAAGCAGCCGATACCCCTTATATCCAGGAAGTTGTCGCAAACTCCATCGCGTTAAAGAAGACATACGAGACCGTCGGCACCGCCATCGAACTCGGCGGCCAGGATGCAAAGATCATCTTCTTCAAGACGGATTCAAAAACCGGCGCGTTAAACGTCGCCGACATGCGCATGAACGGAAGCTGTGCCGGAGGAACCGGCGCCTTCATCGACGAAGTCGCTTCCATTCTCCAGACCCCGCCGGAAAAAATGAACGAACTTGCCTGCAAGGGAACCTGCGTCTACGATATCTCCGGGCGCTGCGGCGTCTACGCAAAAACCGATATCCAGCCGCTCTTAAACCAGGGAGTCGCAAAGGCAGATATCGCCCTCTCCTCCTTCCACGCGATCGCCAAACAGACGATCGGTGGACTGGCACAGGGACTCGATATCAAACCTCCAGTCGTCTTTGAAGGCGGTCCGCTGACCTTCAACCCGAAGCTGATCGATGTCTTTTCGGAACGTCTGAACCTGAAAGAAAACGAGCGCCTCGTCCCGGAACACCCGGAGATCATGGTCGCCTACGGTGCAGCACTCTCCTTAAACGGCATGTTCAAAGAGGCAGATCCGGAAGCCTCGGACGCTCCGGTCACCTTTCTTCCGCTCACTGAGTGGGTCTCCCGCCTGGAACAGGTCCAGGAGGACGCGAAGAAAAAGCAGCATTCCGGTCAGGAACATGCAGCCCCGCTCTTCTTCTCCTCCAAAGAGGAACATGACACCTTCTTAAAAGAACATCCGAAGGGAGACTTCACTCCGGCAGCACTCACACCCGGAACGACCATCCGCGCATGGCTCGGCATCGACTCCGGCAGTACCACGACAAAATTTGTCCTGATGGGCGATGACGGAAAGCTTCTCGACTTCTTCTACGCCTCCAACCAGGGCGATCCGCTGACCGTCGCAAAAAATGCCCTGATCACCATGCGTAACCGTTACCGCGATGCGGGCGTAGCGCTGGAAATCCTGGGCTGTGGCTCCACCGGATACGGCGAACTTTTATTCTCCAGGGCATTTTCCACCGAATACCATGTCGTCGAGACGGTTGCCCATGCGAGAGCCGCGTTCCAGTACATGCCGGACATCACGTTTCTCCTCGATATCGGCGGACAGGACATGAAGGCCATCTGGCTCGACCACGGCATCATCACGAACATTCTCGTCAATGAGGCATGTTCCTCCGGCTGCGGTTCCTTCCTGGAAAACTTCGCTTCCACGTTAAAGATCCCGGTGACGGACATCGCAGACGCCGCCTTTTCCTCGAAAAATCCGGCGATCCTCGGCAGCCGCTGTACCGTCTTCATGAACAGCAGCATCGTCACCGAGCAGAGAAACGGGAAAAAGCCGGAAGATATCATGGCCGGCCTCTGCCGTTCTATCATCGAGAATGTCTTCACAAAGGTCATCCGGATCTCGAACCTCGACTCTCTCGGGGATCACATCATGGTCCAGGGCGGAACCTTCCGGAATGACGCCGTTCTGCGTGCATTTGAGCAGTACACCGGAAAGACCATCGTCCGCGCCCCGTATCCGGGCATGATGGGTGCGATCGGCGCCGCGATCCTCACAAAAGAGGCAATGGCGGATGGAACGAAAAAGCGGACTTTCATCGGACTTGACGCGATGGATTCCTTTTCCTACACCCAGGAGGCGAACGCCCCGTGCCCGTTCTGCACGAACCACTGCAAACGGACGATCGTCCGCTTCCCGAACGGCGAGTCCTGGGTCACCAACAACCGCTGTGAGCGCGGAGAAGTCCTCGGAGACCCGAAAGATCCGGCTGTTCAGAAACTTCAGCACGAGCGCATGGAAAAGCGTGACAAAGTCCCGAACTGCTACAAGCTCCGGGAATCCCTGCTGTGGAAAGATTACCCGGTCCCAGAACACATAACCTCCAGGAATCTTGTGATCGGGATCCCGCGTGTTCTCTCCTTCTGGGAGAACATGCCGTTCTGGTCTACATTTTTCCATTCTCTCGGCTTTACCGTCCGTGTGTCCGCCCCGAGCAGCCATATGCTCTACGAATCGGGACTTTCCGCGGTTGCCTCCGATACGGTCTGCTTCCCGGCGAAGCTCGTCCACGGACATATCCGCAGTCTCGCGAAGATGCATGTGGACCGGATCTTCATGCCGTCCATCACCTCCGTCCAGTCGGAAAACAAGGAAAAGACGAGTGAATGGATGTGCGCGATCGTAAAGGGATATCCGCTTGTCATCAAAAACTCCGACAATCCGGAGCATGTATTCGGGATCCCGTTTGACAATCCGCTGTTCCATTGGTACACGAAAGAAGACCGGAATGAGCAGCTCACAAAATATATCCGTGAGACTTATCAGGTTCCGGAATCCGAGATCAAAGAGGCAATCCGCTATGCCGACATGGCGGAGGATTCCTTCCACCAGGAGCTCTTAGCAGAAGGCGAACGGATCTTAAAACAGGTCACGGAGGAGAACCGCTACGCCGTGATCCTCGCCTCGAGACCGTATCAGAATGATCCGCTGGTCAACCACAACCTTCCGGAGATGTTCACGAGTCTCGGCATCCCGGTCCTCACCGCAGATGCCGTTCCGGGCGTCAACGACGTGGATCTCACCAACAGCCGTCTCGATGTCGTCAACAACTACCATGCGAGAATGCTCGGATCCGCTGTCATTGCCGCTGAAAATCCACACCTGGAATATGTCCAGATCGTAAGCTTCGGCTGCGGCCATGACGCCTACCTCTCCGATGAGATCATCCGCCTCATGAAACAGGTATCCGGGAAGATCCCGCTCGTCTTAAAGCTCGACGAGAGTGAGATCCAGGGACCGCTCCGGATCCGTGTCCGGTCCTTTATCGAGACAGTCCGGATGCAGAGAGAAAAGCACGAGGAAGCTCCGGTCCATGCCCTCACGGATCCGTACCCGGTAAAGTACGAGAAGAAAGACAGAAAAGAGCGCATCGTTTTGATCCCGAATACCTCCCACGCGTTCTGCCGCGTCATGTCGGCAGCGATGGAAAAACAGGGGCTCCGTGCGGAGCCGCTGCCGATCGGGCGGGACGAGGCGATCCGTCTCGGCAAAAAATATGTCCACAATGACATCTGCTTCCCTGCCCAGATCGTGATCGGTGAAGCGCTCGCCGCTTTAAAGAGTGAAAAATACGATGGAAAAGAGGTCGCGATCGCAACCGGAAAATATATCGGCGACTGCCGTCTGACGCATTACAGTGCACTTTTAAGAAAGGCGCTCGATGACGCAGGATTTTCCGATGTTCCGATCCTCACAAACGATGATGCAGATTTCCATAACCTCCATCCGGGATTCCGCTTAAGTCTCCTCTCCGCACTCCGGATCGCCTACGCGCTTCCGATGATCGATATTTTGGAGGAGCTGCTCCGGAAGATCCGTCCTTATGAGCTCACAAAAGGAAGTGCCGATGCCGCCTTTGAGCAGGCGATGGACGCTGTGATCGACGGACTTTCCAGGCATGGCGTAAACGGCGCAAAACACGGCTTCGCAAAGGCGATCGGGATCATGAGACAAGTTCCGTACGACCGTTCTCATCCGAGACCGACTGTCCTGATCGTCGGGGAGTACCTCTTAAACTTCCACCCGGGTGCAAACCATGACATCGAGGCGTTTTTAGAGCAGAACGGCTTCGAGATCATCGAGGCGAGAATGTCCGATGTCATCCAGAAATCCTACTTCTATCGTGATATGCAGGTCCGTGAGTATCATTTACATAAGCCGCTCCAGGAAAAGCTCTGGTACCGGATGGCGGATCTCTTCTTTGATCTCGCCCACGATGCGGCGGACAAGATCGCGAGTGCTCACCCGCTCTACGACCGCCCGGCGGTGCGCCTTCCGGAGCTCGTAAAGGAAAGTGATCCGATCATCCACCATACGTTCGATGCCGGAGAGGGCGTCCTGATCCCGGGAGAGATCCTGCACCATGCCGCCCACGGCTGCCGTGCCTTTGTGATCCTGCAGCCGTTCGGCTGTCTGCCGAACCACGTCGTCGGCCGCGGAATCTCCAAGCGCTTAAAGGAGCTCTACCCGGACGTCCAGATCCTTCCGCTCGACTACGATCCGGATGTCAGCTTCGCAAACATCGAAAACCGGCTTCAGATGCTGATCATGAATGCGAGGGAGCAGGAAGCGGAAAAGAACGAGGCAACCATGTAATTCATCAATGGATATCTGCGATCCGATTTGACTGCCTGCTGATTGCTTTTCGCAATCGAAGCAGGCAGCTTCCTAAATTGCAAAAAAGAAGAGGCATGAATTGTACAAAATCCATGTCTCTTCTTTTTTCGGTTATGCCTGCGGGAAGAGTTTTTCCGTCCCCTATTCCTCCGCCATCTTCAGATAACGCCCTGCGTTCAAATGCGTCGGATCAAGCTGCATCGCGTTCCGGAATGCCTCTGCTGCCTTTTCCTTATCTCCGAGTCCCAGATATCCGAGTCCCATCAGATAATAGCAGTGCGTCTTGTTTCTCTTATCCAGGTCATCATCAAAGATCATGAAATCCGGGAGGGAAACTGCAAAGTATTCAACGCGCATCTTGTCGTACAGATGGCGCTCTCCGTAGTCGAGCAGACGGTAATATCTCGATTTTGCCTCCACCGACAAACCAAGTTTCTCTTTTGCAAGTCCCTGATAGTAGATCATGTCAGCCGGCTGGTCGTTGTAGTACATCATTCCGGCCGGTTCATCCGTTCCGATCGAAGCTGCCTCGTACTCTTCCTTCGCCGCCTCGTTCTCACCGAGATGCTCTTTTGCAAGTCCGAGATAATAATGGATGTGGTTATCCTTCGTTCCTTCCAGCTTTCCTTCCCCGAGGTTCTCCGGATATACCAGCGCCTTCTCAAGGATCTCTTTTGCCCCGCTCCAGTGCTCTTTTGCGATCTCCGCTTTTCCGAGCTCCAGGAGAGAGGTCGTATACTGGGTCGTTACCTTTCCTTCTCCGCCTTCCCACGGATGGAACCGGTGCGCCATGATAAAGTCGTATGCTTCTTTGTAATGACCGGAGAGATTTAAAAGCGTGACATACTCGATCATCAGATCATCCCGCTGCATAAAGATCTCTTTTGCCTTTTCATAGCGGGAAAGACGCTCAGCAACCGGCATTTCCAGTTTCCGGTACAGCTGGTCGAGCTCCAGGAAGATTCTCGCATCGTTCGGTGCAAGTTCTGCTGCCTTTTCCAGCGCTGCCTTTGCCTTTTCCGGATCTTTTCTCTTGTTGTAATATGCCAGGGAGAGGTTTCTCCATGTGATCGCAAATCCCGGCTTCTTCTCCGCCGCAGTCTCCCAGCAGCTGATCGCCTGATCATACTGCAGCTTATCATACCAGAGGTTTCCAAGATAATAGAATGCGTTTGCCCCGTCCGGATTGTGTTTCTGCGCATCGGTCAGAACAAGGATATCCTCCAGCTTATTCGGGAAACAGTAATCCGTACTGCAGTTTTCTGCCTCTTTGAGCACTTTCCGGATCTCCGCATGGGAAGCTCCCGTCTTTCCGAGATCATATGCCTCATAGTACTTTAACATCGGCCAGCTCTCACTGCATTCGCGGAGCGTATCAACCGCCTTGTCGTATGCCCCGTACTCTGCAAAGTCTCTCGCCGCCATCAGATACGTCTCGTGGAAGTTTCTGGAGAGCTTATTGACCTTCGCTCGGATCTCTTCTGCATGGTCCGGATCCAGATATGCGGATTCCAGCATGGAGACATAATCAAACGGATCGATCGCAAGGTTCTCGCTGACTGCCGCTTTCGCTTCTTCCGTTCTTCCGAGTCTGCCGAGAAGGTATGCCCGGAGTCCTCTCGCCTTGATATTGTGCGTATTCTTCACAAGACCTTTTTCTGCGAGTTCCAGTGCACTCTCAAAGTTGCCTCTCATCGCCTCGATGCACGCCAGATAATAGAAGCTCATCTCCTGCTGCTCATTGGACCAGGTTGCCTTATAGAATGCATCAAACGCTTCGTCATAGCGCTCCTGGTAAAACAGGGATAATCCGAGATTGTAGTACGGCTCAGAATCATATGGGTTCGGATTCTTCCAGGTCGCACGTTTGATCGCTGTCCGGAAATGTGCCTCAGCAGCTTTAAAACAGCCTCTTCTCATCAGGAGCGAACCGTATGCATTGTTGATCCGGATATCACCCGGGTCGCGTTTCAGACCTTCCAGATAATATGGATCCGGGCGGTATGTCGCATGGCGGTACTGTTCGATGTGAAGTCCTGTCAAGAACAGCTCTTCGTTTGACATGATCTCCTCCGGATCTTTCGCCGCTTCTGCCGGATCCGGAACCTTCGGGATTTCTTTTTTCGCCGGTGTGTAGGAGATCATTTCTCTCGTTCCGTCGAGAACGCGGACCGTAAGTTTTGTCTCATCCTCAACGACCTGATCCAGATGGGTCTCAAACGGAGCGACCGGGGAGATCATCCTCTTTTCGTCCAGAAGGTCCTGTCCCTCGTATGTAAGGATGACGCGGGCATCCGGATATTCCTGCGTTGTGTATGCGGCAACACGGATCCCACTCTCATCCGCATCAAGTCCTACCATCGCCTCGATGCTGGCGTTCTTTACAGCTCCGACCGTCTTATAAGGCATGAAATACTGGGTAAACCGTTTTTCCTCCATCGGCTTTAACCAGGTGAAATCCGGCTGGTTATCCGTATAGACGCCGGTCATCAGCTCGACATACGGGCCATCCTCATCTGTCAGGTTGCGGTCCCAGGCCTTTCCAAAATCGCCACATCCCCAGGTCCACTGCTTCTTTCCAGGAGAAATGTGATGGTCGGCAACATGGAGGATTCCTGCCTGTTTCTGGTAGTCGTATCCGCCTACAAAATTGAAATCACTCTTTTCCGCCATGTAGGAGGTCGGAACCGGAATGTTCTTGTAACGGGAAATATCAACGCCTTCGCTGTAGTCATGTTTGTAATAAATACCCGTTGCGATCGGGAATCTTGAAACGTCACGTTTTCCATGATCCATCACAGCATGGACATCCGGCGGGAAGATCGACTGTGTGTGATCGTTGACCGGGACAGCCGGATTTGCCCACCAGAGGAAGGTCTGCGGTGTGGAAGTCCGGTTATAGAGCTGGCCTTTGATCTCGATGTACGCTTTTCCCGGATAAAGGGTAAAGCTTGCCTCGCCTTTTGTTCCGTACATCTGATCGACATCGCTGACACGGCATGTCTTTGATCCGTCCGGATTCTCGATCAGGAGATAGTCGACCGGTGAGAATGTCGTCGGACGGTGGTGCTGCGGCCAGTTAAATTCGATTCCACCGCTGATCCACGGACCGCAGAGTCCGACAAGCGCCGGTTTGATCACATGGTTGTAGTAGACAAAGTCATAATGATTCGTCTTGTCGTACGCTCTCTGGATCCTGCCTCCGAGCTCCGGGAGGATCATGACTTTCAGATATTCATTTTCCAGCCAGACGGCATGGTACGTCTTATCCTCTTTCTCATCATAAATCTTTTCGATCGTCGGGTACGGGTAGATCCGTCCGGAACTTCCCTGATAAACACGGCTCTCCAAAAACATCGGGTTTTTATCCGCTGCTCCGATCCCATAAGTAGGAATGACCACATTTTCTTCCCAGATCTTCACTCCACTCATAATTCTGACCTCCTGCTGTTTTCTATTCTCGTTCCTGTATTGTACGGAATTTTCAGTTCAGAAAATTCATCTCCCTGAACGGCAACCACATCTCCCTGTCTTCGTTTCAGGGACACTCTTATTTTTCGTTCTTGCTTATACTATACTGTAATTACTCCTGTTTTTCATTACCTTCAGTTGCCATGTAATTTCAAAAAATTGCTCTCATCATTCTTGACCTTTTTCCTGCTTTTCTTTATAATCAGAACCAGTACTGCGCATCCCGTTTCTTTCGTTCCGGAAGTCATCTTCCGCACCATGCGCACATCGTAACCAGCCGTCAGATCCTGCCGGATCTGTCTTCGAAAGGAAGGTGGAAACACTCTATGATCTCAACCGAAAAAGGGATTCTCCCAGGTTCCGACTACTATGTCTACACTCCCAGCGCACAGGCGCAGTCTTTATTTTTTTATCCTCTGATCATCGGGAATTTTTCTTACAGCGATGACTACAGTCTGCGGCGCACTGCTTTCGACAACTTTCTTCTCATGTACATTAAGCGCGGGGAATGCATCGTTGAGCTAAATGGTCAGGTATTCCGGGCACTTCCCGGTCAGATCGTATTTCTTGACTGTTATCACCCTCACGCATATAAAAGTGCTGTTCCGTGGGAATGCGAATGGCTTCATTTCGACGGCCGGTCCGCCCGCGATTTCTATCAGGCGATCACGAACGGTACCTCTCCTGTCATCAGCCTGAAAGATACTTATCGTTTTGAACGGTACCTCCACAAGATCTATCTGCATTTCAGAGAACATCTTCCGTTAAAAGAAGCACTTCTCAACAACTACATCGTCAACATGCTGACCGAACTCTTCGTCAGCCGTGACCGCGAATCCCCGGAAGCGATCTCCGGAGGCATCATTGAGGATACCATCGCCTACATCAACAACCACCTGACAGAGATCCTGTCCTTAAACGATCTTGCCTCCCAGGCCTCCCTGAGCCCTTTTTATTTCAGCCGCCTCTTCAAAAAAGAAACCGGATTTTCTCCTCATGAGTACGTGATCCTTTCACGGATCAACAATGCAAAATATCTGTTGAATTTTCCGGAGCTTTCTATCAAAGACGTCTGCTTCAAGACAGGTTTCAGTAGCGAGAGCAGCTTTTGTACTACTTTTAAAAAGTCAGTCGGCATGACTCCATCCGAATATCGTCTCACATGTATTCAGAATCACACTTGACCATTCATGTCCGTATCCGTCCGCTCTATCTCTGAATTCTGATTCCCTGCTCACCTCCAGGATCCGGAAAAGGGCTGCCAGATTGCTCCGGCAGCCCTTTTCACTGAGAGGATATACAAAAACAGGACTCGGTCTCTTTTTATTCTGCCGCTTTTCCCATTACTTCTTTGTAGTTTTCCGGTGTTACGACAACTGCATCGACTGCTGTCTCCTGCGGAACGTCCTTGCCGGCGATCACATCGTACAGAACCTCAACAGAACCGGTTCCTACGGAGTCGGATGAGAAGTATGTTGCTGCCTTCATGCAGGTACCGTCAGCGCCCTTATTGTTCCACTCGTCTTTTGCCATGTAAGCACCAAGACCTACTACGCATGCATCTGCATCAAGACCTGCACTCTCAAGTGCACGGACAGCACCGATCGTACCTTCCTCGTTTGCACCTGTTACCATCCATTTCTTGATCTCCGGATGTGCTGTGATAACGGATGTCGCCGCTGTGTTTCCTTTATCGGTCGTTCCGTCATAGTCTGCTTTAAAGATTCTTTCTGTCGGGAAGTCCGGGCAGCCTGCTGTGAAGTTATCATACTCACCTTCTGCACGCGGTACACAGGAAGAAACGGTATCCATTGTCAGGATCAGAAGACCGCTTGTCTCATCTTCTACAAGGCCGTTGTCTTTTGCGTATGCTGCAAGCCAGTCGCCGTTTGCCTGTCCAATGACGTAAGCGTTGATTCCTACCCACGGAGCGATCTTTTCACCGGCGTCGTTCTGAAGTGCATCATCGGCTGCAACGATCGGGATGCCTGCTTCTTTACACTTGTCAACGGCAGCCTGGGACATTGTCTGGTCCGGGATACAGGTTACAATTCCCTTTGCCTGGTTTGCGATCGCGTTATCGATTGCTTTCAGGTATTCTTCCGGGCTCATCTTTGCATCTACGAAAATGAATTCATCTCCATTTTCCTCTACTTTCTTCTGTGCTGCTGCGCCCTCATCAATGAACCAGGTCTGATCGCCGGCTTTGTAAATACCGTAAATAACACCTTTTTCTGATGATCCTGCATCTGCTGCCGCCGTGTCAGCTGCTGCTGCGGTGGTATCAGCTGCTGCCGCTGCTGTTGTTGCGGATGTGTCGGAGCTGCTGCATCCGGCAAGTGCCGTTGCTGTCAATAATGCGGCTGCTGCAAACGCTGCTGTTCTTTTCATCTTTTTCATAATAAAACCCTCCATTTATAAAATTATTTTGTTTACATAATTGATACAATGATATTTGGATCAAAAATCCGCTTGCACCGGATTTCCGGCCTTTGGGCCCTGGTATCTACAGGTTCTTCATGGAAGCTGCAAGCAGGTCTTTCTCTCGCTTCTGTTTTCTGATGTAGTCAGTTGTCAGAGCGAAAAGAAGGAGTCCGCCTTTTGCGACATACTGCCAGAAGCTTGGAACGTTTACCATCGTAAGTCCTGTGTTGAAGGACTGGATCAGGATGATACCGAGGATCGTGCCGCCCATGTTGCCGACACCGCCGACGAAGGATACACCACCGAGGATAACGGCTGTGATCGCATCAAACTCGAGGTTGACGTTTGCGGCCGGCTGTCCGGAGTTCATACGTGCTGCGAAGATGATGCCGCCGATCGAGCAGAGGATACCCATCATCACATAACAGGTTGTGATGATCTTTTTCGGATTTAAGCCTGCAAGTCTTGCTGCATCCATGCTGCCGCCGATCGCATATACGCTGCGTCCGAATTTCGTCTTTGCAAGGATGATACCGAATACGACGATACAGACGATCATGATCCATACAGAGACCGGAATGTTTAAGATCCTTGCTTTTCCGAGAATAAGGAATGTCTTATTGCTGATGGATACCGGTTTTCCTCCGCAGATGATGTAGGCAAATCCACGGATGATCGACTGTGTTACGAGTGTTGCGATGAATGCCTCCAGATGGATCTTGTTGACCATGAATGCATTAAAGAAACCTACGGCTGCCCCGCAGACGATCGTAACGATCACAGCTGCCGCGAACGGCATTCCCTTTGATACGAGAAGTGCTGCGACAACTCCCGAGAACGCTGCAAGTGAACCAGGAGACAGGTCATTCTGACCGGCAATGATCAGATATGTATGTCCGACTGCGACCATTCCGACGAGGGATGCCGCGATCAGGATATTGATCATGTTTGTGACGGACAGGAAGTTTTTATTCAGGCAGGTAAACAATGCAAATACTACAATGATCGCTGCGATCAGAACAAGCTTGTCGCCGTCAATATGGATCCTACTTTTTTTCTTTGTACTCATGCTCCTTTTACCTCCCCGATCATTCCCATGCTGAGAAGTGTGCTCTCAGTTGCATCTTCTGCTGAAATCTCACCGACGATCCGCCTTGCACGCATGACGATGATCCGGTCGGATAATCCCATGACTTCCGGCAGTTCGGAAGAGATCAGGATCACGCCGAGTCCCTGTTTTGCGAACTGGCAGATCATCTGGTAAAACTCGGACTTTGCGCCGACATCGATTCCTTTTGTCGGTTCATCCAGGATCAGGACCTTCGGATTCGTGCTGATCCAGCGTGCAACGATGCATTTCTGCTGGTTTCCTCCTGACAGCTCCACGATCTTTTTCTTTGCGGAAGGCGTCTTGATCTTGAAATTTTTAATGCCGTCTTCTGCGATCTTTTCTTCCTTCTTTGCATCTACAAAGCCGAGACTGTTGGAGTTTTTGTCAAGCATGGAAATATTGATGTTATCACTGATATCAAGGTTTGAAAGAATTCCCTGAAGTTTTCTGTCCTCCGGTACGAGAACGATCCCGTGTTCCATCGCTTCATGCGGGGATCGGTTCTGGATCTTCTTTCCCTCGAGAATGATCTCTCCGCTGCGGATCGGATCCGCGCCGATGATCGCTCTCATGAGTTCTGTCCGTCCTGCACCGACAAGTCCGGAAAATCCAAGCACTTCGCCTTTTCTGAGGACGAAGGAATTCTCTTTCACATAGTCGGAAGAAACATTTTTTACTTCCAGGAGAACCTCTCCGATCTCTTTGTTCCTGTCGAGATTTTTGTAGATATCTCCGAGATCACGTCCGACCATCATCCGGATCATCTCCGATTCCGGGACCTCACCGGTCTTTACTGTCGTCACATAATGACCATCCTTGAAGATCGCCACTTTGTCGGTGATCCTCTGGATCTCTTCCATTCGGTGAGATACATAGATGATGATCTTGCCTTCCGCTTTCAGCTTTGCGATGATCTTAAACAGAGCATCGATCTCTGAATCGGAAAGGGATGCTGTCGGCTCATCAAAGCAGATTACCTTCAGATTCTCTCTCGAATATGCCTTCATGATCTCGACCATCTGCTGGTAAGCGATACTCAGATCTTTGACTTTTGTCGACGGGTGAATCGGAAGACCAAAATCTTCAATGATCTTTGATGCCATCTGGTTTGCTTTCTGGGTATCGATGAATCCAAAACGGTTGACCGGCATTCTTCCGAGATAAATATTCTCTGCGACCGAAAGTTCCAGAAGAATCTGACGTTCCTGATAGATAACGGAGATTCCTTCTTCGATCGCCTGATGCGGGGACTGGAAATGTTTTTCCACACCGTCCAGCAGATATTTTCCGCTTGTCGGCTGATAATCTCCATTCAGCACTTTCAGAAGTGTGGATTTCCCCGCTCCGTTCTCTCCAAGGAATGCCAGAACCTCGCCTGCATATGCCTTAAACGAAATATTATCCAGTGCTTTTACACCAGGGAAATATTTACAGATGTTCTGAAATTCCAACATACTGCTCATATTGCGTTCCTCCCTTTTTCACTGTCATTTTGAGTCTTTTCTTTTTTCGTACTGTATCGGAAGTCACTTCAGAAGATAATTGCTATTGTGCCTTTCGCTTTATTTATTTTATATTATACCTGTTTTCCGATAATCATCATTATCACCGTTTGCTGTATTGTTTTTAAATCTTGCTCTCATCGTTTTTTTATGTTCTCTTTTTTATACAAATATTTTAAACTGGAATCAGAAAGGAGATGGCGCATCATGCAGTTAAGTGATAAATTTTTCACATTTGATACCGGAGAAAAATCGCATTTTTTCGACATAATAACCAGTTCAGGACTCTCACTCTCCCTGCTTTCGATCGGAGCGTCCATTCAAAAAATTGCTTTTAAAGACAAGAAATGGTCCGACCATCCGGAAACAGACGGGAATGAACTTCCGATCACATTGAGTTCCGGCAATCCCGATTTTTACCGCCTCTGTCCGTGTTATGCAGGAGCAACGCTTGCCCCGAATGCCGGAAGGATCTCCGGCTCCTCCATCCTTCTCGGAGGAGAAACGATCCCTCTGACCCCAAACGAAGGAGCGAACCAGCTGCATGGCGGTCCGCATAATCTCTCCGCTCAGAACTGGAACACAGAATTCGTCCGCCAGGATTATGATTCTGTCTCGATCGGATTTTCAGCATTTCTCGCCGACGGCGTCGACGGATATCCGGGAAATCGCACGTTTCATGCGGAATATACGCTCGATGACAGCAACTGGCTGACCATCCGGTACCGGGCATCGACGGACCGGCCGACTTATATCAATATGTCGAATCATACCTACTGGAATCTTTCCGGTGATTTCTCATCTTCCGCGCTTGATGAGACACTCACCGTTTTCGCAAACAATGTCTGCCTGAATAACGAGGAACATATTCCCGTCGAAATCATCCCTATCGCAAGGACGATATTCGACTTTTCCAGCCCTGCTTCTCTTAAGAGCCGGCTGGATTTTCTGCCGCGCGAGGAAAAGCTCCGCTCCCGCTGCCGTAGGCAGATTTCCATCGCGCGCGGTTACAACCATGCATTTATCCTGAGCCGTGACCAGACCTCCCGCAATTTCCGGTCGCTTCCGCAGCCTGTAAGAAAAGCATGTATCCTGAGCGACCCTGTTTCCGGACACTCCATCACGCTTTACACGGATGCCCCGGCACTCGTCGTCTATTCCGGCGGATTTCTCGATGATTCCATCGGATTCCCGGACGGCACGCACTCCTGCCCGTCATGCGCCATCGCGCTCGAAGCCCAGGATGTTCCGGATTCCCCACATGTTCTGCCGGAACATTTTTCCATCACAACGCCGGAACATCCGTTTGAGCGGACGATCCGGATCCAGATCCGGTAAATGTCGCAGTAACACTTACAGTTCTGCCGCTGGCAGCTTCTTTCGAATTCATTGAAATACAAAAAGGGACCTGGCCATCATCTGATATGCCAAATCCCTTTTTCCTTTATTTGTAACTATTCAGTACCTTCTCACACCTACAGGAATCTCCCCACTGAGCTTTCCTTCGGATGCATAGTTTCTGTTATATTGTCACCACCGGATCCAGATCTTCCCGCTGTATTTCCAATTTCCATACAGCAGCCGTCCAAACAGAGCCAATGCTGTGAGCTCAAAAAAGCGGATCGTCAGGCGGTCGGAACCTGCAAATGTCGTGAGCAGAGTCAGGAATGCGACCAGTGCAAGATACAGGAGATTCATTCCTTGAAAACGGACAAACTGTTCTTTTTCCCGGATCCTGTCATCATTCCGGATCCGCTCATAAGAACGTCCTTTTCCTTTTAAAAGGCGCATTCCGAGTACCGCCCATTCGATCGTTAAAATACAGAGTACATATTTCGCCAGCATAGACATTCTTCCTTTCCATGAAAGTTCTCTGCAATTTTCTCTTCTATCCGTCCCATGAGTCTTCATGTTTTCTATGATCTTATTGTATCACATGCCAACGCAGCTGTCACTGTCTCCTTCTGCCTCTCTCCTGCCGTGTACAGTTGTGGCAGCAGATTTTGCCGATTCGGAATGCGAAGAATCGGCAAAATCAGGTGTTGTCCCTGATCGTTTGTCCTATTTCGATTGATAGAGCACTATATTTTTATTTTTTAACGTCTGTTTCACATCGATGACTCTCTGGTTCGCGCTGCCTTTCCAGTGCAGGGTCACATCTTTTTCTGCTTCCACGAACGGTCCGTCCACCAGGACATCCACGTTTTTCAGAAACGGAAGATCCCGGATGTCTTCCCACAGAAATCCTGTATACAGCCAGATCGTCTTTTCCGGGAACTTTTCGTGGATTTCTTCGATCAGATTTCCCACTTCTTTCCGGTTCTGCCAGTGAAGCGGATCACCGCCGGAGAATGTCACGCCGGAGATCCAGGATGGCGCCAGCGCCTCGAAAAGTTCCTGCTTTGCCTCCTCGTCAAACGGGAGTCCGCCTTTCACATCCCATGTCACCGGGTTCTGGCAGCCCGGACAGGCATGGCTGCAGCCAGCAAGCCATAAGACGGTGCGCAGGCCGTCGCCGTTTAACATGTCCTCTTTTGTAATGTTGTGGTAGCGCATGAGATCACCTCTTTTTTATTTTATATTTTCGCGCAGTGCACATCACATCGAACGTCTCTCCGCGATCTCGGCCATCTTCGCATCATTCAGCCTCGTATCGCCCTTGACGCGGGAATAGCTCAGATATCCGTTCATACGATCGATCTTTGTCAGGTTTTTGCTGCCGCAGACCGGACACACATCCATATTTAACTCCTCGTGTCCGCAGTCATCGCAGTAGGACAGCGACAGGTTCACGCCCTCATAGAATCCCATCTTCATCGCGCGGCGCACAAGGGAGCGGATCGCTTCTTTATTGTAGTCGATCGGATATTTCACGTACTGGATCTTTCCGCCGTTGGAGAGTTCCCAGAACCGATATTCGAGGTTCTGCTTCTGGATCGGCGTGATATCTTCCGTCACATGGCAGTGGAAGCCATTGCTGACATACTCGCGGTCGGAGACATTCTCCACGATCCCGTATTTTTTCCGGAACTGCTTGACCTGAAGTCCACAGAGGTTCTCCGCCGGTGTCGCGTAGATCGCATAGAGGTTTCCGTCCTCGTGTTTAAACTGCTCCACCTTCTCATTGATGTGCTTTAAGACCTCGATCGCAAACGCCCCGTCTTCCACCAGGGATTTTCCGTTGTACAGTCTCTGCAGCTCATTGAACGCTGTGATCCCGAAGGATGCCGTCGCCGTCTTAAGGAGCGGTTTGATCTTATCGTGAAGTCCTAAATGACCTCCGTAGAATCCGCCCTCACAGTACGCCAACGGGTTTGTGGACGCGCGCATCTCTCCAAGGTACGCGTAAGTCCGGATATGGATCTTCCGGATCAGCTCCAGATAATAATCCAGGACCTCGTAGAAATCCTTGCTCTCCTGTCGTGCCTTTGCAAGGATCATTGGAAGATGCAGGCTCACAACACCGATGTTGAAGCGGCCGACAAACACCGGAACATCATTCTCATCAGCCGGTTCCATGCCGCCCCGCTCATACCACGGAGAAAGGAACGCGCGGCAGCCCATCGGGCTGATGATCTTCCCGTATTTCTTGTACATGCCGGCGATATAACCTTCACCGGTCAGGGAGAGCCAGTCCGGATACATCGTCCTGGAAGAGCACTCGATCCCGGCCTCAAAAACGTCCTCAAGCTCTTTTCCCGGTCCGTGAAGGTTCTCATCATATAAGAACACAAGCTTCGGGAACAGGACCGGCTTCTTGTGGCCTTCTTTTCCCTGACCTTTCTTTCTCACATTGAGCATCGTGATCGTCGCCATCTTTGCGAACCGGCTTGTTCCGGTTCCTGCCGTCATCGTGATAAACGGATAGTCACCGCGGCTGGAGGAAACGGAGTTGAACTTGTACTCCCAGCCCTGGAAGCCCTGTTCCATCTCTCTCTGAACGTCGTTCCAGGCTATCTCCTTCGCTTTCTCCTCGTCGAGACCGAGGTCGATATATTTTTCGATATACTTTCCGTAGGATTTCTCGGCATACGGCGCCAGGATGTTCTCCACGCTCGGAACCGTAAAACCGCCGTACTGCTGGCTTGCCGCACTTAAAACGATATCGCCGATAACGTCAAATGCGACATCCAGGGTCTTCGGCTCATTGTACCAGATATTTCCCATCTCGAAACCGCCGCTCAAGACCTCATTGACGTCAAACAGGCAGCAGTTCATCGTATCGCGTCGCGCTGACATATCGTGGATATAGATATATCCGTCCCGGCATGCCTGAAGCTCCTCGACGGTCATAAAGAACTTCTGGTATAAAGATTTATTCAACTCATTGAAGATCAGGCTGCGCTTCGTGGAGACGAGAGCACTGTCCGTATTGCTGTTCTCCTTGTCGCCGATGTACATGATGGACTGGCTCTTTTTGTAGACTTCATCGAGCATCTGGACGAAATCCTGCTTATAGTTGCGGTAATCGCGGTAGCTCTTCGCGACCACCGGATTGACGCGCTCCAAAGCGCCCTCGACGATGTTGTGCATCTGGGCGATCGGGACTTCCGCCTCATCCAGGTCCTCCGCTTTTTCTTCCACAAATTCACAGATAAACTTACTCTCGGCCTTCGAGAAGTTGATCATCGCGCGGTTTGCAGACTTATTTACCGCCGCCAGGACTTTCTGGACATTAAACTCCTCTTTCGTCCCGTCTTTTTTGACTACTTTGATCTCACTGCATTTCATGATATGGAATCCTCCCCGTAAGCCTCGTTGTTTTCTATCTCTTTCTCATTCTCATCTGCATCTTCTTCCGGATCTTCGTCATCATCCAGCAGATGACCTTCCTCATCGATCCTCAGGTTCAGCTCTTCCTCAACCTCACTCCGGATCTCTTCTCTTTGCTCCACATTCATCTCCGGGAGCTGTTCCGTGGATCCGACGCCGAAACGGCGCAGGAATTCCTCGGTCGTCGCAAAAAGTGCCGGGCGGCCCGGCGCATCCAGGCGGCCCGCCTCATAGACGAGATCGTATTCCACAAGCCGGTTGACCGCATGGTCCGATTTTACCCCACGGATCTTCTCGATATCGGCCTTGGTGACCGGCTGCTTGTAGGCGATGATCGCCAACGTCTCCATCACCACATCCGACAGGATCTGCTTTTTCGGCGTTGCCGCGACACGGATCAGATTTTCATAATAATCCACACGGCTGCACATCTGGTAGCTGTCATCCAGCCGCACGATCTGCATGCCAGCTTTTCTCTTGTCATATTTTTCCTTCAGGCGCTCCACGGCCTGGATGGCCGTCTCCTCATCCGATTCCAATGCCGCCGCAAGCTGGCGGATCTCCACAGACTGCCCCATGGTAAACAGCACGGACTCCACAACGGACTCCTGTGTTTTCAGGTTTTTCACTCTCATTCAAATTCCTCCACGATCGTATCATCCCATGTTTTCCTGCGCTCAGCGCATTCGCCCGCCTGTCACCGTTTACACTCGTATATCCCGGCAGCAGACTTTTCCGCAGTCCTACTGAACAGTCGTGACGACGATTTCATTGTCATCTTGTTCCCCGCCTTCCGGCTCCAGAGATTCTATGTACATGTCGTCAAACAGATGTTCCTGCGTCAGATGGATCTTTCCCACCTTCATGAGCTCCAACAGTGCAAGGAACGTCACGACGACCTCCGTCTTATCTCTCTGTTTTTCCAGCATCTGGCGGAAACTGAACTTCCGGTGTTTTCTCGCATAGCCGAGAACCGAGGTGATCTTCTCCTCCAGGCTCACCGGCTCCTTTTTGATCGTTCCGAACGTGCTGCGGACCGGATCAATCTTGTCCTGCTGCCGCTTCATGACCGCCTCAAAGATCTTCTGAAGCTTTGTGAGCGTCACACCGTCCAGGAGTTTATCGAGATCCACCGGCTCCTCGTATTCCTTCACCTCCGGCGGGATCGTCGGATCTTTGTAGAACACACGGTCCGCCCCGGTCTCCAGATCCTTCAGCTCCTCCGACATCAGCCGGAATTTCTTATATTCCAGGAGGCGCATCACAAGTTCCGCTCTCGGATCTTCCGCCTCGCCTTCCTCATTTATTTCTTTCGGCAGCAGCATCCGCGCCTTGATATCGAGAAGTGTCGCTGCCATCACCAGGAACTCGCTGACCACATCCAGGTCTTCCTCATCCATCTTCCGAACGTACTCCATGTACTGGTCCGTGATCTCGGTGATCGGTATATCATAGATATTCACTTTATTTTTTTCGATCAGATGAAGAAGAAGATCCAGCGGACCTTCAAACTTTTCCAGTTTGTACGATAATTCCATATACACCTCATGTTTTCAGATATCAGATGCCTTTGTGTTGCTTTGAACCGCAAAAAAGAATGTGCCATGGCACACTCTTTCCTTACGGTACATGGAAATCAGCTTTTTTCGCTCTTTCCATCTTCCAAACCGCAGAGCCGTATCACAACCACCTGCGGTTTATCATTTAACCGGATATTGATCGAATGGGTTCCAAGTCCCCGTCCGACGATCATCCGGCTCCTCTCTCCCCATCTTCCGGGAAGTTCAAACTCACCCGCACAGCGCGGATAAAAAAACTGATACTGAGGGGTCATGACTCCGCCGAGGACCGGAAGCCGGATCGTGCCGCCGTGAAAATGTCCGGAGAGCGTAAGATCCGCTCCCCAGGCCGCATACTCCTCAAAAAACAGAGGAGAATGTGCGAGAAGAAGATTGAATCTTCCCGGATCCGGTTCTCCCAGGGCATCCTTCAAGAGATTTTCCGGGATCTGTCCCGACCTTGGCAAGTAAGCGCTCTTCGGGAGATCGAGACCATAGATCCTGATCTCTCCGTCGAGATCCGCAGAACCGTTCGCGAGATAACGGATCCCTGCATTTTCCAGGGCAGCCTGGTAATTCTCATATGCTGCACCGTAAATGTCTGACTTCCAGACCATCCGGCACTCATGGTTTCCATTTCCGCAGTATACCGGAAATTCTTTTGCAAGCTCCGTCAGAAGCTTTCTCGGAATCTCCACATCAGAATTTCCTTTTTTTGCGACCATCCCGTCCCCGCCGGATAAAACGGCATCCGGCTTCACCTTCCGGACCGCATCCAGCAGCCGGCAGTTCTGATCACCGAACTCCTTATTGTGGAGGTCTGTCAGAAAGACGATCGTTTTTTCCGGACCGTGGATCTTTTCCGAGACGATCCGGTATTCTTCCGTAACAAGGCAGTCCCGCTCATACCGGGAACGCGCCAGGCAGCCGGCCCCAAAAGCGATGGCGCCGGCAGCCAGAAACACTGCGGTCTCCAAATCGGATTATTCCTCCTCAAATACGCGGATCCCGCGCTCAACAACGCCTGCAAATGCCTGCGCATAGCTCTTGTACTCCGGATGTTTCGCAATGATCTTGTCCATCACGTCTTTTATCTCGCCGCTGATGATAACGGTGCATCCTGCTGCCTTCTTGTTGGTAGAACGATTCTCGTACATATCCTGCATTACTTTTACTCTTTCTTTCATGATAAAGCACTCCTCTTATTCTTTATTATTTTCAGAAATCACTGCCGTTTTCTCTTATGCGTGATATTCGCCGCTGCACACGGCAGCGTATATTTTTTACTGTACCCAGGCACCATCCGCGCCGACTTTATACTTGTTGTCGATCGTCGTATTTCTCACGATCTTGCCATCTGCACCGAGATAGAACCACTTGCCGGAATCCTGTCTCCAGGCATTCTTCGCCATCGTCCCGTTGGACTCAAAATAGTACCAGTCAGTTCCGAACATCTTCCATCCGGTCACCATCTTTCCGTCCGGGTCGAAGCCGAAATCAGCGGCATCGATCGTATAGATCGTTCCGACAGCCTTTGTTCCATCAGCGAATTCATATCTCCAGCTTCCGTTGTCCTGAACCCACTTTCCTGCAGTCTCCTGCTTCGCAGTCGTTGTCGTGCTGTTTCCGGTCGTATTGCCTTTCTCTGTATTGACATACTGATATCCGTAGTCCAGCATTTTCTTTGTATCTGCATAGTGGGTGCTCTTGGATTTTAAGATCACTGCGACCATGCGGACACCGTCCTTCTCAACACAGGTCACAAGAGTGTTTCCTGCCTTGGAAGTATATCCCGTCTTTCCGCCGACGATTCCTGCATAGTATCTGGAATCATTCGGATAGAGCATCTTGTGGCCCGGAGTGATCGTTCTCGCGGCAGCAGCCTTTGTTGCCGGGAACTTGTAGCTCAGTGTGGAATCGATCTGGCAGAGCGTCTGATTCGCAAATGCGGCAGCTGCGATCTTTGCCATATCACGGCATGTCGTGAACTGCTGGTCAGAGTTTAAACCGTTTGGGTTCACAAAATGAGTGTTCGTGCAGCCAAGCTCCTTTGCTCTCGCGTTCATCAGATCTGCGAATGCGGAAATGCTGCCGGAGACATGCTCAGCAAGTCCGTTTGCAACCTCATTGGCGGATTTTAAGAGAAGTCCGTAGAGGCAGTCTTTTACAGATACCTGGTCTCCTTCCACAAGTCCGATCTTTACCGCACCGGACTCCAAGTTTGTGACAGCCGTCTTTGAAAATGTCACCTTGTCGTCCAGTTTCGATTTTTCCAGCACAAGGAGCGCTGTCATGAGCTTTGTGGTGCTAGCCGGGGCGAGTTTCTCATCGGCATTCTTCTCGAAGAGAACTCTTCCGTTCGTCACATCATAGAGGATTCCTGCCTCCGATGTGATCTCCGGCTTTGTGATGGAATCTGCAGCCGCTTTTGCCGCTGCGCTCACCTGGCTCTGGGTGTTTCCACTGTTTGTATTGTTTGATGTACTGTTCTCATATCCCGGACCGCCCTCGTTTCCAGCCTGTGTCCCCGCTGTTGTCGTCTGAGTATTCTGGCTGGTCGTCTGTTTATCGCTGTCACGGATGATCGTAGCCGCCTGCACCGGCTGCGCCGCGAAGATCGCGCACGCAAGTGCAAACGGGATAATTCTGTTCATTTTTCTCATGTCTTTTTCCTCTTTTTCCGGTATATTTTCGCAAAGATGCCGCTGTTCACGCATTTTACCATGCGCAGACCTGCTGAAAAGTCACCTTTCCTCTCTCTATGCTAACATAGATCCACCGAAAAAACTTTGAATTTTTCTGTCGATTTTCTTATGTCATTGGCATTTCGTGTTATTTTTCACGGGTAGGAATTTTCTGAACTGAAAATTCCGTATGATACCGTTGTGGTCGCGGATTTTGCCGATCCCACAGTTCTCCCTTACTTCCGGATCTGCCCGTCTCCGTAGATGATGTACTTCGTGGACGTCAGCGCAGGAAGTCCCATCGGACCTCTCGCGTGGAGTTTCTGGGTACTGATCCCGATCTCAGCTCCGAATCCGAATTCGAAGCCGTCGGTGAATCTTGTGGACGCATTGACGTAGACAGCTGCCGCATCCACCTCATTCAGGAATTTCTGGGCATTCTCGTAATCCTTCGTGATGATCGCCTCGGAGTGACCGGTATTGTAGTGGTTGATGTGGGCGATCGCCTCGTCCACGGAATCCACGATCTTGCAGGAAAGGATATAGTCCAGGTACTCTTTCCCCCAGTCTTCCTCCGTCGCCGCCGTAAATTCCGGTACGATCGAGCAGGCGTCCTCATCTGCGCGGATCTCCACGTTCTTCTCATCCAGACGCTTTTTCATGAGCGGCAGGAATTCCTTTGCGATCTTCCGGTGCACCAGTGTGGATTCGCAGGCATTGCAGACGCCGATCCTCTGGGTCTTCGCGTTGAAGATGATGTCGAGCGCCATATCGAGATCTGCACTCTCATCCACATAGATATGGCAGTTTCCGGTTCCGGTCTCGATCACCGGCACTGTGCTGTTCTCCACGACCGTGCGGATCAGTCCGGCCCCGCCTCGCGGGATCAGGACATCGAGATATCCGTTCATCCGCATGAACTCGCGCGCCGTCTCATGGCTCGTATCTTCGATCAGGGCGATCGCATCCTCCGGGATATTTTCCTTCTTCAGCCCATTCCGGATCGCTGCGACGATCGCCTTGTTGGATTCCAGTGCATCGCTCCCGCCGCGGAGGATCACAGCATTTCCTGCTTTAAAGCAGAGAGCGAACGCATCCGCCGTCACATTCGGTCTCGCCTCATAGATGATCCCGATGACGCCTAACGGGACGCGTTTCTGTCCGATCAGCAGTCCGTTCGGGCGTTTTTTCATGGAAATGACCTCACCCACCGGATCGTCCAGTCCGACAACCTGGCGCATGCCTTCCACGATGCCTTCGATGCGTTTATGGTTCAGTTCCAGGCGGTCCACAAGTCCCGGAGCCATTCCTCTCTCCTTCGCTCTCGCAACGTCCGCCGCATTTGCCCTTAAGATCTCGTTCTCCTCATCCAGGATCTCCTGAGCAGCTGCCAGAAGTCCTGCATTCTTTAAATTTGTCCCCATTTTTCCGAGAACATAGGAAGTTTCCTTTGCTTTCTGTCCGATTTCTGTTAACATGGCTGTTCCTCCCTGATCCGTGTTCCGGCATCCCGGTCTTTGCACCGGACCACACGCTTTTCTGTCACGATCAAATCTACATTCTTATCATACGGTCCCACCGGGATCTCCCCGAGGATCTGGAACTCATAGGCCAGCGCGATCGTCATATGACCGGCATGCTGTTCCAGATACCGGTCATAGAATCCGCCGCCTTTTCCCAGACGGGCACCGGTTTCCACAAATCCCATTCCCGGGACCAGGATCGGCGCCGTCCGGAGGATTTCTGATCTGGTCTCATCCGCTTTTCGGCATCCGTTCTTTGGTTCCATGATATGAAATGAACCTTCCGAGAGATCCTGCTCCGACTCCGTCACAAAAAACTCCATCGTCTCCCCGGTAACTTTCGGAAGACAGATGATGTATTTTTGTGCCCAGAGTTCCTCCAGAATCTCCCCGGTTCCCGCCTCCCAGCTCAGGGACGCATATCCATACACGGCTTTCGTTTCTGCAATCTCCGGAAGACCCAGGACGCGTTCCGCGATCTCCCTATCAAGGATCCTCTTTTCTTCTTCCGGCATCGATTTCAGACGGCTCCGTATGTCTTTTCTGAGCTCAGCTTTCTGTGTTTCCCACATTTCCGTATTTCTTTCCGAGGTCTGTCACGGAGCCGTCCTTCTCAACGATCGAAATGTTGTTCAGATGGCCTCTGAGACTTGCCTTGATGTCAGCGACATACTGCTTTCTGAGCGCCGCCTGCTCCTCTTTCTCCTCATCCGTAAGTCCTACGGACTGGGATTTATGGTAAAGTTCATTGATTCTGTCGATCTGTTCCTGTTTCATGTAATTTTCTGTCCTCTCTGTTTGTTTCCGGGATCTGCGGTTTCCCCGCTTCCGGAAGGCAGGTTCCTGCCATCTGATGTACACTCACGCGAAGATGATGATCGACGCAAGCGACTGCGCAAGGCACCCGAATATGCCGGGATACCTTTTTTACGCGTGAATACTCTGGATATAATCCAGCAGCGCAAATTCGCTGCTCTTATTTGCTTTAAAGAGTGTTCCGATCTCCTCACCCTTTAAGATGCGCCACATGACTTCCACATCGTCTGCGTTCGCGATCACCATGTCGGCACCACTCTCTGTCGCGATCTTTGCCGCGTGGAGTTTTGTCGCCATTCCTCCGGTTCCGACGTCGCTTCCGGTGGTCCCTTTGCCCATCGCCATAAACTCATCACTCAGGTCATCCCCCTGGCTGATAAATTT